>Ga0210040_10006033_pt1 | contig 15232 bp, 13 predicted proteins | sample CryGeyCG12114_NA_FD_185462 | JGI IMG/M metagenome (GOLD analysis project Ga0210040, IMG submission 185462) | Groundwater microbial communities from aquifer - Crystal Geyser CG19_WC_8/21/14_NA (SPAdes) (version 2) | ecosystem: Environmental > Aquatic > Deep subsurface > Groundwater | place: USA... | reverse complement strand
GCCGGCCGACGTCGTGGTCGAGTCGCCGTCGTCGGTGCGCCCCGAGGCCTCGGGTGCCACCGTGGCACCGCGTCCCGGTGCCCGGTCCCAGCGGCCCGGCGGCAAGGGCCGCCCGCCGGGGAAGAAACGCCGGTGAGCGCCGCCGTGGACGACGGGCTGCCGCAGCCGCTGGACGAGCTGATCGCCTCGCTCACCGTCGACGTCCCCGACCACCCCGAGCCGGGCGTGCTGTTCCGCGACCTCACGCCGGTCTTCGCCGACGGCCCGGCCTTCGCCCGCCTGGTGGAAGGTCTGGCCGCCCCGGCCGACTCCGACCCGCGCGCCGCGGCGATGGCCGGCACCGGCGCCGGCGCGACCGCGCCCGCGTTCGACGTCGTCGTCGGGGTGGAGGCGCGTGGCTTCCTGCTCGGCGCCGCCGTCGCGCTGTCCGCCGGGGTGGGCGTCGCCCTGGTGCGCAAGGCCGGGAAGCTGCCGCGCGAGCGGATCTCCGCCGACTACGCACTCGAGTACGGCACCGCGACGCTGGAGCTGCACTCCGACGCCATCCGGCCGGGCCAGCGGGTGCTGGTGGTCGACGACGTGCTGGCCACCGGCGGCACGCTGGAGGCCGCCGTCGCGCTGGTCGAGCAGCTGGGCGGGGTGGTCACCGCCGTCTCGGTGGTCGTCGAGCTGGCCGCACTGGGCGGGCGGCAGCGGATCGCGCCGCACACGGTGCACGCCCTCTGGACCACCTGACAGGGGGAAGCGTCCCGCGCCGCACGCGGCAGGTCCGCACCCCTCCCCGCTAGCATGGGGAGGGTCCCCCTCTCCTCGAACCAGTGGGAGTCGCCGTGGCCTCCGACGTAGCCGCCGACGCCGCTCCCGCGCGCCCAGGGGGTCCCGGCACGGCGACCGACCCGTCGCCGCCCGGTGCGGTGGCGGCACCCGCCGCGGGCCCCGAGCCGGCCGGCCGTCCGCCACTGCCGGAGCGCCCAGCGGTCCGCCGGCCCGACGACGTCGGTTCCGAGCCCGGGGACAACGACGCCGGCACCCCGCGGCGGAGGGTCCGCGACCGGCTCGCCCGCCGCATCGTCGCCGGTCAGCGCAGCCCCGTCGTCCGCCCGGTGCTCGAGCCGCTGGCCGCGCTGCACCGCCAGAGCCACCCGAAGGCCGACCTCACCCTGCTCCAGCGGGCCTACGACGTCGCCGAGGCCGCCCACGCCGCGCAGAAGCGCAAGAGCGGCGACCCGTACATCACCCACCCCCTCGCCGTGGCCACGATCCTGGCCGGCCTGGGCATGGACACCACCACGCTGGTGGCGGCCCTCCTGCACGACACCGTCGAGGACACCGGCGTCACCCTCGAGTCGATCACCACCGACTTCGGCCCCGAGGTCGCCCACCTGGTCGACGGCGTCACCAAGATCGACAAGGTGAAGCTCGGGGACGCCGCCCAGGCCGAGACGATCCGCAAGATGATCGTCGCCATGGCCCGCGACCCGCGGGTGCTGGTCATCAAGCTCGCCGACCGGCTGCACAACATGCGCACGCTGCGCTTCCTCCCGCCCGAGAAGCAGGAGAAGAAGGCGCGCGAGACGCTGGAGATCCTCGCCCCGCTGGCCCACCGGCTGGGCATGAACACCATCAAGTGGGAGCTCGAGGACCTCGCGTTCGCGACCCTGTACCCCAAGCGCTACGACGAGATCGTGCGGCTGGTCGCCGAGCGCGCGCCGTCGCGGGACACCTACCTGGCCGAGGTCACCACCACGGTCCAGGACCAGCTCAGGGCCGCCAAGATCGAGGCCGTCGTCACCGGCCGACCGAAGCACTACTACTCGATCTACCAGAAGATGATCGTGCGCGGCCGCGATTTCACCGACATCTGGGACCTCGTCGGCATCCGGATCCTGGTGGACTCGGTGCGCGACTGCTACGCCGCACTGGGCATCATGCACGCCCACTGGCAGCCGCTGCCCGGGCGTTTCAAGGACTTCGTGGCGATGCCGAAGTTCAACATGTACCAGTCGCTGCACACGACGGTGATCGGCCCGCACGGCAAGCCGGTCGAGCTGCAGATCCGTACCCACGACATGCACCGCACCGCCGACTACGGCATCGCCGCGCACTGGAAGTACAAGGAGAGCGCGCGGGCCGGTGGCCGGCCGAGCGCCGGTGAGTTCGGCGCACCCCCCAAGGTCGGCTCGCCCGACGACATGCTGTGGCTGCGCCAGCTGCTGGACTGGCAGCGCGAGGCGCAGGAGCCCGGCGAGTTCCTGGAGACCCTGCGCTACGACCTCGGTCCGCAGGAGGTGTTCGTCTTCACGCCCAAGGGCGACGTCGTCAGCCTGCCCGGGGAGTCCACGCCGGTCGACTTCGCCTTCGCCGTGCACACCGAGGTGGGCTACCGCACGATCGGCGCCCGGGTGAACGGCGCCCTCGTCTCGCTGGACAGCACGCTCTCCAACGGCGACGTCGTCGAGATCTTCACCTCCAAGTCGCCCACCGCCGGTCCCTCGAAGGACTGGCTGACCTTCGTCGGCTCCTCCCGGGCGCGCACCAAGATCCGCCAGTGGTTCACCAAGGAGCGCCGCGAGGACGCGGTGGAGGCGGGCAAGGAGGCGCTGACCCGCGCCATGCGCAAGGCCGGGCTCCCGCTGCAGCGGCTGCTCGGCGGCGAGGCGCTGAGCACGCTGGCCAAGGACCTGCGCCACCCCGACGTCACCGCTCTGTACGCGGCGGTGGGGGAGAACCAGATCTCCGCGGCGTCGGTCGTCGAGAAGCTGATGACGGCGCTCGGCGGGACCGAGGGCGCGGTCGAGGACATCGCCGAGACCGCGATCCCCACGAGCCGGCCGGCGCCCCGTCGCACGGCCACCGGCGACCCCGGCATCGTCGTGCACGGCATGTCCGACGTGTGGGCCAAGCTCGCCAAGTGCTGCACACCCGTACCCGGCGACGAGATCCTGGGCTTCGTCACCCGCGGCGGCGGCGTGAGCGTGCACCGCACCGACTGCACCAACGCCGGCGACCTCCAGCGCAAGCCCGAGCGGCTGGTCGAGGTCGAGTGGGCCAGCGCTCCGGGCTCGATGTTCCTGGTCGCGATCCAGGTCGAGGCGCTGGACCGGCACCGGCTGCTCTCCGACGTCACCAAGGCGCTGGCCGACGAGCGGGTGAACATCCTGTCCGCCTCGGTGCAGACCAGTCGCGACCGGGTGGCGATCAGCCGGTTCACCTTCGAGCTGGCCGACCCCGCGCACCTGGGTGCGGTGCTGCAGACGGTGCGCAACGTCGACGGCGTCTTCGACGTGGAGCGCGTGACCGCGTAGAGCTCGTCAGGGCAGGCGGCTCGCGACCACCGCATGCAGCGGGTCGCCCTGGCCGGGTGGGGTGCGCAGTGACACCTCGGGCTCGGTGAACCGGCCGGCGCGCCGCACCAGCTCGGCGACGAGCGCCCCGTGCTGCTCGTCGTCGGTGAGCAGCCAGCCGCGGACGGCCTTGGTCGGGAAGCAGCGGTTGGAGAAGGTGATCGCCAGCGTGCCGCCCGGCCGCAGCACGCGCCCGGCCTCGGCGAGCACCTCGACGGGCCGGGTCAGGTAGTCGATCGACACGCAGCAGACGACGGCGTCGACGTCCTCGTCGGGCAGCGGCAGCCGCGGATCGGCGTTGAGGTCCTGGACCACGCGCTCGGTGGCCGCGGGATTGGCCGCGAGCTCCGCGGCGTTCATCCCGAGGGCCACCAGCTCGGCGGGCGGGGTGCGGAAGTGCGAGATCCAGGAGGACATCAGGTCGAGGACCCGTCGCGGCCCGGGTGCCGAGCCGTCGATGCCGAGCTCGGCGTAGAGCCCGCCGACGGCGGCGATGGCGGCGTCGTCGATGTGGGTGACCAGCCGCGGAGGTCCGTAGAACACCTCGTCCGGTCGCTCGTCGTCCCGGCGGAAGAAGCCCTCCGGGAAGCCGGCGTACGGGTCGGGGTCGCTCACCGGGCCGGGCGGGCGCCGGCCTCCGGGGCCGTCGTCACGGGGCGAGGGTCATCGACTCGATGGTGACCGGCTCGACCGGGGCGCCGTCCTGGCCGCCCTCGGCGATGCCCTTGGCCGCGATGGCGTCGAGCACACCCAGCCCGGGCTCGTCGATGGTGCCGACGACGGTGTAGTTGGGGTTGCCCTCGAGGCTGTCGCCGTAGACGAGGAAGAACTGGCTGCCGTCGTCGCCCTGGCCCGAGTTGGCCATGGCGATGGTGCCGCGGGGGTAGGTCTCCGTGACGCCGGTGGCCGCGGTCGGGTAGTCGAACGCCGCGCCGCCCCGGCCGGTGCCGCTGGGGTCACCGCACTGGAGGACCTGCAGGCCGGGGCTGTCGGTCAGCCGGTGGCAGTCGGTGCCGTCGAAGAAGCCCTGCTCGGCGAGGTAGCTGATCGCGCCGGCGGCGCAGGGGGCGGCCTCCTGGTCGAGGGTGAGGCCGATGTCGCCGTAGTTGGTGGTCATCGTGAGGGCCTGCGTGCCGCTGGTGGGCACGTCGCCGTCGGGCACGCCGACGTCGGTGAGGTCGGGGTTGACCGTGGTGTCGGCGGGGACGTACTGGCAGGTGCTCGCGTCGTCCGGGGCGGCGGCCTCGGTGTCCTCGTCGTCGCCGCCGAGCACGCCGCTGATCAGCAGCGCGGCACCGATCACCACGACGAGGGCGAGCGCGGCGAGGCCGATGCCCAGGTTGCGGCGGCGCTTCTGCGCCTGCTCGACACGGCGCTCCAGCTGACGCTGGAGGTGGCGCTGGGCAGCCTCGCGGCGCTGCTTGTTCGTGGGCACGGGGCGAACTCCTCGGACGGGCGGCGGCTCGGCGGGGCGGCATCCCGGCAGCCGGGCGCCGCTCGACGCGGTCGACGACGGAGTCTAGGTGCCCGACCTGGCCGTTCCCTGGCACGCCGCTGCGGCGCGGGCGCCCGCGTAACCTGCACGGGTGCTCATCCGCTCCTTCCCCGCCGGCGCCTTCGGGACCAACTGCTACGCCGTGGCGTCCGGCCCCGGGCAGGAGTGCGTCGTCGTCGATCCCGGCATGGACGCCGTGGAACCGCTGGCCCGCATGCTGGCCGACGACGGGCTCAAGCCGGTCGCGGTGGTGCTCACCCACGGCCACCTCGACCACACCTTCTCCGTGCTGCCCGTGTGCGACGGCTACGACATCCCCGCCTACCTGCACCCGGACGACTTCGGCATGCTGTCGGACCCCGTCCGCTGGCACGGCCCGCAGCTGGCGCCGCTGCTCGGGGGGCTGCGGCTGCCCGACCCGAGCGACGTGAAGCGCCTGGACGACGGCGCCGTGCTGTCGCTGGCCGGGGTCGACCTCACCGTCCGGCACGCGCCGGGGCACACCCAGGGCTCGGTCATGTTCTCCCTCGACCTGGGCGAGGCCCCCGGCCTGCTCGCCGGCGACGTCCTCTTCGCCGGCTCGGTGGGCCGGGTGGACCTGCCCGGCGGCTCCTGGGACGCGATGCTCACCTCCCTGCGCGACGTCGTCCTGCCGCTGGACGACGAGACGGTGGTGCTGCCCGGCCACGGCCCCGCCACCACCATCGGGCGGGAGCGGGCGACCAACCCCTACCTGGCCGAGGCCGCCGCCGAGCCGAAGGGGCGGGGGCTGTGATGAGCGACCTCACCGCGCCCAAGGGCACGTTCGACACCCTGCCGCCGGACTCGGCCCGCTTCCTGGCCGTCCGCGACACGCTCACCGCGCCGCTGCGCGCGGCGGGCTACGGCTACGTCGAGACGCCGGTGTTCGAGGAGACCTCGGTGTTCTCCCGCGGGGTGGGGGAGTCCACCGACGTCGTCACCAAGGAGATGTACACCTTCGACGACCGCGGCGGCCGCTCGCTGACGCTGCGCCCCGAGCTCACCGCCGGCCTGATGCGGGCCTTCATCGAGCACCGCCTGTACTCCGGCGCCCTGCCGGTGAAGCTCTGGACGGTCGGCTCCGCGTTCCGCTACGAGCGACCGCAGGCCGGCCGCTACCGGCACTTCACCCAGGTCGACATGGAAGCCCTCGGCGTCGATGACCCGGCGCTGGACGCCGAGGTCGTGGCGCTGGGCGTGCAGGGGTTCCGCGACCTGGGGCTCACCGACTTCGAGCTGCTGCTCACCTCGCTGGGCGACGCCACGTGCCGCCCGCAGTACCGCGAGCTCCTCGTGGGCTACCTGGCGAAGCTCGACCTCGACGAGGAGACCCGGCGGCGCGCGGAGATCAACCCGCTGCGCGTGCTCGACGACAAGCGCCCGGAGGTGCAGGCGCAGCTGGGCGACGCCCCGCTCATGGTCGACCACCTGTCGGACTCCACCAGGGCGCACTACGACGCCGTCCGCCAGCACCTGACCGACCTCGGGGTGACCTGGACCGAGGCGCCGCGGCTGGTACGCGGGCTGGACTACTACACGAAGACGACCTTCGAGTTCGTGCACTCCGGGCTGGGCGCGCAGTCGGCGATCGGTGGCGGCGGCGGGTACGGGGGGCTCTCGGCGTCGCTCGGCGGTCCGGACCTGCCGGGCATCGGGTACGCGGTCGGGGTGGACCGCACCCTGCTCGCGGTGCAGGCCGAGGGGCTCGACGTCGGGGCCACCCCCGGCGTGCAGGCGTTCGTGGTGCCCCTGGGTGCGGAGGCCAAGCGGCTGGCCGTCCGGCTGGTCGGGCAGCTGCGCCAGGCCGGCGTCCCGGCCGACACCGTCTACGGCGACCGCGGGCTCAAGGGCGCGATGAAGGCCGCCGACCGGTCGGGCGCCTCGCACGTCGTGGTCATCGGCGAGCGCGACCTGGCAGAGGGCGTCGGGCAGCTCAAGGACATGGCCACCGGCGAGCAGACCGCCGTCCCCGTCGCCGACCTGTTCGACGCGCTGAAGCGTGCGACGGTGGGGGAATGACGAGCATGGAGCAGCGGCCGCTGGGCCGCACGGGCGCCGAGGTGGGCGTCGTCGGGCTGGGCACGTGGCAGCTGGGCGGCGACTGGGGGAACGTCTCCGAGGACGACGCCAGCGACGTGCTGGACGCCGCGCTCGACGCGGGGGTGGACCTGCTCGACACCGCCGACGTCTACGGCGACGGTCGCTCGGAGGAGCGGATCCGCAGGGCGCTCGCCCCGCGGTCCGACCGGCCGTTCGTCGCGACCAAGGCCGGCCGCCGCGCCGACCCCTTCGAGGCGTCCCAGTACACCCCGGCGAACCTGCGGGCCTGGATCGACCGGTCCCGCCGCAACCTGGGCGTCGACACCCTCGACCTGGTGCAGCTGCACTGCCCGCCGCCGGCCGTGTACTCCGACCAGCGGGTGTACGACGCGCTCGACTCGCTCGTCGCGGACGGCGCCATCGCCGCCTACGGGGTCTCGGTGGAGACCGTCGCCGAGGGCCTGACCGCGCTCGAGCACCCCGGCGTGGCGACCCTCCAGGTCATCCTCAACGTCTTCCGGCGCAAGCCGCTCGAGGAGCTCCTGCCGGCGGCCGCCCGCGCGGGCGTCGGTGTCCTGGCCCGCGTGCCGCTGGCCAGCGGGCTGCTCACCGGCAAGTACGACGAGTCGACGACGTTCCCCGACGACGACCACCGGAACTTCAACCGCGGCGGTGAGGCGTTCGACGTGGGCGAGACCTTCGCGGGCGTGCCCTTCGAGGTCGGCGTCGCCGCAGCCCGCGAGGTGGCCGCCATCGCCGGCGACACCCCGACCGGCGCGTTCGCGCTGCGCTGGGTGATCGACCAGCCCGGCGTCACCGCCGTCATCCCCGGCGCCCGGAACGTCGAGCAGGTCCGCGGCAACGTCGCCGCCGCCTCGCTGCCACGCCTGTCGGCCTCCCAGCTGTCCGATCTCGAGCGGCTGTACGACGAGCGCATCCGCGCGCACGTGCACGACCGCTGGTAGTCCCTCCCACCCGCTTTCGACCCGCCCCACCGCCCTGTTCTGCCCCTCCCACCCACCACCCCGAGAGGCCACATCCCTTGCTGCGCACCCACGACGCCGGCACGCTGCGCGCGTCCGACGCGGGAACCACCGTCACCCTCGCCGGCTGGGTGGCCCGCCGCCGCGACCACGGCGGCGTGGTCTTCCTCGATCTGCGGGACGCGTCGGGCTACGTGCAGGTCGTCGTCCGCGAGGAGGAGGCGCACCACCTCCGCAACGAGTACTGCGTGCTCGTGACCGGTGAGGTGCGCCGGCGCCCCGAGGGCAACGAGAACCCGGAGCTGCCGACCGGTGAGATCGAGGTGGCGACGTCGTCGCTGGAGGTGCTCTCCTCGGCCGCGCCGCTGCCCTTCCCGATCGAGACCGACCAGGCCGCCTCCGACGACGTCCGCTACAAGTTCCGGTACCTCGACCTGCGCCGGCAGGGCCCCGCGCGGGCCATGCGGCTGCGCTCGGAGGTCAGCCGGGTCGCCCGCCAGGTCATGCACGGGCACGGCTTCGCAGAGGTGGAGACGCCGACCCTCACCCGTTCCACGCCCGAGGGCGCGCGCGACTTCGTCGTCCCCGTCCGGCTGCAGCAGGGCAAGTGGTACGCGCTGCCGCAGTCGCCGCAGCTGTTCAAGCAGCTGCTGATGATCGGTGGCCTGGAGCGCTACTACCAGATCGCCCGCTGCTTCCGGGACGAGGACTTCCGCGCCGACCGGCAGCCGGAGTTCACCCAGCTGGACTTCGAGATGAGCTTCGTCGAACGCGACGACGTGCTCGCGATCGCCGAGGACGTCGTCCGGGCGCTGTGGCGCGAGCTCGCCTCCTACGACGTGCCCGAGATCCCGCGGATGACCTACCGCGAGGCCATGGACCGGTTCGGCTCGGACAAGCCCGACCTGCGCTTCGGCGTCGAGCTCACCGAGCTGACGGAGTACTTCTCCGACACCCCGTTCCGCGTGTTCCAGGCCCCCTACGTGGGCGCCGTCGTGATGCCCGGCGGCGGCTCCCAGCCGCGGCGCGCCTTCGACGCCTGGCAGGACTGGGCGAAGTCGCGCGGCGCCCGCGGGCTGGCCTACGTGACCATCGCCGAGGACGGCACCCTGGGCGGGCCGGTCGCCAAGAACCTCTCCGACGCCGAGCGCGAGGGCCTGGTGGCGGCCGTGGGCGCGAAGCCGGGCGACTGCGTCTTCTTCGCCGCCGGCGCACGCCGCACCTCCCAGGAGCTGCTGGGCGCGGCGCGCAACGAGATCGCCAAGCGGCTGGAGCTCATCGAGCCGGGCTCCTGGTCGTTCCTGTTCGTCGTCGACTTCCCGATGTTCGAGGAGACCGAGGACGGCGACTGGACCTTCATGCACCATCCCTTCACCTCGCCCACGCCCGAGTGGCGCGACCGGTTCGCCGAGGACAAGGGCGCGGCGCTGTCCGACGCCTACGACATGGTGATCAACGGCAACGAGGTGATGAGCGGCTCGGTGCGTATCCACGACGCCGAGCTGCAGGAGCGGGTGTTCGAGACCCTCGGCATGTCCCGCGAGGAGGCCCGCGAGCGGTTCGGGTTCTTCCTGGAGGCCTTCGCCTACGGGCCGCCGCCGCACGCCGGCGCCGCGCTCGGCTGGGACCGGCTGACCGCGCTGCTGACCGGCGTGGACTCGATCCGCGAGGTCATCGCCTTTCCGAAGACCGGTGCCGGGTTCGACCCGCTCACCGGCGCGCCGACGCCGATCAGCGACGCCCAGCGCACGGAGGCGGGCATCGACGCGAAGCCCGAGGAGCCGGCGCTGCCCGGTGAGCCCGGTGCGCCCGGCCCCACCGATCCCTCGAAGCAGTAGGAGCGCCCTCGCCATGACCCTGCGTGCCCGCACCCTGCTCGGTCCCGGCCCGTCCAACCCCTATCCGGAGGCGCAGGCCGCCCTCGGCTTCCCGCTGCTCGGGCACCTGGACCCGCTGTTCCTGCAGGTGCTCGACGAGACCTCCGAGCGGCTCCGCCAGGTCTTCGGGACGGCGAACCGGCGCACGCTGCCGCTCTCGGCGACCGGCTCGGCGGGCATGGAGGCGGCCTTCGTCAACACCGTGGGCCCGGGCGACGTCGTCGTCGTGGCGGTGAACGGGCTGTTCGGCCAGCGCATGGTGGAGGTCGCCTCGCGGTGCGGCGCCGAGGTGGTCGCGGTGGAGCACGAGTGGGGTCAGCCGGTGGACGCCTCCCGTGTGCTCGCCGCGCACCCCGCGCCGAAGCTCATCGCCGCGGTGCACGCGGAGACCTCGACGGGCGTGCTGTCCGACCTCGAGCCGCTCGCCGCGGGCAAGGGCGACGCGCTGCTGCTCGCCGACTGCGTCACCTCGCTCGGCGGCGTCCCGGTCCGGCTGGACGAGTGGGGCGTCGACCTCGCCTACTCCGGGTCGCAGAAGTGCCTCGGCGTTCCTCCCGGGCTGGCGCCGTTCACCATCTCCGACCGGGCATGGGAGCGGCGGATCGAGAAGCCGCAGAGCTGGTACCTCGACCTCGGTCTGCTCGGCGGCTACGCGGGCGAGGCGGCCGGTGGCGGGCGGACCTACCACCACACCGCCCCGACGGGCATGGTCGTGTCGCTGCACGCCGGGCTCGGCCGCATCCTCGAGGAGGGGCTGGACGCCGTCCACGCCCGGCACGCCGAGGCCGGCCGGCTGCTGCACGAGGGCCTGGCCGAGCTGGGTCTGGAGCTGTTCGCCGCCGAGGGGCACCGCCTGCCGGAGCTCACGACGGTGCAGGTGCCCGACGGCGTGGACTCCGCGGCGGTGCGCTCGGAGCTGCTGGAGCGCTTCGACGTGGAGATCGGGGCCGGGGCGGGACCGTACGCCGCGTCGGTGTGGCGGATCGGGCTGATGGGCCCGAACGCCGCGCCCGCCAAGGTCGCGCTCGTCCTCGCCGCCCTGAAGGACGTCCTCGCCCGCTGACCGCCTCCCGCGTTGATCATCGTCTGCGCGCTCGTCCGTCCGGCGCGTCGGCCTGTGTCTCGCGCACGGAGACGATGATCAACTGGGCTGCCAGCCGCGGGAGATGAGGGCGCGCTTCGTTCGGTCCATGACGGCGGACGGGCCGTGGCGGTTCGCGAAGCGGAGCACGAGCCAGCCGTCCGCGGCCATGAGCGAGTAACGGTCGATGTCCCGCCCGAACTGGTCGCGCTCGGCGTGCTGCCGCCCTTCGTACTCGAGGGCCACCTTCCAGCGGGCCCACCCGAGGTCGGCGTGCGCGACCTCCCGACCCCAGCGGTCCAGGATCGGGATCTGCACCTCCGGGCGGGGCAGCCGGCTCGTCAGCAGCCAGTAGCGCAGAAGGCTCTCCCGTGCGGAAGCGGCCAGTGGAGTCAGATGCGGAGCCCAGGCACGGGCGCGGACGACGCCACGCACCCTGTCGGCGCGCGCAAGTCGCTCGGCGAGGGCGACAGCATCCATCGCGCCGGTCCGCATGAGGCCGTCGCCCAGGGGGACGAGGTCCCAGGGCGGCAGCCGGGCCGCCAGGTCCAGGAACGTCTGTGCGCCTGACGTGACGCGCACGCCGCCGACGTCGCACACATCGCTGGGCTGCAGCGCACGGCCGTGCACCCTGATGCCGCTGAACTGTGGAAGCACGCGGCGCGGCGTCAGGACGACGTGGGTCTCGGCGCTCTCAGGGCAGGGCGCCCCGAGCAGCCCGGCGGCTGTCTCCATGCCGAAGGCCGCGTCGTCGGGCAGCTTCGCCGCCCATGCCCGGCACACCGTCGAGAGGTCGGGGTCCAGGGCCCTGGATACGAAGAGTCCGCGGGCGACCGGCAGCCCGTCGTCCCGGATCTGGGCACGGGTGACGCCGAGCGTGCGTGCCTGCCGCCAGGTGTAGACGCCGTCGAGGGGAATGCCGTCCATGGCCGGACGATCGCCGCACACCGGGGCCAGGTGGCCGGCTCGGCGGCATCTGTGGATCGGTCAACGACTGTGGATGTCGACCGATCCCGTTGATCATCGTCCCCGTGCTCGCCGCAACGGCGTGTCCCACGGTGTCGCGCGCACGCAGACGATGATCAACTCGAGGAGGGGTGGGTCGGGCCCTCGGGAAGGGGGGCGTCAGGTGGCGGTGGTGAGGCGGGCGAGCTGCTCGGGGGTGAGCTCGAGGTCGGCGGCCGCCGCCGAGTCCTGGATGGACGCCGCCCGCGACGCACCCGGGATGGGGACGACGACGTCGGCCTGCGCGAGGTGCCACGCCAGCGCCACCCGGTACACCGAGACGTCGAGCTCGGCGGCCAGCTGGGCGAACGCCGGTGCCGTCGCGTCCAGCGAGCCGGCCGCGCCCACCCCGCCGAACGGGCTCCACGGCAGGAACGCCAGCCCGTGCGCCGCGCAGTGCGCCAGCTCGTCGGCCGAGTGCCGCCAGCCGGGGGAGAACTGGTTCTGCACGCTGACGAACGCGTCGCCGACGATCGCGCGGGCGGCGTCGATCTGCGCGATGTCGGCGTTGGACACCCCGACCATCCGCACCAGCCCGTCGTCGGCCAGCGCGCGCAGGGCGCCCATCGAGTCCTCCCACGGCGTCGCCGGGTCGGGGCGGTGGTACTGGTACAGCCCGATCGCGTCCACGCCCAGCCGGCGCAGCGAGTCCTCGCACGCCCGGCGCAGGTAGTCCGGCGAGCCGTCCAGCTCCCACGCGGTGCCCGAGCGGGTGTGCCCGCCCTTGGTCGCCACCAGCACGTCGGCGGCGCCGGAGCCGTAGGAGGCGAGCGCCTCGGCCACCAGCGTCTCGTTGTGCCCGAACTCCGCCTCGTCCCGCGAGTAGGCGTCGGCGGTGTCGACCAGCGTCACCCCGGCGTCCAGGGCGGCGTGCACGACGGCGATCGCCTCCTCGCGGGAGGGCCGGGGGTCCTTGGTGGACAGAGGCATCGCCCCCAGCCCGATCGCGCTGACGGCCTGGTCTCCGATGCGTCGCTGTTGCATCAACCGGTCGTATCCCGCGGGTAGCGTCGGGAACCGTGAGCGGACAGGCGCGTGAGCATCGCAGCGAGGAACGAGCGAGGAGCGGAGCGCGCCGCGGAAGCGAACAGACGGTATGACGTCGCTGTTCGACCCGGCCCCGGACGAGGACGGCGCACCCGTCGTCGATCCGGGCGCCCCGCTCGCGGTGCGGATGCGACCGCGCAGCCTCGACGAGGTCGTCGGCCAGCAGCACCTGCTGGGTCCGCGCGCCCCGCTGCGCCGGCTGGTCGAGTCCGACGAGCCGATGTCGCTGGTGCTCTACGGCCCGCCCGGCACCGGCAAGACCACCCTGGCCCACGTCATCTCGCTGGCCACCAAGCGGCAGTTCGTGCAGCTGTCCGCGCTGGACTCCGGGGTCAAGGAGGTGCGGGCGGTCATCCAGAGCGCCAAGCGCGAGCTGACCTTCTCCGGCCGCCGCACGGTCCTGTTCATCGACGAGGTGCACCGGTTCTCCAAGACCCAGCAGGACAGCCTGCTCTCCGCGGTCGAGGACCGGATCGTGAGCCTCATCGCGGCCACTACCGAGAACCCCTTCTTCTCCGTGGTCAGCCCGCTGCTCTCGCGCAGCCTGGTCCTCGCCCTGCAGCCGCTGGAGGACGACGACGTCCGCACGTTGCTGCACCGGGCGCTCACCAGTGACCGCGGGCTGGACGGGGCCGTCACCCTGGACGCCGAGGCCGAGGAGCACCTGGTCCGCGTCGCGGGGGGAGACGGTCGCAAGGCGCTCACGGCGCTGGAGTCCGGCGCCGGCGCCGCGCAGGCCGTCGGGGCGACCGAGATCGACCTGGCCACGCTGGAGACCGCCGTCGCGCAGGCCGCCGTGCGCTACGACCGGCAGGGCGACCAGCACTACGACGTCGCCAGTGCGCTGATCAAGAGCATCCGGGGCAGTGACGTCGACGCCGCGATGCACTACCTGGCCCGGATGGTGGAAGCGGGGGAGGACCCCCGGTTCATCGCCCGGCGGCTGGTCATCTCGGCCAGCGAGGACATCGGCATGGCCGATCCGACGGCGCTGCCCCTGGCCGTGGCGGCGATGCAGGCGGTCCAGATGATCGGGATGCCGGAGGGCCACTTCGCCCTGGCCCAGGCCGTCGTCCACCTGGCCACCGCACCCAAGTCCGACGCGGTCACCAAGGCGATGGGGGAGTCGGTGGGCGACGTGCGCAAGGGACTGGCCGGGCCGGTCCCGCCCGGGCTGCGCGACGGGCACTACGCCGGGGCGAAGAAGCTCGGGCACGCGCAGACCTACGTCTACCCGCACAGCCATCCCGACGGCGTCGTCCCCCAGCAGTACCCGCCGGACGCGCTGGTCGGGAAGGACTACTACCGGCCCACCGGCCGGGGCGCCGAGGCGCGGCTGGGGGAGCGGCTGGCCAAGCTCCGGGCGATCGTCCGGCGCCCACGCTGACGCCACTCCCGAGCGGAACGGGGACGCGGGACGCACCGACCGGCCCCGCGACTACTGTGACCACTCCGGGCGGAGCCCGGGGCCACCCGGCGGCGCCGGGCGGGCAGCCGGTCGCCGAGACCCCCAGACGAGGAGCACGTGTGTCCGCAGGAGAGATCGCCGGGCTGGTCGCAGCCGGTGCGTTGGTGCTGCTGGTGGTGCTGGTCGCCATCCCGCTGCTCAAGCTCGGCCGCACGCTCGACGAGACGACGCTGACGATCCGGCAGGTCCGCGAGCAGAGCGCGCCGATCCTGACCCAGGCCAGCACCACGGTGACCCACGTGAACAGCAACCTCGAGCGGGTCGACGACATCACCGGCAACGCCGCGAACGTGTCCAGCAACGTCGCCGCGCTCACCAGCGTCGTCGCCGCCACCCTCGGCAGCCCGCTGATCAAGGTCGCCGCGTTCTCCTACGGGGTGCGCAGCGCGACGAAGAAGAAGCGTGAGGGCGAGGCGATCGCCGAGGCCGCGCGCCGGGACAAGGATGCGCGGCGCACTCGTCGTGCCTCCCGGCGGGCCGTCTGATGCGCCGGCTGTTCTGGCTGGCCATGGGCATCACGATCGGCGCGCTCGTCGTCCGCAAGCTGTCCCGCGCTGCGGAGAAGATGACCCCCGCCGGCATCGGTGCGAGCATCGCCGAGGGGCTGCGGGACCTGGCCGACGCCATCGGCGACTTCGGCGCCGACGTCCGCGACGCCATGGCCGAGCGCGAGCAGGAGCTCCGCGCCGGTACGGGGCTGGACGCCCCGCTGCCGGCGACCGACCAGCTGGAGCTGCCCGGTCGCCGCGGGGCGCACGCCTCCGATTCCTGACCTCCGCCGGGCCACGCACCCCCGCCCGGCCCCGACCGCCGACACCGAGAAGACCTGATGCAGACCGCCGAGATCCGCCGCCGCTTCCTCGAGCACTTC
>Ga0210040_10006032_pt1 | contig 15232 bp, 12 predicted proteins | sample CryGeyCG12114_NA_FD_185462 | JGI IMG/M metagenome (GOLD analysis project Ga0210040, IMG submission 185462) | Groundwater microbial communities from aquifer - Crystal Geyser CG19_WC_8/21/14_NA (SPAdes) (version 2) | ecosystem: Environmental > Aquatic > Deep subsurface > Groundwater | place: USA... | reverse complement strand
CTCAAACAGAATGCCTCAATGGCTAAATCGCCCACTAAAACAGTGGCTACGCAGGCCAATCATTTTCTAACCGCTGTACTGGCCTACAGCAAACTGGAAGTGCTCAAACTCAAATGCGGGCTTGGCCGTTTTCGCCTCAAAGCCCAACTCTATGCCGTCGGCCTGAAAGCCATGTTTCAGCAACTCGCCTTGCTCCGTGCGTAACATCAGTTCCTAATAGTAGTTTTTACGCAGGAAGCTACTTACAAGCTGTTTTCTTTACCCAGTGAACAGTGTAGAGACGCATACTTGCGTCTCATCGGCCACGCCGTATGCACGAAATCGTTCAACGACGAGACGCAAGTATGCGTCTCTACACCGTTCTATACAGGCACCGCCGTTTCAGAAACCGGCTCGGCGGGCACTGGCTGTAACGCTGCTTCGCGTGGCTGGCGGCGCAACGTTCGGAGGTGTAACCCGCCAATCAGCAACGTCAGAATACCCTCTGCCAATACGGTGTGCTGCACGCCAATGCGCTCCGATATGGCTCCTACCAGCAGGCTCCCCAGCGGTACCAAACCAGCGTAGGCCAGCACGTAGAGGCTCAGTACCCGCCCCCGTAGTGCGGGCTCTACGGTTGTCTGAAGCAGGGTATTGCTGATGGTGATTTGCGACATCATTCCGAACGCGCCTATCACCAGAAAAAATAACGCCAATGGATACCACGGCGCATGCGAGAATAGCAGCAGCCCTACCCCGAAGATGAAGGTATTCACCGTGAGCACCTTGCTCAGGTTGACGCTGGCTTTCAACGACGCCAGAAAAATTGCCCCAATGAAGGCCCCCAGACCAATGGCCCCGTCTAGCATCCCGAAGGTGCTGGCCGTGCCGCGAAAAACGTCTTTGGCGTACACGGGCAACAGCGTGGTGAAGGGTAGGGCCAGTAAGCTGGCAAGTGCCAGCATCAGGAGGATATGCCGGATGGCCGGCGTTGCGGCCACATACGCCAGCCCTTCCCGCAGCTCGGCCAGCAGGTTTTTCGTGTGCAGCTTGGCTACGTAGGGTGGCAGCCGGATGGCCAGCAGCGAGCCAATAACGGCCACAAAGCTCAGCGCGTTCAGGCCGAAACAGGCCACGGCGCCCAGGTGCTCCAGGGCAAAGCCTGCCAAGGCTGGCCCTACCAGCTTGGCCAGGTTCACCATCGAAGAGTTCAGGGCCAGGGCGTTGGGCAGGTCCTGGCGGTTTTTGATCAGCTCGGGTACCAGCGACTGGCGGGCCGGCACGTCGAAGCCGTTGATGACGCCCAGCATGGCGCTCAGGCCGATGATGCCCCACACTGCATCCGGCCGTTGCCAGATCAGGAGTGTGAGCAGCAGCGCCTGTACCATGGAGAATACCTGCGTGAACAGCAGCACGCGGTAGCGCTGGTAACGGTCGGCTACTCCGCCCCCGAGAAAAGAGAAAATAGCGGCCGGAAAGAGGGTAGCAAATACGCTCACCCCCAGCATCACCTTGGAGTTGGTGTGCGAATATACCACCCAGCTAACGGCCGTTTTCTGCATCCAGGTACCCAACAGCGACAACGACTGCCCACCAAAATACAACCGGTAGTTGCGGCTACGAAAGGCGCGAAAGGTGCTCAAATTCATGCGTGAGATACTACAATCCGCTGCTAAAGCGGCTCTGTGCGTTGTGTAGGGTAGTGCAAACCATGTCGTTCGCAGCTCACCTCACGGGCTATCCGACAACGCAGCTACGCGAACAACACAGCCCGCACCACACTATAACAGCCGTGGAAACATATATACTATAGACTATATAGTGATAGTGGTATTAGGCAACTTTTACCGGCTACTTCTGGCGCCGCTCCTGCTCGTTCAGCAGCTTCAGCAATACGCCATTGGTCCAGCCGAAGCCGTCCTGCAAAGGGTATTCGCCGCCGCCGGCCGTTTTGTGAATGTCCTCCACGTTGTACTTCTCCAGCAGCTTGCCCGTCTGTTGAAATACGCGTACGTTCAGGCTGGTCCAGCGGTTGGCAACGGTGTCGGCCAGAGTATGGTGCTGGTAGCGGCGCAGGCCCTCCACGGCCAGGTATTGCAGCGGTGCCCAGGCATTGGGCGCGTCCCATTGCTGGCCGCTTTCGTTGCTGGTAGTCAGCAGGCCGCCGTCGCGCAGAAATTCGCTTTCGAGGCGGCGGGCGGCTTTGCGCGCCTGCTTATCAGTGGCTACCCCGTAGGCCAGCGGAAACATTCCGGCTAGCGTATGGATGCTGGCCCGGCGACGCTCGGGCAAATCATAGTCGACGTACCAGCCGGCCTGCCGGTCCCAGCAGTAGTGCTGGATGGCCTTTGCCCGAAGCTGTGCTTTTTGCTGGTAGGCGGCAGCCTGCGTTTTATTGCCTTCCTGCTGGTAGGCGCGGGCCAGGGTTTGCTCCAGCACCAATACCAAGCAGTTCAGGTCCACGGGCACCAGGTTGGTGGTTTCGATGGTGGCCATGGTATTCGCCGGCCCAAACCAGCGCGTGCTGAAATCCCAGCCCGAAGCGGCGGCGGCGCGCACATTGCGGTAGAACTCCGGCAGCGGCTGCCGCGTGAGCTGGCCCGCCGCCACGTCCTCGGCGTACGACTCCTCACGGGGCTGGTCGCTGCTGTCCCAGTAGCGATTCAGCAGTTCGCCTTTGGGCATGCGCACGGCGCGGCGGGTAGCGGTGCCGGGTTGCAGAGAGTCGGCGCCGGCCATCCAGTAGGCATACTCTTTTTCGAGCTGCGGGCGGTAGCGGGCCAGGGTAGCGGGTGTGCCTTCGGCCTCGGCCAAAAGCTGCACCATCTGAGCGAAGAAGGGCGGCTGCGAGCGGGTGAGGTAGTAGGTGCGGTTGCCGTTCGGGATAAAGCCTACTTTGTCAATCAGGTAGGCGAAGTTGTCTACCATATTGCGCACCTCCTGGGTGCGGCCGGCCTCGCGCAGGCCCAGCATAGTAAAGTAGGAATCCCAGTAGTACACCTCCCGGAAGCGCCCGCCCGGCACTACGTAGGAGTTCGGCAGCGCCACCAGCGAGGAGTAGGGCGGGGCCGTAACGCGGGCCGGCCGGCGCAGCACCGTCCAGAGCGTGTCGAGGTGGGCCCGGATGCCGGCGGCCACGTGGCTGTGGTAGGTAGCCGTGTCCTCGGTGGGCTGCACAAAGTAGCGCTGCGTGAAGGCCTTCAGGTCGAAGCCGGGCTGGTCTTTCTCGCGCTGGTAGGCGGCCACTACCTCGGCCGGCGGCACGGTAGGCAGCAGGTCCACAAAGGTTTTGTTGTCGGGGTACACGCGGCCCAGCTGCACGGCCTCAAACAGGCCGGGGTAGAGCTGCCGGGGCGAGGGCTGGGCGTAGGCGGTGCCGGTTAGCAGCAGGAGGTAAAGCAGGAGTTTCTTCATGGGTAGCTCGAAAAGTCACTTGCAGAAGAAACGCAGGCCCGGCGCGGATGTTTGCTTCAGCTTCTTCTGTGTAAGCAGGCCCTCGCCAATGCTTTACTCCCTACCCACCCAAAGCAAGCGCAGCAAATAAGCCTCATCTTCAGATCACATCATGCTGATTATATGAACTTTATGATGTTATCTGTATATTACCCCAACATTTCTTTTGCATTACGTACTACTTGGCAACCCTGGAAACCACCCTACTGCACTGCTATAGTTCTGCTTCTTTTCACCTACTACACGCTATTCTATGCACAACACTTCAACCCTAGAACACACTCCTTTACCTGTTACCAGCCGCGTGGCTGCTACCCCTGCCGGCACCGGCCAAAGCCGCGTGGTGCGGGCTTTTCCCAGCACTATTTTCACCTACCTGCTCATTGGGTTTGGCATTCTGGTGGCTATGCAGCTGCTGATCGTAGCCGAATTCGTGAATGGCATCCGGCCCGGCCGGTTCCTGTTCGAGAAGTTTTACTTTGACCGCGAGTCCAATTTCCCTTCCTTTTTCTCGTCGTTTATTTTATTCTTTTCTTCTATTCTACTGGCTGTTATTGCCTCTTTGAAGCGGGAAGACCACGACAGATTTTGGCGACAATGGCAGATTCTGGGTATCCTGTTTTTCTTCCTGGCGCTGGATGAAACCGTGGGACTACACGAAATGCTGATTGAGCCCCTGCATAATATGTTTCACCTGGAAGGCTTCCTGCGGTTTTCGTGGGTGATAGTGGGCGGACTGTTTGCCGTGATTTTCGCCGTAGCCTACCTCAAATTCCTGTTTTCGCTGTCGCGGCAGATGCAGATTCGCTTCGTGCTGGCCGGCTTCATCTACGTGCTGGGCGCGGTAGTTTTTGAGATGATAGGCGGCAACTACTTCACCGACGGCAACCCCGACCCGACCACCGACAACCAAACGCCTACCTACCTGCTCGTGATGACGCTGGAAGAAACCCTGGAAATGGCGGGCATTCTGCTGTTCATTTCCACGCTGTTTGCCTACATCCGGCAGCATTACAATAAGCTAACGATTTCCGTCGAGCAGCCCGCTACGGCGTAGCACCATTGCCGCATCGTCTTGCAGCGGCTTGCTGGTAGTAGAGACACAATATCTTGTGTCTTGTTGTTGAGCGCCTCGTGCTGCACTTTATTAAGCAACGACAGCAACATCAGCAACGACGAGACACAAGATGTTGTGTCTCTACCCTACATACCAAGAAGAGAATTATTCTCCGGTAGGGTATCCTTTCAACCAGCAGGAACAACCTAGCTGGTTGAAAGGACGTTTTCATAGTGGTTGATTCTTACTCCGATATCCTCCCGGCCTGTCTTCTGCTTCTATGCCTGCTGATCTACTGCTGACCGTTGCGCATAGCGTTCGGGTGCCGGGGCTGGGTGTGTTGGCGCTACCCGCCGAGGCGGCCCCGCGCCTCCTACCCTTCGACCTACACACGCCCCTGGCCGTGACAGTCGTTTTTCCGGACAGCCACACGGAAAGCGTGACGGCTACTGTAGAGGAGATTGAGCACTTGGGCACCACCCAACGGGGCCTTCTGCTGGAGTTTGAAACTCCTACTTCCCTACCCCCCGGCACGTGTGTTGTATCAAGGTAGGCTATGCTGGTATCGAATAATTCAATGGGAAAAACCGTACCTTTTCTAAACTCAAGTCAGTTTATAGCAGTTACTTCGGGGCACCAAAACCATCCAACATTACCACTATGGCAGACGAAACCAACAACGGCCAGCACACGCCCGCCGACGGCACTGGTACCGCCGTCAATGGCGCAGGCTCTTCGCACGACCAGCGCACCGCTGCCGGCGAAAACGGCCAGACCCTGACCACCCGCCAGGGCCACCCGCTCACCAACAACCAAAACCTGCGCACCGTGGGCAGCCGCGGGCCGGCCACGTTGGAGAACTACCAGTTCATTGAGAAAATCAGCCACTTCGACCGCGAACGGGTACCCGAACGCGTGGTGCACGCCCGTGGTGCTGGTGCCCACGGCGTATTTGAAGCCTACGGCAAGGTAGGCGACGAGCCGATTGAAAAGTATACCCGCGCCAAGCTGTTCAACACCAAAGGCAAGGAGACACCCACGTTCGTGCGTTTCTCCACAGTGGGCCACGGTGGCCACTCGCCCGAAACCCTGCGCGACCCGCGCGGCTTCGCGGTGAAGTTCTACACCGAAGATGGCAACTGGGATTTGGTGGGCAACAACCTGAAGGTGTTCTTCATCCGCGACGCGATGAAGTTTCCGGACCTGATTCACTCGCAGAAGCCCGACCCGGTGCACAACCGCCAGACCGGCGAGCGGATTTTCGACTTCATCTGCAACACGCCCGAGGCCATGCACATGGTGTCGTTCCTGTTCTCGCCCTGGGGCATTCCGGCCAACTACCGCCAGATGCAAGGCTCGGGCGTGAACACCTATAAGTGGGTGAACGCGCAGGGCGAAGCCGTGCTGGTGAAATACCATTGGGAGCCGCAGCAAGGCGTGAAAAACCTGACGGCCTCCGAAGCTGAAGCCATTCAGGCCAAGAACTTCAACCACGCTACCCAGGATCTGTACGAGAACATCAAGAAGGGCAACTTCCCTAAGTGGGAGCTGCGCGTGCAGATCATGTCGGACGACGAGCACCCGGAGTTGGACTTCGATCCGCTTGACGACACCAAAATCTGGCCCGAAGATCAGTTCCCGCACCTACCCGTGGGCATGATGACGCTGAACAAGAACCCCGAGAACTACTTCGCTGAGGTAGAGCAAGTGGCGTTCGGTACCGGCGTATTGGTAGACGGCCTCGATTTCTCGGACGACAAGATGCTGCAAGGCCGCACCTTCTCCTACTCCGACACGCAGCGTTACCGCGTGGGCGCCAACTACTTGCAGCTACCCATCAACGCACCTAAAAAGCACGTAACTACCAACCAGCGCGACGGTCAGATGACCTACCACGTGGACTCGGCCCCAGGCCAGAACAACCACGTAAACTACGAGCCATCGTCGCTGAACGGCTTGAAGGAGGCGCCCCGCTCGGCTCCTGACCACATGCCGCAGTACTCGGGCCGCCTGGTGCGCCAGACCATCGACCGCGAAAACAACTTCAAGCAAGCCGGTGAGCGGTACCGCACCCACGAAGACTGGGAGCGCGACGACTTGGTGAACAACATGGCCGGCGCTCTGGCCGATGCCGCCGAGGTAGTACAGAACAAGATGATTGAGCTGTGCACCAACTGCGACCCAGAGTGGGGCCAGCGCCTGCGCGACGGCATTGCCGAGAAGAAAAGCATGATGATGAAGGACGAAGAAGCCGTGCAGGAAGCCGAAGAGCTGGCGCACGACGCAAAGCCGTACTAACTCATTTGTAGTTTGATTAAAAAAGGGGCGCTGACAATAGTCAGCGCCCCTTTTTTTGTGGTGAAATCGTAAAAAGCATGTGTGTCATCCGCACGCCGCACTCTCCGCACTCTGCCGCACTCGCTCGGCTGTGCCGAGTGAGCACTACGCCTGAGGGGCTCTGCCCCGAATCCGTCCGTGCCGCCTGCACGAGGCCCGCCTCAACGGGACGGGATGCAGACGCGCGCAGCAGAGCTGCTGGGGCGTAGTGCTCACTCGGCGCAGCCGAGCGAGTGCGGCTAACAGGCGTACTTTTCACAACTTCGCCATTTCACAACTTCACCTCACTCCATCGGCTGAATGAACACGTGCTTGATATGCGGCAATTGCTGCTGCACAGCGCCTTGCAAGCGCCCTACCGCCGCCGCTACCTCCTGCGCCGACTGCTGCGGCTGAAACCGCACGCGTACGACCACCAGCAGCTCCTCCGGTCCCAGGTAACTCGATAGCGGCTCCTCGGCGTTGAGCACGGCGGCGTCTTCGCACACTACCGCAGTTACCTGTTGCAGCACATCGGCTTCGGCGGGTTCGCCCATCAGCAGGCTTTTGGGTTCGCGCAGCAGTAGGCCCGCCACAATCAGCAGAATAACGCCGATACCGAGGGAGGCAATGCCATCGAGGGCGGGCATGTTGAGCGTGTGGCTGAGGTAGACGCCCAGGAAGGCCACGGAGAGGCCCAGCAAATCGGCAGCATCCTCAAACAGCACCACAAACGTACCGGGGTCTTTGCTGCTGTGGAAGGCCCGCCAGAACCCTACCCCCCGGCGCTGGGCGTTGAAGGTGCGGCGGGCCAGCAGAAATGAGCCCCCATCGAGCAGGAAGGCAATGCCTAGCACCCAATAGTTCCAGGTAGGGTCTTGGAGGGGCTCGGGGTGGCGCAGGTGCTGTACGCCCTCGTAGAGCGACACGCCCCCGCCAACCCCGAAAATGCACACCGACACCACAAAGGCCCAGAAATACAGCTCACGCCCGTAGCCAAACGGCCGGCGCGCATCGGCGGGGCGCTGGCTGCGGCTCAGGCCCAGCAGCAAGAGCCACTCATTGATGGTATCCACCAGCGAGTGAATGCCTTCGGAGAGCATAGCCGAACTGCCTGTGAAGTAGGAAGCGACAAACTTGACGACGGCAATGACCAGATTGGCCGCCAACGCCCCAAAAATGGCGATTTTTGAAGACGGCTGCTCGGGAGCCGCCAGCTCGGGGGTAGTGGAATTCACGCGGGAGAGGAGAAAAAGAAGGTGGGAATGACTATACGCAAAAGGACGCGCGAGTGGCTGCCAACTGCCCACCGCTGCAACAGTAGCCGGTCTTTTGGGGTATAGGGTAGCAACCTTTTTCCGATTCCCCTTAACTACTTCAGCATGCAAGATTTAGCCAAACTAGCAGACCTCGGCAAACCCCGCGTGGTGATAGTGGGAGGCGGTTTTGCCGGCCTGGAGCTAGCTAAGCAGCTCCGCGACATGCCTGTGCAGGTAGTGCTCATAGACAAGCAGAACTACCACAATTTTCAGCCCCTACTCTACCAAGTAGCCACGGCGGGCCTCGATGCGAGCGATATTGTATCGCCCTTCCGCAAGATTCTGGGGCAGCAGAAAAACTTTTATTTCCGCATGGCCGAGGTGCAGTCGGTTGACGCTGACACCCGGGTGCTCCAGACTTCCATCGGCCTGATTCGCTACGACTACCTGGTGATTGCCACTGGCTCTACCACCAACTATTTCGGCGACGAGCAGATGGAGAGCAACGCCATTGCCATTAAGTCGATAGAAGACGCCATTGAGCTGCGCAACACGGTGCTGGCCAACTTTGAGAAGGCGCTGCAAATGGGCGACCACGAGCAGATGAACAGCCTGCTGGATTTCGTGATTGTGGGCGGTGGCCCTACCGGCGTGGAAGTGGCCGGCGCCCTCAGTGAATTGCGCAAGCACGTATTCCCCTGCGACTATAAGGAGCTGGATTTCAAGCAAATGGATATCCACTTGATCCAGAGCGGGCCGGTATTGCTAAAAGGCATGTCGGCGGAAGCTTCCCAAAAAGCCCTGGAATACCTGGAGGAATACGGTGTGGAGGTGCTGCTGAATAGCCGGGTGAAATCCTACGATGGCTACACCGTGACGCTCAGCAACGGCGAAACCCTGATTACGCGCACGCTTATCTGGGCGGCCGGCGTCACGGGGGCGCCCCTACCTGGCTTGCGCCCTGAGGCTCTGTTAAAAGGAAATCGGTATAAAGTAGACGAATACAGCCGCGTAGAAGGCTACGAAAATGTGTTTGCTCTCGGTGATATTGCCTCAATGCAAACCCCCGAGTTTCCGGAGGGCCACCCCATGGTAGCACAGCCAGCCCTGCAACAGGGCCGCCAGCTGGGCCGCAACCTACCCCGGCTGCTGAAAGGCCAACCCCTAGAGCCCTTCCGCTACGACGACAAAGGCGCCATGGCTACCGTGGGCCGCAACCGCGCCGTGGCCGACCTGAAACTACCCGGTGGCAAAGACTACCACACGCAAGGCTTACTGGCCTGGCTGATGTGGACGTTCATCCACGTCATCTCGCTGGTGAGCTTCCGCAACCGTTTTGCCGTACTGCTCAACTGGACCTGGAGCTACTTCAGCTACGACAAAGGCGACCGATCCATCATTGGTAAAACCAAAGACCCGTTGCGCGTGAAAATAAAGCCATCGGTGGAGCAAATGGTTACCGAGCCGCTGAAGGATTAAGCCCCTACCCTACCGGTGCAGGCTGCGCCGTGTGGGTAGGATGCCCATCCGGCACAATGCGGGGCCAACCGTCTTCATACACAATACGGTCTAGCAGCAGCACGCGCCGCGAGTAACCCTGCTCGTCGTTGATGGCGTCGAAGGTAGGCTGCCGCGGGTCGATGGCGTGGTAGGCCAGCCAATCCTGCCCGGCTGCGTCCGTTATTACGCAGTTGTGGCCGGGGGCGTGCCAGTGCGCATTGCCAGTGAGGATGGTGCTATCGGGGCGGCCGGTGGCTTCTGCCAGCGTTTCGAAGGGGCCGGTGGCGTGGCGGGCACGGGCCACCAGCACTGCGTAGTGCGCATCGGGTCCGCAGCAGTTGTTGCCGGAGTAGAACAGGTAGTACCACCCGTGGCGCAACACCACCCAGCTGCCTTCTATCAGGTGCTGGTACGCATCGGCACTACTGCCCGGCGCAACGTGTACCAATACCGTTTCGGTGCTGCCGGGCGCGAAGGACACGCGGTCGGGGGCCAGCTCGCGCACCCGCAACGGCCCAAAGCCGGAGCCCCAGTACAGCAGCCGCTGGCCGGTAGTGGGGTCGTCGAAGGCCATGGGGTCGATGTTTTCGAAGCCTTCTTCGCCGCAGAGCAGCGGCTCACCACCATCCACAAAGGGGCCGGCCGGGTGCTCGGCGGTAGCCACGGCCAAGCACAACCCGCCGCCGTTGTTGGGCTGGGCGGAGTAGTAGAGGTAATACCGCCCCTCGGCTTCGCTCACGTGCGGCGCCCACAGGCGCTGGGTGGCGTCGGCCCAACGGGGCTTTTTGGGCAGGCCTTCTCCTAGCCACTCCCACTGCACCAAATCCTGAGAACGAGCCACTTGCAGGTTGATAATGCGACCGTCGCGCTTGGTTTGGGTGCCGTAGGCGTAGTACCAGCCATCGGCAGCGCGCAGGATGGTAGGGTCGGGAAAGTCGTGGTCGAGGACGGGGTTCTGATAGGTAGCAGGCATAGGTAGAGGCGTGGTACCTTCCTTTGTACGGGCCGACCTATTCGTCGGACAACTGGCAACCCGCCTACCCTTCGTTTGTGCTGGGTGGGGTAGACCGTGTACCTAAAAAACCTCGCCTACGTTGAACGTCAGCGCCCGCGAGCCATCAAACCCAAACCCGTAGTCGATGGCCAGATTGGTGCGCGAGAGCTTGTTCATGGCCACGCGCAGCCCCATGCCCAGGGCAGGCACTACTCTATCGAAGCGGTTGGTAACGGGCTCCGACACGGTTTGCGCGTTGCCGAACACCACGCCGCCCAGCAGCCGGTTGCGCGTGATCCGGAAGCGGTACTCGGCCTCGGCGTAGAGCATGTCCTTCCCCCGAAAGCGTCCCTGAATGAAGCCCCGCCCGGTATTGCTGTAAGTGTCCCAGCCCGTGCTGGGCAGGTCGAGGTAGGGCGGCGTGCCCTGCAAGGTCACCACGTTGTACGACCACAGGGCCAGGATATTGCCGGAGCCTTCGCGCAGGCGCAGGTAGCGGCGGGCTTCCAGCAGCAGCGTTTGGTAGGTAGTGTTGCTACCCAGCAGCGTTAGGTTGGGGCGGTAGAGCAGGTTCACGTAGGCCCCCGGCTGGGGGTTGATGGCATTGCCGCGCGTATCATAAAGCAGGTTGACGGCCACGCCCGACGACACCGACGACCCCGTGACGCCCCGCTCGTGGCCGGAAATCCGGTACACCTCCTGCCCGGCGCTGGTACTCTCGATATTCCAGTGGTAGTCTAGCTGGTAGCCCAGGCCGCCGTAGAAGTTGGGCAAAATCCGGCGCAGCATGGTCTGGTAGATACGCAGGTAGTCGAACTGCATACTCACCACATCCCGGTTGGTGCTGGTGTGCATGCCCAGGCCGTAGGTGTTCTGCGGGTAGTGCATCAGGCGCCAATCGCCAATCCAGTTGATGCGGTTGCCGGGCGTCCAGATGGACGAGGTGGCGGTCAGAATCACCTGTTTATTTTGAGTCACGGCCAGCGCTGACACCAGCGTGGAGATGTTGGCACCGGGTTTCTGGTAGGCCACATTGCCTGCCATTTGCAGCAGGCCGCGGGTTTGCAGCGTGTAGCTCACCACCGGAATAATGGACACAAAGCGGTGGCCGCTTTCCAGCGTCATGGCGGTGTCGCGGGGGGTAGGGCGCAGGCGCGGGAAGAAGTACTGAATTACGTCGCCCAGGTCGCGCCGGTCATCATCGGAGACGGCCATTGCGTGCACCGGAGCCGGGGTAGCGTTGGGTTGCTGCCGCAGCGTATCCGTTTGGGCACGGGCCGGTACCACACCGGCCAGCAGCAGCCCACTCAGCACCCACCACCAGCGCGAAAACAACGGCAACGCCATACGTCGAAATAAACAAATACTGCACCCTACGCCTCAGCTTTCTGGCACCTTACCCCATCAACCGCGTCGCTACCCGAAAGTTATGCGCCGGCAGGAAAGGCGACAGTAGCATTACTTTTTGGCTGATCCTCGTACACTCTCTTCGTACCCTGTTCTCCTGTCACTTAGTGCTATTTTTTTATGTCTCTCACCAACGAACTGCTGCATACTGTGCTGCGCGAAGCCGGCCGGGAAGTGTCGCGCAAGGAATTTTTGACGCTGGCCGGCCGCGGTCTGGCTGTGGGCGTAGCGGCCAGTACGCTGTCCAGCTGCCAAGACAAGAATGCATCTAGTAGCGGCGGCACCACAGCCGCAGCCACTACCCCAACTACCGGCACACCTGCCTCGGATGTGGAGGCCACTACCACCTACACGGCCCCCGACGGCCAAAAAATTCCCTCTTCGGAAGCGGTATCGCCCCCCGCCAAGGTGCCCGCCGACGTGGAAAAGCCCATTGAGCTGGAAGCCTGGAAATCGGACGTGGACCCCCAGTCTGGCCCCACGCCTACCCCCCTCCCCCCCGACCAACGCGTGGGCTATGCCCTGGTGGGCCTGGGCCACCTCACCCTGGAAGAGCTGCTGCCGGCTTTTGGCGAATGCAAAAAATCCAAGCCAGTAGCGCTGGTGAGCGGCTCGCCCGAAAAGCTGAAGAAAGTAGCCGCTCAGTACGGCATCAAGCCTACCAGCTGCTACAGCTACGAAAACTACGAGCAGCTGAAAGACAACCCCGAGGTGCAAGTGATATACATTGTGCTGCCCAACTCCATGCACGCCGAGTACGTGATTCGGGGGGCGCAGACTGGCAAGCACATTCTCTGCGAGAAACCTATGGCTACCTCCCCGGAGGAGTGCCAGGCCATGATTGACGCCTGCAACAAGGCAAAGGTGAAGCTCATGATTGCCTACCGCATTCAGTACGAACCCTACAATAGAATGGTGCGCGACATGGTACGCGACAAGAAATATGGCGAGGTGCAGTACATCCAGGCCCAAAACAGCCAAAGCTCGGCCAACCCCGACCACTGGCGCCACAAGAAAGCCCTAGCTGGTGGCGGCGCCCTCCCCGATATTGGGCTCTACTGCCTGAATACCTCGCGCTTTTTGCTGGGCACCGAGCCTACTGAGGTGTTTGCCTACATGTATAGCACGCCCGGCAACCCACTATTCAAGGAGGTAGAAGAGATGATGTCGTTTCAGCTGCGCTTCCCCAACGGCGTGATAGTCGACAACATCACGCACTACAACACCCACGACTCGCGCTTCTACCGCGTGAATACCAAGAAAGGCTGGATGCACCTGAACAACGCCTACGCCTACACGGGGCAGCAGCTGCAAACCTCGCACGCCGAGGGCAAGGCCCGGATGGAAAACCATATCACCATTCCCTCCAAAAACCAGTTTGCCGCCGAGATGGACCACTTCTCGGAGTGCATTCGGGAGAATAAAAAGCCCCACACGCCCGGCGAAGAAGGCTTGCAGGACCACCGTATTATGGCCGCCCTCTACCAGTCGGCCCGCGAGGGGCGCCCCGTGAAGCTGCCTACCGTGCAAGGCACCGACGTATTCCGTGGCCCCGAGCCCAAAGAGGCATAGAAGTCCCCATACCGAGCGCCCAGGCAGATTAGAGGACACCTCATCTCTGTAGTCTGCCGGGCCTCAAACACCTCTGCTGATGTTCATTATTGAAGGAACCGGCCTAGCTATTGGCGTGTGCTTGCTGGCCATGCTGTGCTGGGGGTCGTGGTCGAACGGACAGAAAATAGCTACCCGTGATGATGTGCCCATCACCCTGTTTTACCGCGACTACGTGCTGGGCATTGCCATTTGGGCCGTGCTGATGGCCTTCACACTGGGTAGCCTAGGGGAAGAAGGGCGCCCGTTTCTGGAAGATGTGCGCAAGGCCGATTGGGCTATACTGGGACTGGCATTGGCGGCGGGCGTAGTTTTCAATTTGGGCAACCAGTTGCTGGTAGCCGGTATTCAGCTGGCTGGGCTATCCATTGGGATGCCCGTGGGTAGCAGCATTGCGCTGGTATTGGGCCTGGTGGTTAATTACGTGGCCGAACCCGAAGGCAATCCGTGGCTGCTGGCTGCTGGTGGCGCGGTCGTTGTGGCCTCTATTGCCTGTAGCGCCTTTGCCTACCTCAAAAAAGAAGCGGCAAGCACCAACGACAAGGAAGCTGACAGCAGCAAAACCCGTGGCCTTCTGGTTGCCGGCTCAGCTGGCCTGGCCAACGGCTTCTTCTTCTGGTTGATTACCAGCTCGCTGGCTACCGATTTTGCCGATCCTGAGCGCGGTCAGCTAACGCCCTATACGGCGCTGGTGGTGTTCGCGCTGGGCATGGCTGTCAGTAACCCGCTGTTCGAAAGGATATTGCGCCGCTTTGCCGACAAGCCCCAGGACGCGCAGAGGCGCTACCGCGACGTGTCGACTCGGCACCACTGGCTTGGGGTAGGGAGTGGCCTGCTGTGGGGGCTGGGCATGTTGTCGCTGCTGGTAGCGTCTACCAAGGCCGGCAATGCTATTTCGTTTGGTCTCAGCCAGGGCGCTACCATTGTGGCAGTGCTGTGGGGGCTGTTTGCCTGGCACGAATTCAAGGATGCCCCCGCTTCGGCCTACCGTTGGCTGTGGGCCATGGGCGGCACCTATGCGCTAGGGGTAGGGCTGATTGTGGCAGCGCGATTGAGTAGCTAGATGCCTCTGCACTTTGTGGTAGCATTTGGCCTGCTGCATACGCTTAGTCCTCTGTTGGTAACATAGCGGTGTATTGCTCCTGCCACAGTGATAACAACAGTATTTAATGCTACATATTATATAATAAATACCAAGATTCAGGTATTGCGGAAGCTTCTGCAATGGCGCAATTTTAATCAATTGCTACGCCGGTAACGCTACCACTCCCCTACCTGCTTATAGCAACGCTGCCGTGCTTTATTCTCTAAAGCCTAACTACGCAACTGGTTATGGTTACCTCTTCCTTTTCCGTGTTGGTGGCGGCCATGCCTTCCCTGCACCGCTACGGACTACTGGCCACGCTACACGAAACCTGGCCCAACCTCACCATCGATACCACTGCTGACGCCAGCCAGCTGGCGCAACTTGTGCGGCAGCACAACTATGCGCTGGCCATTGTAGATAGTGTACTGCCGGGGCTACGGCTGCCGGAGCATCTGCTACCGCTCTGGCCGCGCTTGCCTGTGCTGCTGCTCACAAGCGCCCGCCTACCGGCCGCTACCCGGCAGCAATTGATGCAGGCGGGTGTGGGGGCGCTGGTACCCTACCACGCC
>Ga0210040_10006031_pt1 | contig 15234 bp, 8 predicted proteins | sample CryGeyCG12114_NA_FD_185462 | JGI IMG/M metagenome (GOLD analysis project Ga0210040, IMG submission 185462) | Groundwater microbial communities from aquifer - Crystal Geyser CG19_WC_8/21/14_NA (SPAdes) (version 2) | ecosystem: Environmental > Aquatic > Deep subsurface > Groundwater | place: USA... | reverse complement strand
ACCGTGTCTCACAAAGAGAGTTGAATAACAAAGACGACAAGAATATGATACAGATAAAAAACTGTCTACTGAGTACAGGTACTGATATTTTGGAAAAGAAAATCCAAATGTATGTATAGTGTACAGTTGAAAATTGCAAAGTAAATATTCAGTATCAAAAGAATAGATCACAAGAGACATAAACTTTACTTTCTCAAGTTTCAAACTGTGAGATTACTATTATGAGAAAAATTTGCAAATAAAATACTTCAAGGACAGAATTCTGTAGAAAACATACAGCCTCACAATGAACAAGACTTTACACTAACGATTTAAGTTGAAGAAATGGAAGGGAAAAGTTTTCTCCTGAATCTAATCCCTTTTTCTTGGAAAAATGTATTGATAGAGTGACAAGAAAAAGATAAAATCAATTTCTAAGGGGAATCAAAAGTCTTGAACTTTCTCTTTTACATTACCATGTGTCCATCAGAGGGAAGGAAATTGCATGATTCTAAAAGAGTACCCATGTCTAATACTAAACAATCAATCAGATAAATGTGTACTAGTTTTTTGCATTACATTTTCTAATACTTTCAGATTAATTTTTTCAAAACAATAATAATTTGTGATAAACAAAGCTTGTAGCAATCTATACAAATACTATTCTAAATATCTTGGTAGCAATAAGCAATCTTTAAATCTTCAAGATGTGTAAATTATACTAACTGCTAACTAGCTATCCCAATGCATTCACAAATTCGTTTCTCAGCAAATAGAATAGTAAAATCATGTTGGTCTTATGCACTTGATCAAATAAAAGATTAGGGAACACAAAATAGAAACGCTCAAGTGTTAAAAACAAAGTCGAAGTTTTTGTCCCTAGGATTTCTTGATTTGACAGCATTATAACGAAGTCTAGCATTTGCGGTCGAATACAAATATCTAAATTGTATTCCAAAAATTCCTCTTAACAAACATTTAGTAACGAAATAACACAAAATTAAATACCAGAATCGTAACTAACTATAAGTAAGAAATTTTTTGCTGTTCTAAACTTTTTTTAGCCTGCAGTGTCAGCTTAAGACTTTGAGCTGCTAGTAACTTTGCTATGAGAAACTCGTGCATTTCATATGTACGAGTGATTGCATCCCTATTATTTTTTAAACCCGCTACAGGCCAAAAAGACATACGATATACGCATGTAACATGTATATACCCATATTACAGATTAGATGCTGTGTGCACACATATTAATTATATGTAAACTTAATCATTGTAAATTTGAGTTTGGTTTAACTAAAATGAAAATAAAATTCATGCTATTGAGTACTTTACTAGGCTGCCTATCCGTCAGGTTTAACTACATACCAACAAATCATGTGTATTGTAACACTACAATGATTTAGTGACGACTCACTTTTCTGAAATCTGGCTGAAGGACCATGGGCGGAAGATCTCGACCCCGACCTGGTGGAAGTGTTGAGGCAATTTGTCCGTATTGGAGACGTCTTGGACTCGCAGCGGGCTCTGCGTTAGGTGGAATGTCCCTCCCTTGATCCTGGAAGAAATGATAAAGAAAATCCACTCTCATCAAATAAATCATACTTTTATCATGTAACTAACTATACAAACAACACTAGTACAGCAAGAGAAGTAAATAACCAGAGGAAATTGAATATGACAGAATGCAAAGGTTACGGCACACAGAAATCAAATTACCACACTCAGTCCCTCTACAGTATTTACCAGATGATGCTTACAAGTAAGTAAGTAAGTAAGTGAATTCCCAGTGAGTCAAAATTTCTTGACAAAACTACATATTTCAAAAATGTGCTTATTTTTATGAGCGACTGATTAAATAAGAAAATACTAAAAAATAAGCGCTCTTATGTAATATACTATACCAATAGAATAATATGCTAGTAAGTTAGTTAGTTAATGCACACTACTTTTTTAGCATTCCTAATGCTTCGAAATCGTGAGAAGAAGCAGACTCCAGAGCCACACTGAGTTTTGGGCAAATCGTAAGTTTCACACATTCATCAATTGGATTCACAATCCTCCACAATCTCATTTAGTCAATGCCGACTACACTCAAATGTGCACTGGTTCATTTGATAGGAAACAGAGCCCCTTAATTCCACTCAGTCTTTGTTTGTTCTCACTCCCCAGCATTAAAAACATGTCAATGTCAACCACAGTCATTTTGCGTACACAACAGTAGAGGGAAAAATCCAGGCGTGGATCACAGGAATGGCAAATTCCTTTTCATGAATTACGCGTGCACCACAGGGGTAACAGATTCACTAACCGTGCATAGATCACCAAAGGAAACTCAATGGAAAAATCACTCACTATACGTAACTTGTTTCTGGTCAATTCACAGGGATACTTCCTATGTTGCTACCGAACAAACAATCGTTGACTAATTATCATCTTTTAGCTAGATTGTACAACGAATTCTCTCCATCCATTTTGGATTCAGATGGTTCATTATTACTTTCCAATCCTCGTCTCAGCACTTTGCTCTTTTATATTGGTACGCCTTTTATTGCTCCAAATAAGTGTGTTCATCATCATCCCGTAATATAGTTTCAATAAAACCATGTACGTCAAAGTTCCACCTTGAGTGCTTTCTTCCCGTCTGTCATTTCACTTGATTCCTCAATTTTGACATCAGCTTGAACTTTTACTTTGCTCACTTTTTTCTTTCACACTCGTGTTCACCACTTACTTCCTCTTCCCGTCTCCATTGGCAAACTGTCTCTTCAGATATTTGAGAACGGTACAAATGTATGAGCTAGTGAGTGAGTAGTAGTTAGTTGCACTGCACAAACCTTGTGGATCTCGTACATGAGAATCCAATGGCACAAACTACACACACCAGCCTTTTTGGTATACTGCAATCGAGTGAGTAAGTAAGTAACTAAAAACTTTCCCCTTATAGTTCCTTCAGACACATTCATCCCGTTTATTTTCCCTATAGGCACAACATGGGCTCCAGCCCATGCAGTGCATATAAGGGAGCACAGTGTTTGGTTCTTGCAATTCGTATCAAGAAGCGGTCGAGAGTGTTTACACAAAACAAAGTTTCGTTTTTCCCTTAAAATTTCTGGAACATATTTGGCTTCCTTGTAATTGCAAAATTTACAATTTGTTCGTTTTGACAGCCATATTTATTGGTGGAACATATTGTATTTAAATAAAATACTATAATAAATTCTGTATCTGTAGAAGATATGTCCTAATGTGTTAAAGCGATGTAATTTTCTTTCAATGAAAGTTTACATTGAAGTAAAACAGCAATACAGATATACCTTACGTGCTAAAGCAATATTCAATTGATAGAAAGAAATTTGTTGTTGAATGTTTCATGATCCGACCTCTGGTGTGAATACGTAGCAAAGCATAAGCAGAGAGTCAGTCATGGTACTTTCCCAAATAATAGCAACCAAAAGTTGAGAACTGAATTTTAAGGGACGTAGCTACTACTACTACGATCATGCATACTACATACAGGAACAAAACTTAATTCTGTAGTGGCAAAAAAGGGAAAGAAAACCTATACGTGAGTGAAAAAGATTTTATTCGGGCTCGAACCGAGTCAGATTAACTTTGGGCACTCACGTGTATATTACTCCTACAACTGAAAGTCGTAGTAAGTAACAGCATTCACTATTTTGCCATCTTTAAATGAACTTGAGAATCCATCTTCCCGTGAAGAAAAAATTCCATGTATGTGTAATTCACATTCATCAGCATACAACTAACAATGATTTTATATATTGGAATAAACGGCAATATCGGAAAAAGGAAAGATAAAGGTACTACCAGTTTGTCCTATCTGAACAGTACATGTAGACAGTAGTTAGAGATAATAGTTAATTATATTAGGGCCAGGACAGAAGAAGTTAGAGACAGGAAAACATGCTCAGAATAACTAATGCATTAGCCACAATAGAACATTGCCGACTTATCAAGAATCTCTCATTCAAAGCTATATACTGCTCACTATTGTCATTCTAACATTCATACGAGTCAAATATTAATTGAAAGAAACACGAAAAATCCTATTCCCAACGTTTAAATTTCCCATTTATAAATCGTCAGTCTGATCTACTGCAAGCACAGCTAAAAAACACAAAAAACCGCACCACAATACAATTGCGTGATTCAAAATACATTCACGAGCATTTAGAGTTAATATTTATCGTGCGTCTAATGGATACAAATGGCAAGTCAGCATGAACTCATGGTTAGGTCATATACAATAGTTTGAACCTTATGATCCCATGTTACTTACTAACCCACCAACAAAAATACAACACACATGTCAGTCTACAAAGCAATCATAATTGCTAACTAACTATTCTCATTATAATGACACTTTAAAATCCCTTTAAATGGTTTTTTTACTACATTCATCCCATCCCCATATAGCATCATGCAATGATTCTTTCATGTTCATTCGTTTAAAAAATCCAAGTTCTGCATAATAAACCTGCAAATTCTCCATTCCCAATATATTGTCGGTATGAAAAGAGAGTATTGCAAAAAATAAGAATGACTGACTGTCTGGAGATCGAGTCAAACCTTTAATTAACCAAACTGATATGCAGACCACTACACTACCAGTTTCATGACTGCAAGCCTTACCTTTCCTCCTAATAGTGAGATATCCATCTCACAATATGCGTTCGTAACATGCCTACAAAAAAACAAAGGGGTAAACCATGATGGAATTTCAATGTCTCAAAATCAACGCCGAGCATTCCCTACCAACAATAATGCATGAAATGTAGAAAGGAACGAGAGCGGATCCAACTTTTTCACCAGCTTTAAATTACACGCCCTATAGAGGAGAATATAACATTATTATTTGAGTGAAAGAACAAGAACCCTCTCACAGAAATAATAATAGGAAGCCTCTTGGAACAGTGTTTGGGTATATTACGTGCGTTAGCAGCAGCAACCAAGCTGGGACTCCAATAGCTATAACTTTTAAAGTGTTGTCAAAGAGCCCTGTACCCCCCTAAAGAAAGCAAGCTTGAGCTGGTTGGTGAAAGCGTGCAGCGGTAGTACTTCACATACATATATATAGTAGTTAGTTTGTCAGTTAGTTGCTATACACATACAGCCCAGACGATATATATATATAGTCCAGACGTCCGCTCCACACTGACTGACTACTCGCTACCAACTATTATAAAACATAGCTAGAGAAAGAGGGTAACGCACTCTGCTGTTTCACGCAGATTCTCGCTACCACAAATACTCTTGCATGCATTGTGTATACATGGACAAACGGCACACGATGAGTGCAACCTACCTATCTATAGCTAGCTACGTACATAGTAGGTACAAGCCGGCCTTTATATTTTTTCCACCGGGAACGTCTGCGAATCCAATAGTGTCTTCATGTACAAATTTTTCCCTCCCACTAAACATTAGAGTTGCCTGGAAGTCGGGTTTTATCAACATTTAATACACTTATACAACTACTATATCAAATTATTTGAATCTTTCCCAGCGTGCTTCAAATTTGCTGACCCATATGGCACTAAAGCTCGAAAAAATACAAAATCTCTTTTTAGTTGATTGAAGCTAGGCTTTATTTTGAGTCAATAGCCATCAAAGCGTTAGTTCCAACTAACTATTTGAACATTTGTCTAATGTGCTAAGTGCGATTAGTAGGGTACAAATGGTTGCATATTTTCGTAATGTGTCTTGTTTGAAATACAAAAAAATGGCAGTTTGAAGTCAAAAGCTGCCCTCGGAAAAATTTCATACAACTGTGATGTCGGCTGAAAAGATACCCGGTTCGTGCATACTGGAAAGCAGACAGTTAGTTTAGTTACAAGGGTCTGGAGAGACTCATGTGAATTATATAACCGGCAGTGGTGAAACAGAGAGAAAGTGAAAGGGACTTCTGCCCTCATGTCTATGCCTCCTTGTCTCCCCTTTAATCAATAGGAGGTCTCTCTACGTTAGAGCGAGCAGCATTTCTCCTCCAGCCCATACCATGCCAAACTCAATAAGCTTTTCAATACTGAGAGCTAATACAAGAGCACAAGACCAAGAGGGCCACCGTAAATCCCAGCGTTTGAAACCTTTGACAAACATGATCATTGGCCTGGATGAACTTTACTTAAGCGAATACATCTTCATTCACAGTCAGTCAGTTAGTCATAGATTGTACAAAAGTCAAAACATTTTTTGCTATGTTTTTTGCTTCTCACACAGTCAGTTAGTGCATGCAATTTGCATTAAACCACTGTATGTACTTATGCGTAAAAATGAAAGATATGCTATGTTATCGTTGCAACTTTTCTCAGTCAGTCAGTAACTCAAACAGTGTTTTTGTAACTCTGCCGTATGCAATCAGAGAGCTTTAAAAGAACATGGGTACGAGGATTATGGAATTGTACGATTTTACAAGTGCTAGTACTAGTGCAATGGGAATGCTTACTATTCGATTCCGAACAAGCCAACAGCTATACACAAACAGAGATAACAAGACGACTGGTGTATTCCCATATAATGGGGAAATGATGATGGCTTGAGTGAGAAGATAAGTCGTAGTCGTAGGGACGGTATAACTTTGTTCGTGTTGGATAGATATTACATGTACATGTGTAGCAGTATTACATAGACTGGTTGAGTGCGCTGCTGCCAATAGATGAATGAGGAAAAGGAGGCTTTTGTCATGAAACCGCATGAAATAGATTACACATGGGGGGGAATATTTTTTCTCCAGTCAGGACTGAATAAGTCTGTACGGCTTCTCATCAAGTATTCAAAAAGAGAAACGGCAATATTATTGGATTTTCAAATGTTTGAACACGCATGAAGTGAGTGAGAAGACGGTTGGTTTTGTGAGCAGAAAAAGATTTGTTTCCAATCCCAGCAATATTATTATATAGTTGAGGCTATAAAGCTTTTATTATTAAGTTCTATTGCGGGATTGTGCTCGTAACAAAATGAGTTTTAGCCTTTGTTATAGTGGGTAGATTGGTCATGCATAAGGTAATTCCAGTAGTACATGGAATTTCGTTGAAAATCGTGGAAGAACTGTTGCAATGTCCTCGTGAGGAAAATGTAACTTGGATTGAAAAACTGTGCGTCCTTAAGCTATACCATTGTTCATCGTTCATAATGATGAATGAATTTCTCTTCTTTTAACTGTATTACTGTCGCTTAATAATAACCAATCTATACTATAATGATAATGACTGAACAAAGGGCTTTTCACATCTTTTCATTCCATCATCCTCACAATAAAAAGCACAAACATCGGAAAGAAACTAAACAAAATCGAAATCCATGACACCAAAACTGGTAAAATGGTAGTCAGACAATCGACGAATGGATTATTATAGCATCTGTGAAAGGAATGAGCAAAAAGGGAAAGTTATAATAACGTTGGAGTTCGCTAGAGGGTTTCCCAACCTACAAATCCAATACCCATGCACCATATGAACACAAAAATTCAAAACCCTTTTACGTTCCACAGAAAGAAAACTATATTTTCCGCGACCAACTAAATAAGTTACTTATCCCTTAGCTAAACTTTCAGCTTCAGTGAGCATCTCTAAAATGTAGACATTCATGCAATTTAACCATCCAACTAACTAACTAACTAACTTATCTAGAAAGTAAGTAAATTACAATGAGTTTAGTTAAAGCATGTCTTGAGTATCAACCAAGATTTGCCCAAAGCATTAAACCCGCATACAGGCAGATGTTTAAGAAGAAAACACTTGAAGTTTTTATCACCCATAAATATAACGCCTGTAATCTTTAGCTGGTTAGAATAGGACACTAACATACTGCACACTGCCTAATGCATACTATACAACAAACAACTGACAAATGGTGACAGTGTGAATCCTTATGTAACCATATGAAGAGAACATATTCCTTTCCTTGTACGCATAATGCATGCACATCATTATGCAAATATCCTGTGCGTGAGAAAAAGACCACATAGGCTGCAGTGCACCCTTTCAGTTCAAACTTACGGACTACTGCTAAAGCATCTATATTGTACCACAAACAGTGTTATCCCCTACAACGATATACACGGAGGCATCTGCCATATAATGTAGTGGAAGTGGAAAGTGCGAAAATATGTTTATTTCTTACTGCAGTTCTATAAGAGCAGAAAGAATTTCCAGACAAATTTTTCAGCTGAAAATATTTTACTATGCGATCTAAAAATATATGCAGCACAAGTAGCCTTTTTCAGCACAATTATTGAATGTACAAACATGGTAATTAGACGAACCAGAAAAACGTATATTGAATGAAAAAAAAAACGATTTACACAAAAAGTCTTCCATTGTGAACCTTAGCCATTATTATTATCCTATTAGGACACGTGGATCTACTCTAGTATGCAGGACTGGTGAAAGGACTATGATCCTTTTTATACGCTACGCACTCTGTGTGTAGCATTTCCTACTTTGTAAGTTAGGCTTTATTCATTCTTGAACGTGGGTATTGGCACATCCACATTAATATTAATAATTCAGGCATTTCCCTATGCAGTATCTATATTGCGGATGAATATATAGTGTAGGCATGTGTGCTCCAACTAACTGGCTAAGGAGGAAAGTGAAAGGTTCACGTGCCAACGTTTATGCGATTAATGAGCTCTGGCAACGAAAAGGTTTGCTGAACAGAAAGTAAGAAGGGAAACCCACACTTTTGGTAGTCAGTCAGTGATACAATGTTTATTATATTTGATGCATGCATATTGCTAGGGATCTAACTAACTAACTAAATATTCCACATCTCAAGATGCAAAATAAGACGAAACTATGTAAAGATACAAGAACAAATGAGACTTACAAATCTAACGAGCTAATCAGCACTGGACGCATCAAAGTTCTATGTAGAGCTCATTATTTAGTAGTAGTGATGGTTGCCCATGCACTTGCCTACAAGAAACGACTGCGTGGAATGCAAACCCTTATAATGTTATATTTCCGAGTAATTACTTTGTTAGTCGTCCTTTGTTTTGCATTACATTATAGCTGTAGTACTAGAACTTTGAAGAACATGCATACAGTATAATCTTACTTTGTTAGTTAGTTATCACGTAGAACAAAGTCTTAAATGATAGAATCGCGTGTGATCATAATGATAATCCAATTTAGTATAAGCTATAGCGTTAAAAAAAATAACTTTCTCTTCAAATACAGTAGTAGCGTAAGTATAGTAGTGTACAAACTTCCATTCATAAGATTTTTAGCTGTGCTTTCTTTCTAGTGCAATTACAATATTATTATTCCGCGTGAAAACTTGTTGAACAAGTTATAAGCATGTAATGTAATGAGCGAGACAGATGCGAGGAAAACTAATATAGTGGAAACATAATTTGTCCTTCATTTTGTTGAGTACATGTAAATGAGAGGGAGTAAGCCAGAAAGTTGCAGGTAGATTAGCTTATAGTTAGTGCGTAATCGAATTAAGGCTCTTGTAATTACCTTGCGTCTTCCACAGCACAACATGGAATCACTTGTTCGGTACTTGAAACCCACCCGTGTTGCTCGCGGGAGACTCTGAGACTTGAATTTGCTCCAAGTTTGCTCTGTCTTGTGGATCACTTTCAGATGACACTGACGCTCCTCTGATGCGAGGCACACCATTGATGCGGCATTTATGGAATCAACTCTGAAACAAAGAAAATGCAATAATAAAAAATAAGAAATTTTAAAAATCACGGGTTTTTGCTTTCACTTGATGTCCACAACATCGTAGTTCAAGAAATATTGGTATAAAAAAATTAATTTTTGAACTATACAGTAGAAGACTGAAAAAAATGCAAATGTTCTTCACATTCATAAACGATTTGGAAATGAGATTCATTCTTCTACTACCTTTCATACTATTACCTAGCACACTTTATGCATTAACTTTTTTCATCAAGATTCCAGCATAAAAAGTTAGGAGCATTTATCTGAATGAAAAAATAGTGTTGATTGTACTGTAGAAAAAAAAGTTTCACACTACACTCCCTCCACAAGTAGCACACATATGCATTACATAAGGAGCCGATTGTACAAAAACTTTGTGAGACCAAAGCTGTAAGAGACAAATAAAACTTTCACTTCAAACGGGTAGTAAAAGTGTGCATGTTATACGGCACGTAAGTGCACACAAGTCTAATTTTTTCTAAATGTGTAAAAACCGACACCACACCACCAAATAAGCTCAGCAAACTAATATACTTCCACTGTTACTTACTTAGCTAGTAGTTTTATTTGATTTCAATAATATTCTTGTTATACGTTGAGCAATGAATAAAAAAATCTCATAAATATCTCAACTACCTTATGTCCAGCACATTTTTTGGTAAAACAAAAAATACTATCCTATATCATATTCTACTGGTGTTCAGCTGCCACAAGCAGTTTCCACTGCCTTTGGCTTCCAAATACCGCTTTCACCAAACAGAGATCTTCTCGCTTTTAGTTGTCGTTGTCATCGATCTTTTTCATCACTCAACCGTGTATACTTCTTGTACTCATCTTTTAGTATTCTAGTCATCTCATTGGCAGTCTTTCTTCATCTTTTCACTCACTATGCGGCCCTTGTTCATATCTTATTGCCAGTGATGACAGTTTCTAGAGAACAGATGAAAACCATGTAGACAAAATGGACCACTTAATTCAATCATGTCTGTATTTGTCTTCCAGTTATGTCGAGGGAGCCCAATTGAGTGATTAAAGACAAAACCAATCTCCAGTTTACAGTTTACGTGGTTACATTCACACGCTTACAATGAGAAAGTAATGTAATATTACTACTTTTGTAGAAAGTGTAAACCAATTAAAAAACCTTTTTTTGGAAACTGTTGGATATAATATACCATTATGCCAAAAAAGGAGGATAATTTAAATCATAACAGTATTTTCGACAAGTCATCTTTTAGCCAAATATATTGACAGGAAATAAGGACGGATGTTCTAAAAATAACGGTTGGTTAACTTTCGTTCCAGTCATAAACTCGGTGATCACATTAATTCTACGGTTCAATGGTTTCATAGGCAGGCCAGTATTTTTCCCAAATATGGAAAGGAAGTGGCTCTTTCTTTGCAAATGAGAAAACACTAATAGGCACTTTAACTATCAGCTGTTGATGATGGAGTGTAAACCAAATGGTTTGGCAGCCTTTGGTTCGTACATATGGGACAACAGGAATATAGAGGAAAGCGCTCTAATAACTGAGGTTGTCCGAGTTTTGTGAGCACGCAACGCAACGGTAGTAATGGTCCGTTCATAGATTCATATAATCGCATGTAAACACACAGATTTTATGGTTGAGGAGCATGCACACACGTGCACAAGTAGCCAAAAGCTGAGCTAGGGGAGAATTTACACAATTTAATGACTAGTTCTGACTGAGCACAGGTCGTACCTTTCTGTAGTTGGTTCAATTACTAACTAACTACACTGTGAATAATTCGAGTGAGATTCCTCAACTTGTCTTTTTCCTACAGAAAGCAATGAAAAGGAATAAAGCTGCATTCATATTTATGCCAGACTGACTGCGAGTGAACACAATGATGCGAAATCCAAAAAGATCGATCAAACCCATGGGACTTGATACTCTTCTAACTTCCCACGAAATTGAAAGAGACCATCTAACTGACCACTTTAATAAGAGATGAAGCAATCAAAGTTAGTTACTTACTTGTATGTTCCTTGTCACTTTAATGAGTGGTACCAAGTTGGTAAATATTTTTCACACGTAATTCAACCTGCTACCTAGTTGAACATGATGAAATAGTGTATACCCCGATGAAATGATGTATCCCCTTACATTCTCCAAATATAATTCAAGTCAGCCAAGCCAGTAAGTAATTGGTCAACTCGTATTCAATTCGAACTAACTAAATGTGAAAGAGTACAATTGCGTAAAGAAAAGAATGAACAGTAAAAAATAGTTCCTCCAGCTAGCTCCATTCTATACAAATGGACATTCACTAACAACAACCAATTGTAAGTAGCAACAAACCAATTAGTGTAGAAATGGGAAAAACATTTTTAGAAAAAAATGGAAGATAAATGCTCCACAACCGGTATTCAACCCTTTAGTGAAAACTGGTGATTAATGAATCCAATAATCATTCGCTCCGTATTTCATTGTACATAAGAAACGTGGAAGTGGCCATTCATATTACTGCTCGTGATTATTAATGCTTGTGTAGTATAGAGAAAAGCTGAAGCGGGCGAAGTTTTTTCCATTCCAGCAAATAGTATACGTTTCCTAGATTAATATTGTGTACAATGTTTTTGGGGTGAACCACAATAGTACACTGGAATCTCAGCATTGTACAAAGAGAAATTTACTACTATATATACGGTACAGAACGTGTGCAGGGCACTATACATATAAGGGAAAATACAGAGAGACGGAAACATATCACTCATAATGAATTCTCTCTTGTTTGGCTTCCAGGTCACATTTCACTTTAACTTTCTATTCCCTTTCTTGTTTTCCGCTTTTGTGAGTGCATCGTGTGCTGAGAAATGTCTATAGGATAGATTGCTTAGGAGCGGAAACTTATAATTTCTCCCAGTAGAAAAGAATCCGGGGATAGTTACACACATGGGTAGCCTACAAGATGCCAACGATGTCAGTCCATTTACTACTTACAGGATTCTTTTGGATTTATTGCAAAAATGAAACGATCCGTATTTCCAAGTTGTGCGTACTAGATTTACGGGATGGAGTTAGTGATAATGGTTCGGATTCGGGTAGTTAGTTAGAGTTAGCAATATATAATAAGTCAAATATTGAAAAAAGGAGGCAGTGGAGGTTCCAGTCAACAGAGAGTTGACAAACGAGTCAAGTCATTTGCTAAGTCAACAATGAAAGGCAGGGTGGAAGTGACAAAATGCTTTGTCGTAGTATTAACCTAACTATAAGCTAACTAACTATACGAAGCAAATGGCCTGACTGTCTTCTGCACATTAGTTGTCAATACCAGTAAAAACTTAAAAATAATGTAAAGTTAGTTCTCATTTACATAGAAAGGTTGATTAATAAAGTGGGCAGAGAAACTTATTATGGGATTCTAAATGTTTTAAAACAGTGGTTTAAAGATTGTCCCCGCAAAAAAAACTAGCAAACTATTAAAAAAAAACGTAAAATCAAACGGAAAACAAATATGCTTTCTTTTCATATTGATACGAAAAATACATGCCGCGCAGCACATTTAGACTCCAAAGAATATACCATACACATTTTGTAGTGAAAACTATACACCAGTTAAAGGTTGCGACATAAGCCACTTTGGAACTAGTATTGACTGCATATGTTATTAAATGACAATCTTGAATGGAGGAAGCAAACGATCCAAAATCCTACAGAAGGAGAATGGACACTCTTTTTCCATTGCTTTCTATCTACAACAAGTCTTACCTACAAACTAACTAACTAACTATTACTATCTATATGGTAAAGAGGGTTCAAAGGCTTTTCTACTGTTATGTCGTTCCTTCTCTCTACACCATTCCAAATATACAGTGCGCTCACTTTCCTCCAACACAGTTGTCGATCAATAGATACACACGCACACATGTATAGGTTAGGTTGTGTGTGAGTTTGTGAGAGCCACCTTGTTTCTCCATTCAGGATATATTTTTGAACGAAAAAACCAACATTCAAGATCATATGATGATACGAGTTTATTACTCCCAGTTTTTCCCCCGCACTATAAAAGCTGAGTCTAATCCTAATAAATATTACGGTTGTAGTAAGGGAAAGAAACGTAGCTTTTTAAACCTGCACCGTATAAAAAAGTAATGCAATAATATTCCATAGAATACTTTCACTTACCTTAAGTTCCTATAAAAATAAATTTACAAACATCCACATTTCAGCTTCTAACTTCAATTATATTTTTTTCGGAACCCAACCAACTCGCTGTCGGTTCAAATAAAATCTACAGATAACTTAATCTTGTCAATAAATATACTTGGTGGAAATATTCGTGTGATTTCACTGTCACTCATTTTTCCGAATACAAGTATAGACTGTAGACTAGTTCTACATCTGTCAAAATCGAACAGTTAGAAAACGTTTCATATTAAACGGAAACAGTATAATGCAGTACAAAATGCTCCCCTTCCCACTTCATATATGGCTATGCAAACCCTGACATGGGACTAATAAGGAGAGTCGGCAGTAGATGAAAGGACCGACATGTCAATAGGGAGAATCAAGTGATTACTTATATCAAACTACCAGGTGTAGTGAATGCACGTGTACACACAATTGAATTTCACAACTAGCTATTTGACGATTTGTTGTATGATTGAATTTTGAAAACACTGTTATTACGGATAATCAGAGTGTATTTGACGGTGCATATCCATTTTTCCCACTTAGAGGGGCTAACATTAATATTGAATGAAATTCCATAATAATGACATATTATTCAGTATATTGTTACACAAACAGATTATTATTACAGTGAAAGAAGAGTTTGCTCACCTTTTTCAAATGTTAACGACACAATATGGATGTTGATCAATTAGTCTTGTAACTACATGCCACTTTTCCAAGCTGCAGTCTTTTATACTAAAAAATTGATCAAATATATATATATTATATATTTTCAAACAAGCTAGTCAGTAACTTGCGGATAGGTTTTGAATATACACTTACTAAATATAAGGAAGCGGCGTATAAAAATGTTGGTAGCATGTAAAAAATCTGTCTGGTACAATGTGGAGAACACAATGAGTGGGTAATGAACACAACTTTTAGCACCCGACCAACAGTTTTTCATAGTCACAGATTTGGAAAAGCCGGTTTCTGTAGACACCACTTTTAGTATTGTGAACTAGTGAACGCTATTACAGGCAACATTTTCAATTCCTTTTTAAAACAGTTGAGTTGAAAGCCACAGCAGGATGCTCACCGTGCATTCCCGTGACTTTGCTCCAGAGGATTTAGATTACTTTGCAATATTTTAATAGATATGATTTGGACATGACGATCATCAGTCTCTAGCTTGAATGGAGCATCATTTGAAAAAATTCTAGCTTTTCCTTTCTTGCGATGTTCTGGTGTGATAAATTTCACGAAGCCATGTTTCACAGTAACAATACTTTTCGGCACTTGCTTTCCATTTCAGCTTTCAATCGACGTAATAATATATGGTGTTTTCCTTTTTCATTCAAGATATGTTCATGTCCCCTGGAAAACAAAGGTTTATTTGTTATTCTACGTTTTTG
>Ga0210040_10006029_pt1 | contig 15238 bp, 12 predicted proteins | sample CryGeyCG12114_NA_FD_185462 | JGI IMG/M metagenome (GOLD analysis project Ga0210040, IMG submission 185462) | Groundwater microbial communities from aquifer - Crystal Geyser CG19_WC_8/21/14_NA (SPAdes) (version 2) | ecosystem: Environmental > Aquatic > Deep subsurface > Groundwater | place: USA... | reverse complement strand
ACCACGACCAGACCTCCTCGGTGCAGAAGGGCATGATCGGCGCGAGCAGCCGGAGCAGCACGTCCAGCGCGATGCCCAGGGCCGCGCGGGCCGAGGCAGCAGCCTGTTCGCCCTGTGCGCCGTACGCCCGCTCCTTCACCAGCTCCAGGTAGTCGTCGCAGAACGACCAGAAGAAGGTCTCGGTCACGTCCAGCGCGCCCGTGTAGTCGTACGCCTCGAACGCGGTCGTCGCGGCGTCCACGACCCGGGCGAGCCCGGCGAGCAGCGCCTGGTCGGCGGGCTCGGTGACCGCGGTCGCGTCGAGCGAGCCGGCGCCGACCCCGAAGCCGAGCACGAACTTGCTGGCGTTCAGCACCTTGAGGGCCAGGCGTCGCCCGACCTTCATCTCACGCTCGTCGAAGGGCGAGTCCATGCCCGGGCGGGCCTTGGCCGCGCGCCAGCGCACGGCGTCGGAGCCGTACTTGTCGAGGATCTCGGTGGGCACGACGACGTTGCCGCGGGACTTGCTCATCTTCTTGCGGTCGGGGTCCATGACGAAGCCGCTGATCATCGAGCGCTGCCACGGCAGCGAGTGGTTCTCGTAGTGCGCGCGGACCACGCGGGAGAACAGCCAGGTCCGGATGATCTCGTGGGCGTGGGTGTTGAGGTCCATCGGGAAGGTCAGCGCGAAGAGCTCCGGGTCGCGCTCCCACCCGCACACGATCTGCGGGGAGAGCGACGAGATCGCCCAGGTGTCCATCACGTCCGGGTCGGCCACGAAGCCGCCCGTCCGACCGCGCTGGTCCTCGGTGTAGCCCTCCGGCACGTCGCTGCTCGGGTCGACCGGCAGCCGGTCCTCGCTCGGCACGATCGGGTGCGCGTAGACGGGGTCGCCGTCGGCGTCGACCGGGTACCAGACCGGGAAGGGCACGCCGAAGAATCGCTGCCGGGACACCAGCCAGTCGCCGTTCAGCCCGTTCACCCAGTTGTCGTAGCGGTACTTCATGTGCTGCGGCACCCAGGCCAGCTCGTCGCCGCGCTCCACGAACGTCGCCTTGAGGGCCGCGTCGCGGCCGCCGTTGCGGATGTACCACTGCCGCGTCGACACGATCTCGAGCGGCTTGTCGCCCTTCTCGTAGAAGTTCGCCATCCGCTGCGTGGGCTTCGGCTCGCCGTCGAGCGCGCCGGCCTCCCGCAGCTGCGCGACCACGGCCTCTCGGGCCGAGAAGGTCGTCTTGCCGGTGATCGAGTCCCACGCCGCGCTCGCCGCACCGTCGGTGATCCACTCGGGCCGCTCGCGCAGGATGCGCCCGTCCCGGCCGATGATCACGCGGGTCGGCAGCTGCAGCTCGCGCCACCAGGTGACGTCGGTCAGGTCGCCGAAGGTGCAGCACATGACCAGGCCCGACCCCTTGTCGATCTCGGCGGCCTCGTGCGCGATCACGGGCAGCTCCACCCCGTACAGCGGCGAGGTCACGGTCTGCCCGACCAGGTCGGCGTAGCGCTCGTCGCCGGGGTGCGCGACCAGGGCGACGCAGGCGGCGATCAGCTCGGGCCGGGTGGTCTCGATGTGCACGGGCCCGCCGCCGTCGGTGCGGGCGAAGGCCACCCGGTGGTAGGCCCCGGGGTAGTCACGCGCCTCGAGCTCGGCCTGGGCGACCGCGGTCTGGAACGTCACGTCCCACAGCGTCGGGGCCTCGGACAGGTACGCCTCGCCGCGGGCGATGTTGCGCAGGAACGCTTTCTGCGCGACGGTCTGGGAGTCGTCGGAGATGGTGGTGTAGAGGCTGGACCAGTCCACGCTCAGCCCGACCCGGCGCCACAGGTCCTCGAACGTGCGCTCGTCGACGTGGGTCAGCTCGTGGCACAGCGCGACGAAGTTCCGCCGGCTGATCGGCAGCTGGTTCTTGGGGTCCACCTTCTCCGGCGGGGTGAAGTCGGGGTCGTACGGGACGCTCGGGTCGCAGCGCACGCCGTAGAAGTTCTGCACCCGACGCTCTGTCGGCAGCCCGTTGTCGTCCCAGCCGATCGGGTAGAAGACGTGCTTGCCGGTCATCCGCTGGTAGCGCGCGATCAGGTCGGTGTGGGTGTAGGAGAAGACGTGGCCCACGTGCAGCGACCCCGACACCGTCGGCGGCGGGGTGTCGATGCTGTAGACCTGCGACCGGTTCGAGGCCGGGTCTCCTTCGGGCCGCACAAAGGCGTAGGTCGCGTCGGTGCGCCAGGTGTCGAGCCAGCGCTCCTCGAGCCCTTCCAGGGCGGGGCGGTCGGGGATCGCCGGAGCGGGAGCGGTGGTGGTCACGAGCAGCAATCTTAGGTAACCGCCACGGACCTAGACTCGACCTGCCATGCCTGATACTCCGACGCCCGACGACACCCTGGCCCAGACCCCCGACCTCGCGGGCGAGAAGCGCTCCCACGCCGAGGTGGTGCGCGACCTCACCAGCCGCTGGCCGGAGCACCGCGTCGCGCCCTCGCTGGGTCGGATCGCCGCGCTCACCGAGCTGCTGGGCGACCCCCAGCGGGCCTATCCCGTCATCCACGTCACGGGGACCAACGGCAAGGGCAGCACGGTCGCCATGATCGAGTCGTTGCTGCGGGCCGCGGGCCTGCGGACGGGCCGCTACACCAGCCCGCACCTGTCCTCGCTCACCGAGCGCATCACCATCGACGGCGAGTCGATCTCCGACGAGCGGTTCGACGCGCTGTGGGGCGAGATCGCCCCCTACGTCGCCATCGTCGACGACCGGCGCATCGACGGCGTCGTCTGCACCTTCTTCGAGATCATGACCGCCATGGCCTTCGCCGCGTTCGCGGACGCCCCGGTCGACGTCGCCGTGGTGGAGGTCGGGCTCGGGGGCACCTGGGACGCGACGAACGTCGCCGACGCCGGGGTTGCGGTCATCACCCCGATCGACCTCGACCACACCCACCTGCTGGGCACGACGGTGGCCGAGATAGCCCGCGAGAAGGCCGGCATCATCAAGCCCGGCGCCCACGCGATCCTGGCCGGCCAGTCCTTGGAGGCGGCCCAGGTGCTGCTCGAGCGGTGCGCCGAGGTCGGCGCGCTGGCCCAGCGCGAGGGCATCGACTTCGGCGTCCTGGGCCGCCAGCTGGCCGTCGACGGACAGCTGATCCGGCTGAACGGCGCCGAGGGTCCGGTCGAGGACGTGTTCATCCCGCTGCACGGGGCTCACCAGGCCTCGAACGCCGGGCTGGCCCTGGCCGCGGTCGAGGCGTTCCTCGGGCTCAAGGCGCTCAACCCCGACGTGGTGCGCGACGGCTTCGCGGCGGTGACGGTGCCCGGTCGGCTCGAGGTCGTCCGCCGTTCGCCGACGGTCCTGCTCGACGCGGCCCACAACCCGCACGGCGCGGCGGCCGCGGTCGCGGCGCTGGAGGAGGCGTTCGACCTCAACCCGTTGGTCGGCGTGATCGGCGTGATGGCCGACAAGGACGTGCGCGGGCTGCTGCAGACGTTCGAGCCGGCGCTGACGCACGTCGTGGTCACCCAGGTCGCCTCGTCGACCCGGGGGATGCCCGCCGAGGAGCTCGGCGAGCTGGCGGCGGAGATCTTCGGTGCCGAGCGGGTCACCGTGGCTCCGAGCCTCGACAACGCCATCGAGGCGGCGGTCGGGCTGGCCGAGGTCGAGGGCGTCGGGACGCCCGGCGTGCTCGTCAGCGGCTCGGTCGTGCTGGTCGGGGAGGCTCGCAGCCTGCTGGTCGGCGAACGTCCTCCGGGAGCGGCGGTGGCACCGGCTGTGGACGAGGACACCGACGCCGACTGGGACCCGCTCGAGCGGGACCTCGGCGGCGAGGAGCCGACCGACGAGGAGCGGGAGAGCTGGACGTGAGCTCGTCCAGCCCGGTCTCCGGTGCAGCCCTGCCGACCCCCGTCTCACCCCTGAGCCTCACCGCGCGGAACCCGATGCGCGTGGTCCTGCTGTCGGTCCTGCTCTTCGAGGTGATCGTCTTCGCCCTCGCGATCCCCGTGATGATCCTGGTGTCGCACACCGCCGCCCTGCCGGCCGCCCTCAGCGGCAGCGGGGCCGCGCTGCTGGCGCTGGTCGGCGCCGGTCTGCTCCGCAAGCCGATCGGCTACCCGGTGGGCTGGCTCGCCCAGCTGGCCGGGGTCCTGCTCGGCCTGCTGACCCCGGCGATGTTCGTCGTGGGTGCGATGTTCGCCGCGCTGTGGGTCGTGTCCTTCGTGCTGGGCAAGAGGCTCGACGCACGGTCCGCCCCGACCACCGCCTGAGGCCCCTTCGCTCGTAGCCGCGTCGTAACCCGATCGGCGCTCGTCCGAACAGAGGGCTCACTACGGTGCTGCCACCGGACCTGGGCTGCCCCGACCGCCACGGCCACGGGCGAGCGCGAGGGAGTGGCACGTGGACTGGGTGAACGAGCTGGGTTCGAGCCTGCTGTGGGTGGCGGGCGCGTACGTGCTGTGCGCGATCGGATCGTTCCTCCTGGGGCTGCTGCTCTGCCGCAGGACGAAGTTCGGTCGTCAGTTCTGGCGCCTGTCCGGGCCCTACTTCAAGCCCCGCTGGGGCGACCGCCGCAGCTGGCGGCCCCTGCTCACCGCGCTGCTGCTGCTGCTCGTCACCGTGGTGAACGTCCGGATCTCGGTGCTGCTGTCGAACAACAGCAACGCCCTCTACACCGCCCTGCAGAAGCTCGACGCCCGGGCCTTCTGGACGACGGTCGTGATCTTCTGCGTGATCGCAGCGATCTACATCGCGGTGAACCTGGTGGCGATCTACATCAGCAACCTCCAGATCATCCGGTGGCGCCAGTGGACCAACACCCAGGTCCTGACCGACTGGCTCAGCGGGACCGCCTACCACCGCGGCCGGTTCGTCAGCGACCCCGTCGACAACCCCGAGCAGCGGATCCAGGCCGACGTCGCCTCGTTCACGAACGACAGCCAGGACCTCGTGCTCGGCCTGATCGGCTCGATGCTCACGCTCGTCTCGTTCACGGCCATCCTGTGGGGACTCTCCGGTCCTCTGACGATCGGGCCGGTCACGCTGCCACGGGCCATGGTGGTGATCGCGTACGTCTTCATCATCGTCTCGACCTTCGTCGCCATCCGGATCGGCCGGCCCCTCATCCGGCTCAACTTCTTGTCCGAGCGGCTCTCGGCCTCGTACCGCTACTCCCTCACCCGGGTCCGCGACAACTCCGAGCCGATCGCCCTGTACGGCGGGGAGGGCGTCGAGGAGCACGGGTTGCAGACCCGGTTCTCCGCCGTGATCACCAACGCCTGGGCCCTGGTCTTCCGGAACCTCAAGTTCGTCGCGTTCAACTCGGTGATCAGCCAGATCTCCAACATCGTGCCGTTCGTCGTGCAGGCGCCGCGGTTCTTCGCCTCCCAGATCAGCCTCGGCGACCTGCAGCAGTCGGCGCAGGCCTTCGGGAACGTCTCGGACGCGCTCTCCTTCTTCCGCACGACCTACGACAACTTCGCCGTCTACCGCGCGACCCTCGATCGGCTCACCGGTCTGCTCGACGCCAACAACGAGGCCAGAGCCCTTCCGGTGCCGCTGCGGTCGGCGCGGTCCACGGGCCTCGAGGTCGAGGGCCTCGACGTGTTCAGGCCGAGCGGCGAGCCGCTGATCGACCGCCTCGACCTGACCGTCGACCCGGGGGAGTGGCTGCTCGTCCGGGGCCGGTCCGGCAGCGGCAAGACGACGCTGCTGCGCAGCCTGGCCGGGCTGTGGCCGTACGTGCGCGGCGTCGTCTCGCGGCCCTCGGGCCACGTGATCTTCTGCTCGCAGCAGCCCTACCTCCCGCTCGGCGCGCTCCGGTCGGCCATCACCTATCCGGCGCCGGCGGAGGACATCCCCGACTCGGCCGTCCGCCAGGTGCTGGCCGACGTCCAGCTGGGCTACCTGGCCGACCACCTCGACGAGGTCAAGGACTGGATGCAGACGCTCTCACCCGGGGAGCGCCAGCGGCTGTCCTTCGGCCGGGTGCTGCTCCTGGCGCCGAGCCTGGTGTTCTTCGACGAGAGCACCTCGGCGCTGGACGAGGGCATGGAGCACGCCCTCTACTCCCTGGTCCGCGAGCGGCTGCCGCACACGACGGTCGTGAGCGTCGGTCACCGCAGCAGCCTGGGTCCGTTGCACCAGCGCGAGCTGGTGCTGCTCGGGCGCGGCGCGTGGACCACCGGCGCCCTCGTGGGCTGAGTTCTGCACGGAAACCCCCGTGCCCTTGGGCTTGCCGTCCGCGACGATGACGGGATGGTCGAGGCGTCGGGTGTGCGGGTTCTGTGGGAGGACCTGCCCTCGCACGTCCGGGTCGCCGTTGAGGAGATCCTCGGGTCGCCCGTCGTGGCGGCGGTGTCGCAGCGCGGTGGCTTCTCCCCGGGCAGCGCCGACCGGGTCGTCACCGCGGACGGAGGCCGTGCGTTCGTCAAGGCCGTGAGCGCGGCGGCCAACCCGCACTCGCCCGGCCTGGACCGCCGCGAGATCGCGGTGACCTCGGCGCTGCCGCCGTCCGCGCCGACGCCACGCCTGCTCGGCAGCCATGACGACCAGGGCGAGGGTGACGACTGGGTCGCGCTGGTGCTCACCGACGTCGAGGGTCGCCAGCCGCGGCTCCCGTGGCAGGCCGAAGAGCTCGAAGCCGTGCGCGCCGCGTTCGCCGAGCTGGCCGCGACGGCGCTGACCGACGGGCTCGTCCTGCTCCCGGAGACCGGGCCTGGATTCGCGGAGGACTTCGCGGGCTGGCGACGGCTCCAGGCGGACCCGGATCCCGGGCTCGACCCCTGGGCGACACGCCACCTCGAGCGTCTGGCCGAGGCCGCCGCTCGGGCCGAGACCGCGCTCGAGGGCGACTCGCTGGTCCACGGCGACGGGCGGGCGGACAACCTGCTGCTCAGACCGGACGGCTCGGTCGTCGTCGTCGACTGGCCGTGGGCCACACGTGGGGCCGGCTGGTTCGACCGGCTCGCCCTGCTGGTCAACGTCGGCCTGAACGACTCCGCCGCACCGCTCGAGGACCTCCTGGCCGCGTGGCTGCCCGAGGTCGCGGCCGACGACGTCGACGCGGTGCTCGCCGGGCTTGCCGGATACTTCTGCGACGTGGCCCGCCGGCCCGACCCACCGGGCCTGCCGACCGTACGGGCGTTCCAGCGCGCGCAGGGCGAGGTGGTCCTGCGCTGGCTGAAGCAGCGCTGGAGCGACGCTCCCTGAGGTTCTCTCGCTCCGAGAGCCAACCTCTTCGAGGCCCTTCGACAGGCTCAGGGGGCGTTGTGCGGGGCCGGCGTACTCGTGCGTACTGCCTCCTCGGGTTCGGGTCGGCCAACGAGTTGTCGATAGGGTTCCGGACATGACCGACACCCCGGCCCAGCGCTCGTTCGTCCTGATCAAGCCGGACGCGGTCCGCCGCGGCCTCGTCGGGGCCGTGCTGGCGCGCTTCGAGTCCAAGGGCCTCCGGCTCGTCACCCTGCAGCTGCGCCAGGTCACCGGCGAGGAGTCGGACTCGCACTACGCCGAGCACGTCGACCGCGCGTTCTACCCGCCGCTGCGGACCTTCATCACCTCCGGCCCGTCGGTCGCGCTGGTCCTCGAGGGCGACGAGGCGATCGAGGTCGTCCGCGCGCTCAACGGCGCGACCGACGGGCGCAAGGCGGCGCCGGGCACCATCCGCGGCGACTACTCCCTGTCCAACCGCGAGAACCTCGTGCACGGCTCCGACTCGCCGGAGTCGGCCGCCCGCGAGATCGCGTTCTGGTTCCCCGAGCTCGGCGCCGACTAGGGTCGTGGGTCCCCGCCGCCTGAACGACGAGGACCCTTCGTGACTCTGCTGCTCGCCGTGCACCTCGGCGTCGCCCTCGTGGCGCCGTGGTTGCTGCGCGCGCTGCGCTGCCGCGCCTTCTACGTGCTGGCGCTGGTCCCGGCGGCCACCGCCGTCTGGACCGCGCTGCAGGCCCCCGTCGTGCTGGCCGGGGGCGTGGTCACCGAGAGCCACGCGTGGATCCCGGCGCTCGGCATCGACGTGTCCTTCCGGATGGGTGTCCTGCAGTGGGTGCTGACCCTGGTCGTCAGCAGCGTCGGGGCGCTCGTGCTCTTCTACTGCCGCAGCTACTTCTCCGACGACGACCCGCCGCTGCGGACGGGGGCGGTGCTGCTGGCCTTCGCGGGCGCGATGACGGGTCTCGTCACCTCCGACGACCTGATCGGGCTGTACGTCTTCTGGGAGCTGACCACGGTCTTCTCCTACCTGCTCGTCGGGCACAACCCCCGGTTCGCGGCCAACCGCCGCGCCGCCCTGACCGCGCTGATGGTGACGACCTTCGGCGGCCTGGCGATGCTGACCGGGATCGTGCTGCTCGGCGTCCGGTACGACACGTTCTCGCTCTCGGGCGTCCTGGCCGCCGCGGCCGCGTCGGGCGTGGGCTCCGCGTACGTCGTCACGGCCGTCCTGCTGCTGCTCGTCGGGGCCCTGACCAAGTCGGCGCTGGTCCCGTTCCACTTCTGGCTGCCGGGCGCGATGGCCGCGCCGACGCCGGTCAGCGCTTACCTGCACGCCGCCGCGATGGTCAAGGCCGGCGTCTACCTCGTCGCGGTGCTCGCCCCGGTCTTCGCGGGCACGCCGGGCTGGCGCCCCGTCCTGCTGACGCTGGGCGCCGCGACGATGATCATCGGCGGCTGGCGCTCGCTGCGGCAGTACGACATCAAGGTCCTGCTCGCGTACGGGACCGTCAGCCAGCTGGGCTTCCTGGTCGTGCTCTGCGGGATCGGGACGCGTTCCGCAGCGCTCGGCGGCATCGCGCTCCTGGTCGGGCACGCGCTGTTCAAGTCCACGCTGTTCCTCGTGGTGGGCATCGTCGACCACAGCGCCGGGACGCGTGACCTGCGCCGCCTGAACGGGGTGGGCCGTCGGATGCCGGTGGTCGCCGGAGCGGCCGTCCTGGCGTGCGCCTCGATGGCCGCCGTCCCGCCCACGCTCGGCTTCGCCGCCAAGGAGACCGGCTTCGAGAGCCTGACCTACCTCGTGGGCGGGGACGGGACCCGCGTCCCGCCGCTGCCCGCGGTGATCCTCGCGGCGGCGCTGGTCACCGGGTCAGCGCTGACCGTCGCCTACACCCTGCGCTTCTGGTGGGGCGCGTTCATGAGCAAGCACGGCGCGTACTTCCTCGATCCCACCGGCGCCGAGGACCCGACCACCGCCGACCACCGGGTGCGGCCCGCCTTCGCCGCGGCGCCCGTGCTGCTCGGGCTCGCCTGCCTGGGCGGCGGGTTCTTCGGGCACCCGCTGACCGAGGCGCTGCAGGGCTACGTCGCCACGTTCGGGGTCGGTGAGGAGAGCCACGGCATCGCGCTCTGGCACGGGTTCAGCGTCCCGCTGGGGATGACGGCGCTCTCGCTGGCCGGGGGCGTGGTGCTGTTCTGGCAGCGGGGCTTCATCGCCCGGGCTCAGTCGACGTTCCCCGCCCCGTACGAGGCCGAGACCGCCTACGCCTCGATCATGCGCGGGCTGGACCGGCTGGCGGTGGAGACGACTGCGCTCACCCAGCGTGGTTCGGTGCCGGTCTACCTCGCCTCGATCCTGCTCGTGCTGGTCGTCTTCCCGGGTGGTGCGCTGCTGATGGTGCGCCAGTGGCCGACGGTCCGGCTGTTCGACACCCCCGCGCAGCTGCTGACCGGCATCCTGATGGTCGTCGCCGCCGTGACCGCCGCGGCCTCGCGCGGGCGGCTGCGGGCCGTCATGCTGGCCGGGGTCACCGGCTACGGCGTCGCCGTGCTCTTCCTGCTGCACGGGGCGCCCGACCTGGCTCTCACGCAGGTGCTCGTGGAGACGGTCACGCTCGTCGTCTTCTCGCTGGTGCTGCGCAAGCTGCCCAAGTACTTCACGACCCGGCCGCTGTCGTCGAGCCGGTGGTGGCGCCTCGTCATGGCCGTGCTCGTCGGGGCCGTCGTGGTGTGCATCGGCCTCGTCACCACCGGCGCCCGCATCGCCGTCCCGGTCTCGGCGACCTACCCCGAGGTCGCGTACACGTTCGGCTACGGCCACAACGTCGTCAACGTGACGCTGGTCGACATCCGGTCGTGGGACACGATGGGCGAGATCTCGGTCCTGGTCGTGGCCGCGACCGGCGTCGCGAGCCTGATCTTCCTGCGCAGCCGCTACTCGGCCCGTCCGCTGCGGGCCGAGGCTACGGTCCGCGGCCTCCCGAGCGGGCGCACGGTGTGGCTCCGGGGCGGCGAGGCGCTGTCGCCGGCGCGACGCTCGATCATCTTCGAGGTCGTCACGCGGGTGCTGTTCCCGGTCATGATCGTCGTCTCGGTCTACCTGCTGATGGCCGGCCACAACGCGCCGGGCGGCGGCTTCGCCGGCGGGCTGGTGGCCGGCATGGCCCTGATGATCCGCTACCTCGCCGCCGGCAGCCGAGAGCTCGACGAGGCCGCCCCGGTCGACGCCGGCAAGGTCCTCGGCGCCGGGCTCGCGCTCGCCGCGCTCGCGCTGGTCGCACCGGCAGCCTTCGGCGGGCGGGTCGGGCAGAGCTACGACATCTCCGTCGACCTCGCGGTGCTCGGCTCGACGCACCTGGTCACCTCGGTCTTCTTCGACGTCGGTGTCTACCTCGTCGTCGTCGGCGTCATGCTCGACCTCGCCCGCAGCCTCGGAGCCGGGATCGACACCCACGAGGCCGAGGACCGCGCCCCGTCGCCGAGCGGGGCCGTCGCATGAACCCGAACCTCACCCTCGCCCTGGTTGCGGGGGCCCTCGTGGCCGCCGGGGTCTACCTCGTCCTGGAACGTTCGCTCACCCGCATCCTGGTCGGCGTCCTGCTCGCCTCGAACGGCGTCAACGTGCTGTTCCTGGTCGCGAGCGGTGCCGCCGGCGGCGCCCCGATCACCGGGGTCACCGATCCGCAGGACATGAGCGACCCGCTGCCGCAGGCCTTCGTGCTGACCGCGATCGTCATCACCCTCGCGGTCACGGCGTTCCTGCTGGCGCTGGCCTACCGGAGCTTTCAGATCGCCGGCCACGACGAGGTCTCCGACGACGTCGAGGACGCGGCCATCCGCCGACTCGCGATCGAGGACAAGACCTCCGGCAGCGACGACGCCGACGTCGACGGACACCCGGACGAGACCGGCCAGGCGACCGGCGAGCAGGAGGGGGAGCGGGTGACCGCCGACCCGGAGGGCTCCGACGCCGACCCGGCGGGCTTCGAGCCGCAGGAGCCCCCGGAAGCGCCCAAGGCCCGTCCGGTGCCGGCCGGCTACCCGGTCAGCCGCAACCCCCGGCCGGGTGAGCGCCCGTGAACAACCTCCTGCCCCTGCCCGTGCTGCTGCCGCTCCTCGGCGCCGGGTTGGCCCTCGCGCTCAACCGCCGACCGGTGGCGCAGCGGGTGGTCGCCACGCTCGTGCTGGCCGGCGTCACCACCGTCGCCGCGTTCCTCGTCGCCCTCACCGACGCCCACGGCCCGATCGTGCTGTGGGTCGGCAGCTGGCCGCAGCCGCTCGGCATCGCGCTCGTGGCCGACCGGCTGAGCGCGCTGATGCTGCTCGTGTCCTCGGTCGTCACGCTGTCGGTGCTGCTGTTCTCCATGGGCGCCCCCGAGGCGGAACGTCGCCGCGAGACCCCGGTCTCGATCTTCTACCCGACGTTCCTGGTCCTCTCGGCCGGCGTCTCCAACGCCTTCCTCGCCGGTGACCTGTTCAACCTGTTCGTCGGCTTCGAGATGCTGCTGTTCGCCTCGTACGTGCTGCTCACCCTCGGCGGCACGGGTGCGCGGGTCCGGGCCGGGAGCACGTACGTGCTGGTCAGCCTGCTGTCCTCGACGCTGTTCCTGGTCGCGATCGCCGCCGTGTACGCGGCCACGGGGACGGTCAACCTCGCCCAGCTGTCCGTGCGGCTGCACGAGCTGCCGCACGACGTGTCGCTCGTGCTGCAGCTGCTGCTGCTCACCGTGTTCTCGATCAAGGCCGCCGTCTTCCCGATGTCGGCGTGGCTGCCCGACTCCTACCCAACGGCCCCGGCCCCGGTGACGGCCGTGTTCGCCGGCCTGCTGACCAAGGTCGGCGTCTACGCGATCATCCGGACCCAGACGCTGCTCTTCGGAGACAGCCACCTGACCCGGCTGCTCATGTGGGCCGCGCTGATCACGATGATCGTCGGCATCCTGGGCGCCGTCGCCCAGACCGAGGTCAAGCGGATGCTGTCCTTCACCCTGGTCAGCCACATCGGCTACATGATCTTCGGCGTCGCGCTGGCCAGCACGGCGGGCTACGCGGGGGCGATCTTCTACACCGCGCACCACATCACCATCCAGACCACGCTGTTCCTGGTGCTCGGGCTGGTCGAGATCCGCGCCGGGAGCACGTCGCTCAGCAGGCTCGGCGGGCTGGCCGCGCTCTCGCCGGTCCTCGGCATCCTGTTCTTCGTCCCGGCCATGAACCTCGCCGGCATCCCGCCGTTCTCGGGCTTCATCGGCAAGGTCGGCCTGCTCGAGGCCGGGGTGCAGCACGGCGGGCTGCTCGCGTACGTCCTCGTCGGCGGCGGCGTCGTGACCAGCCTGCTGACCCTCTACGCCATGGCGAAGGTCTGGAACCGTGCGTTCTGGCGGCCCCTGCGCTCCGCGGCGGACGAGGCCGGGCTCAGCCCCGCCGAGAGCGCCGGGCAATCAGCTGGCGACGCGCAGGACGACGACGCGGACGACCTGCCGCAGGGGCGCCGCCTGCCGTGGCCGATGGTCGCGACCACCGTCGTCCTGGTCCTGCTCGGGGTGGGCCTGACCGTCGTCGCCGGGCCGCTCTACGGCTACGCCCAACGTTCCGCGGCCGACCTGGTCGGCCAGACGGCGTACGTCCGGGCCGTCCTGCCGGGAGGCACCCGGTGAGCGAGCAGGCCGGGCCGCCGGTCGCCGCGCGTCGCCGACCCAGCCTCGCCGCGGTCGTGGTGCTGACCGTGACGTGGGCGCTGCTGTGGGACAGGGTCTCGCTGTTCATCGTGCTCACCGGCGTCCTGCTGTCCCTGCTCGTCTTCCTCGTGTTCCCGCTCCCGCGGATCGAGCGGGACGGGCGGGTCCGGCCGGTCGCGCTCGCCCGGCTGGTCGGACGGCTCGGCGTCGACCTGGTCCGCTCGAGCGTCCGGGTCGTCGGCCTGGTGCTCTCGTCGCGCACGCCGCGCGGGGCGATCATCCGGGTGCAGCTGCGCAGCCGGTCCGACCTCGTGCTCACGCTGACCGCCGAGCTCGTCTCCCTGGTGCCGGGCAGCATCGTGCTGGAGGTCCGCCGGGCGAGCAGCACGCTCTACCTGCACGTGCTCGACACGGTCGAGCCGGCCGCCCTCGAGCAGGCCGCCCGCGACGTGCTCGACGCCGAGGCCCGGGTGCTGCGGGCCTTCGGCACCGACGAGGAAGTGAGGCTCCTGTGAGCGCCGTCCACACCGCCGTGCTCGTGATGGTCGGCCTCGGTGCCGTGCTGCTGGTCGTCGCCGCCACCCTGACGATCGCCCGGATGGCCCGCGGCCCGAGCAGCCTGGACCGCGTCGTCGCCGCCGACGTGCTGGTCGCGGTCGTGATCGCGACGCTGGCCGCCGAGGCCATCGTCAACGACCACGCCACCACGCTGCCGGTCATGCTGGTGCTGTCCCTGCTCGGCTTCGCCGGGGCGGTGAGCATCGCGCGGTTCGTCGCCGAGCGTGACCTCGCCGTCCGCCGGCGCGAGCCCGACCGGCCGGACCGGGGACAGCAGTGACCGGCGGCGTCACCGTGGGTGGCGTCCTGGACCTGCTCGGCGCCCTCCTCGTGCTGCTCGGCTGCTTCCTCTGCTTCGCCGCCGCGCTCGGGATCCTGCGCCTCCCCGACGTCGTCTCCCGCATGCACGCCGCCACCAAGCCGCAGACGCTCGGGCTCATCCTGCTGGCCGCCGGCGTGGCGCTGTCGCTGCGCTCCTGGGCGTCGTTCGGCACGCTGGTCCTGATCGCCGCGCTGCAGCTGGCGACCGCACCGGTCTCGGCGCACCTCGTCGGGCGCACCGTCTACCGCACCGACCTCCTCCGCCACGACCTGCTGGCCCGTGACGACCTGGCGACGGACCTGAAGGCGGCCGGGTTCCAGCTCGGTCCGGCGCCGGAGGACGAGGACGACCGGCCCGGCGACGACGCCCGGCTCAGCTGACGGGCGGACCGGCCGAGCGCAGGCCCTGGTCGAGGAGCCGTACGAGCCAGGTGAAGCTCTCGTCGACGTCGGTGACGTAGCGGAAGCCGCCCTCGGCCTCGAGGACCGCGAAGCCGTGCAGCGCGCTGCGCACGGTCCGCAGCGCGTGCACCTCCTGCTCCGGCTCGAGCGCGTAGCCCCGCAGCATGGCCGAGAACGAGCCGAGCATCCGTTCGATCGCCACGCTCAGCGGGTCGTCGGATCCGGTCGGGCGGACGGCGTTGCCGGCTGCGTACCGGCCGGGGTGCGCCGTCACGTAGGCCCGCACCGTCTGCGCGCCCGCCCGGAGCGCATCGGTCCCGGCCCGGCCCTGGGTGGCTTCGCGCAACGCGTCGCCGAGCTCGACCGCGGCCAGGACGGCGATCCGGTGGACCAGGTCGGCCAGGTTGTCGACGTGCTTGTAGAGCGACGGCGTCTTGACGCCGAGCCGCTCGGCGAGCAGCCCCATGCTGAGCCGGTCGAGGCCCGTCTCGTCGGCCAGGCAGGCGCCGGCCTCGGTGACGGAGGCCGTGTCGAGCCCCGCCCTAGGCACGCGGCAGCACGCGCGCGAGGAAGGGCAGCACGACCTCGAGCAGCTCATCCGGCCTCTGCGCGTGGGGGTAGTGGCCGACCCCCTCGAGGACGACCAGCTCCCCGAGCCCCGCAGGCAGGTCGGCCAGGATGGCGTCGCCCTCGGCCCGCGGGTCGACGAAGTCGGGGTCGAGGCTGCCCTCGACGACCAGGACGGGGCAGCGCACGTTCGCCAGCCGGCCCCCGGCGTCGGACGGGTTGGCCGTGCACATCGCCTGCAGGGCCTTCATCCGGCCGGGCTCGCGGAGCTTGGCGTCGATGCGGGCGAGCTCGGCGTCCCAGTCGGCCGGCTTGGTCGGGTAGGCGAGGTCGAGGTAGCCCTTCCAGGCGGACCGGCTGCCCAGCAGGGTGCGGCCCAGGAGCACGAACCCGCGCCGGTAGCGCGAGATCCGGAGCAGGCCGGTCAACGAGTAGGAGACCGCCCGGGTGAACGGGGCCAGCTCGACGAGCCCGACGACGGTGTCGGGCGCGGTGGCGGCGGCGATCGTCGCGGCTCCGCCGCTGATCGACTGGCCG
>Ga0210040_10006026_pt1 | contig 15243 bp, 10 predicted proteins | sample CryGeyCG12114_NA_FD_185462 | JGI IMG/M metagenome (GOLD analysis project Ga0210040, IMG submission 185462) | Groundwater microbial communities from aquifer - Crystal Geyser CG19_WC_8/21/14_NA (SPAdes) (version 2) | ecosystem: Environmental > Aquatic > Deep subsurface > Groundwater | place: USA... | reverse complement strand
CGCACTTTCAAAGCTAGTTGATTATCAAACGTGTAGCTCATTACATTGTAGATGCATTTTTTGGAATTTTCTCCTCCAATCCTACTAAGAATTTGAACCTTAAAACGTAAAAATTAATTTGTGTTAGATTAATTATACCGAAAGTCAATTGTCGCATGTGCTAGCTCATTCTTATTAATTTTCTTTTGACCCGTAACTTACCAATTGATTATAGGACTCCTGGTTTTCCCGTAGTTTTGACTCCAGTTTTTTCAAATCGTCAGTTGTTTTCAATGGCAATTGTAGCCAGTTCGTATCAAATTGTTGATTCCTCTCTGTTGCCAGTATGCCATGTAATAACGACTTGATAGTGCTTAGTTCGTTCTTGATAGCTTCTTGATTGGCTATTGTAACTACTTGAAATTCTTTCAAAAAATATTTCAAGTAAGATTCGTTTCATAAACAAAAAAAATTTCAGCAGATTTCATGATATTTTTTAAATGTTTTTTTATGAAAGCCCCACCTCTTATCTCCAAAACAAGCTGATCTAGTCTGTTATCTTGAATAATGAATGTTGGTCGTTCCTCCACAGTAACTTGATCTGAAAGTTTTCAATGGAAAGTAACAACTGTGAGTTAGTAAAACGCAAAAAATTTTAGCCACAGTTTTCATTTCGAAAGCTTTTTCAAATTCTTTGATTACCAAGAGGATTTTCAAAAATTTGACGGGCAGATTCTGTATTGGGTCCCTCTACTTCTACTTGCACTTCTTGTTCTGATTTATAAAATACACATGAAAATAGATATCTTTTACGCAGCGACAAAAATTGATGTGTATAATATAAAAAACTAATTTTAAATTCGTACCAGAGAAAAAGTCGTCGGAAAGCCCGAACAAATTTGATGACAGTTGGTTTGATTTGGAGTTTTCGCAAGTTTCTGTCTCACTGGATTCTATGTCCGATTTAAATGATAAAGCTGAAGATTTCGCTAATGCCTTTTCATAGCTGTCTATAAAAACATACGTAGATATATTTTTATTGTTGCTTAATGCTACAAAGTTTATAAAAATCCACCTACCATAATATTTCTTCACCTGGACATCATAAATTTTCCAACTACTTCCTGGGATTGATTTCGGATCACTAAATAGTTTAGAGACATTTTTCGTCTTGTTGTCAGGCCAGTAGCATTTTTCTTCATTAGAAATCAACCACTTCGTAGGTACAACACTGTACTGTATTTTTTTATTCTTCTTGTCTTTAAAAATTACAATGGCAAAATTTTTATGATCCATTTTAAAAAAACAAAATAATAAGAAACCTTAAACCCCGCACTTTAACTCGATTATGCTGCAAGCATGCCGCTCGGCATTTAACAGAGGAGGGCCACTGATCCCGTATTGAAATGCCAATATGGTAAAATGCTTTATGAACAGCGCTGAACCAATACAGGAATAGTACGTTACGCCAGCGATTGCAAAAGCAATGGAAACGGAATACAATGTCAGCATTGGCACAACGCTACAGGTCGGTTATATGTTTCCCGTACCATGGATTTACTTGTCGGGTACGTTTAATGCCCGCGTCGTTTTAGTGGTACATGTTCGATGCTGAAAATTTACGTGTGAAGCAAGCACTGCAATGCCATCATGTTTCCCGTACGAGTGCTGGCTTTGCCAGCACGTTTTCATCATATGTGTTATCTATAGTCTCTATTACTCTCCTCGGAAATGATTTTTTCCCAAGAGGTACATTTGCACGCGATTGAACCCCAAACTCTCAAGAATTTTCTCCAATTTCCCTAAAAATCCGTCTCATTTCATCGTTAGTATGATGGCAGAGGGAAGAACGGGGTGATTTTTCGGGTCTGCACATCCGAATACCATATTCTTATGCTAACGCACTTGAACTCTTGATGTCTTTTGTTGAAAGGCCATATATGATATTGCATTCATCATAATATAGCACAATATCATTTGTTTGCCTCCTTTGCTGGTGATAGGAACTCAAGTCAATAGAAATTGTGATTCTTCCTCATGTTTTATGCAAGTTGTGAACTGGCTCCATATTATGTTTTTTATGAAATTTTTTATCACCTTATTTCAATAGCATTAATAAACTTCCTGTGCAAATTGAAATGTTCTATACAGCAAGTGAACACTTATATTGCTTGAGGGGAAATCTAACACCCTGTACACATTTATAGCATCTGCATGTTTGGATTGCAATTTTACTATCCCTCTCCAATGAATTGAAAGAAAATGCCATTCCTACAAATAGGTAATAAGCCAACTCCAAAGAACTATTTGGTCGAGTAATGATCACCCTTTGAAAATTTTCGACAGACTGCACAGAGCACATTTAAAAGTTTTATTTGAGTTTCCAACATGGACTCGAGTAGTGCGAGTTACGAAAGAGGCAAGGGTTCTCCAGTAAGGATAAGTAGGATGGTGGTAGACGTTTAAAAATAAGTTGTTTTTGAATTCTTTGACAAAACTTTTTACTCCAACTATAGTCGCTTATTTTGACTATTTCTTAGCGAGAAAGTTAAGCGATAAAATTGTATTTTGAATTGCAACGTAGTTGTTATAATTGAAAAGAATAACACTAAAATTTAATACAGCGATGTTAAAGTGTAAATCATTAGATATACAAATTTTGAGTCTTTCAGCATGCATGAATTGTAGTTGAAACTCAATTGCGGACACAACACTTTTTTGTGTTTAATCAAATGCTAAATTGTATGAATTTTGTTCAATACGATCACAATAAACCAGTGAGTCTAACTTAATAATGCATTTTATTATTTATCATAACTTGTTCAAAATGATTTGAACTAACGTCCAAACTGCTTGCAATAGCTAATGATCTGAGATGCGCTAATTGCTTGCAAGAAATGATGTTTGTCTATGTCATATTCAATGATATAAATAAATTGAATTTGTTTACCATAACAGACTACCACCCACTTGATTTGGAACGAGTGAAAAGTGACAACAAATGGATCGTTCGTTTCATAGCGCATGCAGAGAAGAATATGGAAACAGCTCTGACCCTTTTGTGTGAATGCTGTCAGTGGAGAAAAGACTTTGGAACTAATGGTAAAATTTCCAGCTAAAAAACTCCTTCAAAATCCCCTTGCTTTAAAAATCCCAGCAACTAACTATATAAGTTTGTGTATAACCTGCAGCTGTGTATACACATAAAAAGAAAATTCGTCTGACAGATTTGCAAGAAATCCCATATGCTACAAACTTTTTCTTATAAAAATTTCTGGCAACAAACTGTCTACCCATTAGACAACCAGTTATAGTACTAACTCCTGGTACAAAAATGTAGTAAAAAGGATATAATAATTTGATAATATGAAGTAAAATTGGAGCTCTACTATACATACATGCATACATTTAATTTTCAAACTGAAATGTGCCAGTGTTAGTCTACTCCTTCCTTCATTAAAGTTTCTCTCCATATTTTTACATTGCATATCCAACTGTGAAGTTACGACCATTTATACAGGATTTTTCTCTCACAATTTTCTTACATGAACCCTTTTGATACTATTTTATGACACTCTTGAGCATGACTTTCCGCTAGTAAAAACCTTGTCGACATATTTTTTCTTTTCCCAGACATTCTACATTTTCACAGTGCCGCATAGTTAGTTAGTCAACGGAGAAAATAAGCTACAATGAAGGAGCAACTAGAAACTCACACTTACAGCAAGTTCCCTATATAGAACTGCTTAATTTGCTCTCATAAGTTAACTAACTAACTAACAACTAACTAGCTGGTTACAGAAGGAGCAATATTAGTAATCCTATTTATGCAGTCAAGTAAAGCCGAGCCAGTTAACATGCTCCTTGTTCAGTCTTCCCATGTCTGCAGAGACTTCTTCAAGGAGGGAAAATAATAAAGAGATTCCCAAAAATGCATAAAATATAATGAGATAAAAAGTAAGTTCATACATGAATAAATTCAACAAGACTAGTACTACAAAAGCACAAGATTTTTTTTTGCATCTAATAAGTTCCAGTGCAGTTGATTCCATCAAGTAAAAAACTTTTGTCTATGCAGTGAGGGTATGCATGACTTTGCTTTGCAACCAGTGCCAAAGTGATTTATTGCTCAAGAAAGACTCACAGAGAGTTTGTTAGTTTAGCTCTCTTTACCATATTCTCGATCACTGGTGTGCACTTGTTTGGTACCGGATTTCCGTTGATTTAAAGAATGACGAGCCTAGTATCATTTTGTATTTCTTCAATTTCCCGCTACCGCAGTATCTTATTCCACGAAAATACTCCAATTCAATCATCAAAGCAAATCCACAAAGTGTATAAAGTTAGAAGAATCACTGTAAAATTGATAACTTTCAAGGAAATGTGTGGACACAACCCACTATAATTTTAATAAGGAAGGGAGGACAACAGACGGCAAAAAAATCTCAGAATGCTACTCCAACTTTCCCCCTATTATTTACTGACTGACTGAGGGTATTACGTTGGAAATAAATTGTGGATTTGTATAATAATGCGAGTACACAATGATGAATGCCAATTCGTAAAGTTTACAGCAAGACAGAAATCACATGGATTACTGTTGAGATAGACAATGTGTGCGAACTACTGGAAATCCTCCAGTAATCTCCCACACATTACACAACTGTGTACGATCCCAACAGCAGCGCAATGAAGACGCGTCCTTCTACGTCTTCCATGATTGTATATTTCGCAAACTACGGGAATCTTTTAACTCCTCATTCTGTACTGGATTAAAAGTTTGAGCTGAGATTCAAAGAGCAACACAATCATGCATTTTTCTCACATAATGAGAATACTTTTTTGATCACACAAGAGTTAGTTAGTTAGTTAGTTGGTTGAAATTGTCAGCATAAATCTAGTTGGTTAGTTATTACAAGTACAAACTGAATTTTGATTTTTTTTCTTCTCAGATATTACAGAGGCCTCGGTCCCAAGTCATATGCTGGAGAAAGGAGTTTTATTCATTCGAGGTCAAGACAAGTTCGGTAAAAAATTGCTTGTCTTTAAAGCCAAGGAGCATGTAAAAGGAAAGGAAGAATTGGAAATGATGCAAAAGTTCATAGTTTACTATATGGAGAGGATAGAGAGGTAGACAATTTTTCCAACATATTTTTGCCATCTATAAGACATGAAATTTTCTTCATCTGTCGCTTGACATCTATGACATCAGTTTTTTTTTACTCTTCTCTAAAACTAAGTCTATTTTTTACTTTTCATTTTTTTTATGGTTTCTTGAGGTTTCTTGAGTGCTTGACACTATGAATGTGCAGAAAGTGGGCGCATTTTTGGCAATGTGATTTTCCGGGGTCTTTTGTCCCCACTGTTCTTTGTTAATAGGAACTTTCACCTTTCACTTTGATTGGAGTGAGTAGTGTGCATTATTTACAATTGATAGAGTATTTAGCATTTTATTTAAACATTTATGTATTACCGTTTGATCAAGAGGCATATGTAGAAAACACCATTACGTAGGAAAATTGTTCTGACTGACAGACTGATATGATAAAAGTTCTACTTTCGAGAATGGTGTGGGTTTGAATATGCACTTATAGCAGTCGCAGATTGGTCTTGAATATATTGCACAGAGTTTTATGATTTTAAATAACTATTTGGAAGCATAAAAGTACGTAAATCAACTTTCAAGTATTTGGCACAAGAAAGGAGGGAAGCTGGTTTGGCAGCTTTCACCATGCAGAGAAAAAGTTTTACCACCGAGATTTTTTTTTCAACTTGGTGATGCCTCATAGAAATGCAGGTCATGCAACAATTTGAGCTTTGAATGCTGGGAGCTATATTGCTTCATTCGTCTATCCCTGGATGGAATATACTATGTAGAAGTGATTCTTTGTACTGCAGTTTGAGAAGAGTTTAGAGGGAAGCTTTTTTCCTCTCCATGTTGTGGGCATGACGTTTGTTCAAATTGTTTTGAATGGTTCAAGCACGTGAAAGTACTGAGTAAGTGGACGATCAACAAATAAAGTAGAAAGAGCAAATAAAGTGAATGTAAATATCCCTAGCTTCTGTTAAATAATTGTATTTTGTAACCCGCAATTCATGCCGGTGAAAAAATAGGCCTCGGGAAAAAAATGTGATCCTGCGTCATAGTATGCTGCCATTGCCATCAGAAAAGTAGAAATTTGAGTTATAGGAGAGAAAAGAGCTTCTGAATGATTTGTTCATAGTTCTCAAAATATGGCATTTTCACTCCATTTGTCAGCAGACTTAAAATTATATACTTGAATCGAGACGTAAGCTTATAAAATGTTGCTAGTAGTGGCTTCATTCTTCTTTGCATCGCAAAAATAAAGTAAGCCATTTGTTATTTCGAGCTTTGGAGCTTTCTTTCGTAGTTAAGGTTTTACAATAAATTCTAAAGGTTGTGACTTTTTTGAAGAATTCTGGGAAATCTAGTAAGTAAGCTCATGACATCTTTTTACACTGTATTCCCGAACTATAGTATTTAAGTCCTTCGTTGGTAGGATATAGGGAAGTCAATCGTCACTATTTACCGATTTTGTTCTCAGGACATAAAAGAAAGAAGTATTTGGGTTAAAAAGTCTTGGAAAAAGTACAATGACATACGTTCTGGCCCTTTGAGATTTCTTTAATTTTTTTCTTCTTATATTCAAAAGCGATTTCCATTCAGAAAACGTTCCTTTTATATATTTCTTTTGTCTACACCAGAAGAGCTTCAATTGGTTTCTTTCTCCCTATGGGTGTCCGCTTCCATCAGTCTCAATGTATCATTTTGCGTCGATTTTGCAACCAAGTGAAAATAATATTTCTCATCTCTTTCTTGTTCTGTGTACACAACACAGGGAAGTTCAAAGCGACCAAATTTCAATTATTTTCGACATGAAAGACACTGGATGGAATAACATGGATATGGATTTCGTTCGATACTTGATCACCATACTCAAATGCTATTACCCCTACTTTGTCAATTATGTAAGTTGCACAAAGCGATTGCGAAAGTTTTGAAACATAAAGCCATTTTGCAGAGATGCATGTACTATACTTTGAATTCATTATTCCTTTCAGTTAGTCATCTTTGAAATGCCTTGGCTACTTAATGGTAAGTACTTTTTTCCGCTTTCTCTGAACATATTTTCTTTATTTTAGGCGACGATTGGGAATATGTATAGTCAACACAAGTTAATCTCAATATCACGTTAAAAAGCTCGAAAAAGATTTAATGATTAATGTTCCCCAGCAACTGAAAAAAAACACTTTCTCTTGACTTTACTCAGCTGTCAAGAGAAGATTCAGATATTAAATAGACATATAGTATACAGTAATAAAAGCACTCACTTGATAAATAATGCTTTGATAAAGTCTGGAGTTAGAGTAGAAAAGCTTTCCCTAATGCATCTAATGCAAATAACTAATGGGTTACCATTATATACGTAATCTAATATTCTAAGTTAGTCGCAACTGCACCTGAGAAGATTCCACTCTTCATACTCTATCGTTTCAAATTACAAATCGTTCAAATATAAATTAATCGGTGATGACGACTATACCCGCTGTATTTCTTCAATTTATCATCAAAACTCATCGATATCTTCCATCGTCATTCTAATTTTTATCGTTCAATTCAGCCGCTTGGAAAATCATAAAGCAGTGGCTCCCACCAAATTTCGTGGAACGTGTTAAATTCTTGGACAAGAAAACTTTGAAGGAAATCATTGACGAAGACAATCAGTTAACAGAATGGGGAGGTAAAGACGACTATACCTTTAAGTTCGAGCCCGAAGTTCGTGGCAAAAAGAAAATGGCAAACGGAACTGTGCCAACCAAAATCGCTTCATCCAAAAAGTCTAAGGTATGAAGTAGCAAACATATCAGTGAGAATATATAACACTATAATGAATGATTCGAGCCCAAGAAACCATATCTTAACGAGACATCCATTTGCTTCCAATTTCCAGTGCCCCAGGAGGCAATTACAATTATTCTTGGTGAATGATAAGTTCTCTCACATACAGTTTAGTTCTCAGTGCGTATACCATAGCATGGTTATGTAGTACGTGCTTTTTGGGAAGAAACAAGAGAGAAAATCATTCATCAAACAAGTTTTTCATTCCTCTGTTCTGTTTGTGTTCGTGTTTGTAAGCAGTTTTTAGTCTAGTCATTAGTCTCTTCCTTCCCGTCATAGACACATACAAACTCGTCCATAGTAAGTACGAATCCTTTCTCTGAATCGTCCATTTCTTTTGGCGGAATCCAATTTTCTCCTAAAAGCTATAAACAAGATTTCTTCCTTCCAAATTAAGCAAGTTGAGTGACTCCCTGTAAAAAAGCAATATCACAAAAGTTACACACCGCTCAGAGAAAAGTTGAGAACCGTTTCTGGAAGTTGACAAATGAGCAAAGATAGTAAGTTGAGATTGTAAACTCGCAAACTAAAGCAACACACCAAGTATATGAACTGAGGAGACTTTTCCAGTAATAACTGTAATCAACTAGTAAAGCATCTAGTCGACACTATCGACTCCATTGCCAACTTGATACTCTCTTATTTACTTTTCACTATTAATAGTGAACCTGTTGAGAGCTCATAATTAGTTTTGTAGCACAGTAGCTTCCTTAACTAGATTTCTTGCCTAACAAACTCACTATAAGTGACTCAGTCAGTAACTTACTGACTATTTACAATATTGGATTTTATCAGCATCACAACAGTATAGTCAGAGTTATACTAGAAGTTTGAGTACACAATTTTCTAATTAGTGCTAGGCAAGTAACACAATACGACATCAACTGCGGTGCAATATTCATCAAAAACTATGCTGACTACAGCCCTGACTCACACTGCATACTGTATCATAACAATGATAATAGTTGTACATTGATTTTTGGTTTCCATTAAAAACTTCATGACATTGTGTTGCCTGCTGATATCCAAGATACAACATTTACAATACACTGGATTAAATTGTCGCTCTCTTAGCAACCGAATCTAGATAATTTTGTTGGTATCATCGCGTCACAAGCATCTGGCATTTCTAGCGTTAATAACAGTATACCAGGTTGAGCTCTAAATAAATGAGAGCAAGCACGATTATTATTTCCCAAGTTTGTGAAATCGTCCCTTTTAGAGCATAGTTTTCAACAGAGGCGACCTAAACAGCCACAGGATTTTTGTATCCCCAAGCGAGTAATACTAATGCCCACAAAAGTTGTCGTACAAACCAAGTCCTCACACGGTTCGTTAGTTTGTAGCATCCACTATTCTATGAGCCACTCATTTTAACACGGAAACAAATTTATGATTGGATTCAGGTGCCAATTGCAGGGGTAAGGAGTTTGAGAGAAGTCCACAGTATCGACATCAGTGATACACAGAATTCACCCATGTCGGGCAGTCCAAATGGTTCCACATCCGGTTCTGTAAACCAAGGTAAAATGTTATTCTGTCTGCATAATGATTCCTAATAACGCAGTCGTTATAAATCATACTAAAACCAATTAATTAAACTGACTACTGATCCCTACTGTTGTTCTTACGGACCACAGACGAATGCAATTTGGCAGAAGTTGACGATAGCATTCATTTCACGCCGAGCGACGACGAAGGATACGCTGGGAAACTGAAAATCCGGAATATACAAGCGGATGGCCAAGCAATTATTTTCAAAGTATGTTTCTTCTTCGTCGGTTGTACCTATTTTGTTAAATAATTACCGCCTGCTAGATAAACAAATCCTCCAGGATCCAACAAGCCAAATCACAATTCCTGTACACCCATAATATGCAACTACCAGACCACTAAATGAGTAGTGAAAGCTGGCTAACTTTATTTCCCCTGTGAAAGATTTGGTTTTAGCTACTAACAGCAAATCTACTTAAACTAAATGGTTGGACCAAATAAGCCAAACTAACTGCAGCCAACTTCCCTGATTCTCTCGCTAAGCATTCAATCTTTCCGCTTATCAAATGAAATTTACAGTGGCGTTCAAACTATACGCAAGTTGTGATTGACAAATGCATTCTGTATCCAGCATTAATTCTGTATGCATCAGAATACTTCGAGACTGGAATATGAAATGAATAAATATTATGGTAAAATAAACAGTCGGCTTTCCTAAAACACGCATTGAACATGAATAGACGCTATAATTATAATACGGTGGTGTGGTTTGGTTTTTGAAATTGAGTTGTCAATTCATATGGTTTGGACAGTGTCACGTCCACACATGCATTAAATTGTATGTATGCTTTGATGGTAGGCTTGTTCCGTAATGTATGCATGAGGACAGACATGTGACACTTCATGATTGCTATGCACAAAGCCCTCATATGTCATGCTCATTTTTTCCACATTCAAATGTACTTGTATTTGAAATGCAGATAAAGACAACATCACCGGAGAAGTACAAAGTGAGACCCACAATAGGGATCTTGGCAGATAGGGCTGTGGCAAGCGTCTCACTGGGGATTTACCCGGGCGTATCTGGAGGCTCCATAAACAGAGACAGATTCCAAGTGCAGGTCTCTGTACTGCCGCCCTCTGATTTTCAATACCTGTCTACCACTGGCAGTGATAGCGACTCCTCGTCTAATTTCACAGAGTTGAATAATGCATTCAAAGTGAGCAATCCAATCTTTCACCTCTTTCTTCCCTTGTTTTCCCCTCTTGTTTACCTTTAATGCAAGTTTTCTACCTTGTGGTAACTACTGCTGAGGGCAAATCCTAGCATCACTATTTGCTGTACTGCATAACGGCAGTTAAGCTTCAGTGGTTGAACTTGTCAGATAATTTGGGAAGGTAACATTATAATCCAGGTTTTCAGGCTTTAATTACTTCTTAAGTTAGTTAGTTAGCTTGTTAGTTTGGCTAATTTTGGGAATTTTTAATGCTGAATATTTAGTGGGGCGTAAGGGATTTAAAGCCGTGTTAATTATTTTTAATTTCATGAATTATAGAAATTAAATTATAAAATACGGTGCATTGTACTATACTACTACTGGAGGTTTTTGAATGGGATAATGGATAGGCCTTGTAACCAAATAATGAGGCAGCTGTGTAGCTGTTTTAGCATCTCCATTTCCCGAATAGATATGGATCTCACGCCAAATGATATTATTACTGATTCCTTGCGATTTATTCAGATTTGGAGAGTGAAAGCACTTTAGCAAGTTTCTACTTACGCCCTACACTTGGTAGACTTGGTTTTCCGTGTACTTCATAGTTTTCATATTCCTATGCGCATTAGAGTACAATGATGAAGCAGACTAATGAGTGCTAGATAGAAGAAGCAAACTTTGGAGAAACTTTGTCCTCTTTTTGTAAAAGCAAAATAATTATTCGATCGAAGTAATGACAAGAATTCTAAGAATGAAGTTACTTTTGTCGCATCTTTTATCACAGGCGTGTAGATTAGCTGACTAAGCATAGTCAACCGTATTTCATTATTTTACCGTTCTTCCCAATGTTTTCTTTACATCTTTTTTATCAGTTTAAAAGGACATTTAATCTAGCAAAGCCCTTTTATTAAATTTGATGAATGGCTTTCCACATGTTATTTTTGTATGAGTTACTAGGAATTTTTATGAATCACCGCAGTAAACTAACTTGCCTATCCATGTAAACGTTCCCACTCACACACATACATTTCATTACGCATCAAACCCCTTTCCTTTCATTCTTTTGCCATGATTAGCTGAAGACATACCAGCGCAGCTTTTCCTTTCCCCAAGATGGATTGCAATGCATTTTTGAAAACGCAAAAAGCTGACGACTGCAATTCATCGCCACACTGTCTATATCCACTTGCATTATGTGTACTCTCGCTTTTCATGTGCTTGCCAACTTGATCTAATTACCGCTGGGAACGGCTTTGTTTCTTTTGTCTCTTCTGCTCACTAGAGAATCATCAACGCTAATGGAGCTGTGGTAGAGACGTTCAAAGTGGCATGTACGGTAGAACTAAGACCAGGAGATGCTCTCGTCTCACGCACTGGTGGCAACATGGTCACATTGAGTCAGGAAAACATGGAACGTCGCCTCCAAACCTCAGAGAAGAAGGTATCATATGATTTTATAGATTACTCGTTTGGTGATGTAGTCCACACATGATTTCTCTTTTCCTTTTCATTGGTAAACCATTGAAAATGCTGCCGTTCAGATGAATGAAATACATTACGCAGATCATATTTTTCAGAAATTGTATAAAAAGCAAGTTAGAAAGTCTGCAGTGTATGACTGTGATATGGTGAACACTGCAGCTAAATTTGAACAACTTTTTACTTGTGTGGTTTCTCTTTTCATATATAGTTAGATTATTCTCTTTAGCCCAGAAAGTAATCCATATATTAAGAATAGAAAACTCAAACTCTGATTACATTTTTCTCTAAATTAGATTGGATAATGTGAAGTTGACGAGATATTTTAGAAAAAAACTATCAGGAATATTGTGCTCAGGCAACTTTGTATGTAAACGGATAATTAAGTTCGTTTCGTTGTAGTTGGCAGCTAAACGATTGAGTTCCATATGGTCAAAGAGTATATTACAAACGAAATTTTCCCTCATGAACAGATTACAGACTCTGTATTTGACCGAGTTAATCCGGAACTAGCGTTGCTGAAAAATTTGCTTTTCATTCTCATCGGACTGGTGGCTCTCATGTCTTTTTTCATCCTCATTCTGTACATTCGAATGCCAGGAAGGGATGACTGTTTGCAAGCATGTTCTGGTCTCCTGCTTGAAGAGGGCTTCAAATCAGAGGCGTTCTGTGAAATTGGTGGTCCTGCCAATAGTGCCAATATTAATAATGCTGGAGGCTCAATTGGAGTTTCCAAATCATGTGCAAATCCTACATAGTATAGCTATCATTTTACGATTCTTAATATTGTTCCTTTACACGTAACTGATGTAGCTTACTATGCACAATCAATATTAACCAGTGTGTGTATTTAGATGACTGTACAGTTCTATTTTTGAAAAATAATACGCTACAAAACTGTTAAGGAAAGTGCATTTAATATTGCGTAATTTCTTTGGGCAGCGTGATAATAAAAACGTATGAAGTTGTAAAAAAAAGTAAAAAAAGCAGTTCACAGTTTCGAAAGAAAATGCCATCAAAAATGTAGTCATCATACAAACAATGTGCAACAAAGTAATTATCCAATCACCACTAAAAATATATTTTCAACGAGTCCACTCAACTATAATTAAAAGCAGGCGTAATTAACACAGGGGGAATTTTGCACATGAAAGTAAACACTGAGACTGGTCATGTAGCTTTTGCACAGTTGTCAACATTTTATGCTGTATTTGGAGGAAACTTTCATAGACAATTTAAGTGCTCAAAAGCAAATTGTAAGAGAGCTATTATGGTGCTTAAGAGTTAAGCCATGAATAGCCGAGTGGTGCCTATAAAACGGGTGGATTCATTTTTATGTATATTTTACAGGGCTGGAAACAGCGATTTAGACGCTACTTACTTTCACATGGATTGTACAACACCGTAGAATATGATGGGATCAAGATAGCGGTGAAAGAAATTGCAGTGTGTAGATTGAACCTAGTCCTGTGCACCTTATGTATCGTTTAATACCATTCTTCAAACCACACACACAACGAAGCGTACTTTCCCATGAGAAATTGCTGACACACGTTCTACCTTTTTTCCTTCCGTTTTTAAGTGTGCCCATCAAACCGTGTGTGTTATGCTCTACAGGACTAGAACTGAAAGTAGCAATGTGTCATGTTACAATACCATGAGTTGTAGGAGAGCACGCATGTTATTTGAGGCTATTTCTCTTAGCACCCCTCCAGTTTATGGTCATGGACGTGGAATGAAAGCCATTCAAACTATGATTCAGTGTATTTGCCAACAATAATTTGCCCCACTCTGAGGTTTACTTACTTTGCCTAGGTACAAACGTTAAAAGTGAGTAACAAACTGGAGTAGAGACTCATAATGAACTTTAATTGTGGACTGAGGCGTCACCAACAGAACACGCAAAGGGGCCACAGGAGAAAGTCAATTTATTACGTTCTTTTACGTCATGAGCTGCGCAAAGTTTAAGCAAAGGTAACTAGCTATTCCACTAGAATAATATTATTGTGCATGAATGGACGGTATAAAACCCATAGTCTATAGGCTAAATTGCATTCGATGTGAAGACAGAGCTCTATTGCTCACTCACTACTGATTGTTTATTCATTCATCTTGAATTAAGTTAGTTTACAGAGTCCATTTGAATACCAATAAAAAAATAATTATTACTTAAGGAAAAACGTCTGTGGTGTGACCGACGCAAAAGTTTGAAACAAGTATAAATGATACCCAAAATCTAAAGTGAGTTTTAAAGCAGATTATATCCAAAATTTCTGCGTGCATAGACCCACACCAGGCCGCATTTACGTCACTATGACTTCGTAATTTACTAAAAATTTTCGAGCTACAATTTGGGGTTTGCTGCAATGATAAAAAATTGGCTTAAAATATTATTTTACTTGTTAACAAAGATTGTTTGGAATGCCAAATGTCTACGAGAGCCTCATAAAGTAACAATTGTGCAATTCACTTGTATCTGAACTATTAAATTCTATATTTCATTTCAACTAACTATATGGTAATAATTCGCCTAATAATTCCAATGGCTACGGGATCTTTGTCATGCATATTGTTATTCTAATGGCTAAGAAACTTCAGCCCTCAATGTTAATTTCAGTGTTTGGTTTTACGCCGATGAAATAGCCAGCCGTAAAGCAGTAAATTGGCCGGCTAGTAGGCAAGACTGGCTAAACAGCCAAAACTGGTCTAAATAGCCAAATCGGACAAAACTAAGAAAGGTAGATATATAGATATAAGCATTATAAATAAATTCAACATTCTTCTTTATTTTTATTGCAGCATAACTTATTTCTCAAATTACTTTTATTTAGGTTTTTTAATTAAAACCGCAAAAAAAAAACAGTTTGGGCTATTATCAACTGAGTTAACAAATATAGATTCGAAGACTCTAATATGCTTAATTCGATTTGGTTGGTTTCCTCGAGTTCGAATAAGGAATATAATGAATGTAACGTTTTATTTAAAAAAAACCGTCTAGGCTACTATCAAATGAGTTAACAAATATAAAGGGTACACCCGATGCCGTGTAAACTCGTACATTTCTACGTGCGTAAATCTCCCAGCCAATCAGAGCAGACTTCCAACTTCTCCTTACTGATCTGATTGGCTGGGAGATTTACGCACGTAGAAATG
>Ga0210040_10006025_pt1 | contig 15243 bp, 6 predicted proteins | sample CryGeyCG12114_NA_FD_185462 | JGI IMG/M metagenome (GOLD analysis project Ga0210040, IMG submission 185462) | Groundwater microbial communities from aquifer - Crystal Geyser CG19_WC_8/21/14_NA (SPAdes) (version 2) | ecosystem: Environmental > Aquatic > Deep subsurface > Groundwater | place: USA... | reverse complement strand
CAGCTGAGCAGAAGACGAGCATTCGAGAATCCCATCTCATGCCAGCGGGACGTACTGAAGATGTTATAGAGGGAGATACTCAAGCAAGAAATGAACAGAGGCAGGCTGATCTTCAGAATGTTTCTGAGGACGTCACGGAGGGCGAAGACGGTACAGTCGAGCAGGCGAAGGTGGCAGCTGACGATGATGAGAATGCCCCAGAAGAAGAACTTATGGTAGCGGAGGACTCTGACGTTTCCTTTTCAGACGTTGTGGCTAGTATCCTCTTCGTCTACTTTCCAGAAGCCGGAGGCCAGCTCTATGATATGAACCTCGCATCCGCAGCATTCGAGTTCCACCAGCGTGCTAGTCACGACGAGATAAGAGTTGTTTTCGAGAGATTTGGAAGGAAGTCGCTAAAAGTAATAGTTTTCATCACGCCCTGAATGTGCTCAAGTTGATACTAACATACATACCATAGATCGGTCTCTATGAACGAAAAGGACTTGTCTATATGTGGCAACCCGTACTGTATTTCAAAACGGAGAATGGGAGGACCTGGACCGAAGACAAAATGTACTCTCAAGCCTCTCAACACTGGACCACCAACCCTAGACTGGAGATGATAGGTACTCCACCAGTGGTGGTGTCTGGTGTACAAGAGACCGAAGATGCAAAATTTACAAAGGCGCCGGATCTGTTTGCGCAGCAACTGCTCTACGATTTGAATTGGACGGTCAAAGGCACGCATATGTGGGTATGCCCGGAATCTATCAGCTACAATTGAGGTTTGAAAAGCAGGGTCTGGCAGAAGCATCAACGGCACGGCAGACCATGAACCGATACTATACGATACTCTCTCTTTCGGTCCAACAACCTGCATTTTCCATCCACACCACACCTCCTTCAACACGCTCTGACGAAGTCTTGTCTTCACCTCAGACCAGACAAACTGCTCATCACCACAAAGGGCTCAGCATGCGAAGAAACATCCACGTTCCCAGTTCGTCCTTGTGTCACACACAGAGCAACACAGAAACACAAGCGAGGTTGACCCAAAAGTCCGGAGCTCCTGTGGACAGAGCAAGGTCAAAGACCGCTGTTGGCTCGAGGTCGAGATACTCGCTCAGATGGTCTGTTCTTCTCAAGGACAAGGAGACGTTCGAAAGCACATGCATAAGACTTCCTGGTCAGAAAGCGCGGGATCGGCTGTAGCTAGGTAGTTAAACAACCACAGTAACATCCAGAACTAATATGCATACCTGATTTCTTGTCCCACGGCCGAAATCAGTGGGCACTACCACATATTGACTAGCGAATTGATGCCCATTCCCGCACTCACTTTTCCACTACGGCCGTCCTCGAGACGGCGTTATACTTGAATGACTGCCACGCAATCTATCAAAACTAACGCCACAAGGCAGAAACAATTCTTTCAACATTCAGCGTTCGATACACTCCCGTCGTGACGACCCACCAGGTCGACTCCCCGCAAACGAGGTAATCAACCCCCAGTCGGCTTCCTCCTAGGACTATCACTGCCCTTGTCCTTTTCCCTCAGACTCCGGTTTCCACCACCAATGTCCCTGACACTGACCTCGCCCCTCTCCGCCGAGACGACCCTCCTCGCCGAGCTCATGACAGTAGACATTGCGCTGGACACGCTCTCCGGCAGCCGCAAGTCCGGGATGAACGGATCAGGCTCCCTGATGGGCCGCAGCACGCTCGAACTCGTGCTCGCGGTCTTCTTCGGCGCAGCGGTGGTGGTGGCGGCGGCAGCTTCGGCCGTGACGCCTTTGTAGAAGGCGTGCAACTTGTCCTTGTCGTGGCAGAAGGCTTCGAGTTCGTTCTTGATCTGCTCGGGCGTCACGTAGGCTCCGACGGTGGACGAGTTGGGCACCGCTTTGCTGCCGGGCAGCACGTCGGCGGACGCACGCATCATGGGGGACGGACCGACCATGGGAGACTGCGGGTTCAGGCCGATGATGCCGGATGCTTGCATGGACGGCTGGGGTTGGCGGAGATGGTGTGGGATCCCGTCTTTCTGCTTGTCGAACTTGGAGCTGGTGTCTTTGGTGGATGCAAACCGTGAATTGTACAACCTGTTCGCCAACAGCAATATGTCGCCTTCATCCGAGATCTGTGCTAGACCTACTCCAGACCGATGGACGAATTGTGTATATTGATAGTCTAGCTTGCCCCAGGAATATTGGATGTCGACGTTCTCTGGAAATTCCGACACAGCTTCTAGGTCGAGCACGAAGTTGAAGTGCTTCAGCAAAGCTTTCTGATAGTGATGGAGCTCCGGCGTTGGAGCAGGGTGTGGCCCGAAAGATGTGGCAGTGAAATAAGGGTTGCCCATCGAAACCGATCGAGGCGGTTCTAGCGCAAGTCGAATCCTGTATGGTGCTCGGAATGGCTCGGTCTTGTACACCGCAGATGCTTCTGCTATTGGCACTTCTACAAGCTTTAGACCGTACTTCTCTGCTTGCGTGGTCCAACTGATAATTGCGTCATCAACGAGCTTAGATGTCACATTGAACCAGGACAACTCAAGATGGTAGCAATTGTCAGGATTGTGGATGCGGTCGTAGTGTAGGTTGATGATCTCATGTCTACTTGATCGTCGTCGAGAATCCACGTCGATTCTGATCATCTTGCTGAGTTCTATGGTTATCCTCTTCCTCTCCAGAGAACCTTTCGCAGTATTCGGTGCGTTCAACGGTGTTTCATTGGCTTGACTTGAGCCTGATCTGTTCCTTCCGGTGCTGAACGGGAACTCCTTGAAAGGGTTCTCGCTCATCGGAGTAGGCGGCACAGATCTTTCGGAACGACGACTGCCCGGGAACCAGGACGACTTTAGATCAGCCCGGGGCGCACGGTGTTCAGGGTTGATGGAGTAGAAATAATGCCCGTCCTTAAAGTTATGCAGACCATTGACGTGGTTGAATAAACCCTCAGTCATCAATTCATTACCAAAGTCCACTGCTTCTTCTCGAGTATTGATATCTCTGAAGTTGTGCAATAACCAATTGGTGAACTCTTCGCCATGGAAGCAGTTATAATGTAACTTCAAATGCCATCTGCGATGCTTGATCTCGATGCCTTTCTCTCCTTGTACAGCCTGGGCCAACTTTGAAAGTACGGCTGATTCACGATCGAAGAGCTCCGATTCTGGCAGCAAATGAGTTGTATGGGTCTCACCGGAGTTCTCGCCATAATCCTGTGCAGCAAGCAGTCTATCAAGCTCGGTAACCACAACCTCCGAAGGATTGAGAGTTTTGAAGTCAATTTGAAGTGGATTCGGATCCTTGCGGCGTATCATGCTAAGCCTGTTGTGTGTGGGCCGGCGTTCATCGGGCGGTATGTAACGGCTTCGTTGCCACAGCTGTGTCAAGGCCCGGATACCAAGCAGATGTATCTCTTCTGCTTCTTCCTCGCTTCGTGGATGTGCTGGTCTGCTGCCTGACCATGTGTTTATAGGAGGTTCGATAGGCAGGAGTACAAACCGAGCTCGCCAGAAGCGAAGTTGCTCGGCAGAATTTTCTAGCTCCTTCCTGGCATTCGCCAGATACTGGTCTGCCATGGCCCATGGGTACTGCTCCGAAAAGCCCCTGAGCTCCATAGTACGTGGAAAGAAAGCTTCAGAGAGTATAGTCTTGATGTTCGGCGTGTAGGTGAGACTCCTGGGATAGGGAGGCTGCATCTCGGGCATTCTCCTCACGAACCGTGTTACGTTGATAGAGTCCTGATCACTGAAAGATAATTTCTGGATGGTATTGCCCATCGACAGAAACATGAAATGGCCACTCTGAGACAATATGTCTGGATTGAAAAAAGTGTCTGCTCGGCAGAGACCTGGTCCAGCAGATTCCTCGACGGCCGACCCAACCACGAGCTGGTAGCCATGTGCCAATCTCAAAGCTAACATCTCCTGAAGCAGTGTATTGAGCGAACCAGGAACCTCTGCCAACTCGTCTGTTTTTCCCAACGTGACAACGTATGACGAACTGTCGAAGTTGGCCTCAAGATCAGCACGGGTCGGGAAGTCTGCCGTTGTCAGAGGAACTGAGGCGGGTGTGCACAACGAACGCCACTTTACTGTGGCTGCACGCGGCTTGCGAGGATAAAGGTGTTGCCAGCGGCCATAAAGCGATTCACGCTCAGGATGTCGTTTCAGAGGATTCGCAGCATTCACATTGCGGATGAAAGGCATCGTACTTCGAGGAACCGATCCAAACTGGGACTCAGTATCCTTCGAACCATTTTCAGATTCATTGTCTGATGAGGGCTGCGATTTGTTTGTTTTGACCTGGGTGCGCTCAAGGTCTATCGTATTGTCTCTAGTTCTGGGAGATTGCTCCTCAAACGATCCACTACGGCGACGCGTGGACGTGTGCTCTCCTATCTGACTCCTCCCGGGTACATTGATTGATATGGGCCTCGTCGCCTTGTTCTGATGAGAATGGGCGGACCGCGAAGCTTCGAAGTCAGCCAGTGTTGTTGTATCCGAATCGTTGTCGTGATTAGTACCAGGCGTTAGTGAGAGTATACTGGCAGAAGAACTTGTCAGCGTCCTTCGAGCTGTCGCCGGACGATTATGCACAGGCTGTGCCTGGGCGTTCTCGACATTGATCTCAGTTTGTGCAACCGCCCGTACTGGGGGTGCCAAACCACGCAATGCGTAACTCAGATTGCGAGACATTTTAGCCGAGGCTGGGGTGCGCTTTGATGTTGTCAACCCATCTTTGCCTGCAGGCTTCTTTCCCAGCAACTGAAGTGCCTGTGACGGAGTTTTCAATGTCGCCAGAGCGTCCTTAGTAGTGCCACGTGATGACGTTGCAAGCTTAGGCGATGCTAGCGGAGCATCGGCTGTGCTGGTACTCAGAGGTTGGGCCAGCTTCTTTTGCATGGGTTGCTTCTTGGACAAATGTCGACGAGGCGATTTGTATAAGGCCTCGTCGTACTCTTCCATGCGTCGGGAGACGTCGCTTGCAGTTTCCGCATGATTCATCAGAAGTCCTTGGCTGCGCTTACTTCGAAGTACAGACGATCGACTCTTACGCGACAGAGCTGGAGATATCGACATACTCTTACTGTTGTATTTGCTGAGTGAGTTTTCCGAGCTCCATTTCCGATGAGTTTCGCTGAGGAATGGTATGGCAATATCCGCCAAACCCAGTTCCATCAAACCCATCATTTGCATTTCATACATTCTTACTCTGGGAACAAATGGTCCCTTCCGGGCCAAATTGTCGTCCTCCTTCGCGGAAAATTGGTCTCTGCCATGCCTCGAGTACGCCTTTTCGTCATCTGGCGACCAGTATGAGAGGTCGACCCATTGAGGTATGCCGTAGCACCAAGTGCGGGAATCTTCCACTCTCAATGAGGACGGGTAGCGCGAGAAGTGCTGAACGTTTGTTGATGTACTTCCCAGCGACGAAAGCGCTGGTGAATGACTCAGGCTGCGAGCCATTGAAGAATGATTAAAGCTGGAGCCTAGTTCTAAAGGTGTCGTGGACAGTCCTTTGATTATTTCTGGCGTACTCTGGTCTGCTTCGTTGCTTACGCGATACTTGAACAGAGGCACTGAGTGAAGAGGCATTTTTGACAAACATACAACGTCAATACCTAGCCCGTTGTTGGTGAGATTTTCCGAGGTCAAGTTGAGCAAGTCTCTGTCAACCTCAAAGACACCAGTGCCTGCTGTGATAACCGCAACGGAGATGCCTGTGCGTATGAGATCTCGGTCGATATAATCGTTTGCGAACTGTGAAGATGCCATGTGTATGGCCTCAAGGATGTTGCCCTTGAGGGCGCTGCTTGGCCGGCCAGCGATTGTAGTTTTAGGCAGTCCATTTTGTGTGCTCTCTTCAGCTCTCTCTGAGCCTTCATCTCGTGTGTGCAAGGACATATCTCGGAGAAATACGCGGAAGTCCTTCTTCAACTCGTCAAGGATAGTGGTCCACTGAGCGCTTGCCATATCCGTGACTACTACTCGATAAAAATCCTCGTAGTATTGGCTTCGCGAATTCGAGGTAGACGACGATTGTACTATGGATGTACCGAGTCCCTTTCTGACCGCAAGATCATATCGATCGTACTCGAGTCTGCCAAAAAGTACAATGCTTACCATGTGCTTCACTTCCAGCTCCGTCCATCGGCCAAAGAGGTCGGGCAGAAAGCCATTAATAACACGGTTGAAGAGGATTTCTCCCTTCCCGTCGGAATCGAAATCCCACATCTCCCTTGACATTTGTATGAAAATCACATACCTTGCGGCCTCGCTACGGAAGACCGGAACAGTTACGCCCGCAAAATATGCTGTTCGGACTCTACGGCCCTTTACATGGATTGCTTTCACTGTAACTTTCAATGTACCAAGGAAAGAAACTTTCTGGCCCACGTACAAAGTGCTCCCTGCTAATTCGTGGCTAACAAGCCGCCACATATCTGACCTCGCAACATATGCATCTCGAAAGCCAAGCTCGACATGCGAGGCAGTGTTGTCTCCGAAACTAGCGACAGAAACCGTGATCTGTGATCGAGGCCTGAAGTCGAAAGCGGCTGCAATGCTACTGGTTACCATGACTTCGAGGCCGGGTTGCTTGGCTAAGAGCTCAGCTGGTGCAAGCTTCACGATACACAGGTAGGCAGGGTGCACCTGGCCGGTTTGAACATCTCCGCTAACGCCTTCGATGGTAGGCTCGCTGCTGCCAGAGTCTTGGAAGTCTTTGACATCGGACATCTCGTGGAGGGGTAAGATCTGCACGAGACTGCCCTCACTTATAGCAGATCCTTCAATGATTGCAGGGTTGATGAGAACCTCATCGTGTGAGAAAGCATCGTCATGCACCCACAGAGTGGCATGTATCGCATTGACCGCCACTGGCTCATCTTGCATCAAGACACCACTTGTGACCAGAGGAGCGTTAGCTCGGACTGTCGAACAACTGCTGCCACGGCGATGGACCGCATTTGGTGCATATCGCAGGGACATCGAAAGACGACGTAAGAATTATAGAACATGCCGAGTGTTGTATGATGCCAATTCTAGGACCTGCTCCAGAATGGTGCCAACCCTTAGTCGTTGTCGTCGACACAATGTGTAGTGCTGCTCGTTGAAGAATCAGAATCACACATTATTGACCGACAAAAGGTCCACCAGTCAAGATGATGGCACAAGCGAGTGCGTGCCTGGGTAGATTTGTAGACTAAAGGCTCATAACGGGCACAGATGGGCAAGATAGGGATCGTGGGAAAGCACGTTGGACGCGGCGACGAGGAGCTACCTGCCAAGCACACAGTCACGTGATGTAGTGTCGCCACGGTCGCGCCGACAAGGTACTGTGTAATCATGTGAAGAATGATTGCAAGAATATTACAAGGATTGACAAGCGCTATGCTGGCATTTAATAGACATTGCTCGTAAGCCAGAATCCCTTCTGAGGACGTTGTTGGCATTGACGTCTAGCTCCACGAGCAAGAGGCAGAGCCACAGTAATAATACAAGTCGCTGGATGGGTATCGTCGCTAGATGCTAGGATGCGAAATACAAAGAATGAGATCAGCCGTCCAGTCATCAATCATCATATTTACAAAGTGGTAAGCCAGCAATTCCGAAGATCGCCTACCATACGCTGGTCTGCTCCACATTGAGCAGCCAATTCTTCACCCCCTCACGAAGCACATTGTCATGCTTGGCCAACGTCTTGTCGCTGGTCCTGTCGGAGCTCTCTTTCTTGAGAATATCGCGTCCGCCTTGACATTTGTTCAGATCGTCGTTGACGCTCTTAGCAATTTCCTCCAGTGCGCCGACAACGACTTGTCGGCAATCACTTCGCGGGTACACCCCTGATGTGCCAAAGTCCTGGGGTTGCGATCTACCTGGCACAGATGAAGGCGTCGACTTTGCAGTCGAGGTAGTGCTGTTGGACACTGTTCGGGAATGCACTGATCGAGCAGCCGCACCAGCACGTGAAGCACTGGCACTTGCGTCCCTCAGAACGCTTTGCACAGCTTCTGTTATGGTTTCGTCAAACTCAGCAACAGTCACTAGTTGAAAGTCTTCCTCAATCGACATGCCGCTGGAAGCCGAACTTGGCCTGAAAGACTCTTCTGGTGCCGTTCTAGGACGGGATGGTGTATGGTGCGTCCCTGCCGAGGTGGAGGGCCGTTCGACTGGTGGTGATTGGTACTTTCGCCGTAACGTCAGCCTCCTGATTGCGGAACCGCGGATGTCCGCAATAAGTGTGGTGGAAACGGTATGCCAGCCGTCGGATTCCTTCTCAGAAGGACTTTGCGAAAGCTGACTTGGCTCCAGAGACATGGAACGTTTGATCTCATCTTGTAGCTCGGCATAAGAACGCACAGCTTGAAGCGCGAAGTCAGGATGATAGCGCCGAAGAAAGCCTGCCACGTTCACGTGCCGAGTGTGCTGGTCATCGCTTGATACATTTGCATGGGATTTGGAGCTTACCGCGGAGTCTTGTCCATCCATGCTAGCAACTGAGAGCGAGTCTTTTCTTCGTCCTGGAGGCGAAAATGGCACATTACCACGACCTAGGCTCAAGAAGCCAGGCAGATTCAGTTCCACGTCGATGACACCGTCCCTCTCGTCGACCATGAGTTTAGGAGGCTTTACAGGGTTGCGGACAGACAGCCTATCGGACTGAGGCGATATGGCGTCTAGCAACGAGCCACCGCGAGGGTGGGAGGGTTTCTGAGGCACAGCTTCTAAGACGGCAGCCTCATTGACCATATCTTGAAGAGTATTGCCTGATCGACGGCGGCTGCCCAAGGTGCTGCGCATCGAGCCGTATGTGCCAGAACGATCATATGGCGAGGGAGGGTTGATGCTGCTAGAAGTCTCCTTGTTGCTCCAAAGGCCGCTCACGCCCGAGATTAAAGAACCCCATTTGCTCGAGGCTGTGCTTGGGCCGCTAGAATCAGCATAGCTACTGCTATCACGGCGGAGTAATCTTTGCAGATCAGCGCTAGCGCTAGATTCGATGGTCTCAGCGACAACACCCTCAGGAAAATAACTGTCTTGCATTCGCGAGAAATATGGCACAGGCGTCGTAGTACCTAGAGGGGTCTCTGTTCCAGCAACCAGAGCGCCTGTTTTCCGATTAGTTTCCTGCTGGGGCGGCAATGACAAGGACGCTGCCGTTTTCACATTCGACGCTTCAGACTCATTGATTAGTGGGTGATGATATGGCTTCTCTCGGTGCATGGAGCGGCTTGTACCTGCACTATCGTTCGAGGACACGCTTGTTGACAGGCCTGCTTTGTCTGAGCCAACCCGAAGGTTGTAGTTCTCTCGCGTCCTTTTGTTGACCGTACGTCTGAGCGACTGTCGTCTGGATGCTTGACCACTCGGAGACGATGTGGAAAGGTAATGTGTGGTAGGCGGTGTTGACAATACTTCACTACTCTTTTGTAACCCGTCCGCGCCATAGGCTCCCGGTAAAAAGGACGCAAGTAAGAATATCAGTCGTCGAGCAACAGCACGTTGATCAGCAACGATGACAGTGCGTGAAGATATTAGACTTTGTTCATCGACGGCCATGTCGTTCTTGCGAGCCCGCTTCCGATACCATTCCGGACCTAGACGACGTAGCCAGTCTGTGTGATTGCCAAGGAACGCTGTCAATAAGCTGTACAGGAACTGGGTCTGCTGCTTAGACTTGCAAGAAACCACCCGAGCCTCCTCAAGCCAATGTCCACCTTCGATGAAACCCAGTCCCGTCATAGCTCGGGGAATCCTCAATGCAGAGCAAACTCTGCGTGAAACATGCCGCGAGAGGGTGTACAGACTCTGAACCTGTGTCAAAGCCCAACCTTGCAATCGAACTGCTCGCAAATTTGACCGCTGTTCGTTTTTTGCTTTCGGCATTTTGATGACGCTACCTACAGAGCTAGCATCTGCGTGACGCAAAAACTTCAACAGAATGGCTTTTGCTTCATGCTCGAGTATAGCTAAACACCTGAGTATTACGTCCCAGTTACTGACGATAAGCTCTAAGCGACGATCTGGGCTTTCGGAATAAGACATGGACGACGAAAGGGACTCCGGGATGGCGTCAAGAAACGTCCATGAGGAGTGCATATCGGATCCATAAGAGCTCGGGCCCGACGAAGGTCCATAGCCAGGGATTGGCGCAGCATTGCTGTGCCTTGATGAGGGTCTGACTTCGTTCACGCGAGGCAGATTCAGTATTAGCCCTATAGCGAAGGCTGGTGTCCTGGTCTGCTTGAGCTTCGGTTTCTTGGAATGCCCGTCAAAGTTGAAAGCTGTGTCCGAACCCATAGCTTTTGTGGGCTCAGGACTTTGAGCTGCACTTGCGTTAAGAGTAGTCACCGTGCTGTGCGGCTCCAGATTCACACCAAAAACACGCGTAATTAGAACGGAATCTTGGTTGGTTGTCTTATTCGTGGCCTCGGTAATCGAGAACCTCTCCGTGTGGGCGAATTGAGTGGATGTGCGTGAGCGCAGGAGCGGAGTTCGTCTCACTGCGACCTCAGTAGTTGCTGCGGGACTACGTCCCGGTGTGTTGACTGTCGATGGTTCAGCTATTATAGTATGCATTTTGGTGCTGGACCCGGTCTTGATTGTGCTCGTAACTCCGAACATCATGTCCAAGTATGTGTCTTCTTTTGCTTCTGCGTCTTTGACCGGACGCGTCCAAGAATTTGGTGCGCCGGAAATGGTGGAACTACGGTTTCTGTTGGTAGCAGTTGAGGATGGGGGCGACGCAAAAGGATTTGCTCGAGGAGCCAGCGGAGGTGGTTCATGGTCGGGACTCTGAAGAGGCGAGACTGCAGAACCGTGGGATGGAACACGCGGACCGTTTCGACGATCAGTCTTGCTGTCGAATAGAAGTATAGGCTTGTCCTGATCAGCTGAAGCATCCTGTGCGATGAGGATGCGGAAATCCTTGGTCTCGTCGAGTTCCAATTCGCCACGATCGTCGAAAGCTCCCGGCCTGAACGAAGGTGAACCGTCAGGTGTTGGAGGAGGCGAGATTGCGCCAGTGTAAGGAGCGGTCTGGTCGGAGGAGGGGAACAACAGCGCACGCGTATGGGCTTCCTCCGTGGCAGACTCTAGGGAGCTAGAGTATCCGGCACCTTGAAACAAGCGGCCTAACATATTGTATATGCAGAGTTGGGAACAGGAGACGGGCTCATGTAACCGTGGAAGTAACCTTAGACATAGAGATTATGTAGAACACAAGGCTGTCTTCACTTCATGAGTACCTAGACACCCCACCTGCTGCAGCTCAGCGTCTGTCTGCAGGCAGAACGAGTGACTGTGGCCGCTGAATGGCCCTGAAAAGCAGGGAGACATTCCATATAGAGGTAACAGGTATGGCAGCCGGATGACAGGCATCCGGAGTCGTTGTTGCGAAAGCCTGTCAACTTGGATACCTAGTAAGTGATAGGACAGGATACACAGGATGGAAATGCAGGCACTCCGAGTCGTGTCCCGACCATTTGGATGCGGTGTGATTCAGACTAACCGCATTCAGCGATTGCGCATACAGCTACACCTGCATCCAACGAGCTTCCTGGCTCTTATCTTTACGTCTCTCGCTATACCGCCATCCTATGTTCACCACAGCATGTACATCTGGCCGTGTGTTGCATCCTAATCTCGTCGCTTCCGAGTCGGTCAAGACGCGTAAAGATGACGCGGTAGACGTTCAAGCACCACGAACCCACTTGCAGACATCAAGACCACCAATCCTGCCTGAGCCCTGGGGGTAATACTTGAATTCCTAGGCGCTTGAGTGCGTGAAACATGGAGGGACGAAGTACACAATCTGTCTCTGTGCAGCTGGCGTCCTCCAAAGATGTCATACCTAGCATACTTCTTACGAATACACTTTTCAAAAAGTACCTAATACATGGCATCACGTCGCGTCTCGAACGCCTGGCCGCTGTGGTCTCCAGATGTGTATAGTACATGCCTTCCCGCTTGCTATAGTGATGCCGTCAACCTTGCAGGTTTCAAGACGATTTACTGATCTTTTTGTGAGGCTAACAAGCACCACAGCTTCGAGATGGCGAACCCAGTCACTGCTACATAAGTTGTCACTTCTTAGATGGCTTAGTATTTACCTGCATCATTACGGTTGCTGCTGCTAGTCTGACGGCACAGCTGTTTCTTACGTGACGAAATAGGCACAGGGTTTGGAAAACGTCCTGCGGTCTGGGACACAATACCTGGTCGCGGAAGCTTATACAATCGCGAGAGACCGGACGAATGCAGCAACATCATCACCATGGGGCTTCTGCGAGAGCGCGACCTCCTTCTACTGAGTCTGTATCCGTTACCCGTGAACGAGTAGAGGCTGTCAACCACGCCGTTTGTCAGAACACGTCCCAGACTTGTACGAGGCTTTTCGGACCACGACTGGTCTGGAGTGTGCCTCAAAATCGAACATCATAGCAACACTGCAAGATCAATGTAATGTCTCAGCTTGGGCTTCCGGACAGTGTTGATCGAGCCGTATTCACTTCTCATCTCAGTCCTTCTTTTCCATAGTCCTACCACACGCTACATCTGTTCTTCACCCGAGTCTCAGTTCAAGAAGAGCCCTCAGAAGCTCGGCTTGGCAAGGCTGTCCTTCTGGATCCTCTACTACTTAGACCTCTCTTTCTGCCCGCTTCCTCTCGCTGTCAGTACCACTCTATATCCCAACGTCCTTGCCTCCATATTCCTTATCCAATTCTTGTATCGACCAACCGTCTACTTCGCGCCACACTCTAGCATAACTGAGAACGAGCAAGTACGTCCTATCTGGTGAAAGCCGATCTGCGCGGAGACACTGACCCTTGCCTCGCTTAGCGTACCAAGCTTGCAGCCCTAGCAGGGAAACCTTCAGGATGTTCGCTTCACCAACCCTGGAAGAAGGCTCAAATTCGTCTTCTAAAGGAGGGGGCCGCCGTGATGACCCCATCGATCTCACTTTGGACGACGATGACAGTGTCGAGCTTGCTCCCCCATCGAACGAAACACTTCCACTGACAATCGCCGTCAAAGAGGAGCCAAAAGATTTCTCACCCGAGCAACTTGATCCGACTACTTACCCTGGTATCAAACCACCGGGCCTTGAGGATGAGCAAGTCAAAGAACTTCACAGCTTGGAGACTTCCACCAACAACCAGACCTTAGGTCAGCCGCAACAAGAAGTCCAGCATGATGCTACTTATCTTCCCATTCCGCCAGCACCCACAGCAGACAGCGAGCCAGAGTCTGGAGAGCAAGACATCCCGGTCGAGGAGCGAATGGATTCAGAGAATGAAGTTCCTCGGGGTGTAGCCGCACCATCTCTCGAAAACACAATCATCAACAATCAGGTGCCGCGGGAGCGGAGCCCAGACGAATCACAAGTCTCGCCTGAGCAAGACCAAGCACTGTCCCAACGACACCCTGGTGGAGAAAATCAGGTGTCTACAGAGCAACAACCTTCCTCAAGCCAGACCGAGACCGACACTGCTCCCGCAGAGGATTTCGCCACCAACATGTTGAGTGTCCTTAACACGTACTTTAGCAACAGCACCCAGTTGGAAGAGATCGACCGTCTTCGCATTGAAGAGCGAACGCAACATCGATCCCAGGACCAAACCGCTCACATCGGCAACGAAGAGCCAGTCAATCCCGACGACGAAGAAGCAGACGGAATAGCGTCTGCAACATTCCAAGAGATGAAGAAGAATTTCGAAGCACGTAAGAAGCAAGGCACTATTACAGACGAAGAAGAGATTGAGTTCCGTCGCGCGGAGGACGCCGAGCAGCGTCGTCAACGGGTTCTAGAGAGAAAAAGAGCATTTGAGCCGGAGATAGCAGATGATCAACGCATGTTCTTCTCCGAACCCGAAGAAGGTGGTGCTACCATACGGCCTACGCCGCTGTACGCTGAAGCTTCACAGCGATCAGTAAAGAAGCAGAAGCGACCATCCAAGGCATCCGCCACTTCCCAGAGTTGGACCATCTCCGACGATGATCTGCCGAGACCAAAGCAGCGCGCGAAACCCCGTAAACCGAGGGATCCTCAGAAGACCGTGCAAGGTCCCAAGACCAGGGTCACCAAGCCTAAATCTCTTAAAGAAAAGAAGATACGTGCTGAGGTCAACAAGATCGATAAAAAACGTGGCCGGCGACAACGTACTCCGGACATGGCGAACGTGTCATCACTCTGGCACAACGATATCGTTGGCGACGCAAGAGCAAATGCTGGCAGAGAAGCTCAGCCTGGATTTACCAGCAAGAACAAAAAGACTGCTTTGCAAGAGCTCGTCTCTAGCATACCTTCGGATCATAGAGATCTGTACAATGCTGACAAGAAAGATTTGGATAACGCTTGCAAGAAATTCGGCTATAAAGGTCAGGGTTCCATGGGCGCCGACGGCCAAGGTGGCTGGCGTCTCAAAGGCATGCATACGTCGTTGTACCACTACCAGCTGTTGGGTGCAGGAAAGATGCGTGATCGTGAAAACGGCAAGAACGCTCCCTACGGCGGGCTTCTGGCAGACTCGATGGGTTTCGGCAAAACAGTGGCATGTATTACAAACATACTTGGTAAGTGAAATCGTGGTCATTCAGCGAAGAGTTCTAACTGTATCTACAGAAGGGCAACCAAAGCCAGGAGCGAAGAACAAGACCACTCTCATTGTCTGCCCGAGTTCCTTGTGCAACCAGTGGCTTTCAGAGATCAGCAAGCATGTCAGGCCAGGTCTTCTAGGCGAGATTATGCTCTATCGGTCAGGCTCACGTGTCCTGAGCACCGACATCATCAAGACCCTCTCCTCTTGTGGTATCGTCATCACTACATATCATGAAGTGATGAGTCAGTACCCTAAATGCGATCCCCCAAAGCACATCGTTCAGGACATCAACTTGAATGAATGGTGGGCGAATTATTACGAAAGCAACAAAGGTCCCTTGCTGAAAATTACATGGCACAGGATCATCTTGGACGAGTCCCATTTGATCAAGAACCCTGAAGGCCGGACAAGTAATGCCTGTCGTCATCTCTCTGGAAAATATCGATGGTTGGTCACAGGCACTCCAATTCAGAATGGAATTGAAGAGCTATTCGCGTACTTCCATTTCCTAGGTGTTCAAGGCGCTGGCAAATACGAGGACTTCAAAAAGAATTACGCTAAGCGCAGTGCGCAATGCAACGAGCGCCTAGATGCCGTACTGCGCAGCATCATGATACGGCGCACAGGTTCAGATGAGCTTTTCGGACGACC
>Ga0210040_10006024_pt1 | contig 15243 bp, 4 predicted proteins | sample CryGeyCG12114_NA_FD_185462 | JGI IMG/M metagenome (GOLD analysis project Ga0210040, IMG submission 185462) | Groundwater microbial communities from aquifer - Crystal Geyser CG19_WC_8/21/14_NA (SPAdes) (version 2) | ecosystem: Environmental > Aquatic > Deep subsurface > Groundwater | place: USA... | reverse complement strand
CAATCCTACACCCTCCCACATTGAGTCGAAGAGATATCACAGCCGAAAAATACTCGCTCATCTTTAAATTTTTCAATTCTTCATGAATTAACTCACTGCAAACTGCAAACCCAAATGCTACTAACTAACTAAGGATCTCAAGAAATGCCACTTACTTAAACTTATGGTGGTTAGAAAAACTTTGGAGCCACCTACCTTCCCACTCTAGCTGACTAACAAAACTAACTAACTAAAACAAGAGTTGACAAACATGCTACAATCTCATTAGATGAATTTGTTGATGCCTTCATAATTCCTGATAATACTCCAACTGGCAATCATTTGCGCTTGACTGTAAATGAAAATTTGGTACAAAACTTTGCTCCACCCAAGGTACTGCTCAAGTGTCAAAAAGTTTGCGGATTGACTAACTCAACAATACTTGGGACCAACTTGGTAGTACAGGATTCACGGCTCGTAGGTGCACACTGTGTGGAGCAGCAAGTAAGCAGTTTTCTTTGCCGCTTTCTTAACACTGCCAACGCAGCATGAAAGGAGAAAGTGAGACCAAGAAGTTGGCCACTAAAAGCACGACCCAGGCATATACATTCTACATTCACTCACTCCTTCATATGACTACATTCATTCTAATACAGTACACACAAGAAACCCAACTATCCAACTCAAAATCTGACTAAAACTTCCATGCTACGTTGTACGTAGTAGTAGTAGATGCATACTTACTCACTCACTTGCTTTCTGCCTGTGTCATAGTGCCGTACACAATCTTCATAACTTTGTTCGTAGCACGTTGGCAATCATGCTTCACTTTTACGTGCTTGCTTACTTACTTTGTACATGGCATGTACTAATGTACACATAAGAAAAGAAAGTACATGCGTACAGTTGGTTAAAAGATGGGTACTTTGGCGAGTAGACGAAAGATTTGAGAAATAATAATTACTAACTGAAGGTTGTTAGTTAGTTAGTTAGTAGATCAACTCGTTGTTAGAAACTATTGGTAACAACCTAAGTGACTAGCAAACGAAGGCATGGATCCTATCCACAGGTCTCATATGCTATACTGCTGCTTGGGTTGAAGATGGGAAATTGAACTCGTGTTTGCTTGCACTCACCTTTCTCCTGGTACGCATCCTACTGGTCCTACCAAAGATGTTCCTTGATGTATTATGATGGTGATGATGATGACAAGCTCCCAAAAGTTTCGCACAAATACACGAGCTTAATCTTGTTGCCCCCAAAACAAAGGCGCACACTCGATATTCCTCCACAGGCACAAACATCCACTCACTAACTGGAGCTATCTCCCACAATGGTGTGTCTTGAGTGGTCCAAAAAAAAATAGAGTGTGTGTGATTTTTTAATCACTGATTCACTAAGGGATTCCCTAGAGAATCCACGCGTAGTTGTATATAAGTAAGTGAGTATTTGATTTTTCCCAACAAATTCACACACCTAGATTCGTATTGATTGGACTTGGCAGCCAAAGAAAGTAATCTTTGCACACCCACTACCTAACTATAGTTTGCACTGCAAGTAAAAATTTTAGTTTTTCATTTGCCACGGAAAATAATCACACTGTGATCTCACAGAAAGAATCAAGAGCACTGATACAAGGCTGGGCTGGATTCATCCACCTAATCACACAAAGCTGGACATGGTGGCTACGTTTGATACGTTTTTTGGGATCAAAATGCCTGTGGTGTGTACGTTACGTATATTGCAGTAGTTAGTTAGTGAGTTAGTAGTCAGTCACATTAGGGATTTCTATAGAGGAAGTGAGCATTTCATGCTCTGGATTAGAACACCATTCAGTAATTTTCTTTTGTGCTGACCCCGCTTACTTCCGGTCCTCTGCATGTTTCCATCCATTCCCGTACATTACATTGCACACTAGTAGTTATGACCTGCACATTTTATCTGTGCATCCAGCCATGCTCGCTCACCCGTCATACCTTCTGTTTTGTTTTTTTAGTTTGTCCCCATCACTTCCCAGTTTGTTATAGTTATAAGTTAGTTACGGCAAAAATGTTCACTGCCTGCAGTTTTTTATTGCACAAAGAGTCAAATCCTATTCCTGGCCTCGAGTATGCAATACTGTATAACCAAACCACCACATAACATCCAATGTGGTAGGGATTCAGGATATGATAGAATAAATTATACTGACGAATTTAAATCCGCCAGATTAGATTCTATGTTCCATGATTGTTATCAGAATCATTAACCGCATATAATGTAGTTAGTATGGGAACAGATGATTACAAGTTTGTTTGTTTTCTTAGTTTGCAATTCATTCCAGTATTTAGTGAGCTATTGTTCATAAAACGGGACGTATTCTATATATTCAAAATATACCATGTTCTCTGTTTTTCTTTCGTATCTTACAGTCTGTAGTATGTTTTGTGTTTTTCGTTTGTATCTTACATTCTGTACTATACTAACTAACTAAACATAGATAAAAATAGAGACAAGTTTGTGGGGAGAGACATTAGCTTTCTTTGGAAACCAGACAGTAAATCTGTATGGGTGGAAAATGACGCCCGAGTTTATTATTAATATTTGCAATGGACTTTGGCGTGTTCACCTGGTTACGTGAGACAGGGCAACACGTGTTGATCAATCCCATGCATGCACTATTACTTATCATTAATCATTATGAGAATGTCCTGCAACAAGTACTATGACCAAACTGTATATTTGTGTTTTTGTGCTCTCTCTCTCTCTGGCTTGCAATTACGTCGCTATTCTATTTTGTTGGTGGTGTGTTCATTCCCTCTTTTAATGTCACTGTACTGAGACTGAGGGAAATGTATAAACTGTCTGCCTATGACATGAAACATGAGTTCAACTTGATCCGTTCATTTCGATGCAAATGGTCGAGGTTTGGCTATATAGTGTTTTTTGGACGCTTTGGAGTGACCAGCCAGTCCTGTAGCTCATTTTACTCTCGGTCAGTTTATATATGAGCTCAATTTTAATGAGTTTACACAACCTGGTTGAGTACAAACGTTGAGTCCACTAAACGAATATGCAATCTAATCATTTTCGAAGTGCTTTTTTATAGGAAAATGGACTATTGCAATTGGCTAGCAGCTTGAAAAGTGTTAGAATGCACAAAGTAAGATTATTTTAGTTACAGATGGCAATATTTAAAACAAAAGCATTTACAATGAGATAAATCAGTAAACAATGCTAAGTGTACCCAAGGATTGGGAGAACGGAATTGAATTGAAATGGAATGTGTGAATGCAAATAGGTAACTCACCCTCCTGCCTATATGTATAGTATCACAATGCTATAGAGAGGACTTTGACTGTGGTTTTTGCTTATTTGGTTAGCTAGTTAGTTTATCAATATAATATTTACAATCTGCTATGCACTGAATTTTGTAATGATTTGTGCTGCTGTAAGTGATGGCAAACAATAAAATGTTTAGTTTAGTCAGTTGTTAATAAAATATAATAAAATACAAAATGGGATGTATATTAAGAAAGCAACTTGAGAAGAAATGCAAAAGCTAGTAAAGTTTGTTCTAGAACTTGAGAGTAAAAAAGTTTGCACAGCACTGTCGACTTTGTATGGCAAAATATATGAATTTTTGTGCAATACAAACAGAAAAAACATTTCCTTTGATTGCTTAAAATTCAAAGTGGTACTCAGCAGCTCCCACTACCGATAAGATTTAAATGTACACGCCTTTCACTTTACGCCTATTATCGTATTTGTGTCACAATTCATCATATGTATCATAAAAATAACCGAATAAATGTCTTGAAAACAAATACGATTTGTATACTATTGTGACATTGAACGATTGAACCAGACTACAGTGAAATAAAAAAAACTAAAGCGTTGAAATTATTGGTAAACAAAAATATTGCCAACTCTTATCTAGAAATAGACTGGAATGATAGGGATAGAAAAATACAGTCTTTTGCCTCAAAGCTCTGTCTTACCTTCAGAAGCAATGAATATCAACAAATGATATGTCATTTTTTAAGTAATCGCATACTTTTTACATACATATATTCACTATTGTATCAATGTTGAATCTTTAAAAACAATCATTTCAAACGCGTAGAGTTTTCCATGCATTAACCCTGCACATAAAACAAACAAAGAACGCAGCTACCGACAGAACTTTTACTTACTTTACATTTTCGTTGTAAGTATATGTACACACATACAGCAAAGAGCATACAAATCTACAGTTTTCAATCCTTTTTCAATAATATGTCATCACGTCCATCCAACTTTTGTATCACTATGGATCCATTATAACCATCCCTTCATGAAACTTACTCACGTAACTATGCAAAACAATTTACATTCACAGAATTCCCAAGTCACACAAAATCCTCCAGTTAGTTTTTTCCCCTCTTCAACCATGCAGAGAGAATATTTATCCATATTTACATGTATGATCTCTTTTTTACAGTCGTAGAGGTCATTGGTCCTTCATGAAGAGGTGGTGGGACAACGCCGGAAGCTTACTACTCACTTCCTCCTCCATAGTTAGTTAGCTGGTACATGCATGCTTCGGATATGTGTGGTGAACTCTCAAATGTGTACTACCGATTCTCTCAATAAAAACGAACGTCCAGTAACGTATCCACACTACTACTGTTAATGATACTGCTAACTAACTAGCATGAACTAACTAGCTACAGCAGACAAAACAATTATATGATGATGGTTTTTTCATCCACAATAAGGTTTGGCTACCTTTGTCCCACAATTGTAAAAAACAACTGAAATCACTGTCCTCATGACATGTCATGAGAATAATTTTCGTAGTCCCCAAGTTTTTTCATTACTTGGCTTCTCTAAAGTTAGTTAGTTGGAAAATAATGAAAAATCTATTTCAGAATGCATGGTTATTTAGAATTTCTGTCGTTGGATAATTATGCGATTTTGGTATGATTTGGCAAAATTTTATTTTGAAGCATAATTTTTGCACAAGGAATTCCTATAAGGACATTGTAAATGTCACATGATTAGAGTCAGTTTTTGGATCAAACTCTAACAGGTAAAAAGTAGCCGTAAATATTTAAGCATATGAGATGTGTGAGTTAAAGCAAGAAGTGAAAGGAAGAACAGGACGTAACATTAAGAAAACGATGAGCTCGAAATATTTAGGAAAGTTTTTGGCATTTTTTATTTATTCATTCAAACTGTTGTGGTATAACATTATCATATATTGAACATCATCACCATCCACATTCCTGTACAACATGAGTACAAGTTGTAAACTGAATTACGTGCTTGTATTAATCTTTGACTAAAGTTGATTATTTTTTAAATCTTGCTGGCATTTGAGATTTCCGACGATATACCATACGTATTTTATTGGTTAGAATAGTTAATTTACCTGTGAGATAGACTGTGAGAAAGTCTTTTAAATAAATTATATTTAAGCTATGTGCTGTTGCGTGACTGGAAAGATCATTATAGTGGTTAATTTCACTCCACCCCTGGAATGAAAAAAATCACAAAAAATCTACACAAAGAAGTTAATGCATATAATACACTCTTTATGGTCAACCTGGAGTTGAACGTAAACTGGTCACAAATGAACGGCAAACAGTGGTAGGATATTTATTTTTTGATCGTTTTAACGAACCCTTTTCCTTTTTTTTTACCCGTACATACACAATACTACAAGTGGCGTTTATTCAACTTTAAACAATAATCTGCGAGCACACACAGACATGCAGACAGACGTGGCACTAACGTACACAGATTTTACATAACATAAAGTCAGTTAGTTAGTTAGCTAGAGTTGTTCAATAGACTGACGAACGACGATCATAATAATATTGCTGCACAAGCGAGCATTCCAGTAGACTAAATCTTGCCCATATTCCGCCATCACCAACCACTACATAATATAATATTACCAAAGGACTAGAGTACACTAACAATAAGAAATCTCCTTATGTACTACGACTCTGTGCAACAAGTTCATCTTTAGCAGTCCACTCTCGTAGCATTTTGCATAATTAAAGCACTAGCTCCAGTTGCTCTAACTGGGAAAGCAAATAAACTCACTCTCAGTGTTAGTCAAACCATATGAAGTGAAAACGAGCAGAGAGAGTCATAAAAAGCCACTAGTTGAACATAATACAACGCCATTTTTTGAGCTCACAAAAAATACTAGACGAAAGCACCACATGATTATTCCAAGTCAACAACTATTACATAGTATTATTACATAACACAAGGAACTACTACTCACTAACACGCCAAAGCACCATTTGCACATTATAGTCAGTTAGTTACATGAAACAAAGTGCATACAAATCTGTGGACATTGTATTATGGCTGATCAGTTGGCTGTTACTTACTTTTAGTTAGTCAGTCCATTTACTTACTACTTTAACGCACATAAACTAACTACTAGTAAACGACAAAGACTTTCAAATGAACTACACAGAAGTCCTAACTAACTATACCCAAAACAAGAATACACATGGACAACAGGATTTATATATTATCCTTGAGTTAAGCTGGCTTCGGATTGTCTAGCTTAAGCATCGTAATGAATAAAAGTCTGTACACAGCAAATGTAAGTCTTTTAACAGTGTGAGTGTCACATTAAATTACTTTTTAAAGTTCCATTTATTTTTTACAGACATTACATACATTACACAAGATGATTTTCCTTTCTCATACTATTTACTAGCTAGTTAGTTAGACATCACTTTTTTTTGCCCGTGCTGTAACTTACTAACATGGGTTCAACCTGGTCCTTTTCTATAGTTCCATTACAACTTAAGTTCGTAATACAGTCTACATTTTCACCATTTTCAGATTACAATTCAATCAACGGGTTCATGTTTAATTCTCTCTTTAATTCTGTGAAAAAGGACAGGACCCATAGGGTTTAGTGTGTGACAGGTTTACATTAAATACCTTAGTTAGTTAGTTACACGCTACAGCATATAAAGAAATCAATGCACAACATACATATAAAGTTAGTCAGTTAGTTAGTTAGTTAGTCGCCTTCCAGTGTTAGATTATCATGTTGGGTCCTTTTGAAAAGTAAGTAAAAAGGGAACTTAAAAGTGAGACTAGTGTATATAATACAACAGTAGTAGGCAGAATTACGTGTGGAAATGAATACAAAGCCATTTGCTCACAAATATACATAATAAACAGTTAGTATACATTTGTGTGTGTGTGAGAGAGAGCGAGAGAGGAAGGAAAAGCAAAGAACTTTTCCCAACAGCATCCACATGGAAGTAAGTAAGCATGCATGTTGAGGAGCAATAACTTATACACAGACGATATATATGCAAAGGAAAAGTTGGCTCGCAATAAAATGCCCAAGGCTCAAAGCACGTTCTCATTCTAATGGCGCAATATAAGTAGAAGGGAAAGTGAATCTTTTGAGCTCATCATGCTATACAAATGCTGACTGACTTATAGATCTGTAGGTTTAATACCTCAAATCTACTGTATAATCAACTCCATAGAGTGTTAGTTAGTTAGTGCCTAACCTTAGTATCTTTATAAGAATTCGTAGCTTTTATTGCTGTAATTTTTCAGAACTAAACATTTTTGGTATTCCCATTACTGTCCCACAGTCTATGTAACCAAACAACATTAACTAACTAACTTAAATTACTTTTAGTAGCTAGCTAACTAACTAATACTACTATACTACGTTATTTTGAATCCATCTCTGTTTCTTTGTTTTATTGGAGGAGTCAGTCCATTGAGGTAGATACATATCTAAAGTTTTTGGCATGAATTTCTTTTCTAACTTTCTTTTACTCTAGTTCACCTGCATTTCTTCCGTGTGCGACATGCTTGACTTGAAAATCGTGATGAATACATGTTCAGGGTTCTGGACGGAGTTCAAAGTACACTCAAAAGGTCACAAAGATAAACGTTTTGCACATTTAGTTTATTCAGTGTAAATGCAGAAGCAAACGACACCGGATGGAAACTTTTGGCACAGCTAGTCATCAAAAACTCGACCCTAGATAGGAACTCACACGTTTACTTGGACTCACTCTCTTGTACATGTGAACTATAAGTTATGTATTTATGCGACACAGAATCGGACCAGGAATTCTTATGCATGCATGTTTTGGGTATTACCCTTGTCTTTCTTCTAGTGAGCGGATTGGATGCATTAAAAAGAAACCAACTAAGCGAGGATTATTCCACATTAGATATATAGTTCAAGTATGGATAGCAGTAAAGGAAGTCACTCAGAAGTCAGAAAGCTAAATGTACAGTTAGGCAAGCAAGGAAGGGAGTCTGCATGCCAATTGAGTTGGAGCCACTGTAATCCCACAGATCCGAGTAAAACTGAAGACCCGAGCACAGACCCGAGCACATGCAGTGCACAATCAACTAAAAAACGCATGGACGCATAACTAAATAACTAACTAACGGAAAGGACTGACTGACAAAGGCCTAGTGGCTAGTTAGTTAGTTAGTTAGTTAGTTAGCTAGTTAATAAGCTATAGAGCCAACTGGCTGACTGACTATGGCAGTTTAATAGGAAGGAAGGATGATAAAAAAACTGAGACTGGGAGCATATTACATGATGATAGGATGGCCTTGTTAGTTAGTTGGAAATGAGGTCGCATGGCAGTCATAAATGAATTGGTGAGCAGTGGCCCTCGTGTGCTCCAGTCAAGTCACTCCAGCTAATTCACGGGCAAGAAAAGCGATCAGCAGACAAACTTTTGTGTTTCCCTGTCTAATCTGTTTTAATTAAAATGATAGTGTTCATAAATCGTTAGAGACTTTGGGAGGCTCAATGATGACACTTGTGAGGTTTTATGGCTGCCAACATTTTGTACAATTCCGGGAGTACAGAGGGATCAATGTATCGGGTATATAGAGTGACTTGATTGGCTTCTTTTCATGAAAAATTCAATTTCTTATAGCTTGGTTTGGGGTATATGTATATGTTTGAACATTTAAAGGAAATAAGAGTATTTGGTTGTTGTGGATGGTTTTTCTTTTCGAGCAATGAAAACGAAGAAAGCTGAGAGAGTTATAGAAAGTGGAATGAAAATGTAGTGAGTGCGGGATTGAGTGATTTGATTTATTTCGATCTTTTCTTGCAACTTTTTTCTGTTCACAATAGTTAGCTAGATTGTATTCGTAGTCTATATTATGTTTATTCATCACGATTCGTGTTTGTTTGCAGTTAGTTAGTTATTGTTCCATTTGGCACACAAGAAAAGCCCAGTTCATTAATCTTGCATCTTTTCATCTGTTTAAAGGACTCTATGCATGGTTTTTATAGATAAGTTTATTTTTCTCAAAACACGTTTGTATTTACAAATTAACTGCCTATATACTAATTGAGGATGCGAGTGTAATAATTTGCAGGACATTTGGGCTCATAAAGTGACACAAAAACAAATGCATGGCAATGAGCATGCTTTTTTTGAGTTTATTCAGTTTAAATAGCAAGTTTTATTTATATTTTAGGAACCAGGACAAGTTTCGTTTTCACACAGCTTTACAGCTTCTAAACTCTAGTATTGCATATAATCTTCACGGTTACGGAGCACTTCAAACCTCTCCTTCTACAAAATTGAATACATGAACCCTAAAAGCTCTCTAGTTTTTCCTTTTCATATTCTTTTCACCTTTGCAAACCTGTCCACAACTACTCCACTGTTTGTCACCTTTAATTACTTTAATTGACATGAGCTGAATGATACAACACTTGGGAGAAGGGAAGAATAAACGGCAACTGAAATGGGGTGTAGTCATTTGAACGAGAACTCAAATCTTAATAGCAGGTGGTAGTCAAACAAATTGGGTATTCAAGTGGATAAAGGCGGATTTCTTTTTGTATCCTACAGAGTAAGAATATCTGACAAATTCTCATCAACCCAGTAGTCTCGAGTACCTTCTTGCCATTTGTAAATCCCCACTGATCGTATCCAGTAATGAGTTAGTTCCAAAATAGTCGAATACATACATAGTACATAGTAGTCAGGGCTACACGCACCTTACTACATGATGGCGTTGGGAACATTTACTAACTAAATCTGATAAACTGATGGATTGTAGCTGATGAGAAAGTCATTATGTCTAACTCGCGTGTCTATCAACATAAGGTACAAGAATTGGTTACCATTATTATTTCCTTACAGCGATCTTAACGAAAGCACACGTGCAAGAATCTTAATCAAACCAGTAGTTAGCTATAGTTAATAATGGATACATTTTTGACCACAAAAATAGTTCGCCATAGTTATTCGTAAAGTTTTTTTGACAATTAATTCACATCATCTAATACACTAATCAACAAAATCTTTTCAGCACTTTAACCTTCATTATGTTGCATGTTAGTTATGGATAGTTTTCTCAGCAAGGTATGTATAATTTACTGGCACCGTTTTGACGGCAGTTTTGGAAACGCATACACTTACTGTTAGTTAGTTAGGGGAAGGAATCAACTCTAAAAAAGAACTAAACACTATTAGAATCAACGAGGATGCTTACTTACTTTATGTAATACACCTGCATCCAATTATGTGAGCACAGATTTATTTACATTGTTATATTTATGTATCCTTTTAAACCACATACATATTATAAATAGGACATTAGATTAAATGTAGCAACCTGTTTTCTTGCTACCCATTGTCTACGCCACTTATACGGAACATTGTACATATACAACATCATCATCATAATGTTACACAATTCGACAACTACCAGGTGATTGTGTAAACACCTTCGTATTATAGTTAGTTATTATGACAAGTTTTCTCACGATTACAATCAGCAACTAATATATGTAGATATATATTTATATAATATATATACAGTCTGCAGGTAAATCTCTATCATCATAACAACAACGTATCACTCACTAATTCAAAAGGTATCGTATTTTAAGTAGGACTAGCAACAGTTTCGTTATTGGTTATACTGCTACATGCTCCATGAACATTTGTAGAGTTTCAGAGTATCACCTTTAGGCTCTCGTTCAAATCTGGATTACCATCTCATAATATACAAGTAGACTACCCTGAACAATAACTAGTTACAAATTACGAGCTACTTCATTTTATTACCTCGCACTGGCAGCTAGCAACAACAACGCGACAATATAACAGACATAAATATAATGCTGTGTGTATAGCATCCAGCTATACATGCAAAGCAAACAGTGGCATCATAAATGTCATAACAACTCTAAAAGATATAATCTCTCCGGCCCTATAGCTAGCTAACTCTCAATATATATTATCCATATATTTAGTATCCATTTGTTAAGTCAACAACCTTGCAACGCACTTATTTATGTAATATTTAAAAATCCTTTTTATCATCATACCCGTCCTTTTTCAGAAATCCATTGAAATGAGATCCATGCATCTCATATCGCACCATAAATTACATCCCTAACCTACAGTCAATACAACAAACTTACCATGTAAATGTAACCAACCCAGATGACTTTGTAGACCTTGTTACGGGAATACTCTGAATGTGCTGTTCAATTTTCCGTATCACCAAACTCATCTCTTCAAACCTAGCTGAGTAATAATAGCACCTCTCTCTAGTCTTTGCCACTAAACTAACAAACTATACGTAAAACTCACCAACATAGTTTCGTCAGACCACTACGAAAATATGATCGAGATCTGTGTAACTAACTAACTTAGCCAGTTAATATTATAGCTATATACATAAACATGTAGGAAATCATGTAAAGGAAGATAATAATAAAACGTTCAGTTTGTTTATCATCAGGATACTACTGAAATCTAATATAACTTATCCAGCTGAGCACAAACTACAAGAGCACAAGCTGTGCTTTTTTAATTTCCGATCAATGCTCTTTTATGTTTAGTTTGTAAGTTACTGTCCGTTGCTAGCCCAACCCTTATGACAGACGATCAACTGACAACTATAACTTTTTTCCCACTGCCAAAAGATCATCTGCGTCTGCAGTACTATCACTTCATAAATATAACATTTTCTTTCATCCATATCATCTTCTTGATCACAGAATTCATCCTAATCCTGGCCACTGTCAAGTACACGCTCAATTACTTGCTGCAGTACAGATAGCTAGTATAACTAACTAACTAACTAACTTGAGACAGTTAATTATGGTTAGACAGACCTTGGATGGTTAGCTAGTTAGCTAGATGAGAAAGTCTATTTACACTCATCTTTCTCTGGGTTGTGCTCGTGCATTCCCTAAATGTTCCAAATCCACGTCCGTATCGATTAATTCCCATCATTGTTCAGTCGCATATAAGTTGCTCTGGCCTCTCCGCGAACCACACAATCCTAAAGACAGATCATAAACCTTGCTATAGACATTTGAGTTAGCCTCATTCATCACTTCATGAGTACATATTATCATTATCATAGATAAATCCACTAATCAATGCCTATCTAAATTTACCCCAGAAAGAAAAATCCTCATAATAATAATAATACTGTGTACATACTTGCACTACACACATAATGAAGAGTGGCCATACGATGTTGCCCATATTAGGTATTTTGCTGTAGCTCAAGTACTGACTAACTGACTAGCTATGCACAGACAGAACTAGAATTGGAAAACCCAGTGTAATGTATACATTTGAGATGAGCTTGCGAAAGGAGAGAGAAAGTGAGTGCTAGGAGCGAGCAAGCGAGAGGCATGAAAAATTGATTCTCTTTTTTATGACTAACATTTTTCATGCTCAACTAAACAAGTTTATATATGAGTCTGATGGTTACACTCACTCACTCAGTGTTAGTTACTAAAGACTACTTGGTGTGTTGTTCCCGTAGTGCTCCTATCCTTACTCCTCATATACAGTTATATGTAGTTTGTACGTCTAAAGAAGCCAGTCAGTCAGACAAATGATGCATGTATTACTCACTCACTCACAAACAAGCCAAGTCTTTTACCTTTTTAACTTAATGAATGCACGGTGAGTAAGAGGACGAGTGTTTGCACTCCATGGTGAGAATAAATGATGCATACCAAAAAAATAACACTTTTCATAGGGATCGTGCAGCTAAAGAATCTACCTACTTCACTCTTGATCACCCTTGTTTCATTTCTTTCAACTCTATTTGCTCAGCCTCAGAATTTGGACTTAAATGCACGTTATGTACTAGTCGTGTGAAAAGTGTGTTTTTAATATTCTTCTGGAGATTCTGGACACGTCGTTTCTCCTTTTGCGTGATGGATAGCTAGTTAGTTACTCAAAGTATTATGTTTTTAACCACCTATTACACTGTAAGAACCAACTAGGTTGCATAATTTTTCAAGATTATTTTCCGACGTTTTTTCCCACCAAGGTTATTACATCTGACGTCTTTTAACATATAGTCCCGTATAAAGACTTGAGCTCGTTGGTTAGTTAGTTGCTACAATCAAGATAATTGTCAGACAGTTAGTTAGTGAGGTAAGAGATTACCACTAGCATGGTCTATACAGCGCATACGAAGCGACTGCATGTAATTTATGGGATGGAGAAAGGTGCCTCGTCTTCACGTACAATGGGCCGACTAGTATAGTAGTTAGTGAGTAGTTGAGTCAGAAACACGCGACAAAAATCCTTAATGCTTGCATCATTAGTCAATTCTCTCATGTCAATAAGAAAGATGATGGCATGTTAGTTTCCCTTCCTTGCTTGTTTCTTTCTTTCTTATATATGACAGCTAGTCAGAAGCTAAAGAGAAAGTAAGTAGCTTTGGTTCCTTCGTTCCGTACAAAGTATGAGCCAGCCTACCTATAGGTATGGGTTAGAAGTTAGTTAAACTAACTGTAATTATTGGAAACGAGGTGAGCAGGAGGAGAAGACAAAATAAAGGAGCAAAATTCTTGTAAAAATTTCTTTCTAGCTATACACAAAGTGAGATTAATGCTCCTAATTCTTTTGTGCGACATGGTTCGGAAACTAACCAGTGGATCGTCTACGAACAACAAGAAATCAAATTTATCATCACTTTTTTCCCCTTCTCCATCCTTCCTGTCCAAATCGAAAAAGATTTCCCAAATTTCCTTGCCTTTTTTTTTTGTACCCTCCTTTGCTAACTTTTATTTGATCTATCTTGTGTCATATATATAGTGCTTACAATGCATTCAAGGGCACTCTATCTTATTTTCTTGATACGTAGGATAAGCTCAGATATAGCAAGAAATCATCATCATGGAGACTGGATCGAGTACAGTGGGACTGTGAACTAATATTTTTTAATACTCTGTAGCCCCATTGGTTTCAATCAGATGCACAATGCAATTTGCAGTTCTTATCACCTTGTGAGCTCAGACCATTGTAATCAAATGTGTGAGAAAGAAATGATGAAATGAACCCTTATTTTTGCGCCTGACTGTGTTAGTTTAAAATGAAGCAAGAGGGAAAGTGTCTGCGTCTATATTTACTTGCTACAATCTGGAGACATTGAGCAGGATTTTATATACTGTAGCATTAGTTGTCTAACTTTGTGTACCGTTTGCGAACAAGGATAAAAAAATGGGCTTCCTAGCATGAATCACATACAAAGTCAGTTCCATTTATAATCCGATTTGCTAGCTTAAATGAACATGATCAAACTAACTCATCTTATGCATGTATAGCTGTTCAAATGTTCAACTCTATATTCCGAAATATACAGCAGCCTTTTTCTAATTCATCTTTTTCTGGGACTTTGAACATTACATAGCTCACGTAGCATAAAAAGTCAATTCTGCGTATACTTATTGCAGTGTGCACAACTCGCACAGTCAATAAATGTCTAAAAAAATGCACCCAGGAGTTACAGGAAAGTACTCTCAATGTCCTACTTACGGCACGTGTAGTCTACAACTAACTAGGATCTCCTACATATAAGTCAGCATAGAGTAACTAACTTTTTCCCTTAAAAACATTTCCCTAAACTAGAGGAACCTCTTTAACCACTTTACTCTTTCCATTTTTGAGCCCATCCAACTAACTAACTAGCTAGCACATTCTCTCTCATTCTTCATTTCGCTGTTCACCACTTGAACCACTGCGTGGTCCCCAAAGCTTTTATGTGATTCACTCACTCAGCTGTATCAACAGAACCCATAAATTGTAAATGAGGACCAAATAGCCTGACATCATTAGTTAGTACTTACTTACCAGGGTACAGGAATAAAGAAGGGTATGGCATTCCCGAAAAAGTGCCATTGAGTAGCATATTTTGGTGACGTTGCAAACGTGACATTAGGCGCGCCAAAGTCATAACGGTATCACTTGATAAATGATA
>Ga0210040_10006023_pt1 | contig 15247 bp, 20 predicted proteins | sample CryGeyCG12114_NA_FD_185462 | JGI IMG/M metagenome (GOLD analysis project Ga0210040, IMG submission 185462) | Groundwater microbial communities from aquifer - Crystal Geyser CG19_WC_8/21/14_NA (SPAdes) (version 2) | ecosystem: Environmental > Aquatic > Deep subsurface > Groundwater | place: USA... | reverse complement strand
TGGGAATGCTCTGTGGGCAGAAAAAGCTCATTGCTAAAAATAAAGACTTGCTTCACAGGAGATAAACATGCGCCACGGGCCAAAGCATAGTTATTTCTGCATAGTAAAAAAATCTGTGCACATTCTAGGAAGTCGCTAGAAACATTTAGACATTTGGAGCAAAAGTAGCGGCATGTGTTAACAGAATTTCCCATCTGTGAATTCAAAGTTACTCGGCTTGTATTAATTTATTCATTAAAATGACAGAAGAATCCTCAAATTGTCCAGTGTGTAGTAGCTTCGCTAATTTTCGATGCAGTGGCTGTGCTAAAGTGAGATACTGTTCTCGGGATCACCAAAAACAGCATTGGAAATTGCATAAAACAGATTGTTGTTGTTGGAAAATTGGAGAAGATGGGAAAGTCGGTCGTCACTTGGTTGCATCACGGGATATTAAAGCTGGCGAAATTGTTATAAAGGAGAAACCATTGTTACTTACACCGCCAAAAATTACACCACCCGTTTGCTTAGGATGTTGTAGAGAATTTGAGCCTATTGAAGATGCTCAAACTGATGAAGGTATTGTAAAATAGGACCTGCATTTTCATTAAATTCAAGGTTTTAATAAGAAATTTAGATCTAACTATTAATATTCATAGACTCTTTGGATATTTATGAGGCAGACAAAATTCAGTCGAAACCATGTCCGAAAGTAAGAGCATGAATTTCCATTCTTTAAATTTGTCTGTACTCAGATATTCAATTTTTCCAATAACAATGAAAATTATAACAAATCCAGGGATGTGGCTGGCCAATGTGCTGCGCAGAGGAATGCATCAATTGCAAAGAACATGAGCCGGAATGTAAAATTGCATTGGATAGAGGGGGTGTAAGCATTCGATTTGTGCAATGTGACCATCCAATGTATCAAGCAGTGGGGATTTTGAGAGCAATTGGTTTAAAGGAAACTAACCCTAGAGCATACGAAGCATTTATGAAACTTGAGGCTCATACAAACGAAAGAAAAGAGATGGCTGAAGCCCAAGAGAAGGCAATGGGCAGTCAACCTGGAACATTAAATGAAAGCACAACTGTAAAAGTTATTACTGACTATTTTAAACGGCCTGATATCGACGAAGAACTTGCCTTGAAGATTCTTGGCATTATTGAAGTCAATGGACATGAAATTCCAATACCAGATGAAGCAGGACATGGCCATAAACGGGTTATCGGTAAATTTAAAGTTCTAAAATGTACATTTTTCAGCAACAAAAAAAGCTTTAAATAAGTTGAAATATTTTTGTTAGCTGTGTATGAAACCTCATCTCTATTTGAACATCAATGCCTTGCAAACTGTGTAAAAACATGGCACACAAATACAAAGGAAATTGTAATTCGCGCTGCATTTCCCATCAAGAAAGGACAGCATTTATCCATATCATATTTGGATCCACTTTGGTCTACACAAGACCGGCAAAATTTCCTACGCATGGCAAAATATTTCACCTGCAAATGTAAACGATGTTCCGACCCCACTGAGCTTGGGTGTTACATTAGTTCTGTACGTTGTCAAAGTCCGAAATGTGTCAAGAAGGAATCACAGTATATGAAAGATGAAACTTTCGCAATGGTCTCGATTGAAGATCCATTCAAACCCGCCGAGTCCAAATGGAAATGCAATTCTTGCGGGGATGTTATTTCCAATACAGTGGTGATCAATGTTTTAAAAATGGCGGGAAAGGAAATGGAAGAAGTTCAGGGCACAAACTATGAGAAGAGAATAGAATCTGACGAAGCGTTTCTGAAAAAGTTCCACAAAACCTTGTCTTGGAACCACTATTTCTGCCTTGAACTTAAAGTGGAATTGGCTCAACTCTACGGGAGAACTCCAAATGAACCTTTGGCTATGTTACCACCAAATAAATTAGTGAGAAAAATTGCCCTGTGTGAAGACATACTTAAAGTGCTCAATGTTATCATGCCTGGTAAGAATTTCTATACAATTTGAGTACCATTTGCAGCATTAAAAGTTACGTACTAAATGGCTAACTAATGTAGGTTATCAGCGATTACGGGGATTGATACTTTATGAATTGCAAGCGGGTGTAGCAACCTTATCGAAACTTCGAAGGATGGCAGGCGACATGTCTGTAGAAATGCATATTGTCGAGCTAAAGGTAGTAAAATTGATAAAGTATTCCACACTTTTATGAGAATTTTATTTAAATCTACATGTTTTATATTTCAGCGATGCGGAACATGGCTGGTAGAAGCAGCAAAAATTTTAACTTGGGAGCCTGAGAATTCAATTGAGAGACGCAGAGGAGAAGGCGCCAAAAATGAATTAAATGCTCTTAGAAATCTCCTATTGCATTGTGAAGAGCAACTGGAAAAGGGGGAGGAAGTAACGGTGGAAAATATGGCAAATTCAGATTCGCTCGGAGATTCATTCATCGAAGAATTGCTTTAATTAAATTTATATAAGAGAAAATTACTAAATTTTGTCATTCTATGCTTTGTTACAACACTTTGGATCCTTGTTAGTGTGTCATTTGCAGGTATAGGTGTGGATTATATTCAACCAACGTATTTAGGATTCGTTTTGTGCATTTGAATTAGAGAAGCCACAGGTTAAATGTACGATTACAGTCCGTGTACCAAGTAACCAAGTTATCTATTGTTGATAGTTTGTCTATTTAGAAGAGTCAAAGAATAATGAATAATGTACAATTAAGAGGAATTGTTAGTGCAATAAACAGTGTTTGTATTCTTATTACGCTATATGGGGTTGTTATGTCCGGGTTTACCTTTTGGATGAGGACTATAATTAAATAAGTAGCTGTAACTTAGGATTTCGTTTTTGCATAGAAAATAAAATGCATTTCTTTGCAATACTTTCCGTTTCTGTTGTTCTTTTGGCTACATTTTGGGAAGCCAGCTCACTAGAGCTTCATTTTCTTGACTCAATTAACAAAAATATTAAGAATGCGCTGGTAAAATCTCCTTTAGGAATTCTTAAAGATATTGGATTTCCACGGGAAGCTGACGCTCCTACTGTTGCTACTAAAAATGGTAAAGTCAAAGGTGTGATAGAGCAGTCCCGGCAGGGGTACAAGTTTTACTCCTACTATGGTATACCATATGCCAAACCTCCGACTAACAGTAGGCGATTCCGAGTAATACACTTTTTGGAGCATCAATTTTGTACTGGTTAATACTTATTGCACGTATGATAATGAATTTTGAAAATGTTATTTAATTTTAAAAGCCACCCAAACCATTGGACGATGAAGACGATTGGAAGGAGACTTTGAACGTTACTAAATACCGCCAGCCATGTTTGCAAATGGATTCTGTTATTGCTGGTGACATTTATGGGGACGAGGTAAAATTTTGATGTCGAAGTCAAATTTGTTTTTGAACAACATGGTTAATTTTTTTGATATTCCAGGACTGTTTGTATTTGAATGTTTTTACTCCAAAAGTACGTCCACTTCATTTTATAGCAAACCAAATAAGCGAACCCATATTTTCGAACTTTTCTAATTTGTCTCATGTTTTTAAATTTAGTTGGACCCTAGTAAACCATATTCCGTCATGGTCTGGTAATTTTTCCGACTATTTAGTGAATACATTCATTTTGAAGCTCATGTGAGAAATTATAACAATTTATATCCTAGGATCCATGGGGGCATGTTCACTGCAGGCAGCGTTGAACTTTTTAATCCTAAATTCTTTATCGATAATAATATTGTTTTCGTCTCAATGGCCTATCGTGTAGGAGCTTTGGGTTTTTTAAACACCGGAGATAAACAGGTTACGGGAAATATGGGATTGAAGGATCAAAATATGGCTCTTAATTGGGTCAAAAATAATATTAAAAAATTTGGAGGCAATCCAGATGATGTCACGCTTTTTGGGCAAGGATCTGGAGGTTAAAAAAATGAGGAAATGAACATCTTTCCATTAATTCAATTATGAAAAAAAAATTCAAAATCTGAATAATATTTTTAGGTGTCTGTGTTCATTATCATGTTCTATCTCCTCTCTCTGCTGGTAAGCAAAAAATGTGCATATGCCAGCAGATTAATTTTGTGCCTGTACTTTTGGTAGAACGGTGATTTCGTCTCTTTCACCACGCAGGTTTATTCCATAGGGCTATTGCTCAGTCTGGAAATGTAAGTGAAATTGCAATAATCCTAATTAGCAAAGCGTATTTCAAGTTGATTGTAATTTTATTTTTAGATTCTTACACCATACTCATTGACAAGAAATCCCAAGCGCCAAGCAGAAAAATTTGCCAAAGAATTCGATTGCAAAAAGAAGGACACAGAAGAGATGGTTAGATGCTTAGTTGAAATCGAAGGACGTGAACTTGTTAAAGTACACAAAGATATCAGCGTACGTCAGCTAAATTTTTTTTTCAATTCAATTACGAAATTTAATACACTTTGACTTGCAAACATAATATGCTTACAAACTACTATTTTAGTCTCCTATTCACAAACAAGACGATCTATTTGTCGGCTCAATCGAAGTATCTGACGCCCCAATGGCTTTCTTAACGGAAAGTCCTTTTACTCTTTTGGAATCTGGAAAATTCAATGCTGTTCCCATGATTTTTGGCAGTGTTGCAGCTGATGGCGCTTTCAAAACTGCTCGTAAATATTGACATCATCTGATGCGACCAAAAAAGTAGAAAAATCTTAAAAAACTTTAATATTCCAGGCTTGGAACGATATGATGAACTGATGAAAACATTTGTAACCAGCTGGAACGTATACGTCCCAATTCTTCTCCACTACGACCCAGATAATACAAACGTCTCAAAATCTTTGAAAAAACGCTACCTCACGTATCAATATGATAACGACGAGATTGAAGACTTGACACCAATCATGCAAATGTTAACTGATGGCTTATTTCTGCACCCAACTGTGAAAGCGGCTCGATTGCATCAAAAAAAGGCCCCAACTCGATTGTATCATTACACATACAAAGGTCGTAACAGTGCTTATCCTGCAATGCGATCATACAAACCTGGAACGGTTAATTTCGGAAAAATTAGTGTCGCAGCTACCTACGCAAGTTCTTTCGTCAAAAATAATATCATGAACTTTGGCGAGAAAGATACTTATCTAAAATGGGGTAAGTTCATTAAATCAAGTTACAATAATTATCAATCATTACTTAATGAGTACAAATGCAGGACTAATTCAATTTTAGGCCCAGTACATGGAGATGACCTTTTCATATTGTTTTCGGCCGACTCTATGACTGAAGTTGGCAAAGGTCATGCTGATTATGACTTCTCATACAATCTAGTGAAAACATGGGCGCATTTTGCTAAAGCTTCGTAAGTTATTTAACTCACGAATCATAATTCTTGCATAATGTTCTTTTTCCAACTAATTTTCGGTCAAATCCCTTTTCATCCCCAGATCGGATTTGAAATTCGACGCAATCCCTTGGCCAGCAACTGATGGAGAATCTACATTAAAAGTAATGCTATTAGATCGAGACCCTGGTTATGAAGATATTCCATACTCAGAAGCCGTCGATTTCTTCGAAGGTTTGAATATTAGAACAAATCAACTCGAAGAAAATTTGTAGAACAACGTCTTAAACCAAGTTAATAAAAAAAAGTTGCGGCAAAGTGTTCATGTATATTCAAAATTCTTAATTCGATTATAAAGCTGCACTCGACTCTATAATTACGGCCCCTTAATATAAAAATATTTGGCACCCTACAAATAAGTGCATGAAGAATTAAACAACTGAAACTGACAATTGCTAAAGTCAAACGTCAATTAACATTTGTTCGTTTCCAAGAATTTCTTTCCAGTCAATTGGATGTTTACATTTACTCATTTGGTTTCCCAAGTAAGTATGTAAAGCATCAAACAGAGCGTAGCGTAGTCTCGGAAGTGTACTGTAGTCGTGGCAAGCCATCTCCCATGTTTGTTTTTTCCCAGATTGTAGCATTTATCCATACGAACCAACATTTCTGATAGAATAGTTTTTCAAAATGGCATCGAACTCACCCAAATTATCCATAGGTGTGTTCCTGCAACTATTAGCTTTAGGTTTAGTTTCAGTGCAATGTTTTCCTGAGCCAAGGTTGGTTCGAAACAAAAGACGAATTGATACCAATTTGATGTTGTCAAAAAAGATTCAAGCTTCGCCGGTTTTTAAAACGGACGCTGGGGATGTTCAAGGAAGAGTTCTGCATTCACGGGAAGGAAATGAGTATTATGCGTATTTAGGTAATTGAGAAAAATTCCACATTGGTGTCCAACTTTACTAGTGTAGTGTTTGCTGACTGAGCAAAAGTTAATTTAATGTCTATTTAATCTACTCAGGAATTCCCTATGCGCAACCTCCCGTAGGAGAGTTAAGGTTCCAGGTAAAAACATAATTTTACGCCAAAAATGTGGCGATTTATTCTTGAGTGAATTCTATTGATTGATGTAGCCCCCACAACCTATCAAATCAAAATGGGAAGGGATTCAGCAAGTCGCCCAATATGGACCTATGTGCTTACAATACGATATTATTTTGGGTAGCCGAGTTATGGGAGATGAAGATTGTTTGACTTTGAATGTTTTTGTACCAAAGGTAGGTATTTTACGAATATATTGTTCGTTTAATGCACAAAGAGTATATTTCCTAAAAACTAGAAGGACTAAATTCGTAGTAATTTAAACTCTGTGAATAGACTCAGACAAAGAAACTGAAAGTTTTGTTTTGGATTCACGGCGGTGCGTTCACTTCTGGATCCTCGAAGTAAGTGAAATTTTGCGTACGTATGTTTTTCGGACAATTTAAGTAGCAGCATTTAACAGGTTTAGAATGTTTAAGAATGTCAGATCCAAAATATTTAATGGACGAAGATGTAATCGTTGTCACAACTAATTATCGGTTGGGAATTCTAGGTAAAAAAAAACTGAACTTAAGTCATCGGAGGATTAGTATAAATAAAAAACAAAGTTTCTTACAGGCTTCATGGATACTCAGGATAAGTTTGTAAATGGTAATATGGGACTAAAAGATCAAGTTATGGCCCTCAAATGGGTGCAAAAAAATATAGCAAATTTTGGAGGCGACCCTGCTGATGTAACATTAATTGGTCATAGTGCTGGAGGTAAAGAGATTTGCTAGATTAATCTAAACGTTCAATTCGAATAGGATTTGAAACTTTGTTTTTGAACTTACAGCCGCCTGCGTCCATTATCATGTCTTATCTCCCATGTCTGCTGGTATACATTGATTCAATTGTATTTTACGTCTAATTTCAAATTAGAAAACTAATATTTTGTATTTTGTGTAGGACTTTTTTCTAAAGCTATAATGCTGTCGGGTAATGCGCTCATGCCGTGGGCTCATACCAAAAATCCTAAGGAAAGAGTTCAAAAACACGCCTTGTATGTTGGTTGCAACCATACTGAAATCGAAGAAATGGTCAAGTGCTTAAAAAAATTGGACGGCAAAAAATTAGTACTTCCCCATGTATTAAGTTTGGTACTGCTACCATGCATGAAAAATTACTTCAATAAGTTTTTGTAAATTTTAAATACAACTTTATGTAAACTAACTCAATCTTGTGTATAGTCGCCTGTTATGGCAGCTGAGTCTATGTTCTCCCCTACAGTTGAATCTTCAATCAGTACAACTCCCTTTTTAGCAGCAAATCCTGAAGAAATCATTAAAAGTGGAAAGTTTAACAAAGTTCCTATCATTTTTGGACTTGCACCGGTACAGTTAATCTTATAAAGGCATAACAAATTAACAGACCAAAACGCTTGATCTTAACCAAACTTTGAATCTTACAGGCAGATGGCGCAGTCATCACAGCTCGTATGGTGTATTTCACTCTAACTTTTTGACGTTGATTTTACTCAAATAAACAGTTGCACGCATTTTAAATTCACACAGGTATTGAAGCATTTGACGATGTCCGAAAAACATTATCCGAATTCTGGGAAACCTATGCACCTCGTATAATGCAGTACGACTCTAAGAAAAAGACAATCGCTGGTGACCTAAGAACTCGCTACGTGGGGAACGATATTAGTGACATTGGTTATGATCTAGGACCTGTGACCAAAATGTTGTCTGAAGGAGTTTTCATTTACCCAACTAATAAGGCTGTCCAGTTGCACGCACCACATAGTCCAACCCGAGTTTATTTGTTCAAGTATGTTGGAGCTATGAGTATTTATCCACTCTTGAAAGCCCTCGACCCAAGGAGGGCGATGCCTGGGGAGTGGCAGACTGCAATGTCTTTCAATATGGATTTAGTTGACAAGAAAATAAGAAAAACGAAACCATCGTATGAGAGCTGGGGACCTGTACATGGGGATGACATTTTGTATTTATTCCCACTCAATCCGTCCTTAGAAATTGGCAAGAAGTCTCAAGATTACGCAATGTCTCGAACTATGGTGAAGGCTTTAACAAGTTTCTCCAAGAATGCGTAAGGAACAAAAAAGTTATTCAAACTTATAGAGTATAGAGGGTGAAGTGCATTTTATAGCGACATATGAATTTGAATTGATTTTTTGTAGTAAAACTGTTACGGTGAACAATGTTGAATGGCCAGCCCAAAAACCAGCAGTGCCAACGAAGTATATGTCGATTGAAAACAAACCAGAATATATTGAAGATCCATTTGCAAACGCTATTCAATACTACCAGGGCATTAAAATATACTAACGCCTTCGTTTAGAGGTTTCGAGTACAGGTTAAATTTTATATTTGATTGTGGGATCTAAAAACAACGTATTTATATTTGGTTCCAGCAATATTTGCATATGGGTTTTACTGTTACAATGAATAAAATTGTGAATTAATGGGATTGTTGAATAAAATGTTTCGTAATACAATCTAGTTAATACGACTACAGGTGATGATTGTTTTTAAACATGGCGAGATTTGCAAGATTCTCATCTCGCCATTTTCGTCGGTCAGCCAAGTTTTCATTTTTCACTTTCCTTTGTAACTCCTCATCAATATCTTTGGCACTTTCTGCTGTGAGTTTGGGCACATGATTCAACTCCGATGAGATTTTGTAAATTCCTTCTCCATACTTGTGACAATAGTCAGCAAATCCTTCTGCATTCAACTGGGCCGTTTCCAATGGTCCCATGAAAATGTAGCGAGGTGCGAGACCTTCTTTCATTACTGTATCTGCATCTTCTGCACTGAGAACCCCATCTTTCACCAAATTCCACGTTTGATTGATAATAGCATACCTTACGGTCCAACAAAGTTAAAAGTTAACTACTGAATTCACAGACTTATGTAAGCTATACACAGTACATAATCTTTATGGGCCTGTACTTACTGAATTCGATTTTGAGCAAACCCAGGAATCTCTTTGTTCATAACAACCGGTTTTTTACCTAAACTTTCAAGCAGTTTTCGAACGTGGAGTACTACATTTGGATCTGTCCATTGGCTTGGTACAACCTCCACGAGTTTCATGAAGTATGGCGGATTTATCTATTGAAAAACAAATATTTCGATTGAATATTTAAAAGAACATAATTTTTACGGCGCTTTACATTGCACTGCTCACGCATGCGCGTAATTGCTTGCTAATTGAGTTATATTTTCATTTGAATTTGAATTTCTTAAGACTGCGACTGCAGCAATATATAAGTTATGGTTAGTGCTTCGTTTTTGATTTTTCTCCATCTGTTTTATCGGTGCTAAGTTAGAATTCCATTACAACGAATACATCAGTGCCTACCGGATGGGTGACAAGAGCTCGATCTTTAATACGTAATCCTTCGGTGAATTCGGACACCATTAAAGTAGACGAAGAACTTCCAAGAATGGCTTTGGTATTTCCAACAGCATCCAAAGCTGCTTCAAGTTCACGGAAAACAGATTTTTTCAGTTCCAGATTTTCTGGGGCACATTCTTGAATGTAAGTAGCGTTTTTCAACGCTTCTTTTAAAGTTGGCACCGCTAAGATATATCAAAGATTAGTTAATTTTTTCCTAACATGGATTGCAAGATTTTTCAAACTTGCAAACCGTCATGATATAATATTATGAACGAATGAGTCACTTGCCTGTGATTAGTTTGCATTGCTGCTCAGCATCCACAACATCGCAACATAATTTGCCCTCAATATCCAAAGCTTTGATTTTGGCATATATCTCCGTAGGAGCTTTAGCTAATGCTTCTGGAAACGAATCGTATAAACGTACTTGATGTCCTCCAGAGGCAAACACCATTGCCCAGGATTTTCCAACGATTCCACTAAATATAGTTTAATTCAATCACTAATCAATATACCAAAATTTAACAGCTCAAAAATGGTGTAATATAAAACTAATTAAAGTTACTGCTTACGTTCCAATAATAGCGACAGTTTCCATGTTGAAACAAGTTTAAAATTTTCACGGAAGGAAATTGACTTTCCTGAGACTATCAGAAGATTTATAAACCTTAATTTCGAATTCGGAGTTGGATAGCTAAAATGTAGCTGCAAGGATTACTGCGTTTGATTATAAGGTACAAATGATTCTCTCATTGACATACTAAATTAAAATGTTTACAAATGTCGTTAGTGTATTTAGTATTCATTACTTTTCCTTGAAACAATTAAATAAAAAGAGGGTGCGGCAATTGGCAAATAGTCACAACTCACATCACACACCATAATAAGATCCCTGACTTCACTTTTTAAGTTGGAAGTGCAGTACCCTGCGTCTTTATATTAAAACGTTGAAATCCTTGCATGGAAAGTGACCATAGTGCAATAATATATACATTCATTGATTCATTAGCTTTAGTGATTACTTAGTTTCTTGCAACCTAATTGGTAGAGTAAATCTTACACACTTAATTTTGTTTGCTTTCTTGTTATTCTTATCTTCTGTGTTTATTTTTACGTACCTAAATGTCGTCAATTCATTACGACACATGCCTATTACGACATTGAATTCTGACACACTGAGAAGTATTGCAGTTCTATTCCAATGCTAACTTTGAATGTATTTTTCATTGAATATATAAACTAATCTGTTCCTGTTTTTCTTGACACATGATTTTGTTTGTTGACTATTAAAAGTAATCTTTTGGAACTATTCCTAAATGCATAAGACGATGTGAAAGTGATAAAAACCATAGGGCTCCCAAAAATAAAAGCTGCACACATAGATTTAAGATTTATTGCTGATACAAGGCCTTGAGAACGGAAAACTTGAATGATAACAGAATGTTATATATTCGGATATACTTGCATTATTGGATATTGGATATATATTATATTCGGATATTGTATTTCACGAAACGATAATCAGCACTCAGTCAGCAGCAAAGGATATTGTATTGCTTTCATGTACATAAATACGCTCACTTTTCTGACAACCTAAACTAAATACTACCACTTGAAGAAACTGACCAATCTACATTTTTATTGAGTTATGTTTAAGAGTGACTGGAGGTCATATTACAGTGATATGAAACGTCAATTTGAATAGTCCAATTCATGAGGAAAATTTAAATAATCCATGTCTCTCATCCCATTGGTTCACAAAAATGTCTTGCAGAATGCATGGTTTGTTCAAAACTGTTTGTTCGCTTTACAGTAAAAGCAAGAAAACATATCTGCATGGGGGCAATGTAACCCTCAGATTAAGTCTTACAGCCCCCTTTGTTGCAAAAACGTAAAATGAAAACAAGAATGATTTCAGCTTACTAATGGTTAAAATTTGCTTTTTATGTAAAAACCACCTTTGGTCAAAATGGACTCCATCTAACCCACGCTATCTTACAACAAGCGCTCAAATCTATGTTCCACTGGAGACGTAAACGTACGCGCGAAAACTCTGAATTTGTTTTTCTCGATATTCGTAAAATGCGTGAGAATTGAGAAATGAAAATTTATTATAAATGAAAAGGAAAACAAAGAAGACGACAAAAAATTGATTTTAAAAGCAAGATTAATAGTGAGTAAGTTGAAAATTAACTCTTACTTGAAAAACAATTGAATCGTCATTTTGCAGGTTTTAAGCTTACATTTTAGGTCGCCCAATCTATTTTATTTGAAATCAAAATTTGATTGCCTTTAATTTTTTATCTAATTGTATTGTCACTTATGAATTGATTGTATTTAATGATTGTCTTTAGAGTGTTTCGTTCACGAGTGGACCATGTCTTCACCAGAATGAAATAAATTGATTAATATCCTAATCTGAAACTACATTTTTTGGTAAGTTCGGCTTCGTTTTTTAACTTTTTTGTTTTTACTTTCACTCCCTGCCTTCATAATAAGGTTTTAAAAACAATTTTTTCGTTAGAAATCCATAATTGCATTGTGAAAATTGTTGTAGTGCCAACCAACTGTTGCAAAAATGATAGACCCCCCAAGCGAAGCCGAAATATTTCGATTGGTTGTCGAGCATTTCAAGGAAGAAAGTCCAGATGAAGAAATTGCTGAAGAAGATGTCAGGGAGTTCATCAAATCTGATATGTTCAAAGAAAATGTGCTTCCTCAACTCCTTGCTAAAGCTGAAAATGCCAAATCGGAATCTTCGACGAAGGAAAATAAACATAAACCGGACAGTCCCCATGCTGTCAGTAAGTCATCTGATTCACATCATTCTAAGAAAAAACACCACCATAGCAGCAGTAGCAATGCCCACAAGAGTAGAGAAAAGGACAAAAAAAGTAGTCATCACCATCACTGGGACAGAAAAGAGAAAGAAAAGCATCACAGCCGGGATAAAAGTCATAAAGATAGTAGAGACAAATCAAAATCCTCTTCAGACAAGCACCGAGTCAAAGAATCTAGTTCCAGTGATAAATTACGAGATGATAAAGATTGCTTTCATAAAAGTAGTACAGGAAGCATTAAAAAAGAGAAAAATTTGGAGGAAAACAAGTATACTAATGTAGTCGTAAAGGAAGAACCTGGTTTGTCTAAAGAAATATCAAAGTCTCACGTCAAACACCATCGTGATTCCAGTAGTACTCCTTTAATCACTGAAATTAAAAAAGAAAGCAAAAGCTCCAAGGATCATTCAAGTAGTAGAGATAAAAATGCCAAGAAGAAAGTTTCATCCAGTGATAAAACACACTCTACTAAAAAATTAAAAGATAAAACTAAAAGCAAAATGCGTGTCCTGGATTCGAGCTCAAGTGATGGTTCTAGTAGTACATGTAGTCTTCTTAATCCTGTGAAGAGAGAACTGCAAGCTCAAAAACTTCAAATTAAACCAAAGGTGGAAAAACAAGAAGACAGTCTGTTGTCCATCAGCTCATCATCGAAGCATCTGAATTTTGTCTCTGCCACAAAACCTGTTGTGGACGATTCCAAGTCCATTCCACCTGCACGCAGTGTAGCTAGTGCCGGAAGTCATGAAATCGAGCAAAAAAGAAAATTATCTGGCTCGTGTAAAAGCTTTGAGGAGGCTAAAAAAATCAAATTGGAACCAGAACCTAGCATTCCTTCAGTTGAAAAACCAATAGTACCCAAAGTACCATCAGAGACGGGGGAAACAGTCAAACCTGTGATGGAAAAAGAAATTGGAAAGAGCATTTATAATCGGAGGAATGCAAGAATTACGAAGTTAAGTGCTTGGAAACCTTTCAGTCATCCTACAATAACAGACAGGCTGCAAGGTCGATTCAGTCTCAGAAGTTGTTCTGTAATAATCTGTGATATGAAAAAAATGGATTCTGTGTTTTCAAACCCCGAAAATTCTCGTCAGTTATTTTCCAGTGCAGCTACCATTCCTCTAGAAAATCACATGACCGTCACACCAGACAAAATAAACATCATAATGCGTCTAGAGAGATTAAAACGGCACACATTTTCAGAAAAATTGAAAAAAGTGTACATGAAGTTGAATGGTAAACGTCACGGAGCCAAAAATAAAGCTTGGATGAAAAGTGATTCAAGTGAAAGCAGTTTTCATGCTAGGAGTCGTAATAAAAAAGGCAACAAAACCACTGACAGGAGAACATCACACGAGAAATCCAAAGATAAGTTCAATAGGAAAAATACTCGTCCACACGAAAAGGTTCAAGGGAATCTTTTCCGACCGAAGCCGACAGAGGGGATGAAACAAAAGAAAAAGAAAGAGGACGAAATGCTTAAGAAGAAGAATGCAAGACTCGCAGAGAAGAAAAGACTGGAGAAATCCACATTTGCAAGAGTGTGGGAACAAGTAGTTGCTGCGAATAAACTTGAAGCTAGCAAACCCAAGGTAGAATTGAAGATCCCCAAATTGGAGAACACAAAGAGGGAGACTATGCAAGAAACTTTGGACAGTTTTGAAACTTATGACATTGCCATGCAAGTGCAAGATATACTGAAGTCTAATATCAAATTGGATTTTCCGGTGATGAGTAGTGATGTCAACGCATTGACGGAATACACTGTGAGGAAATTAGCTTGGTGGCTACTCAAGTGTGAGGAGGATCCTTGTGATGAGATTTTGTATCACCCTGAAGTTGAGGACTGTACAATTGAGGAAAAGCATGCAGAAATTATCAATGATGCGGCGAGTGACTGCAGTTCTGTGGGATGTGTGTCCGACCCAGAAGGTTTGATGAAAGAAGAAATGGCTGCTAAAACTGTGGAATTAGATGATGACTGTGCCGATGAATATTGCGTAAGTTTTGGTAGAATCAATATGAGGATTTTAAAAGGAGATTCTGCACACTGTAATTTGTCTATCTTTGTGTCTTACAGGGACGTGCTGGCCTTGAGTCTTTGGTTAGAACTCCTGGTACTAAACTGGAATCAAAAAATTTTATGAGAGTTTTCACAATGAAACCCGGCACAAATTATGAGAGAGGTTCATTTACAGTGAGTGGAAAGAAAATTGAAGCTTGTTTAGTTTTGTATTTTGTGGGAATCAGTTGTTAACTGGTTTCGGGATTTTTTTCCAGGTTCGATGCAATGTTTGTAAAGACGTGATAAAAAATCAACGACAATTTGGTGCTCATATTCGTAGTTCTGGGCATAAAAATAATTTTAGAAATTTAAGTAAGTAGTCTTCACTTTCTTAATTTTTAATTAAATTTGTTACCTTTATCATTAATGCTTGTAATAGCAACCTTGCATTAACCCCAATATACGTGTATTTTAGGTTTGTCCATCAATAGCTATTCTGAGTCTTCAACACCAGTTCAGCCCACCAAACTTTTCATTGCTCAACTAGTTCATCATGGTCAAAAAGGTACGTTTTACGCCCGTTTTAAATATTCAATCTATTTGTCTGCTTGTGCATTTCATGTTTTT
>Ga0210040_10006022_pt1 | contig 15249 bp, 16 predicted proteins | sample CryGeyCG12114_NA_FD_185462 | JGI IMG/M metagenome (GOLD analysis project Ga0210040, IMG submission 185462) | Groundwater microbial communities from aquifer - Crystal Geyser CG19_WC_8/21/14_NA (SPAdes) (version 2) | ecosystem: Environmental > Aquatic > Deep subsurface > Groundwater | place: USA... | reverse complement strand
GGACGACGGCCGACCCGGCGTGCGGCTCCAGCGCGGTGCGCACCGAGCGGCCGGGCACGCAGCCGTGGGCCGCCTCGTGCACCGGCAGACGGTTCAGGACGTGCCGCAGCAGCCGGCGTTGGGCCTCCCGCAGCCGTGGCTTCGGCGCGGCCAGCAGCCGCACCCCGGTCGGCCGCTCCAGCACGTGCCAGCGGTAGTGCCGCAGTGCCTCACCGGCGGTGCGCTCCAGCCTGCGGACGTCGGCGAACCAGGCCAGCTCACCCAGGTCGACGTCCAGCAGCCGGGCCACCGCCGCCTGGTCCGGCAGGTCGGCGACCGGGTACCGCTGCCAGGCCAGGGTCGTCGGCTGCGGCTCCCACCGCACCACCCGGGGTGGCGGGCTCGACTGCTGCCCGCGTGCCCAGCCCTGCGTCGTGCGCACGAAGCGGGCGAGTTCCCGTGGCCGGTCGACCGGAGGTCGGGGGTAGGCGGTCTGCACCTCGCCGACCAGCGTGCCCACCCAGGTGTGGGCGCGGGTCATGCCGAGGGCGACCGCGACCCGGCGGACCAGCTCGCGGCGGCGCCAGGGCCCGGCGAGCAGCGCGCCGGCGATGCCCGCGGCCGTGGCGGCCGCCCGTCGTCCGTCGGTCACCGGTGCGGTGCGTGGCGGGGAGGCCAGCCGCTCCCTGAGGGATGCGCCGAGAGGTGCGCGGAGCGCACCGGCCGGCTCATGACGCTGTGCCTGGCTGTCCCACGATGCCCCGGGGTTGCCCCGGGGTGACCGGTCCACCGGTCTGCCTGCCCTCCCCGCCGCGCACCGGCCCACCGTAGGGGCAGGTCAGGTGATCGTGCGCGCTCCGGCGCACGGCCGGCGCGGTTGGGGTCGGCCGCCCGGCGGCCACGGGAACGGAGCCCGCGATGACCACGTCGTCGACGTTCGAGGACCACTTCGACGCACCGCGACTGGACACCGGCGTCTGGGAGCCCTACGTCGTCCCGGAGCTGGTCGTGGACGTCAGCCGCGGCGCCGCGACGGACGAGCCGCGGGGCTAGACGTACCTGCTCTCCAGCTCGGCGAAGAAGGCCTTGGCCAGGGCGACGAAGTCGGACTCACGGACGGCGATCTCGTCACCGACCCGGTACTTCAGCACCGTGCGGGCCGGGTCCAGCCGGATCTGCTTGTCCCAGATCAGCGTGCGGCCCCGCAGCAGGGACTCGGCGATCAGCCGCACCTCGTTGAGCGCGTTGCCGTCCTGGCCCTCGATGGCCCGGCCGCGGTGCACGAAGCTGTTCTCCAGGACGAGCACCAGGTTGTTGAAGAACACCGGTTCGAACGCGTGCAGGGCGCCGGGGGAGGAGCTGGCCGCGGCGGCGAGGTGGCGGTAGGCGGCCAGCTGGGCGTCGATCGCCTCCCGTCGCTGGTCGACGTAGTCCTGGGCGTACGTGCTGCGGCTCAACATGGTCGCTCCTTCGGCAGGAGGCGGTGTCCTGAGCGCCTCAGGCGATCCGGCAAGCGTGGCACGCAACGCCGTCCCGGGGAAGGCCGATCAGCGGTGGGCCGGGCTCAGGTCCTCGTCGTGCCGGCGTGGCACCGGCACTGCCGGCAGCGGACCGGGCCCGCTCAGCGCGGGGAGCAGCAGGTCCGGGCGGGTCCGTGGCTCGGCGACCACCTCGGCGACCGGCTCGGCGGGTCGTGGCGCGGCCAGTCGGAGGTCGCCCAGCGGCAGCCAGCTGCGGCGCTTGAGCCCGCCGACGACGAACTGGACCCGCATCCGGCAGCCGCCGTCCGGCGCGTGCAGCCAGCCCACCAGCACCCCCGGGTGCCAGGCGCCGCCGGAGCAGAACTCCACCGGCAACGGCTCGCCGCCCAGCGCGGTCATCCCCAGCTCCGACACGGCCGGCACTGTATGCGCCCGATCCTGCACGCCGGGTGAGGCGCGCTCCGGTGTGGACGGAGTCACCGGGCCCCGGGGAAGCCAGCCGGGAGACCCCGCGTTGTCCCGGACAACCGACTGGAAGGCCCTGTCATGCGCATCCCGCTGTCCGTCCTCGACCTGGCACCCGTTCCGCGTGGGGAGACCGTCAGCAGCAGCATCGCCGCCAGCGTCGCCCTGGCCCAGCGCGCGGAGGAGCACGGCTACCGCCGCGTCTGGTACGCCGAGCACCACAACATGCCGACGATCGCCTCCTCGGCGACCAGCGTGCTGATCTCGCACGTCGGCGCCCAGACGTCGACGATCCGGCTCGGTGCCGGCGGGGTCATGCTGCCCAACCACTCGCCGCTGACGATCGCCGAGCAGTTCGGCACCCTCGACGCGATGTACCCGGGACGGATCGACCTGGGGCTGGGCCGCGCTCCGGGCTCGGACCAGAACACGATGTACGCCCTGCGCCGGGACCCGAACTCGGCCGACACCTTCCCGCAGGACGTGCTCGAGCTGCAGGCCTACCTCGCCGGGGAGTCGCGGGTGCCGGGCGTCGACGCCATCCCGGGCAAGGGCTCGCAGGTGCCGCTGTACATCCTGGGCTCCTCGCTGTTCGGCGCCCACCTCGCTGCGGCGCTGGGCCTGCCGTACGCCTTCGCCAGCCACTTCGCCCCGCAGGCGCTCGAGGCCGCCGTCGGCACCTACCGCCGAGAGTTCAAGCCCTCCGCCCAGCAGGAGGAACCGCACGTCATCGCCGGGGTGAACGTGATCGCGGCCGACACCCGCGCCCAGGCGGAGGAGGACCTGCACGCCGTCCGCCGGAACATGGCCGTGGGGCTGTTCGGGCGCGGGCGGACCTTCACCGACGAGGAGGCCGACCTGCTGCTGGAGCAGGGGGCCGGGCACCACGTGAACTCGATGTTCACCTACGCCGCCGTCGGCACGCCGCACGAGATCGGGGACTACCTCGAGGGCTTCCGGAAGCAGGCCGACGCCGACGAGCTGATCGTCGCCCACCAGTCGCCGACCACCGAGGGCCGGTTGCGTTCGGTGACCCTGACCGCGGAGGCGCTGGAGCCGGTCCGCGGCTGAGGCCTGGATAAGCGTTCGGTAAGCGCGCAGCTGACCGTCGCCACAGGCCCGTTCCTGGAGCGTGCCACTCGTCGGGCGTCCGCCCGACCCGTCGAGTGGGGGCTGTCGTGGCACAGGTCGGGAGGACGCCGACACCGGCGTCGGGGCGCAGGAGGATCGACACGCGTCGCCGGGCCCGGCGGCGCGCCCTGCTCGCGGTCACCGCACTGGCGCTCGCCGTCGCCCTCGTGGCGAACGGGGGGACCTTCCTGCGCGACCTCCTGGGCCCCTCCGGCTGCCGGTCGGGGATGGAGGCACTGCCCGAGGAGGCCGCGGATGCCCTGTCCGGCGCCGTCACCGCGGCCGCCGCGCTCGGCGAGCAGCAGGGCCTGCGGACGGCGGTGGCGGTCCTCGACGTCCGGAGCGGCGGCTGTGTCCTCGCCGGTGACGACGGCGACTCGTTCGCCACCGCCTCCGTCGTGAAGGTGATGATCGCCGCGCGGCTGCTCGTCACCGGAGCGCTGACCGGGCCGACCGCGGACGCGGCCTGGGCCATGATCACCCGATCGGACGACGATGCCGCGAACCAGTTGTGGGTCCAGGCGGGCGGCCCTGAGCTGGAGCCGTGGATCGAGGAGCACTACGGGCTGTCCGACCTCGGCAGCCCCAACGACATCCCGGGCCGGTGGGGCAACACCCACGTCAGCGCGCTCGGCCTGGCGCAGCTCTACCGCGAGCTGGTGGCCGACCCGGCGGTGTGGCCGTGGCTGGAGCAGGCGTTGCACTCCATGGCGGGCACCGCGGCGGACGGCACCGACCAGCGCTTCGGGCTGGCCGCCGTCGCACCCGGGGCCGCTGTCAAGCAGGGCTGGGCCGGTGGCTCCGCGGACGACCCGCAGAACGCGGTGGTCAACAGCACCGGGCTGGTGGCCGGGGACCGCTACGCCGTCGTGGTGCTCACCGAGGGCCGGGGCAACGTGGCCGGGTGCGACAGCCGCGGCTTCCAGCCCGACCAGGCCGCCGTGCTGACCCAGATGGTGACCGGCCTGGCCCCGATCCTCGTCTCTTGAGCGGCCCCGCTGCAGGGGCCCGCGCCGAGCGTGCGAGGCGTGGGGGGCAGCGGGGTCCTTCGACTAGGCGCTGGGGCGGGCTCCGCCGATGAAGCCGCTCCACCGCATCGAGGTGACCCGGATGACCGAGCCGCTCTGCGGGGCCTCCAGGATCTGCCCGTTGCCCAGGTAGATCGCCACGTGGTGGATGGTCGAGGCGTTGGCGGTGTTGGTGGCCCAGAAGACCAGGTCGCCGCGCTGCAGGTCGGCCCGGGAGACCTTGGGCAGGGCCTTGTACTGGGCGCTGCTGTTGCGGGGGATGGAGATCCCGGCCTGGGCGTAGGCGTAGCGGGTCAGGCCCGAGCAGTCGAAGCCGACGATGCCGGCGTCCACGCCCCAGCCGACGCTGGGCCCGTTCAGCGAGCCGCCGCCCCAGGCGTAGATGGTGCCCAGGTACTCGCGGGCCGCGGAGATCGCGGTCTCGACCGCCGAGGACGAGCCGGCGCCGGCCGTGGTGGCGGGTCCGGCCGAGCTGCCCGAGCCGGACGAGCTGCTGGAGGTGGCCGAGCCGCCCGAGGTGCTCGAGCTGCCGGAGGTGACCGAACGGCTGACCGGCTGCTCGGCGGCGCGCACCGCCGCGGCGGCCTGCTCGGTGGCGTACTGCTCGGCGGCGGCCCGGGCGCCCTCGATCCCGAGCAGGGTCTGCTGGGCCTGCTCCAGCTGCTGCTGGGCGGTGGCCTGCTGGGTGGCCACGTCGGCGGCCTGCTGGCGGGCGCTGACCTCGAGCGACTCGGCAGCGGCGAGCGCGTCGGCGGCCTCCTGCTTCAGCGTCGCGGCCGCGCCCAGCGCGGTCTGCGCGGCGGTGTCGGCGGCGGTCGCCTGCTGCTCGGCGGCGCCGACCTGGACGACGACGTCGCCGCGGTGGGTGCCGGCGGCCTCCAGCAGCGCGGCCCGCTCCATCATCTGCGCCGGCCCGTCGGCGGTCATCAGCGCCTCCAGGGTGGGGGAGGTGCTGCCCTGCACGTAGCTCTCGCGGGCGAAGGAGGCGATGGCGGCGCGGGCGGCGGCCAGGTCGTCGCGGGCGCGCTGCGCGGTGGCGGCGGCGGTCTCGGCGGTGGCCTGGGCGGCCTCGTACTCGGCCTGCTTGCCCTGGAAGGTGTCCAGCGCGATGGCCGACTCGGCGCGGGCGGCGTCCAGCTGGGCCTGGGCGTCGGCCAGCGCGGCGGCGATGGTGCCGACCTGCGCGGCCGCGTCGGCCTTCGCCTGCTGGGCCTGGGTCAGCTGGGCGTCGCTGGGGTTGGTCGGCGCGGCGCCGGCGGTCGCCGGAGCGGCCACGAGGCAGAGCGCGGCAGCCACGACAACGCCGGACAGCCGGCGTGCGAGCCGGGTGCCGGCCGATCGGCGGTTCGATGCCTGCGTGCCCATGTCGACTGCGTCCCTTCCGCTGGATGGTCACCCGATCGGGTGACCCAGGTACTTGTTCTGCCTGTTCCGGGAAGAGCTTGAGGACGGAAATACCCTGAGTTGGGGAAAGCAACTCCGAATCGCGGGGCAGCCTGCTCGGCGGGTGCCGGGCCGGCCCGGACACCGGGCAGCTACGGTCTGCCGCCATGTCGCCGTCCACGCCTGAGGTCGCCGCCGAGGTCGCCGCCGAGGTCGCCGCCCTGCCCACCGCCGAGCTGCACCTGCACATCGAGGGCACCCTCGAGCCGGAGCTGGCGTTCGACCTGGCCCGGCGCAACCGCGTGCAGCTGCGGCACCCGGACCTGCAGTCGCTGCGCCGGGCGTACTCCTTCAGCGACCTGCAGTCCTTCCTGGACCTCTACTACGAGCTCACCGCGGTGCTCCGGCAGCCGCAGGACTTCACCGACCTCGCCGAGGCCTACCTGGCCCGGGCGGCCGGGCAGGGCGTGCGGCACGCGGAGGTGTTCGTCGACCCGCAGGCGCACACCAGCCGGGGCGTGCCGCTGGAGGTGGTGATGGACGGTCTGGCCGAGGCGTTCCGCACCGCCGAGCAGCGGCACGGGATCAGCGCCCGGCTGATCGTCTGCTTCGTCCGCGACCGTGACCCGCGGGAGGCGGAGGAACTGGTGCCGCGGCTGCGGCCCTGGCACGACCTGGTCGTCGGGGTGGGCCTGGACAGCACCGAGGTGGGGTTCCCGCCGCAGCTGTTCGAGCGTGCCCACGCGCTGGCCGCCGACGAGGGACTGCACCGGGTCGCGCACGCCGGGGAGGAGGGCCCGCCGGCCTACGTCCGGTCGGCGCTGGACCTCCTCGGCGTCGAGCGGGTCGACCACGGCATCCGCAGCATGGAGGACCCGTCGCTGGTCGCCCGGCTGGTGGAGGAGCAGGTCCCGCTCACCGTCTGCCCGCTGTCCAACGTGGCGCTGCGGGCCGTGCCCGACCTGGCCGCCCACCCGCTGCGCCGGATGCTCCACGCCGGGCTGCTGGTCACGGTGAACTCCGACGACCCGGCCTACTTCGGTGGCTACCTGCACGACAACACCACCGCGGTCAGCCGGGCGCTGCGCCTGGGGGCAGCGGAACGGCGGCAGCTGGCGGAGAACAGCTTCCGGGCGAGCTTCCTGCCCGAGGCGGACAAGGCCCGGCACCTGGCCGCGGTGGCGGCCGCAGCCGACGCCGCCGGCTGAGGGCCGGCGTCAGATCGCGGGCAGCCCGAGCCCGGCGACCGCCGGCGGCGTCCGGGTGGCAGCCCAGGCCGGCAGCTCGCCGGTGCGCATCGCCGCGGCCAGGTGCCAGCCCTGCACGAGGTCGCAGCCCAGCGTGGTCAGCAGGTCCCAGGTCGCCTGGTCCTCGACTCCCTCGGCGACCACGTCCAGACCGAGGTGCCGGCCCAGGTCGATGATCGCCCGGACGATCGCGAGGTCCTCGCCGTCCTCGCGGAGACCGGCCACGAAGGTCCGGTCGATCTTCACCTCGTGCACGGGCAGGCGCTTCAGGTAGGACAGCGACGAGTACCCGGTGCCGAAGTCGTCGACCGACAGCTGCACCCCCAGGTCGCGCAGCTGGTGCAGCAGGGCGACCGCACGCACCGGGTCGGCCATGACCGAGCTCTCGGTGACCTCCAGGGTCAGCCGGTCCCCGGGCACGCCGTACCGCTCCAGCAGCAGACCGACCTCGCTCACCAGTCCGGCATCGAGCAGGCTGCGGGTGGACAGGTTGACCGCCACGCCGAGGTCCAGCCCCTCCGCCCGCCACCGGGCCTGGGCGGCCAGGGAGGCCTCGAGCACGCGGGTGGTCAGCAGGCCGATCAAGCCGCTCCGCTCGGCGACCGGGATGAACTCATCGGGTCCGATCGGACCGAGGGTCGGGTGGGTCCACCGCGCCAGCGCCTCCACGCCGACCACCTCGCCGGATCGCAGCAGCGCCTTGGGCTGGACGAACACGTCGAGGGTGTCCGCGTGCAGCGCCGCGCGCAGCTCCGCCGCCAGGGCGAGCCGCCGGGGGTGGGTCTCCAGGTCCGGCTGGTAGAGCCGGACGCCGTGGCCGGCGACCTTGGCGTCGTACATGGCGAGGTCGGCGCGCTTGAGCAGCGCGGCCGCGTCGGTCGCGTGCTCGGGCGCCAGGGCGACGCCCACCGACCCGTGGACCTCCACCTCGAGCCCGTCCAGCGCCACCGGCTGGGCGAGCGCGGCCAGCAGGCCGTGCGCCACGTCGGTGACCGTCCCGGGGTCGGCGGTCCCGGTGACCAGGACGGCGAACTCGTCGCCGCCGAGCCGGCAGACCGTGCCGAGGCTGCCCACCCCCGCGGCGAGCCGGGCCGCCACCTCGACCAGCAGGAGGTCGCCCTGCTGGTGGCCGAGGCTGTCGTTGACGTCCTTGAAGTCGTCGAGGTCCAGGATCATCACCGCCGCGCCGGGGGAGCACTGGGCTGCCACGTCGGCCAGCGCCGTGCCCAGGTCGCGCTGCAGCTGCACACGGTTGGGCAGACCGGTCAGGGCGTCGTGCAGCGCGTCATGGCGCAGTCGTTCCATCAGCTGGCCGTTCTGCAGGGCGACCCCGGCGTGGTTGGCCACCGTCTCCAGCAGTCGGACGTCGTCCTCGACGAAGGTGCGGAAGTCGCCCATCCGGTCGGCCACCAGCAGGACGCCGAGCGCGCCGGAACTGCCCCGCAGCGGCACGGCCACCGCGTCGCGCGCGGCCTCGCCGGCCAGCCAGCGCTGGGACGTGGTGTCGCGGGCGCCGCGGGGGAGGAGCAGCGGGCCGCGCCCGTCGACCATGTGCCGCAGGAGTGCGTGCTGGGGGGCGCCGAGGGTGGCGCCCCCGGACCGGGACAGCACACCGTCCGGGCCGAGCTCGACCCGGACGACCTCGGCGGGACCGGGGACGAGGAAGCACACGGCCGCCCGATCGGCGACCAGCAGCTCGCGGGCCTCCTGCAGGGCGCTGCGGAGGACGGCGTCCAGGTCCGGCGTGCCGCTCACGGCCTGGCTGAAGCGGTAGAGCCGGCCCAGGTTGGTGTGTCGCTCGGAGAGCCGGGCGTACCCGCGGTAGCCGACGAGCAGCAGGGCGACGACGACCAGCAGGAGCCAGGCGTTGTGCGGCGACGCAGTCAGGCTGCTGACCGCGACGAGTGCCACGGTGACCGCCGTGGGCACGGCGGGCTGGCTGATCGCGGCCTCCCGCAGCAGGTGCCGCAGGTCCAGCTCGCCCTCGTAGACGGCGATCACGCCGCCGATGGCCAGCACCCCGACCGCGTTGGCGGCCAGCCCGGCGACGTAGGCCGCCAGCCAGGTGCCCGGCGGCTGGGTGCCCGCCCAGCTGGTGACCGCGGAGAAGAGGAGGAGCCCGACGAACGTCTCGGCGACGACCAGCGACAGGTTGAACGTGGTCTTCAGCGCGGGCGCCCGCCGGTGGAGGACGTAGACCGCAGCCGAACCGATCAGCCGGCCGGCCACCAGGACCAGGGGTGCGCAGAAGAAGAACCCGAGCACCAGGGGCAGCTCGCTCAACGAGACGGTCTGACCCTGCCGGCGCACCTGGATGTTGAGCACGCATGCCTCGGTCGCGACGAAGGCGAGGGCCCACGCCCACCACGGCAGCGCGACGGAGGTCGAGAAGGGGGTGTGCAGGTCGAGGGGCTGCGCCGCGGCCCAGCCCAGCACCAGCAGTGCGGCCGCGACTGCCAGGACCACGAGGGTCCGTGCCGGAGCCCGGACACGGCTGTGCCCGGAACCACCCGTGGTGCCGTCTGCCGATGTCATGAGGAGCCTCCGACCCCAGCTGTCGGCGCGCGGCGGCGACAGCTGGAGCGTCTGCCCGGCCTGCCCACCCGAAAGGGTCGCCCGGCGCGCAGGGAGCGGGCTCAGTCCGCCGGCCGGTGCGCGGCCAGCAGCCGGCGGGGCGCTCGGCAGGCCCAGGCCTCGTCCAGCACCTCGGCCAGCTCGCCGGTGTCGATCCGGTCGAGCTGCACCAGCACCACCGGGTACCTCGCGAAGTGGGCGATGGTGAAGTAGGTGCCGGGGGAGTCGGCGATCAGGGCCGCCCGGGCTCCGACGTCGGCGACGGAGGCGGCCAGCACCGGGCCGGCCGGGGCGGCGTCCCCGAGCTCGGTCAGCTCCGCCGTCCGCAACGGCCGCTCCCAGGCGAACGCCGTGGCCCGCACCCGCCAGGCCCGGTTGCCGTACGAGGTGCCCTCGCTGACCTCCGGCAGGGCCCGGGCGAGCCGGTCGACGTCGTCCCAGGTCGCCATGCCGGCAGGCTAGGGGCGGCGGCAGGGCGGCGGGGAAGATGGCGGCATGAACGTCTTCACCGACTACGCCGAGACCCACTGGGTGCCGATCAACGGCGACATGGTCACCGTGCAGACCATCGACGCCACCGGCAGGCGGGAGACCCACGTGCTGTCGGTGCCCGACGCCCTCGCCCAGTTCACGGTCAAGTACCCGTTCGTGGACGCCGAGCAGGCGGCCGCCCTGTTCGCCCAGGGAGGCTGAGCTCGTGCGCATCGTGCAGGTGGACACCCAGGGCGGACGGGCGATCGACGCCCACGGCAGCCAGGGTGTGGACGGCGCCCCGTTGGTGCGGTCGGCGGAGGTCGCGGTCAGCGTGCTGGACCTGGCCGGGGGCGGTGAGCTCGGGCGGCACCCCGCACCGAGCGAGCAGCTGCTCGTCGTCCTCACCGGGTCCGGGACGGTCAGCGGCGCGGACGGCGTGGAGCAGCCGATCGGCCCCGGTCAGGCCGTCGTCTGGGCGCGCGGCGAGGAGCACGGGACCCGGGCCGGCGAGCCGATGCGGCTCCTCGTCGTGGAGTACGCGCCAGGCTGAGTGCGGGGTCACGGCACAGCGCGCCGGTGGCGACCGTTGCACCCGGTGTGACGCTCCGCTTCCTCGTCCTCGGTGACTCGCTGGCCTTCGGCACCGGCGCGGCCAGCTCCTCGCACACCCTCGGCGCCCGGTTGACCCGCACCCTGGAGCAGGCGGGGCAGACCGTCGAGCTGTCCGTGGTCGCCGTCCCCGGCGCCACCTCCCTGGACCTGGCCGGTCAGGTCCGCCGGGCTGCGGCCGCCGACGTGGCGCTGCTCGTCGTCGGCGCCAACGACCTCACCCGCCAGGTGGTCCCCGAGCAGGCCGCGGCGGCGCTGGGTGCCGCGGTCCGGGAGCTGCGGGAGCGGGGCACCGACGTGCTCGTCGTCCCGACGCCGGACCTGTCGTCGGCCGCCTGGGTGCCGTCGGCCTTCCGCGCCGTCGTGGCCGGCATCTGCGACCAGCTGCGGGCCCGGCAGACCCTCGCCGCCGAGGCCGCCGGCGCGGTGGTCGCGCCGGTCGCACCCGAGCTGTCCCGCCGGTTCGCCGCGGACCCCGCGCTGTTCTCCGCCGACCGGGTCCACCCCTCCTCGGCCGGCTACGCCCTGGTCGCGGAGGCGCTGGCCCCGCAGCTCACCCGGCTGGCCGTCCGCCGCGGCGACGCCGCCGCCTGACGGCCCCGGGGCAGGGGCCCACCGCGAGCTTGCGAGTGGTGGGGGGCTCCGGGGTCCTTTCTCACCCTGCGTGGTCTGGGGGGAGCCGGCAGGCGGCGGTGCCACCGGGCAGGCGGTACCGGTTGGCGGCGACCAGCCGGTAGACCGCCGGCGCCACCCAGCGCAGCGGCGGCAGCGCCAACGCGACACCGAGCGCCGACCAGGGCGCACCCGCGGCGCGCAGGGCCGCGGCCACCGCCGGAGCGCCGCCGGAGACGTCGCCGTCCCGGCCGATCCACAGCACCTCCGCTTGCGCCCGCCCTGCCGTGAGCCCCGCGGCGGCGAGGTCGAAGAACTGCCACGGCACCACCTGCACGTCGGCGGGCAGCACCCGCCGGGCGACGTCGGCCGAGCGCGTGCAGAAGGCGCAGTCGCCGTCGAAGACGAGCGTTCCGGAGGTCACCTCGGCCATGGTGCGCTCACCCGATGTCGACCGTCAGCGCCCGGTGGTCGGACAGCGGCAGGGCCGGTGCCGAGGTCGCCGTCACCGGGCCCAGCGACCCGCGCAACAGCACGTGGTCCAGCTGCCGGTCCGGCGCCTCCACCGGAAAGGTCAGCCCGCCGGCCAGCGGACGCCAGCCGGTCACCGACGTCGGCGTCGGCGGGGTCATGTTCAGGTCGCCCATCAGCACCAGCGGCCCGGGGAACGCGCTCAGGTCGCGCGCCAGCCGGCGCAGCTGCCGCCGGTTCCAGCCCGGTACGAACGACAGGTGGGTGTTGACCACGGTCAGGTCGCCGGTCGGGGTCTCGACCACGGCGACCACGGCAGCCCGTGGTTCCTCGTCCACCACGATCACCTTGCGCGGGCCGGGCAGCCACATCGGGAACCGGAAGGGGATGGGCGACAGCCGGATCACCTGCCAGGAGCGCACCGGGTACCGGGACAGCAGCGCGATCCCGTACTCCGCCGTCCCGGGCTGCTCCGTGCCGGTGGCCGCCATCCAGGTCGCCCCGGGGGTGCCGGCGATCGCCGCCACGAACCGGTGCGCGACCGCGCCCATCGCCTCGGCGGCGACCGCGGTCAGGTCGGCGTGGTGTGAGCGCGGTTGCTCCCGGTCCACCTCCTGGAGGGCCAGGACGTCGGCGTCCAGGCCGCGGACCGCCGCGGCGAAGCGCTCGACGTCGACCCGGTCGTCGGCCGGGGAACGTCCGTGCAGGATGTTGAAGGTCGCCAGTCGCACGACTGACCGCTACCCGATCGGGTACGCCGACACCCGATCCGGACCCCGAACTCGAGGAGACCGCTTGCCCGCCGACCGGGACGCCCTGCGCATCGCCCTGAAGCAGACCGCCTCGGCGCTGAAGCAGGACGGTGTCCCCTTCGCCCTCGCCGGCGGCTACGCGCTGTGGGCGCACGGCGCGCCGGAGTCGGAGAACGACGTGGACTTCGTCGTCGCCGAGGAGGACACCGAGCGCGCGGCCAACGTGCTGACCGCGGCCGGGTTCGAGGTCACCCGCCCGCCGGAGGACTGGCTGTTCAAGGTCGGGTGCGAGGGCCAGCAGGTCGACGTGCTGCACCGGGTCGTCGGTGAGCCGGTCGACGGCGCGCTGCTGGCCCGGTCCGCGGAGATGGACCTGCTCGGCATCCGGCTGCCCGTGCTGCCGGCCACCGACCTGCTGTCCAGCAAGCTGCGCTCGATGACCGAGCACTACTGCGACTTCGGCCGACTGCTGCCGCACGTGCGTGCCGTCCGCGAGCAGGTGGACTGGGCGCGGTTGCGCACCGAGGTCGAGGGCAACGACTTCGCCGTCGCCTTCCTGTTCCTCGCCGACCGGCTGGGCGTCACCGGCGACTGACCGGCTCGCCCGGCGCTGCGCGGTCCCGCTCCAGACGACGACGGGCCCGACACCCGGAAGGTGTCGGGCCCGTTCCGTGACGTGCTGGAACGGCCCCCCCTGCAGGGCCCGGCCGCGAGCGGGCGGGGGCAGGGGGGCCTTCCTCAGCTCGCGGGGACCCCACCGGCGCGCAGGGCGCCGAGCAGGTCGTGGTTGAGCCGGGAGATGGTCTCCATCGAGATGCCCTTCGGGCAGACCGCGGAGCACTCGCCGATGTTGCTGCAGCCACCGAAGTCCTCGGCGTCCTGCTGGCCGACCATCCGCAGCACCCGGGCGTCCCGCTCGGGCTGGCCCTGCGGGAGCAGGCCCAGATGGGCCACCTTGGCGGCGGTGAACAGCATCGCCGAGCCGTTGGGACAGGCCGCGACGCAGGCGCCGCAACCGATGCACGTGGCGGCGTCGAACGCGGCGTCGGCGTCCTTCTTCGGCACCGGCACGGCGTGCGCCTCGGGGGCGGTGCCGGTCGGGACGCTGATGTAGCCACCGGCGGAGATGATCCGGTCGAAGGCGGAGCGGTCGACGACCAGGTCCTTGACGACCGGGAAGCCACCCGAGCGCCACGGCTCGATGTCGATGACGTCGCCGTCGGAGAACGACCGCATGTGCAGCTGGCAGACGGTCGCCTGCTCCGGCCCGTGCGCGATGCCGTCGATCATCAGCCCGCACGAGCCACAGATGCCCTCGCGGCAGTCGTGGTCGAAGGCGATGGGGTCGTCGCCCTCGAGGATGAGCTTCTCGTTGAGCACGTCGAGCATCTCGAGGAACGACATGTCGGGCGAGACCTCGGTGACGTGGTACGTCACCATCTTGCCCTTCTTGGCGGGCCCCAGCTGCCGCCAGATCTTCAGGGTCAGGTTCACTTGTAGCTCCGCTGTGCGAGGTGGATGTACTCGTAGTTCAGGTCCTCGCGGTGCAGCACCGGCGGGGCCCCTTCGGGGGTGTACTCCCAGGCGGCGACGTAGGCGAAGTTCTCGTCGTCGCGCAGGGCCTCGCCCTCCGGCGTCTGGCTCTCGGCCCGGAAGTGCCCGCCGCAGCTCTCGTTGCGGTGCAGCGCGTCGACGCACATCAGCTCGGCGAGCTCGATGAAGTCGGCGACCCGGCCGGCGTGCTCGAGGTTCTGGTTGAAGACCCCCTGCTCGCCGGAGACCTTCACGTTGGTCCAGAACTCCTGCTTGATCTCCGGGATCCGGTCCAGGGCCTTGCGCAGACCCTCCTCGGACCGCTCCATGCCGCACAGGTCCCACATCAGCCTGCCCAGCTCGCGGTGGAACGAGGCGACGGTGCGGGTCCCGTTGATCGACAGCAGCTTCTCGGTCTGCGCGCGGACCGCCGTCTCGGCCTCCACCACCGCCGGGTGGTCGGCCGCCACCTTGGGGAAGGGGCCGTCGGCGAGGTAGTTGGCCAGCGCGTTCGGCAGCACGAAGTAGCCGTCGGCCAGGCCCTGCATCAGCGCGCTCGCGCCCAGCCGGTTGGCGCCCTGGTCGGAGAAGTTGGCCTCACCGATGACGAACAGGCCCGGGATGTTGGACTCCAGGTCGTAGTCGACCCACAGCCCGCCCATCGTGTAGTGGACCGCGGGGAAGATCCGCATCCCGGTCTCGTAGGCGTCCTCACCGGTGATCCGGTTGTACATGTCGAAGAGGTTGCCGTACTTGGCCTCGATGGCGCTGCGGCCCAGCCGCGCGATGGCGTCGGTGAAGTCCAGGTAGACGCCCAGCCCGGTGGAGCCGACACCGCGGCCCTCGTCGCAGACGTTCTTGGCCTGCCGCGAGGCGATGTCGCGGGGCACCAGGTTGCCGAACGCCGGGTACTTGCGCTCCAGGAAGTAGTCGCGCTCGTCCTCGGGGATCTGCCGCGGGTCGCGGGTGTCGCCGCGCTCCTTGGGCACCCAGACGCGGCCGTCGTTGCGCAGCGACTCGCTCATCAGCGTCAGCTTGGACTGGTAGTCACCGCTGACCGGGATGCAGGTCGGGTGGATCTGCGTGTAGCAGGGGTTGGCGAACAGCGCACCCCGCTTGTGCGCCCGCCACGCGGCCGTGACGTTGGAGCCCTTGGCGTTGGTGGAGAGGTAGAAGACGTTGCTGTACCCGCCGGAGGCGAGCACCACGGCGTCGGCGAGGTGGGTGCTGATCTGCCCGGAGATGAGGTCGCGGACGACGATGCCGCGCGCCTTGCCATCGACGACGACCAGGTCGAGCATCTCGGTGCGGCCGTGGGTCTCCACGTTGCCGAGGCCGATCTGCCGCTCCAGCGCCTGGTAGGCGCCGTAGAGCAGCTGCTGGCCCGTCTGGCCGCGGGCGTAGAAGGTGCGGGACACCTGCGCGCCACCGAAGGAGCGGTTGTCCAGCAGGCCGCCGTACTCGCGGGCGAAGGGCACGCCCTGGGCCACGGCCTGGTCGATGATGTTCG
>Ga0210040_10006021_pt1 | contig 15250 bp, 10 predicted proteins | sample CryGeyCG12114_NA_FD_185462 | JGI IMG/M metagenome (GOLD analysis project Ga0210040, IMG submission 185462) | Groundwater microbial communities from aquifer - Crystal Geyser CG19_WC_8/21/14_NA (SPAdes) (version 2) | ecosystem: Environmental > Aquatic > Deep subsurface > Groundwater | place: USA... | reverse complement strand
GGTCCGGTTTTAGAACTTGGGACACCTGAAAAATTTCTAAGTTTTTTCAAACACCATGTTGACCGACATTGCAACCTAACCTAACCTAAACTAAACATAGTGTTTGAAAAAACTTAGAAATTTTTCAGGTGTCCCAAGTTCTAAAACCGAACCGAGTTGACTACCGATTGGTGCACACCATTCAAAAAAGCACAATTCAATCCAATCTAATCCAGCCCCAATTTCACTTCTAACTCCCTAATAATTCTTGAGAAGAAGAGGCAGAAATTATATTAGTTAAGTGTACTTAATCACAGGTCAGATAGCTAAAACAGCAAGTCAGCACGTGTGGAGCTCATCCCGAAAATAAAAATTGTATAGAAAACAAAAATTATTGAGCTCACTTTTTCTATCGGTAATCGGTACATAATTATTTTGGCGGCATAAATATGACACGACACTTTCAATTGCTTGAGCTTGCAGCATTATCTTTCTTTACTCGCAAGCGCGAATAAATGACAAGCTCTAGCACACACATTACACATATATTATCTCCGTTCATTCGGGAGATCCTCCCTCAACTTACAGTCAACACGAATGCATCATGATGAACAATAAAGGATCATTTGAGATGTAACATTGCATTAAAGGTTTAGTTAAAAAAGATTTGATTCGGAAAGTTAAGTTGAAACATTGAAATGCAAGCATTAGAGAAAGGGGCCCAATCACTCAATAGTAGTGGTTTTTGGTGATACTTTCCTACATAATATTCAAATATATAGGTTTAAAAGGACTAAACGGAACGAAATATGGAAAACTTAAACTTTCTTTAGCTTTAAATTTTTGCATGAAATGTGTATCCAAAGCAGGATAGAAATGAAAGGACTGTGTAGTGTGTAGAATAGCGCGCGCGCAGCAATCCAAAAACGATGCAAAAAAACCTGAACCTCATGAAAAAGTCCAAAGTGTTGGCGCAGTGCATGCATACAGGGAGTCTGATTTTGTGAAAAAATGAGAATGAAGACGTACGACTTCATAAACGTCAATGTATCTTATTGCGTACTATGTCATTTATTCACACCATTAAATGTGTACGAAATATGATGTAATGTGCCCAATTTCTATCAAATCAAATACAGAAACGGGCAAGCAAAACAGCTCACATGCAAATGTCATCTCATATTGATCACATAGCTACAAAGTTAAACTATTTGAAACGAATCGAATGTCAATGAATGGCACCCTACATGCAGTCACATCATTCATATTCGCAGTAGGTAATAATAAAATGGGCTATATAGAAATGTGTATACTTATAAATTAGATGTAAAAGTCGTTTGCTCATTCATCAGCTTGATGTTACAATTCGCATTTACAGATAGTACAGTTCATTCTCGATTTGACAGACTTTTTTGCATAGTGGTAATCTTATCTGTAATCTACGTAAAGATAAACTGTCATATTTTTTTCATAGAATAAAACAATCGATACGACACTGTGCTATACGCATTAGGGTACTTTCAGTACTTGTGCTTTCAGGTCAAAATAACCTTACGCTTTAATTCAAACTACGATGAGTAAACAATAGAAGACTCAATCTAAACGGAACCTACAAACGGCGTTTTAATTTTAATAATTAAATACAAATACAAGAAAAAACAGAAAATTACTACAATGATGGGAATTTGTTCTAGAAAGAAAAACTTCATTAACTAATACATCGATGATAGACCAAACAGTAATAGGAATACAAATGTTAACAATCGGACCTGACCTAACACAATAACCAATACAGTCAATCAGTCAGAAAGGATGTTCATGTTGAAATAAGTTTGAAAGACCGTTCATTTACACAAAGAAATTAACACCACTGATATATTTTTCGAAAAAACATTGCATCTTAGCCAAGTTTTATAATCAATAAACCAACACATTTATAATACATTATTAGTAGAGAATGACTTCACCAAGAAGTAAATGAGTGCGATGACTTTATAATATGCAGCATTTTGGCTTCTTCTTCTTCTTTACCTAGAAATTCAACAACAAATATCATGAGCAATAAGATAACATAACAAAACCCATTTAACAGCTACCTTTTGAATTAGCATAATACAAAAGCAGAAGTAATACTCATGGTTACTCACTTGAAGAGCCGCACGGGTTGCAGTTTCAAAAACCTCTCTCACACCCTCCTTACTTTTGGCGGAACATTCTAGGTAAGCAAAAGCGCTAATTTTTTCTGCCATAGCGCGCCCCTCTTCTGGCTTGACGGGCTCTTGTTTCATCTTTGCTAATTCACGCATGGTAGCAGGGTCGTTACGTAGATCTTTTTTGTTCCCCACCAAAATTATAGGAACATTAGGACAAAAGTGCTTCACTTCCGGATTCCACTTCTCCGGAATGTTCTCCAATGAGTCTGGAGAGTCGATCGAAAAACACATTAAAATAACGTCCGTATCTGGATAAGACAAAGGCCGGAGACGATCGTAATCCTCTTGTCCTGCAGTGTCCCACAGAGCCAACTCCACCTGAAGGATAACACCATTAGTTAATCTACATTCTAGAATTCGAAGCACTTGGATTCATTATTCTTTTTGGACGCCATATTTCTTCTTTCGCCCTTTCTAGTTCTCCTCAAAGCAGGGAGACACATAAGTGGTACACCCGATGCCGTGTAAAGTCGTACATTTCTACGTGCGTAAATCTCCCAGCCAATCAGATCAGTAAGGAGAAGTTGGAAGTTTGCTCTGATTGGCTGGGAGATTTACGCACGTAGAAATGTACGACTTTACACGGCATCGGGTGTACCCTTATAGTTTTAACATGCTACATAGCAATCTACTTTTATGGTTTTAATATACTTGTTTTGCAATCCTTCATACAGCATGTGATATGAAAATGAACTTTCTCCTGGTTTGCAGATTTTGGCAAGGCAATAAAAAGTATAGCAAGGGATTGTTATTTGTACTTGGACACCAGGTGTGAGAGCGTTGGAATGGACTCAGTCAATACTCAATACTCTATCTAAAGTGGGACTTGGAACAATAAATAATACGGAGGAGAGACGACTAATTCTCTAGCCTACTAACAAGTTTGATAGTTTTAGTTACGCTATTCAAAGAATAAATGCTAAATTTATCTTAAGTGTTTTAAGAATTTCAGGCCTCTTTTAGAAACGTCACACTAATTAATTCAAAGGATTGAAAGGAATAAAAAGAGAACATCAAATGCTGCATCCTGCACCTGCACTGTTCCGTGACTGATAGCTTTTAGAGATTTTCATATTATGAAGTCCTGAACAGAAAGGAAGAAAGAATTTCAACAAAAAGTAGGAATACAACTAAATTTAAAAAAATATTAGAATTAATAGGCGAGCGAAGATACGAGATGTCCTTGGTTTTGGTTCCAAGGATTTGGATTACGGATAACTGAGACAAACTCGGTAAAATATAATTATTTTGGCGTTAGACATTTCGAAAATAACATTATGTGACTATGTTTCCATTATAGGATCAAACATAAAATGAACTGGCAGTGCATGTCTGAAATATGTTCATGAGTAATTTTCTTTACATTGGTCACAAAATCTTTCTAATTCTAATACCCTCAAGCATTGAAAACGAACCATCGTAAACCATCATAGATCATAGTACATATGGACTACAACGCATCCTCTGCCTCTATATACCCTCATGCCACATGCCACTCATGCGGCTGTTGAGCTGTGGGGAAATTTAACATGGAGTTAAATGGGGAAGAAGATTGTCAGGGGCTGTTAACTAGCAGTAGTCTAGTCAGAGATGTATCTCGATTTGGGAAAAAAATTCCCAGATCCTTTGTTCTATTGTAGCCCACTAACGATTGAGCATCGATCGGATGGAAATATTTTAGGTTTTTTCAACGCATTTTCAAGACCATTGCTCGTGAGCACATAATGACATAACATACATTGTGAGAGTGGTATACTGGTATAAGTAATTAAGTTGAGCCTAATATCATTTATCAGTGCATTTTTTTAAACAGTTTCTAAAAACAGTCATTCATGTAGATTGGTAGAATCCAGTCTTTCGGAGTTGCTGAGCAAACATGGAACTACGTAGTGGCTATACAATCAACGTGGCCAAAGAAAGAACATTCGACATGATCAACCGAGGTCAAGAACCATTCTATTGATTACATTTAATCTCTTTCGGACAAAAAAATTAAACGACAAAAGTCAACACTTTTGGACCAATTTTCCCATATTCAAAATCTCTGTCTTATACTATCGTGTATATAAGTACTATGCTTTTTTTTCTGAACTTATTCCATTTGCAATGTGGAATACAACTGTTGGTTGAAAAATTAGTCGAACAATAACAAATATATAATAATAGAAAAAACAATTCTTTTTTGATCAAATATTGGTTGACAGAGCACATAATCAATTTGCTACAGGCCGATAACAGAGTGTCCCCTTTGACTAACGTATGTGTAATAATAAATAACGGTAAAACAAAAACAAACGTAAAAACTAACCTGCTTCCCATCGACTTCAATGTCGGCAACATAATTTTCGAAAACAGTTGGAACGTAAACCTCAGGGAATTGGTCCTTACTGAAAACAATTAAAAGACAAGTTTTCCCGCAGGCCCCGTCACCAACAATCACCAGTTTCTTTCGAATGGCTGCCATCGCACCTTTTATGTTCAAAAGTAAAAAATCAACGTTAGTTAATACCATCAAATGTCACTACAACATGTAAAGCAAAAGTTAACACTACACCCAAGTACATATTTACATACTTGATGACCAATGACCAACCAACTGCAGGCCAAATCTTTCACACGAACCAAAACAATGAATTAACGAACATAGAATAAACAAAGAAATAAGAAAAAATTACTTTTTATTGCCAAGAGAGCGATAGGTAGAGCACAGGGTTACAAAAACCAAACTATTGTCTTTTCTACACAGCAATTGTTACGGATAATCTCCACTTTTTTCAGACTGGACTGGCGTTGGTCGTTCTGGATTTAGGAAAAACCGGAAACAACACAGCAATCAGAAAATTATTAACCGTGGACAATTGCAACGTGCAAACTTGAATTGGTGATTTTTAACTATCAAAAACCTGTCAAGAACAATTTAGTAACAACAATAATAACTTTAACGGATAATTTTCTACATACCCTCACAAGGCAGTTAACCACACCACTGATACTATTTAGTGATTCATTCTTCATTCACTTGAAAGGAAATAGCAGAAAAAAGGAGGCTGCGACGGCGGCCACTCGCTAACTAACTATTTACATACTTTTAACCAACACAGGCTGGGCGAGCTATTTGCCTTGTTCCCAAGCCAAGTCTGCTACAGTGGCTACAGGCTAACTCGCTGTAAAAATCAAGGCGATCCTGGCTAGTCTGGTTTGAAATATGGCTGGTTTATTCCTATTCGCTTGTTGGTTTCGTTTGGTCGTTCTGGGCTTGGCTTGAGTTCAGTCTTTTCGGTTTTACACTCTACAAAGGATATAAGGATATGTAGGCTTATTCTCACTACTAACTATAAGTATACAGGACTACTATTCTTAATTCCACTTGCTTACTTTGCTTATACACACTTCTCTCTCACACAGAGTCAGATGTTCTGCGTCTGCCGTTTTATTATTGCTATTGCTGGCCGTGTGTGTGTGTGCGTCAGTTAGTCAACTCAGTTGTTATGTTCTAGCTTTTTGGCCCAATAAGTGGCCAGCAGCATATACCCAAAAAATTGGAGGCTATGGGAATGGGAAATATATATGAACCAGTTATGAAATTACTGACGCACTAAATGACTATAACGACGACGAGCTCGTCAGTTCAAGATCGGGTTCGTTTCGTTAGTTTTGTACGCAAGTACGCACATTCACGCACGGAAATAGCACTTTTTAACCAAGTGCTTAATTAATTAAGGCTTGACAGGAGAAGTCTGGGATCTAACCAGCTTTTGAGCCATTATGTTATTATCGGGAAAAATATGTGATCATGCAGCTTGATTTACAGCCAATTTTAAAGGTTGATCTCACGCCTTGGTGTTTACCTAGATGCTAGTTTGCTGGTAAAAGTTAGGGACGTCTACTGCGTATAAATGTATTGACCGTAGTTAATTACTAAGCACAGAAATGATGTTTTTAGTTAGATAATGTTACAATGACAAACGAGTGCCGTCACCTATACATTAGCACCAAATTAGAATTGGGTTTGGGCTTATCATACTTGCATACACTGGAGTTTGTGACGGTTAGGTCATTGTGTGTAGAGACTGGTATGAAAATTAAAAAATTTACCTTACTTTATGGAGTCGAGACGAGATTCGAGATGGCTGTACTGGTTGCACACATACAAACTCGGCGCAAAATGACGTGAGGGTGAGATTGAGAACAGCAATAAAAAAGATGTGAGAATATGAAGAATGCATGAGTCAGTCAGTTTGTGTCAGTCTTTACTTCTAACTATTACTATAACTATATCGAAATAATAATGGTCAAGTAGAAAAGCCAATTGATGACTAATAGATGTGCTTTTATTAAAGAATATCATTTTCCATGTGAGATGATGTCATGAGTAACATATGAGTCCCTTATATTTTAACAATAAGACCGGCCAGTGTCATAATTCCAATTAGGAAGCTATTATTGTCATCCTTCCTCATCAATTCGTAAGGGGTTTAAGCAACAGACACAGAAATAGACATGCAAGAATAACATGCAAAGTTATATTACCAATATATACGACTTTATATCGGAAACCCTAACGAAGATATAGTATAATGTAGGGTACATTAAGGACTAGTAATTATTAGATAAAATAAATTTGCAAATAATCCCTGAAAACAATTTATTTAGACATAAATGTGCATAGTCCATGCACCGCTGTCGTCTTGTCGTCTAGCATTTAACATGTCAACATTATGACGAAAATTATCGGAATACAGCCCAAAGCCAATGAAGTATTTGGACGATTAGTGGCCATATTTTTTAATGTAAAAAAGTAACAAATGAAATAATTAAAATAGCAACAGAAGATACACAGTTTGGCTGTTTAACAAATTCAGGAAACTTTAATTTTCAAATGGTAGTAAACTACATGCAAGACGATGAGCAAAAACCACGTCAATCACCTCTGATGACGGTCATGTGGTTATTTACCATGGCATTGGAACGTTTTCCCTTAATGCAATACCGCGAAAATCCTATTGAAATGTGCTGCCTGTCCGATCCTGATGAAATCGGATTATCGGATTGCCATTCAATCAATCACTTTTACTATTTGCAATGTGAATGTGATTATTGTGTCCTGGCCCTATAATTTTAGGCTAATTAATTAACTGCACTATTGTGCTTTCTTTCAATTCTCAGTCCCCCTGGTAACTGCACCGACAGGCTTTTGAGATCAACAGTAAAGGTATTTGCTCAATAACCAGTCAAGTGAATCTCTCAAAATCACAATTACAATTACGTGAAAGATCTGAGCTTGCTGGTCTAGTTGTTTGTGTTCTTGTTTTGTAATAAATCAATATTTTACATTTTTAGAAAGTAGTCTTCCTATTTCAAAGTTGTCCACCTGCATACCCATCGCATTGACTGTTTGGCTGGTCATCTTCCTTAATCATTAGCCGTAGCCGCGTCGTTAGTAAATTTGAACTATTTTACAGACGAAACTTGAGCTAGGAAAAGCACCACCAAATTTTTGGTAAGAGCAAATTTTTTTTTGTCCTCCAATACTGGGCTTTGCACTTTTCATGTGGCTCGAAGTTGTATATTCTGTTTTAAAGAACCGAAAATAAAAAACGAAAAAACCTGTCAACACACGGCCAATAAAAATCATAATCCGATTCGCCTTGGTTATGCAAAAAACTGGCTTCCATTTTACTTTATGGTGTTAGGAGCTGCATTTTTATCAGCTTTTTCATAAAAATACTGACCATTTGATCAATACGTCAATGCTCTCATTTATTGTGTTCACATGGCCTAAATCGTTGCAGAGATTATTCAATGTTACCATTCCGAAGAGAGAGATTTGGGGGATGAGTTCCTACAAGCGATGTATTAGCACTCATGGTTTGCAATACTTTCTTAGCTAGCAGGTTTAATATACAGTATAGTATTAGCTAGCGATAAATTATTAGCTCATTTTTTGTGGGTCCCTGGGTGGTGCATAATGAGTGAAGTTTTGATTTATTTTATAGGTTGTCCATTAACGCTTGCTTTTTATGCGTAATAAAAGTAGAATTAAAAAATTAAATGTTACGGTTTGAACATAGAGCTGATACTGAAGGGCACTCAGCATTTCGGTTCAAAATGTCGGGAGTAAAAAAAATTGGCGTGGAAACGGATCTGTTGCAAAAATCAACAAGCTATCATAGCTTCAATTTATTCAATATTTTCTGAATCACTTATTATTTCAACTATTCGGAGCACATTTTCTTTTTCAGTTTTCAATTTTTAAAACTTAATTTTTCAACACGTAAAACTAAATATTTGAATTTGTCTATCCATAATTAAATTGAATTAGTATTTGTTGGACCTACTTGTTTGTTACCAAAGACTCCATTTCTTTCACAAAAACAGGTAAGCGTTTTTGTTCAATTCAGCGCACACTTCAATTTAACAAGAAGACAGCCAATATACAGTTGCCAACAAACCATCATATTTGGTTAAGCGATTAAAAAAAAAATCAAGCCCTTGTCGTAATTTTAATTCAGCTTAGTTCATAAATGCATTGTTAGATTGGAGAATTCTTTATAATTTTGCTCTCCATTTGCCATAAAATTAAAACAAATATACAACAACAACAAGCAGTATTTTAAAGCTTTGTATCATTCTTACCTGGAGGGCGAATTGTATATTTCCGAATGCATTTTAAGTCTGGTAAGAAGCTTGGCACCGGAATTGAAATTTGAACTTGTCTCGTCTTCAAACTCATTTCTAACTAGATATTCAATATCTAGACACAAACGTGAACTCTCTTGGAATATTTTGTTTTGTAACTTTTTAGAGATGCACAGAGTAGATATAGTAAGTAGATAGCTGAAATGAAATTTTTTTAAATTTATATGAGGAGTATTTCAATGTAGTTGGAACTACTGAAACGTTTATGAAAACACGCACCTTGTTTCATCCTCTGTTTTGGAATGCTAGTTAGTATTAAATAGTCTACTGATTACTTTTGGTTCGATTTCATGGTTTGTGCCTAGGATGGACACTTTCTTTGACATTGCATGGCTTCCTTAATCCTATTATTATTACATGAGTGAAGAGAATTAAAACAGTGCGTCCAGCAGCTAGCAGTACAGGTTTTTCATTCATATGATTTCTTATGTATTGTAATGATATGAATCATGGCATACTAGATGCGTATCATATTTGTTATTTATCTAGAACATCTTAGGTTGGAGACAGTAATTGTTAATTCTACCTGGGCTCTCATTTCACATCATATTATAATGTAATATCTTGCATTGAAATACCAAATGTACTATTTTGCTTCGCTATTGTAAATTATATTTGTAAATCGCATGCATCAACATGTCAAAAATTGAAATATCGGAATGTTTTAAAAAAAAAATTTTCTTGGACAGAAAAATGTTTGCATTAAGTGACAAGACGATGGTCATCTGTGGGCGATATAATGTTTACATTGCTCAACTCACGTGAGAACTCATTTCCTTTTAGTATATCTTTCGTAACCTTCAATATTTTGTATTCATTCTTTATATTGTGATTGGATTACAGAAATACAAGCCCTCAGCCTTCATTGTATCCCCTGGATGTTATTAGAAATCTTCCACCAACTTGCAAGTAAGTTTGGTGCCTTTGAGTACTGCAAATCATGTAGTCGCAATTATTTTTCTAATTTCGTATCATTGACACACTTAATTAACACTGCCTTTTATTTCTGATAGGATCAGCTCCGAAAAGCTGTGCGTTGTTTGCTGTGACATATCTCCAGACTCGAAATATATTGCTGCTGCCGACTCCGGGAAAAATGTTTTCCTGTATGAGTTTAATGACCCATCATGGGACCTATTCGCCAGCTGGGAAATGGATAAAAGAATTGTTAAAACTCAGTTCGATCATGCGAGCAACTTTTTGATTTTGACTGGTAGACCGTTAACTTTAAATTTGTAAAATTATTTCAGTTGATCCTAAAGATCCAAATAGGGCTCCTCCGTTAATTTTATGTCTTATTTGTTTGTTACAGATAAAACAGGAGAAGTCTACGTGGGGTACATAAGTTTGAAGACAATTAAGACTCCGAAGAAGATATTGGGTCATTCGTCATACATTTTGGACGTTGTAAGTATTATCTTATATTTTATATCAATTTTTGTGTATGTTGCATTACGTGATGGGAATGTTGCATTTTCAGGCGCTATCAATCTCAAACGACAAAATAGTAACCTGTGATAGGGATGAAAAAATTCGTATTTCAAATTTTCCATCGGCATACGAAGTGGATAGCTACTTGCTTGGCCACAAAGAGGCCGTAGTAAATATCAGCCTTGTCGCTTATGACTACTACCTTGTTTCGGCCTCCGTGGTATGTCTTTATACTTGGTTTGACTTTTTGTTTTAAAAAATATGTCGAGTCGGGAGACAAATCAGTACTGTGTTTATTTTGTAGGATGGAGTTGTTAAACTTTGGAATTTTGCCGATAAAAAGCTACTGAAATCGTGGAATGTTTTTCTAGTTCTCCATGGTGCAAGCTTCGTTAAACCAAAGGAGGCCCAATTAATCCGATTGAAATCAGCGGAGGCGCTTGGCAAGATCTTACTTAGTGCACAAATTCAAGGGTGCAAACTTCTTTCTCTTATATTCTTCTTCTTCTTCTTATATTGGAAGACCGGAAGTACAGTCCAGTCTATTTGCTAATAATCTACAATATACTTTTATTTACTCTTGTAGCTATAAGCAACTACCTATTTTTGAGCTGAATCCCACTGACAAGTCTCTGAAAGCTTTCGGTCAACTGAAGGTGGAATCGGAATTCTCAGATGTCGTGTGGGCCAAAGATTCGGTGTACTTATTTTCTCCAGAAGTTCCGTCTATGAAACGATATCATATTAATGAGAATGGCATCATTAGTGATAACAGCTTTCATCATCCCCGTTTGCTAGACGCTAGGACTGACATCAAAGGTATCCTCTCATTCTCATTGGTTTTTATTCTTGAAATAAATATGCATGTATAGAAACTTAGAAACTGAATATTTATGAGTGCTATGTTCTTTACAGGGTTTGCTTCTTTCAACAAGTCGACTTTGCCATTAAGAAAGCGAGTTCCCAGTGATGTGCTAAACACTGTTGCAAACGCAAGGGATATTTTGATCTCTCAGTTCGGTCCATTGCTTGATGAAGAGCCAAGCTCCTCAAAATCAGCACGCTTTAATCCTTCCAACGTACAAGAGTCTTCATTTAGACAGACTTTAGAAAAGCGAAGCATTTTCACTTCTCAAGAGCAATATAATCAAACTGCGGCTTCTGATGACGTCGGGACTACCTCACCAGAGGAAATTCACAAACCACATTCAAGCAAGACTCATGAGTATGAGCAGGCCGATGCTGCTGCTACGGAACGAACAATAATTTCTACTCATTTGCCACCCCCTGAGAAGGGGATATTAAAACAAAAGTCAAAATTCGATATGTCTAGCCCATCATTTTTGCTCAATGCAACTACCACCTCAAAACACGTTTTCATAAATGAAGATGAGGTTCTAGACCGCTATGTAGGATCTAATGGAGCTAGTTCATCTGTTCCTTTGATGAGAACCTTGGAGTCTACAAACCTAGAACTACCCAGTGAGTCGGATCCTGAGATGGTCACTTCAAAGGAGACTGAGGAAGTTCAAGAATAATCATATCCAACAACATTTAACTTTCATATGCAAATTTTCTGTTCTCTTTATTACACCACTTCATCTTGGAGTCCAAATTCTACATATAGCAATTCATTCGACCCTACAAAGCCTTCAAATTCTTAGTATTTTACACAATAAACGAGATTGATATTTTTATATACAAAATACCCTACTTCTATTGGTTTATCTTCATTCAGCACACCTTGCAGCATTTTATAATTATAAGAATAGTTTCGTGACATCATTCACGAGGAACGCATGGTTTATCTACGGAAGTTGATCATTTGGGGCTAAACACGGAGGGATGAAACCTTGGAGACCAACTGACGGCCCAATTATATGAACTCCTTACTTACGGTAATTGAAAGCTTGAATGCACACTTGCAATGTGGAACAAAGTTTTATCTACGCTAACTATCCCCGTGCTCAACTATCACACATGCGAGTTTTGTTTAATTGTTGTGTCTCACGTTGCCCACTTGACCAACGCGAAGTCCAAATACTCGTTAGAGATTTTGTTGATCATTGAGCTTGCCATTCATAAAAATAGAAATAAATAGGGTAATTTTTGTGTTTATATGGCACTGCAAGCACAGTCAGACTAATCTAAATCTACTGATTACATCTTATCTTTACTAACTAACTACCATGAGCATGTTCATAGCGTTCTGTACACCATTCTGCTCACAAAGAACTCCCCCACTCAATTACATTATAACATGGGGAACAATATGATCTCTCATGCTATTTTGATTATGTAGGTAGTGCCTCATTATACTGCCACCACTAACTAAAACGTGCACTTGCCAGCAGAAACTCGGAACCATTAATTTTTGTAGCAGTTTTCTCTTTCGTTTATGACCATACACTGGCCAGTCAGTCAGTAACAAATCCTATTCCTTCAGTGGAATGAACGTAAACTTTTTTTGTTTCGCTAACGTCAATAAAATCCAACCTGTCTGTGTCTTTCCATCGACCGTCCGTCACTGTATTGAGTTGACAGGTTTTTTTTCACTTTGCGTATACAATCTTCAACTTTTGTGAACTATTATTAGCCCCTTTTAATGTGGCCTGCCTGCAACTCTATCATCTCCCTTTACCCCATTAGGTAAAAGAGGTGTGCAGTGTGTATCCCCAGTGTTTTCCCATTGTTGTGTCACTTTTACTCCGCTGACTCACAAACGTATATGCAGTCATCATACAGGAGAATATTTTTTGTGACTTAAGTGGCAAACGAGCAAACTTGGCTGCCATTCTATCATTGGCACCCAACTGTAGTTAGTTAGTGAGTTGTTGAGGCCCCTGTGTGAATTTTTTTTTAATTTCATTTTTGCCAACCAAGAGAGTTTTTGCCATCAAATTCAATCAATCAATAGTGTTTAAATTTAACTTTAGAATTTTGTAAAACAAAATGCGGTAGAAAACGAAATTGTGTGATCGCATTTTGCTGAAGCACTGTAATGTGCAGCGAACATTTTTATCAAGAGACTGAAATTTTTGAGCATTTCTTGTGAATTTTGTCTGAAATCGACTATATTGGGAAACGCATGTGGGTAGTTTAGTTCGTCGCACAGTGCATTTGTATTTCTTCTTTTCACATGCATGTTACTCCCGATTGTCTTCCGAGTTACCCCTACAGCTCAGTTAGTGTAAAAATAAAGTATTCTTGTGCTCTGCGTACTTGATTGTTGAAGTTCAAAAATAGAGCTTGATTATGTAATGCTCACACAAGACAAATTAGTGGACTACAAGTGTAAATAATTGGTTGCCGAGAATGTGTGTCAGTTGACATTGCTTGAACGGCTACAATTAGTAGTTTTTTTTCCGCTCGAGACTCTGTCATATCCTTAGGATCTAACTAACTAGAAACTTGTTTCCATTTTCCATGCTTGCATCCATGTTTGACGGAAATCCTGTCACAAAAAAAACATGGTTACACATTCTTTGTGTCAATGATATCCATATTGGGAATAGTGATTGGTGATCAAGACACTTTATTATTCTGTTTGTGAGTTCAAAAAATTCTATCCAGTGTCTAACCAGCAGTTTAGCCATATCGTAAATCGAGATCATGAGGACCAGCAATAATAGTATGTTCACCAGAGTGTGGTCAATGGGGATCCTTCTTCCTCTTCTCGGAAGTTCTCATCTCATTTGTAAGTGCTTTAAAGAAAATTAGCGACTTATTTATTAGTGGTTATATGTCCTTTTTGACATTACTCACCTGGTTGAGTTAATGCTGTGCTAATGTAGGGATGTACACAGCCAGATGATTATTAATGTTATGGTTGTTATTGTTGTTACTTATAGTTAGTTAGCTAGTTAGTATTAATGTATTCTGTATATACATCTAAATGGAATGTATTTCTTTCGCACACCTTTTTATGCAGGGTGAATAACTAGTTTTGTTTACTAGTTATAGTATAGTTCGTTACTCTAGAATTGCATGGCTGGCACATTTTTACCATGTTGCAGTTTCACTTTCTTGTTATCACTATTACACCACCACCGTTAGGAGCTGCATGTAATCGCATCTTGGGCACTGACTAGCAGAGAATATAACGTACATCCTCTTTGTAAAATCTTCATTAACATCTGAGAGCAAATAAAAATTGCTGATCACTTGTGTGCTGTCTACAAAATACATTTATTGTGTCTTTCTATATAGTCAGTCCCTGAGGACGTGCAACATTTTCGTGAACGATCACTGTTTTGTTTTATGGGAGACGGAATTTTTTTGAACAAGATGCATATTTATTTGGTTTGCGTGTGGCAATCACTTATGTTAGTTTAAGAAAAAAAGACGCCGTTCTTCCTCATCATGTTGGAAACAAATGATCTAACCGGAATTATGACCTAATTTTAATTTGGCACAGAAATGAGCAGAACGTTATTTTGTTTTATTTTAAGGCCAGTTGCCGTTGTTGCATTTCTTGCTTAACTGTGCCAATTCATGTATGCACTTTTCTGTTTCAATGTCCTGTTTTTTTGTTTGTTTACGTTTTTTGTGTGAGGATATTGTTCAACCTAATGGTTTTTGTGTTTGCTATGTGTCTGCTAACTTCAGGCATCTGTTTTTTTCTGATTTGCTAAATTTTCTCTGGTGTGTTGCCGACGTATTTGCTTGTCTTTTTTGACCCAGTGTTGTTTGTCGCTTTAAATATATTTATTGCATATATTCTTTACGTTAATTAAACCACTGATCTAAATTAATTCATTACAAATATTCACACGTCCATCGATGTTTTTTCACCATCTTCGTTATTACGGAGCCGAAGGCGGAGTCTTAGAATTACTAGAAACGGGAGCGCCCTATGCTCCACATGTTAAAGCTAAAATCACCTGAAAACGCAAGTTGGAATTTCTGTTAACACACTCTGTTTGGAA
>Ga0210040_10006020_pt1 | contig 15252 bp, 11 predicted proteins | sample CryGeyCG12114_NA_FD_185462 | JGI IMG/M metagenome (GOLD analysis project Ga0210040, IMG submission 185462) | Groundwater microbial communities from aquifer - Crystal Geyser CG19_WC_8/21/14_NA (SPAdes) (version 2) | ecosystem: Environmental > Aquatic > Deep subsurface > Groundwater | place: USA... | reverse complement strand
GCTGGCTGCGCGACGAGCGTGGGTCCGCGACGCTCAGCCTGGCCATCGTGTTCCCGGTGGTCCTGCTGCTGATCTTCAGTGCCGTGCAGGGCGGGCTGTACTACTACGCCCGCAGCGTGGCCCTGGCAGCAGCCGAGGAGGGCCTGCGCGATGCACGGGCAGAAGGCGGAACCAGCGCCGCCGGTGCACAGCGGGCGCAGGCCTTCCTGGCCGACGCCGGCGGTGCCTCCATCCTGGAGAACCCCGCCGTCACGACCTCGCGCAGCGCCACCAACACCAGCGTCACCGTCGCCGGCACGGCCCCCAGCGTCCTGCCCGGGATGAGCTTCACGGTCTCCCAGACGGCCTCCGGCCCGATCGAGCGGGTGACCGTTCCGTGAGGCTGATCCAGCGGCTGCGGCGCAGGCTCCGCGGGCAGGAGGAGACCGGCTCGATCCCCCTCGAGCTGGCCATCCTGACCCCGGCCGGCCTGCTGCTGATCAGCGTGGTGGTCTTCGCCGGCCGGGTCGCGCTCGCCCACCAGACGCTGGACGGTGCGGCCGCCTCAGCAGCCCGCGATGCGTCGATCTCCCGCACCCAGCCGGCAGCGAACTCCGCGGCCTCGGCGGCCGCGATGCAGGCCCTCTCCCAGCAGGGCCTGACCTGCGCGAGAACGTCGGTGCAGGTGGACACCACCGGGTTTGCCTCTCCGGCCGGCACGCCGGCGACCATCACCGCCACGGTGACCTGCGTGGTGCCGCTGGCCGACCTGGCCATCCCCGGGCTCCCCGGGAGCATGACGATCACCGGTACCGCCAGCAGCCCCCTCGACACCTATCGGGAGCGCTGATGAGGTTCCCCGCCCTGTCCCGCCGCGGCGGGCGCGGTGCAGACGAGCGCGGTTCGATCGCCCCGTTCTTCGCCATCGCCACCCTGGCCCTGTTGGTGATGATCGGCCTGGTCGTCGACGGCGGCGGCAAGGTGCGAGCCCTGCAGCAGGCCGACGCGGTCGCCGGCGAGGCAGCCCGAGCCGGCGGCCAGGCCATCGTCGCCAGCACCGCCGTCCGCGGCCAGGGTGCGGTGGCTGACCCGGTGAAGGCCCGCCAGGCCGCGCAGGCCTACCTGGCCGCCGCTGACGTCTCCGGCACCGTCTCGATCATCAACGGCACGAGCCTGCGGGTGGAGACCACGATCGACTACCAGCCCGTCTTCCTGGACCTGATCGGCGTCGGGACCCTGACCTCCACCGGTACCGCCGAAGTGCGGCTCGTTAAGATCCTGAACGGAGAGGTCAACCCGTGAGCCGCCCGTCACCGACCAGCACACGCCTGCGCGGTCTGCTGGCGCTGGTCCTGCTGCTGGTGGCCCTGGTCGGCATCCCCGCCGGCCTGCTGCTGGCCGGCGGGAACCCCCTGCCCTCCACCGTGCCCAGCTTCGGCGACATCACCGACGCACTCTCCCGCCCTGATGACGGCGGGCTCTTCCTGAGCGTGCTGCTGATCGTGGGCTGGCTGGCCTGGGGCTTCTTCGCTCTCTGCGTCCTGGTCGAGTTCGCGGCCCAGCTGCGGGGACTGCCCGCGCCCCGCCTGCCCGGGCTGAGCCTGCAGCAGACGGCCGCCCGCGGTCTGGTCGCAGCCGTCATCACCTTGTTCATCGCCGCCCCCGTGGCGGCCAATGCGGCCACGATGGACGCCGGCACCGTCGCCTCGCCGACGTCGATCTCCCAGCTGGCCGAGAACGCGCCGACGGGCTCGTCGGCCACCCAGCCGGCGGTCAGCACCGCGGCCGCCGCCCAGGCGCCGGCGGCCGCCGACGTCGCGCCGGCTCGGACCCACCTGGTGAAGTCGGGGGAGACGCTGTGGTCGATCGCCGAGCGCGAGCTGGGCGACGGCATGCGCTGGCCGCAGATCGCCGAGCTCAACCACGGCGTGCTCCAGTCCGACGGTCACGCCCTGGACGACTCGCACTGGGTGAACACCGGCTGGACGCTGGCCCTCCCGGCCGACCAGACCGCCGGCGGGTCGGCCTCCCAGACTTCCTACACGGTGCAGCCGGGGGACACCCTCACCGAGATCGCGCAGCAGGAGCTGGGCAGCGCCGACCGCTTCGAGGAGATCGTCGCGGCCAGCAGCGGTATCGAGCAGCCCGGCGGGGCGCACCTCACCGACCCCGATGTCCTCGGGGTGGGCTGGACGCTCACGGTCCCCACCGCAGCCGTCGCGGCGCCGCCTGCCACGTCCGCGCCTGAGCCGGAGGCAGCGCCAGCGGCGCCTGCCGTCCCCGCTCCTGCCGCGGAGGCTGCCCCGGCACCGGAGGCGACCCCTGCACCCGAGCCGACCCCGGCGTCCGTGCCCGCCCCCTCGCCGGCGGAGGCGCCGGCTGCAGCCTCCGACCAGGCTCCGGTCGCAGACCCGCAGCCGACCGCCGGCGATGCCGAGCTGACCGCGGTCGACGAGAGCTTCCCCGTGCGCACCGTGGCCGGCGTCGGCTCACTGCTCGCCGCCGGCGTGCTCGGCCTCATCGCGGTACGCCGCGGCGCCCAGCAGCGCCGGCGCCAGCCCGGGCAGACCATCCCGCTGCCCTCCGGTGAGGCCGCGGCGGTGGAGCAGGAGCTGCGGGCCACCGCAGACCCCCTCAGCGTCGAGACGGTCGACCTCGCGCTGCGCTCGCTGGCCCAAGACTGCACGACGTCGGGTCGGCCGCTTCCGGCCGTGCGTGCCGCGCGGCTGACCGCCACGCAGTTCGACCTCTACCTCGCCGAGCCGGCCCAGCTGCCCGCGCCGTGGGACGGCACGATCGACGCGACCGTGTGGAGCCTGCCCGTCGACGCAGCCGGCGACCTGGACGCCGCCGTCGTCGCCGGCGTCCCGGCTCCCTACCCCTCCCTGGTGACCGTCGGCCACGACGAGGAGGGCGGGCACGTCCTGCTCGACCTGGAGTACCTGGGCGCCCTGGGCATCAGCGGCGATGACACCGCGACCCGCGAGGTCCTCGCAGCGATCGCCATCGAGCTGGCCACCAGCCGCTGGGCCGACGACCTGCAGGTCACCGTGGTCGGGGCCTACCTCGAGCTGGAGGACACCTTCCAGACCGGGCGCATCCGCTACCTGCCCGCCGCCGGCCGCATCTTCGACGAGCTCACCGACCGCGCCGCGCACGACCGGGAGATCCTGCTCGCCGGCACCGGCGACCTGGCCTCCGCCCGCGTCGCCGCCGACGGCGCGGACCTTTGGGCTCCGGAGATCGTTCTGCTCACCGGACAGGTCACCCCCACCCAGCGTGCCCAGCTCGAGCAGCTCATCGACCAGCTGCCCCGCGTCGCCGTCGCCGCGGTGACCGCCGGACCGCCCGTGCACGGGGGATGGGGCCTGCGGCTGGGAGGCAACACCGCCACCCTGGACCCGATCGGCCTGCAGCTGACCCCGCAGCGCCTCGACGACAACACCTACCGGCAGCTGCTCGACGTCGTCTCCCTCACCGACGAGGCACCCGACGGCCGGCCTGATGCCGCCCCCGAGCTCACGCTGCAGGACCTGCCGGCCGGCGGGGACACCGGCGAGCTGGACCCGGTGATCGCCGCCCTCGACTGGCCGCCCCCTGGGCAGCTGTCCCCGACCACCATCAGCTCCATCGACGCCGTGCAGCGGGCCGACTCCTTCGTGGTGGTCGTCCCCGCCGGCGACGAGACCGACAGCCACAGCGCCCAGGACGACCAGGTCACCGAGGAGTCCGAGACCGTCTCCGTCGGCGACGTCGACGTCCCGCTCGACGCGGTCGAGGAGGACGAGCAGGTGAACCACGGGGCGACCGCGTGGAGCACCGTGACCGCCCCGCTCGAGGAGCAGGACGCCGACACCGCGGTCACCCCTCACCCCGAGGCAGCCGCCGAGCTGGTCGGGCAGCAGCCCGCCGACGACGTCGACAACGAGCCGGCCGCGGTCGACGAGGTCAAGGTCGAGCTGCCGGAGGAGGAAGCGGCCACCGAGCCGGCGCAGCTGGCCGAGGCCATCGCTCTCCACCCGTGCACCGGCCCGCGGGTCCTCTTCCTGGGCCCGGTCGACATCGACCAGGCCACCGGTCCGGTCGAGCCGAGCAAGCGGGCCAGCCTCACCGAGCTCGCCGCCTACCTCGCCCTCAACCCCGGGCGCAGCCACGAGGCCATCGACGCGGCCATCTGGCCAGGCAAGCCCGTCACCCTCGCCGCCCGCAACACCGCGGTGAGCAAGCTGCGCCGGTGGCTGGGCAAGACCGCCACCGGTGAGGACCACCTGCCCCGCTACCAGGCGTCCGTGGGCTACACCCTCGCCGACACCGTCACCAGCGACTGGCAGCAGTGGCAGCAGCTGCTCCCCGAAGGTCCTACCGGCGCCCCCACGGCCGCCCTGGAGGCCGCGCTGGGCCTCGTCCGCGGCACACCCATCGGTGAGGTCAAGGCCCGGCGCTACGCCTGGGCCGAGCAGACCCGCCAGAAGATGATCGCCGCCATCGTCGACGCCTCCTACGAGCTCGCCCGCCGACGCCTCATGGAAGGCCGCTGGCGGGACGCCATCCAGGCCGCGGTCGTCGGCCTCACCGTCGAGCCCGGCCTGGAGCGCCTGGCCCGGATCCGCATTCTCGCCGCCCACTCGGCCGGCAACCAGGCCGAGGAGGAAAAGGCGATCGCCCAGCTGCTCGGCGTCGCCGAAGACCTCGGCGGGGATTTGGAGGAGCAGACCGAGAAGCTCCTGGCCGACCTGGCCGACCCAAATCGCGCCAACCACCTAACCGCGAGCGCGTTGTGATGGCCGCCCGCGGCCAGTCCAGTCGCCGGCTCACTGTGGCCACCGGCGCAGCCCTCAGCCTCCTGCTGTGCAGCTGCAGCGGCCAGGACGACCCGGTCGCCGAGCAGGCGCCGTCGGCGACGACGTCCGCGGCACCGTCAGCGGCGGCGACCAGCGCGCCGGCGATGCCGAGCGCCGTCCCGGTCACAGCCGAGGATCTAGCGGTTCTGGAGGCCACGGAGGCGGTGCGCGAGTTCCGCGCGACCGTCGACCGCATCAACGCTGACCCGAGCTCCGATGCGGACACGTTGCACGACGTGACCACCGGCGACGCCTACCTGACGCAGGTACGGATGGCCGTGCAATCGAAGGCCCGCGGTCTCATCCAGACCGGGAGCGTGCGCGTCGTCGATGCGACCCCGGTAAGCATCGACCTCACGACCGATACCGCCATCAAGCCGCCGAAGTACCCGACCGTCGTCCTGGATACCTGCATCGACGTGAGCGGCACCCAGGTGGTTGACGCAGAAGGGAAGTCCGCCGTGGTGGCCACCCGGCAGGACCAGGTCAGCGAACGCCTGCACGTCGTGCACTTCGACTTCGGATGGCGCGTGCACCAGATCGAGTCGAAGGGCGAGCCGTGCTGACCCTGACCCCCAAGCTCGCCAGCCAGCTGTCCGCGAGTGGACTGTGAGGACGACCGCGATGAGCGACAAACGAAGCAGCCACCTCGTACCGGAGGACTCCCGATGACCACCCGCCCCGCACGCCGGCTCACCGCCGTGGCCGGCATCGCAGCCCTCGCTCTCCTCACCAGCAGCTGCGGTAGCCAGGACGACCCGGTCGCCCAGCCGACGCCCACCTCCGCGGCGCCGACGACGAGCACGCAGACGTCCGCGAGCGTCGTGCCGGTCAGTGCGGAAGACCAAGCCGTGGCCGACGTCACCGAGATCGTGAACCGCTACTACGCGCTGACCGACCAGATCGGTGCAGATCGCGGCGCTGACGCCAACATCCTGCGGGACGTGGCCACCGGCGACGCCCTCCAGAATGCGATCCGAAACGATGTGCGCTCGAAGGCTCAGGGGCGAGTCCAGATCGGCAATGTGACGGTCCTCGAAATCGAGCCTTTCAGCATCGACCTGACCTCCGACCCGGCTGCCGACCCCCGGAAGTACGAGACCATCGTCATCGACACCTGCATCGACGTCAGTAGCGTGAATGTCGTCGATGCCGAAGGCAAGTCCGTGGTTCTGGCGACGCGCCTTCCTCAGTCGGCGGATCGCTTCTCCGTCGTGCATTACGACTTCGGCTGGCGCATCACAACGGTGGAGTACGCGGGGCAGCCATGCGCCTGAGCCGTCTTGCACCGCTCACCGTCATCGGGGGAGTTGCTGCCGTCTTCCTGGCACCTCAGCCAGCGTCGGCCGATACCGAGTGCAAGGAGTTCGACAACAAGACCGGCGAGTGCTTGATCTACATCGAGATCCCCGGCAGCCCGGTCACGCCAGGAGACCCGGCACCCGGCGACCCCGCGCCCGGTGGGGGCAGCGGCGGAGGCACTGGCGGGGGTGGACCGGCTGCTGCCCAGTGCATCGACGACCTGCTTCACGTCCCGCCGGCCGCCGTGGAGTGCACCTCCACGTACGGCTACTGGTCGAATGAGATGGACGCCTACATCCAGCCGTATGACCCTCCACCGCCTCTGGACAGCCCCCTCTGGGAGGGCCACACCGACGGGGCCGTCTACCGGTACACCTACGCCGCCGGCGGCACGCTGCCCGCGACGGGCGGCGGGACCCTCTGGGCGGCTACTCCGCCCGCCGGCCCTGCGGCACCTCCGGACCCCGCCGACCTCGCTCAGCAGGCGTTGGCGGCGATGCAGCTGCAAGCCATCGAGATCGGCATCGTCCCCGAGGCGACGCCGGGCAGCGTGGGCTTGGTCGGCCTGCCGATCTGGATGTGGGTCGACCAGCCCACCGAGAACACTTACGGTCCGATAAGCCGCACCGTCGCCGCCGGCGGCATCAGCGTCACAGCCACGGCTGAGGTGGACAGCATGATCTGGTTCATGGGCGACGGACAGACTGTCACCTGCACCACGCCAGGCACCCCATACGCAGACTCCTACGGCCGCCAAAGCTCGCCCGACTGCGGACACACCTACACCCGCACTAATACAGGCCAGCCGGGCGGTGCGTACACCGTCGCAGCGACGTCGAGCTGGACCATCACGTGGGCCGGCGGAGGCCAGACCGGGACGATCGACGACATCTCTTTCACTCAGGAAGTCCAGGTCCAGATCGGTGAACTTCAGGTAATCCAGACCCGGTGATCAGACGCGCCGCTCCCTATTTGGAAGAACATCCTTTACGCTGCACTCAAAGTGATCGGCAGAAATCCGAACAGGGAGTGGACATGGCGCGCAAGACCAGAATTTTTCTGGAAGACGACCTCAGCGGCGAGGTGCTGGAAGACGGTGCAGGAGAGACCGTCAGTTTCAGTCTCGCCGGCCAGGCCTTCGAGATTGACCTGTCATCCGAGAACGCCAGCAAGCTGCGTGACGATTTCGCCCCCTACGTCGGGCATGCCCGGAAGACCGCCTCAAGCGGATCGGGCGCGCGGCAGTCGTCTAACCGAGGCCGCCCAAGCTCAGAAGACAAGCGGGATCTCGCGCCGGTGCGCGAGTGGGCTCGGCACAACGGCCATGAGGTGTCCGAGCGCGGCCGCGTCAAGGCCAGCGTGATCGAAGCTTACGACGCCGCACACTGATGCCAGGCGAGGTGCCGGCGGGTGAGCATCATGAGGGCACCCCGCCGGCCTTCTCCGTCTCGGCTGGTCCGCCCAGTTGCTCAACCTCCGAAGAAGCTGCTCAGCTCATTGAGGTTTTGCACCATTCCGTAGACGAACAAGCCGATATAACCGGTCACCAAGAGATTGAGCACTAGCAGCACGATGATCCAGGCGAAGGCGCCGTTGTGACCGCAGGGCCGCGGGGGCGGCGGGGTGTACTGCGGCTGCCAACCTTGCCGCTCCTGGTGGGGGTGCATAGGGCTGTCATCGGCCGTTGCTGGCCAAACTCCAGTCGGACGTGGCTCGTCGGGACGCGCGGCGACAACTGAGGTGGGCGAGTGGGATCGTCAGAACGGCTATGCCTGCCCCTAACGCGGCCGCATCAAGGGCAGTGTGATCGAGGCCTGTAACGCCGCCCACTGACCCTGTAGATCGGAAACGTCGGTCGACTGGCAGCGTTAAGCGACCGGGGCGCTCGCCTACTCAATAGGGCGAATGGACTGGATTAAAGTAGACCCGCGAGACGGTGCTGCGGTTCAATGCTGTCCCCGAATTGAGGAGATGAGATGCCGGCCGGACAGACTTGTGGCACCTGCGACACCGCCGGACACAACCGACGCACGTGCCCGGATGAGATCGAGCGCCTGATGACCGGTGTCGAGTCTAGTTTCGCCAAGGTGGAAGGGCTGTTGATCGAAAGACCGCGCCAAGCAGCTCAGATGCTGAGGGAGCACATGACCCAGCTCGCCGGTGACCGCGACGAGGCGCAGGGCAGGGCCGCGATCGCCGAGCGTGAGCTGGCAGGGGCCTCGGCCAAGCTGGCTGAAGCCGAGCTCCGCATCTCCGAGCTCGAAGACGCCAATGCGGCCAAGGACCAGACGATCCGCCGGTTGATCAGCTTCCTGAACCGGATGCGCGCCCGGAACGACGACATCGTCGAGCGGGTGCGCCACTTGCAGGCAGTCTGAGCAGGCATCGGCTGCCGCGGGGAACCGAACCCCTAGCCGCCGGCAGTGGTCCCCGACGCCGAAGCTCCTGCCTGGCTAGGCGCTGAGCTGGCGAACTGGGGCGGATACCGCCGGGGGTCTCCTGGGCCGCCTCGAGCGCTGTAAGCCCGCTGGATGCGTCGCTCCATGCGCTCGACCGTGCCGCTCCCGGACGCCACGGCCAGCACCTCATCGGGCCGCTGGCCGCGGAGCTCACCGATCAGGTCGACGGTGAGGTCCTCAAAGATGTCCGCCGCGGCCGCGTACATACGGGACAGCTGCAGTAACTCCCACGCCTCGATAATCGGGTTGCGGAAGGGCTGCCGGCCGACCACCCGCAGGACGCGGCTGATCTGGGGGTGCGACCAGCCCTCGGGGCCGGCGTTGCTGGCGCCGGACCAGATGACCATGACGCGGATGTCGGACATGGTCAGTCCGAGCTCGGCGCCGATCGTGTCGTAGGAGCCGATCGTCATGTAGGCGTCGGCCAGGCGCTGGCCGATCGCACCGCTGAACTGGTCGACGACGTCGCGGACTGCGTTGCGGTGCTGAGGGAGCAGCTGCAGGTGGGCGATGGTGGAGAAGTCCAGTCGGCCGCCGGTGGTCTTGGTGCAGATGTCCACCAGGTGCTCGGGCCACCAGCGGAAGCGGGCCGGCCGGTACATCTGCTTGTGCCACATCAGGTCATCGAGCCAGCGGGCGGCGCGCTCGAGCCGCTCGTCGCCGGCCGGGGTGCCTGCCGGTGCCGGCTGCGGGGAGTCCGGTTGCAGCCCCGGGAAGCAGGCTTCGGTCTCCCGCCCCATCTCCTCGCACAGTCGCTGAGTCTCGGCGAGGACCCCAGGAGGCAGGCCGCCATGGGCGCCGCGGCCGCGCCGGCTCTCTGCTGGCATTGCATCCTCCCGGGCTCGACGTCTGCACTCAGTGTGCGGCACCAGACCTGCCGTGGTGGGCAGATCGCGCCGTCTGCGCGTCTTCCCACTTGCTCCCCACCATGCTCCCCACCATGCTCCCCACCTCCGTGGGGAGCAATTTCTTGCACTTGAGCTGGGGTTACGCCTTGCTCCCCATGCTCCCCACAGAGAAGCGACTAGGTCGTGCGTGGATGTGCGCGCGGACAGCCCGGATCGGCTCAGATCCGGATCGGCAACTTCCTGTAGCTCCGGTGTCACAGCCGCAGGCCCCCCGGTCCCTTCCCTGCCTGTGAAGGGTTCGGGTTGTCGGCATGTCGACACGCCGCTGCCCGCGTGTCGCCTGAATCTGAATCCGTCGAGTGGTAGGACTACGCCATGGGAACCAGGCGACGGCACGGGCAAGGTGGACGACGCTCTGTGGGAGACCGCCACGCCCACACGGTCCGCATGCCCGTCGACCACTTCGAGGTCTACGACGAAGCTGCTGACGACGCTGGGCTGGACGTCGGGGACTACCTCGTCATGCAGCTCGCCCACGCCCACGGTTTGCCGACTCCGGGCTACATCGAGGAGCGCCAGCGGAAGGCGCTGGCCGCCCGCGAGGCAGAGCAGCAGGAGATGCGCATCAGCGCCTGAAACGTGCCCTGAACAGCGAGAAGCCCCCCGTAGCTGGCCGGCGGAGGGGGGCAACTCGATTCGAAGCAATCCTCGCTGGAGAGGACTAGCCCAATCATACCCAGGAATCTGGGCTTCACGTCGCTGCATAAGCGGCGCTGTGACCCGTGTCGTACGAGCCGGCGCCCGTGAGTGAGTCACTCGCAGGCGACGTCGCTCGCGGTCCGCGCACCTCTCTGCGCCGCGTCGTCGAGGCCTTGGAGTCCCCGCACCTGCGCCCGCTCCGCGGCTACCACGGGCAGGACGTGTTCCAGGCGTGCTGCCCGGTGCACGACGACGAGAACCCGTCGCTAGCAGTGCGGTGGGTCTCTGGCGGCGGCCGCGGCCAGGTGCTGCTGCGCTGCCACGGCTGCAACGCCAGCTTCGATGACCTATCCGCTGCCCTGTCGCTGACCTCCTCGGATTTCTTCGACGAGGCCGCGCAGCAGTCCCACGCCGACCGGTTCGGGGTCCGCGCCGGACGCTCCCCGCAGCAACGCCGCGCCGGACAGCGCCGAGGCCGGTTGGGGCCCTTGCCCAGGCCGATTGCCAAGCCGGTGCGCACTCAGGTGCTGGCCGAGGAGCCCGAGCACACCTGGGTCACCGTCGAGACCTACCCCTACACCGACGCCTCCGGCCACCTGGTGCAGGAGGTCATTCGGGAGCGGTGCACCTCCTGCCCGACGTCGCACAAGACGTTCCGGCAGGTCTTCGTAGTCGGTGACCGGCGAATCAAGCGCAAGCCCGAAGGCTTCGCCGCCGTGCTGTACCGGCTGCCGCAGGTGGTGGCCGGCGTGGCGGCCGGAACCCCGGTGTGGCTGCTGGAGGGCGAGAAGGACGTCGCCACGGCAGAGACCCTGAGCTTGCTAGCGACCACCAACGCCCAGGGCGGTCGAGGCCTCAGCCCGGGGCTCGCCGCTCCCCTGCGTGGGGCCGACGTGCGGGTCGTGCTGGACCGAGACGACACCGGCTGGGACCGCGGCGTCGCCGCCCACCGCGAGCTGACCGCGGTCGGCGCCACGGTGGAACTGCTGCTGCCGGCCCCGACGGCGGCCAAGAGCGACTTCAGCGACCATGTCGAGGCCGGGCACGCTCTCGACGAGCTCGTGCCGGTGCATGTGGAGGAGGTGGCCGCCTGGGCCGCTCTTGCGCTGGTCCGGTCCAAGGCCGCTGGCGTCGAGCAGACGCTGACCGAGACCCAGGCGCAGCTGGTGGTGGCCGGGGAGTCCGGCGGGGCCGATGGCGAGGAGGCGCTGCGCTTCGCCCGCCGCTGGGCGCAGGAGGCCGAGATCCGGCATGAGGCGCTGGACAGCGCCTTGGACGCCGTCCGGTCCCACACCGCCCACACCGGGACCGTGTGGGCCGAGGAGGCCCTGACCACCGCCGGGGACCTGCGTCGCCAGGCCACCACGGCGGCCCGGGCGGCGCTGCAGCTGGTCGGGCAGCCCGTGCCGCCGGCGTTGCAGCTGAGCGCACCGGTCGACACCGCCGCCGCCGAGACCGCCACGGCGACCGTCACCGCCACGAACCTCGCCGCGGCGGCAGGACCCAAGCAGGAGTCGGCGACCGAGCAGGCCGCGGAGCGGTTCACCCGCCGCGACGGCAACCTCACCGTCGACGGGGCCGCGATCGCCCAGCCGCTGTTCCGGATCGTCAACAACCAGATCGTGCAGGTCGATCGCGAGAAGCGGCGCGGCAAGGACGCCGACGAGGACGGCGAGGAGGGTCTCAAGCTCGTCTTGGGCCTGGACGTGCAGATCCTGGAGATGGAGTACCTCGAGGACGCCGTCGCCATCGACGTCGACGTTCCGCAGCTGCGGGGACGGGAGTCCCGGCTGACCCAGACGATCCTCAACCCCCCGGCGCCGGCGGAGCTGTCGGGCCTGGTGCTGACCTTCACCCACCCGACGTCGGGGGAGGTGATGCAGCTGCGCATCAGCGCCGACCAGTGGCGCGATGCCAGCTGGATGGAGGCCCTGCCCGGGCAGCCGGACTACGACGGCAAGCCCGCCGGTCTGGCCACGGTGCGCCGGGCGATCAAGGCCGTGAGCCCCGACATCCGGATGACCACCCGCTACCGGTCGACCGGCTGGCGGGAGCTCCCCGACGTCGGCTGGTGCTTCATCCACGCCGGGGGCGGGATCAGCAGCACCGGCGCGCAGGAGATGCCGGTGCTGCTCACCGGCCCGCTGGCCCGCTACGACCTGCCCGACCCCACCGTCGACGCTGCTGCGCTGCGCGCGGCGTTCGTGGAGCATTCCGCCGGCATGCTGACCCGCCTCCCGGCCCGGGTCACCGCCCCGATGCTGGGCCAGGTCTACCGGTCGGCCCTGGGACCCAACCCCTGGGTCCTGGCGCTGATCGGCTCCCCGGGGTCCTACAAGACCTCGATCGCCTCACTGGGCATGCACCACTGGGGCGAGCTGTGGGACCGGCGCAAGCCGGCCAGCTCCATGTCGGGCAACGGCGACACCCTCAACGCGCTGCGCATCAAGCTCAACGCCGCCAAGGACGCCCTGTACTGGGCCGACGACGTCGCCCCGACCAAGGACTGGCTGGCTGCCCAGAAGCTGCTGGAGGAGTTCGCCCGCCTGGTGCACAACGGGGAGCAGCGTTCCCGGTCGACCCGCGACGGTCTCGGGGTCCTCGACGGCACCCCGCCGCGCTCGAGCGCGATGGTGACCAGTGAGGTCATGCCCCGCCCGGGCTCGGGCGCCCAGCGGATGCTGGTCGTGCCGCTGCAGGCCGAGGAGATCTCCCTCGACGCCCTCATCGCCCTCGACGGCGAGGCCTCTCGGCACGGCCGGGCGCTGCTGATGGCCTCGATGCTGCAGTGGCTGGCTGCCGACCTGACCCAGCACAAGACCCGCTACGCCGAGGAGGCCCAGCGGTACGCCGAGCAGCTGCGCGCCGACGGTGAGGCCGTCCGCCAGGCCGAGGCCGTCGGGTCGATGTGGTCGGGGTGGTGCGCGATGACCGACTTCCTCGTCCACGCCCAGGCCATCACCGCCGACGAGCAGACCCAGCTCCTGGCCCGAGTCGATGAGGCACTCGGGCAGGCCGTCGCAGCCACCGCCGACCCCGACATGCCCTCGCGCACCGGCGCGCGCGTGCGGGAACTGCTGTGCCACGCGCTGCGCTCGGGCCTGGCCTACGTGGAAGACGTCCGGACCGGCGATACCCCGCCGTGGCCACTGGCCGGCCGGCTGGGCTGGCGCAGGGTCGCGGTCGGCTTCGACGACATGGGTGGTCCCCGCTACAAGCTGGAGGCGCGAGGCACTCGCTTCGGTTACGTCCTGCACGACCCCGACGGCCGCGACGGGGGCGCGCAGCTGCTGGTGGACTCCACTGCGCTGGAGCAGGTCCTGAAGGCCACCGCCGGGACGATGGCCGACGCGGTGCAGCTGGACCGGGGCACCGCGATCCGGGCGCTCTACGACGAGGGCGTGCTGATTGCTGAGGAGCGGGCCGGGACCACGCCCCGGTTCACCGTCCAGCGCACCCTGCACTGCGAGGACCGCCGGCAGCGGGTGACCGCGCTGCGGCTGTGGGAGCTGCTGGGTGAGGAGGGCGAGGACGACGGCACGCTGACCTTCCTTGAGGGCCCCGACCTCGACCCCGACGGCGGCGATGACCAGCTGCCCGTCGACGACGTCGACCAGACCGCCCACGCCGGGGTAGAGGCCGCGGCCGCGGCACTGTTCGGCCCCACGGCGTTTGACGGTTCGCAGCAGACGGGGCTAGCCTCGCCGGCACCAACCCAGGGCCTGACCAGCCCAGCGGACGAGCAGGAGCATCACGCGATGGCACAGCTCTACAGCGACGCCGAGGGCACCGAGGCCGTCGCCGAGATCCTCGAGGACTCCCAGCCCTGCCAGGCGTGCGGCCGTCCCTGCGCTGCACGCTTCGCCGGCGTCGTCCTGCACATCCCGTGCTGGATGCGCAGCACTGCCGCCAGCCGGGCCACCCGCCCCACCGTCACCGCCCCGGCCACCGCCGAGCAGCAGCCGGCCACCGAGACGCCCGCCGCGACCCAGCCGCCCGCGCCGGCCGCGGCGCCGACCGAGCCCGCGAGCGCACCGGCCACCGCTGCTGCGCCGACGCCGCCGGCCACCGCCCCGGCGCGACCGGCGTCGCCCCGCGGCCGCCGCACCGCCCCGGCAGCCGCTGTCGCGTTCACGGCGCCGGCCGCGGTCGCCCACACCGACGGCGTGTGGCTGCCCGATGGCACCTGCCACGAGCTGCCCGTTGACCTGATCCACATCGGGCAGCTGGCCGAGCTCGTGCACGACCTGCAGCTGGGCACCCAGGTGACCAGCTGGCGCAGCGAGCCCGGGCAGCTGTGGCTGACCGGTGAGCTGCTGGGCGCCCTGGGCGTCGAGGTCGCCGCGCTGCCGGAGGAGCCCACCGAGCGGGTCGAGGCGATCTACCAGCTGACCCAGGGCGCACCGCTCGTGGAGCTCGCCCGCGCCGAGGGCTGGGAGCTCGGCGGCAGCGGCGATGGGCTGCGCGGTTGGACCCGGGTCTGGCGGGGTGAGCGCCGCGGCGTGTGGATCGCGCTGATCCTGGCGATGAACGACGACGCCCTGGAGACCCCGGTGCTGGCCGACGCTCCCGCCCCGGCCACCTTGGCCCGGCGGCTGGCGCTGTTCGCCGAGCACCTGCAGGCGCCGTGGGCGATGGGCCCCTCGGCGACCGGCATCGACCTGATGATCAACCTGCGCTGGAAGGACCGTGAGCGGTTCTTCGCCCCCCGCGAGCCGGTGCCCCCGGCCCAGGTGTCCACCCTCGAGCAGGACATCAACTGGTCCCGGGTGCCCACCGAGGACGAGCAGTCGGCCCGGTTCATCCACGCCTACGACCGTGGTGGCTCCTACGCCGCCGGCGTCGCCGGCCTCGAGCTGGGCGTCGGAGAGGCCGAGCACCACCCGCAGGGTCGCGCATTCGACCTCAAGCTGCCCGGCTACTGGAAGATCGAGGTCCCCGAGGGCGCCGGGGACTGGCGCTTCCCGCACCCCCTCATCCCGCGCGGCTCGGCCCCCGCCCAGCCGATCTGGCTGACCACCCCGGGCCTGCAGCTGGCCTGGGAGCTCGGCTACGAGCCCGACGTGCTGGCCGCCTACGTGTGGCCCGAGCACGCCCGGGTGCTCGACCCCTGGTACGAGCGGA
>Ga0210040_10006019_pt1 | contig 15253 bp, 5 predicted proteins | sample CryGeyCG12114_NA_FD_185462 | JGI IMG/M metagenome (GOLD analysis project Ga0210040, IMG submission 185462) | Groundwater microbial communities from aquifer - Crystal Geyser CG19_WC_8/21/14_NA (SPAdes) (version 2) | ecosystem: Environmental > Aquatic > Deep subsurface > Groundwater | place: USA... | reverse complement strand
TGTGGGCTCAGTTAAATTTTGTCAGGCATATCATTGTCATCATTGAAACTGAAAAAATACTGTGGATATTTTGATGGATACACTTTTTAATTCATATTCCAATTCATAAGTGAATGTGAATTTTAGATCTGACACCGCATAAACACGATGCGATATTCTTTCCCTGTGGGTGTCATGCATATGCATAGCTGACTTATATAGCATTGACATTTTTATAAAAATTAAAATTCATTCATCGCCTTCGGTAAAAGTTTCCATTACTTATTCATGTTAAAGTGTAGCGGAGAAATATAGAAGGGTGAAAAGGGATGAACGACAAAATTTGGTGTTTTCCAGTCGCTTAATATTCTGAAGTGTGCAATATTCTACTGCAAAGAGAATGGAAATATTCCTGTATGGATCGCTTGCGGCAATATGAAGGCATGGCTGCATGTTACACTTTTATGGTAAGAAAAAATCCCAAATGAAATGAAGGATTTGAAAATGCATTTCACTGCAGGCGTAAGGCGTATTCACCTTATTTGCATTTCGATTGCAACCCTTGCTGTGTATATTTCATGCTTAAAATGGATGTTTGCTTTTCAATGGAAAAAGTGAACACTTTTTTGCTACTGTTCTTTTATAGAACAATATAAAACGGTGTGATTATAATGTAAGGCAAACAGAAATATTTGATGATATTTATTTCAATAAATATAAACTCTCGAGAGAAGCTCTGAACAGAATACTTACCACTTTTGTAAACATTAATGCCTATGGTCTATGCATTATAGTGCAAGAAAAACAATACAATTATTTCCATTCGAAGACTTTGGCCTTCAAAAAAATAACCAGCCAGACGACAGACCTTCAAAGTATATAAAAATCCGTATGATTTATTACATTTACTCGGATAGATAAGTTTTGGAAACATTTGAAGTATGCATGTGCCAAAACCCATTTTGATTGATAAAAGGATTCAACTCTGGTGTTTAAACTTAACCTACAGCTAAACTTTCTTCGCTCTGCTCCAAATGATGAGATCCCCATGAGTAGAAATTGATTAGACATCGATATTGCATTCCTCGCAGACATTCTCATTAGATACGACTAAATACTTCGCCTAGTGAAAACGATCTATTTTACGTGACCAACTTTTCTTTGACAGATTCCTTCTATCAGGTGTTCTATATTTGCCCATTAATCATACATTAGACTGAAGAGTAGGTTTTAATGCGTTTCGTTGACATATCATCGACAAAATTTAGATTGATGCTTTGTTTTGCTCTACTTATGAACCAAAGAAACACAAATGTGTGTGATTTTCCGAGCGTCAAGCTATAATATACGGGTCCGGGTGCGCTAACTACACGAGTTTGCATTGCATTATTGTGAACTCTCAATGTGAGTCACAATATTTCCCATATGTTACCATGGCAGGCCCGCCCGCTTAACTTGTATACACAAATAACACAATACACAACAAACAGACAACGGAGCTATAAGGTTGTCTAGTTGTCATGTCACTTTTGAATCTATACGTATTATACAAAGTTCAGTTTTGTTTTGTAGTGTAGTGCGTTCAAATGGTACTTGAATCCTTAATAATCAGTCATCGCATACATGCACAGTAACCTACTCACTCATATGATCTAAACGTGAATGCCCTAAGTTTGGTCAATAACTGGACAGGTTAATTTGGTCTACTTTCCAACTACACTTGCCCATATCAACTGGAGCGTAGATAGATACATAGATTTGTTATCTATGGATTTGCTTGCTTTGAATCATATCTGTTAGTTTGGCTCGTACCATATGAAATTAAAGTGCACAGAGAAAAGGTAATTAACACTGTAACCTAGCAGTTGAATATAATAGGCAGAAATCTTTAGTTTGGTGTTTTTGTGATGTGAGTGATTTAAACTTTTATGAGACGGTGAAAGCATGAACAAGGTAAGGTTGCGATTCCTTTCGATTTTTGTGTAAAACTATTGACGATTCTATTATTTATTTGACAATTAATTTTGAAGTCCAGTACTGAGAAGACAAGATTATGTATTGCATTGTTATATAGTGTCACGGGTTTTATTTGTATTGATTTTCCCGTTTAATAAATAGTGCTTTGTATTATGCTGGATTCAATGATGACTGGAGCAATGTAGGGCAATATCTTGAACTCCATGTTTTATGGTGACAGTTTGATTCTGCTTATTCACTCATTGTTGACATGTATTCCAAGAAATGAGATTCTGGCCTCTTATTCTATTTTATTACGTGTGTGTATATGTGCAAAAGAATCTGACAGCGGAAATCTACCATGATAATAGAATTCGCAAATGCAAAGAAAAAAGCTACTGTGTAGATTGTTTATCCAGTTTCCAGTGCCTGTGTATAGCTCATGCAGAATATGTGCGTAGTGTCTATTGACTGGGAAACTTTGTGTCTTACTGTTTTTTTAGATTTATGTGGAACGTGCGAAATTCTATCATTGTACTTCGTATTTATTCTCGTTTGTCTCATGGGTCTGTCTTTTGTTCAGTTCTTTGGATTCCAGACAGTGAAAAATGATTTTTTGCTTTTTATCTGATTTAAAGAATATTTAGTCGTGTATCCCGACGAGCTTCTTAAATTATTATCTAACTTTAATAACATTTCACTGTGTTATCCATTGCAAGATAAGACATTTTTCGTGGTTTTCTCCACAGTTGTTTGTTACCACATTCAGTTAGTTAGCTGATGAAAAATGTAAATATTTCTTAATTAAATTGTAAAACTCCGAGAGTGCTATATAGTATGCAGATTGACTTCATTTCAATAAAATCCAATTACTTTGCATAAAAGTTATTTCGCTCTGGCATTACTTGCTGACTAAAAGTCAGAAAGTTTTAATAACTTGTCTTGTCTCGTTTTCAATTTGAAGTGTTACTTGCTATGTTGTCAATTTTTTTCAAATGTTCAACTTTTAATTTGTAGAAAGCGACATATCTTTTTTCAAATCATTGACGTTTTTTAATTTGAATTAATTAGCGCCATATTAATAATTAGGATTGTTGTAACTCAATTTTATGATTTAAAGAATATCAGATGGTATTCACCAAGCATTCACTAAGTATTTCACTTGGGAGTTATGGGAAACTATAGCCAAACTTACGTGTGTACTATAGACTGGCCGTGAAATTAAAAAGCTCAAGCTCTCGAAAAGTAAGCAAAAACTTGTATCCAGTTTCACTATAAGATCATATAGGTAGGAGTTGAAAATGACCCCAAAGGTGAATACAAGTACATTAGTAATGGGGCACAATGAGGAGAATTCGTTTTGTAACAATAATAAATGTACCTTGTTTCCTGTTTCGCATTATAAATGTGCTCAGGTGGAGAACGCAAGAATGCACGTGCATGATTTAATAACATATTATAATGTGTCATCGTCTCCTACCTAGTCAGTGCAGCGTTTCCAATGAGTTGTGCTTTACTCACTGCCTACAAGCATACACGAGTTCCCAAATCATGTTCAGGGGTCATAATTTAATTTCATGTCCTTAACTGCTACTGTAAATGATTGTTCGACGGGCGAACACAGGAGAAGGGGCATATGGCATTATTATTATATTGTGAAGTGGGAACAAACAACAGAATCTAATGTTCTGCTTTGTATTTCCGTCGGCAGTAATAATAATAATAAGAGTCCTCTGGTCTACTTGCAGTTATTGCTAAAGCGTTTCTCCAATTATGTCCCGTTCACTGCCAAAGGATTCCTAAAGTGGAGCTATTTCCCAATTTGCTGGCAATAATTCTAATAGGGGATCTAGGGTTTAGTTCAACGTTCGTGTCTTAAGGTTTTTGGCTTCAGAAATCAAATCGTAGTATCTTTAAGGTTGTCTTTCATTGGTTTATTGCATTTACTAATGAACTTTGCTAAGTAACAAAATAAATTTTTCGCCATCATGTGCTGTATAGATTTGTCTCTAGTCTCTACTGATTTTTATCGGTAGCAAAAAGGATGGTTTTTCAATTGTATGAATAAGTCGTGACAACAGTGACAAGGTTTGTCGGATTTATAACTCACGACAAATCCTTAAATTGTGTATAATACGAAGTTACGCAATTGCATAGATGGGGAATGACCCCATAAAGTCATGTTTAAAAAACCAGTAGTAAGAAAAAACGGCTGTTTAAAGAGAATTTCAATCCCCATTTCTTTCACTCAAATGAACAGAAGCGATCGTTTATGATAAGACATGAGTAACTAAGCTATGGTGGTAACAGAAAAATATCTATTTGCTATCTTTGGTAGACTACAATGCTTCTTTAGTTCAAAGAATTCGGTTCTTCAAACTTTGATAAGTCCATTTCTCATGTGTTTGCATGGGAAACCCGATTTGAATTCATTCATGTGCCTACAATGATATTCTGAAAATCTTTCGTCTCATTAAATGTCTGTATAGGGAGTTTTGATTATTTGTGCGTAATTAAATTTAATAAAATCATTTTTACTTTCATTATGTGTACGTTTTTGATCGGAACAAGAATGGAAATATTACAGTCGGATGGACAAGTTGAATGTCTATATTAAATGTGTACCCTATATCTTTGCTGTGTGAATTTTCATCCTTGTAACTGTATGCTTGTCTGTTGTAATGAAAAGCTCCTGGTTGTGCTCTATGAGATAGCATGAAGAATGGGGGGCAAGACAGAAGGAATTCACGCTCTGTCGAACAATAATTTAGGATTGGATGTCAGCAAATAGGATAGATGACATCATTTGAGCCATGGACAAGAACTTACTGAAAACAGTTCATATTTCCTACCTATATAGCTTTACCATTGGTGAGCGAGGGTGAATCATTTTACCTACCGTTCTTTTTGCTGTAAAAAACCAGTATTTAGTCCAACTGACAAATATTTGTGAGTTTGACTATTCTCAGAATTCTTGTAAATCAACATTTGCAAACAAACACATAATTATAGAATGTTTGCCGATCTCGGCGATCTCCTTGCATTTTGCATATAAATTTATTTTCCGTCAATCTAGTAACTTTACTAGCTGACTAGATTGTCCAATAGAAGAATTTCAAAGGAAAAATTATAGTTTACATTTCTACTGGAATCATAATTCAGTAAAAAACGGTTTTCAGATGGCCCAACGTGGTTGTGCAATGTGCACTGTGTAAACAAAAAGGAAAGTCATAAGCCAACTGGTGAATGTGCGAGCATGCATGTACTGTGTACGTAAAACTATACACAGACCGGAATAACATGGGAAATACAACACAACACAGGGAGCATATTAACGTATATTGATGTTGTCATCAGATTTGCTGTTTGCGAATACAAATGGGGAGCCGTATATATTTGTGCGTGTCACCAAATCTGTGTGTTCAGATGACAGTCACTACCGTAGAGAATAGGGGGAACGGAATTTCGTTGGTTATGTATTACACAAGACAAGGAGCCCACCGCCCTTATATGTAAGGTGAATGCCAATTAAGTGAAGGCATATTCCCTGTAATTGTGTGTGGCTCCATTTTTTGGGTGTAAAAGAGATGTTCCCAGCAGAATGATCGAATTTCCCAAAGAAATTGAGCTTTGATGAAATAGGAAGGGAAAGACATTTATTTTTTATGGGAGCTGACATAAAGCTTACCTTTTACACTAGGGGAATTGATGGGAACAATATGTGACGTTAATTGAGTCGTCTATATTGAAAGGGATTGTGAAAGTTGGATTTGTTGAACCAAAAGGACATATTTTTAGTATATAGGAGATAAGTAGCTGTATAATTTAAGATGCGCTGGAATCCATTTATTCCTAGCTTTGCGTCAACTATTCACAATGGGCTCAATGTAACTAATTAATTTGTGTTTAAATCGCATTTATTTTTAGATACTAAATAGATTACTTTAAACTACAAAGTTTGGCAATTTGGCACCGTTTTTTAAAATCCTGTTGCCCTTAATGTGTGCAGTAAATAAGTACAGCCATTTCACTTTAAGCCAACAGTTTCAAACAAATGCAATCAATACCTGTATCCAGTGAAACAAAGGCCGCATGTACTTATCTCACTCACTAACTAACTAATGGCACATTGCAACCCGAGTGTATGTACAGCTAACTAAAAGTTGAGAACTCTATGGGAGATTAGATGGATCAAGGCCGTCTAACTAACTAAACTAAAAGAAGTCTCTTCTGCAATCCTGTCTTTTTAATTTGTTCTTTTTCCTAAGAGCCATCATTAATCCCTGTCACTTGGAACTGACTGAGCTATTCTGGGGAGCCTGTGGGCATAGCATTCTTTTCCGTTCATACATTCCATGTCTCCTGTGGCATTCAAATTCGCAACGCTATTTAACTAAGGAATACGGATCTGCGTGTAGTGTGTACACAATACTGATTCATACATACATTTGATGGTTTTTTTTCGGCCTGCAGACAGTCTGTCTGTCAGTCTTGTTTAATGTTATTCAATCACTCGATCCATTATTTTAACTCTCAGTGTGTAATACCGCTGACAATCTAGGTTGAGTCACACTCAAGCACAAATGCTACCTTGTTAATAATTTACGGACCACAATTCTTGACGTGAATGAATGCATAACTTGTCTCAAGTATCATTTAATTCATTCACTCTTCTATCTCGTAGTTTCAAATCTATTACTCACTTGCACACCGTCTGGACAGCAAAGATTGTATTGTATCAGGTATAATGAGGGAATGCTTAGCATTTAATTCAGTTACGTCAAATGTATTATGAAGTGCCGTTTGGTGTGCGGCCTTCTTCAGTTCCCTCATCTGTCATAATTCTCTTCCCGTTTGTTTCCGGTCGCACAAAGGATTTGATATTCACTGCGCTTTTCATATCAAAAGCACTCACAGACCAGTAGATGAAATATTGTCTGTGCATTTTGTCATCGTTTTCATTCGTCCATATATTAATCTAAGACCTGTGCTAATGAAATGATTGTGGACCGCATTCTATATGGTTGGCTGGTCGGTAGTCCTAACTAACTAACTCACTGGGTTGAGAGGAAGTATGGGATTCAGTCAGCGCATTTAAATTGTGGGCATGTATCTGGAATAATGGGCACCCTCCATTTGTGGTGATTTCTTGAATGTGCTTGTTTTTCTTTGAACGCTGTATTCTTTGTGTGGGCTGAAAAGAGCCAAGTGTGGATGTGTTCTATAGCTGTAGTTCTAGTATATGGTCATGTAATACAGTTTACACTTGGGTCCTGAATGCATGTGTAATTTCCATTAAGGGCTGCATGAATGGTTTTATACATGTTTTATGCACTCTATTATTGCTGTGGACAATGGAGGAATGCACCAGTGTAGTATAGTTTTGTGCCTTGCTGTGCATTTTTTAGTAGTTTGTTACTTGGCTACAAAGGAAATAAGTCGTGCTGTTTAGTTAGAAACTTCTCTCTCTGTGGCTGTTGCATCTCATTGAGAAATAGAGGGATGTGTGTAAATCTTACTTATAGTTTTTTTTGCCGTTCCAAGATTTACATAAAGTTCTTGTGTCGTCAGCAGAATAAGAAGTATCTCATATTTTTGAAAGCCATTTGAAACACTGCGGTTTAATGCTTTATTATGTCAGGGCTGTTATGACTTTTTCACTGAGAGCAATGCCAGATGATGTATGCAAACGGCCAGGGAAAGGTGTAATACTTGTAGTTTATGGGACAGGTTGAATGTTTAAATAGGCTTATGTGTTATGTAGATTGGAACCACTCTGTGATCGTCTTTTTATGGCTGTAGCATCGTATTACCTTTTTTGGGAAACATAGTTTGCACATTTAAAAAAAAATCGTCCAGGTACATTTTCTGACGGACTGGGCATTGTTTGAAATTAATAGTGTGGGTTGTTGTATCTAAATTTTTGCAGAGTTGAGTTAAAGGAACTGTAAGCTGGCTTTTTTAATCATTATGAGCTTGCATTCCAGGCTTCTAGGGCAAAATTGTGTTATTCGCAAGACTATTGATTGTCCAGTGTTCAGATTTAAACTTATAGTTAGTTGATTTGATTCCGTGTAAACAACTTTGGAGTTTTCTCATCACATTTAGTCCCTTGCATCTGAAATAATGATGTCGAAACACTTGACATGAACTCAATAGAAATCTTTTTCTCTTTCTATCAACATCAATCATAGTCAAAGGTCATTGAAGAAAAGTGAAAGAAAATCCACATGGATTTGAACAGACTTAACTCTTGTCATTTTAAAATGCTCGTGCTTTCAGCACATGCTTTCTTCTCTGAGAAAGACAGTCTAATGACATTTTAGGAAAACAGCTAGGGATTTGAATTCATTATATAGCAAAGGATCTAGAACATAAAAATAGGATTCGTTCCTTTTTTGCATGAATTAATACCCATGCTATTCTTTTCGGGAACTCAAAGGTAACGATCCCTGTCGGCACGAGGAATAAATATTTATGCTACGAACACTACCAACTTATTTACTATCCAGGTAAAAATGATCTAGTTAACGAGGAGCTGCCAACAGGAACACATTTTAATACCTTCTAATAGCATTGGGAGCTCCTTTCTCCTGTGTAAATTGAATGCTGTGGAAAAAAAGCTCATCATTGTAATGAGCATGATTACGAACATGTAAAAAGCGCGCGAGAAACCAACTGTAATAATAATAATGCGAATTGCTAGCTCGTTTAACCTGTTCGGTTGGCTGTGTACGAAAATAGGGAAAAGCACGCACCAGCTGTAATGTCTACATTATTCTGCTCCCTCAGAAAAATACACTGGGTGATGAAATATTTGAAGAAAATGAGTTCGAGACTGCCTCTGTCGTCTATTTCATTTTTTTACGCATTCCCTTGTCTTACGGGAAGAGATTTATGTGAATAATATCTTCAGTATGTGCTTCCTTGCTACAACACCATAAGACAATGCATCCAACTAACTCTATACAATTTGTGCACGTTATACACATACTTGTAGCTTTGGCCCTTAAGCTCACCTTTAACTAACTAACTATCGTATATAGTTAGTAACTGGTAGCTGGCAACACTTTTTCTAGACGTAAGGATTGTAATAATAATATGTGTGTGGTGTGCCCGCAACAATGCTAATATTCCGGGGGAATGGGCAAAATGCACGGAATCGGCATCTCATGCTTTTGTCTACATACGAGCTTAATGTATGTGTGAACAAAGGGAAAGCGGCACTGTGTTGGCTCAACTCATAAGCATTTGATTTATGAGTCAATTATGAAATTTTCTCACCGCAAAGAGTGCACCCTGAGAAAGCCAAGCAGGAGGGGAAACTTTTTCTGTCATCCATGTATGTTGGCTGAATGGATTCAATTCCGTTGAATGGAATCTATGTGTGGCAATAACGGTCTCAACATTTTATCATCCAAAAGTGGTGGCTCCTTCCTTTTATGCCATAGTAGTAATAAGCTAAAGCCACTTTTTATTTAGATGTAAACGAACCAGTGCTAGGCCATTGTAAATCTTGGCTTGTCTAAGGGGCCATTTTCACAACTTGTTAGCTGTTAGTTTGTGCAAAGGGAATGTTTGCATCTTCGTAACAAGGGTAGTGTAATAGTGAGTAAAAAAAAAGGAATTGTATACTTCTCTCCCGTGTAATAGTGGAGCATTTTTTGTTCGTTGCAGTAGCAAGCAATCGTGGGGAAAGTCTCCAGATAATAGATTGCTTTGAATAGCAGTAGTTTTCAGTAATAATAATGCCAAAAGCTACTTATTCCGTGTTCTCATTGTACGACTAGTAGTAGTAGATTGTGCACTATACATAAGAGTGGAAATAAGGTTTTACTGTTATTATCCCCTTTTATTAAATGCCAATTTAGGCGTGCGTCTTGATGATTTTATTTCCCTTTCACAGCATCCCTTTAGTTTCTTAAGTTGTAAAGACTTTTGGGAGGATTATCATAGGATCTGATAGTGATGATGCATGTGTGTTTTACAACGCTCTGTGAGATTTGGTCCTGCTGAGCTTGCAGGCTGATAAATGGCCAAAGGGTTTTCCTATTGTTTCGGTTTTATGCTTTTATGGCTAACAAATGTATATAAAGCTAGGAATCTTTGTGTTTTTTTTGTGGAGAAAGCAAAAAATTATTCAGATTTTACTCCAAAGAATCTTTTTACTAGTTAATTGTTCTGTGAAAAGAGTACTTGTGAAATATTTGAACAAATTAACTTGTTGCTAAAGACGATTTGTTAACTACAAGTTTCCACAATTGAGATATTTTAGAATTTGTGGTGGGATGCCGCGCCTTGTTGCCGAAATTTCAAAAGTTTTTTATTACGACATCACGAAACAAATAAATCCACCATCTGTGCCCGACGAATGCTTATCACATGAAGTAAGTGGACTCGTATAAATTAATTGTGTCCCAACCTGTCGTCAAGATATTGACCTTGTGTGATTTACCGGAGAAAAAGTTAAACCCTAAGAGACACCAATAAAAGAGTTGATGATAATAGGAGCAGTCGTTGGAGCGGCAGTACAAATAAGTTGCGGAACTATTTATGACCAGATCAATGATAAGAAGGAGAAAGTACTTTGGTTTATTGCACTTGAACCGTTGATTGAGAGAGCTCTCCTTGTACATTCACTCAGTGTGTGAGCAAGTAGGAAACAAAAAGATGTGACTTTTGCCAATCTACAGGCCACATAGAAGAGTCATGAAGATGCAATATTTTGTTCACAATGGTCCCATTCGCATCAAATGAATTGAAATGAGGCTGATACTTGGAAATTAAAGTGTGGTTTCATTTCAGATTTAGGTTTATCATTGAATATTTGGTTTAAATCTCGTTCACGAGAAAAGAATTTTCCTTAGTAGTATTCCATCAGTAAAGCATCCATGTCTCAACTTTTCATGATGGGATGCCAGAAATGAAGTCATCTCCGTTGTCAACTGATATAGTATCAGTGAAGAGCCTTATAAGAATATTACAAACATAAGATCCATTTGTGAAGCTCTTGTAGCATGACATGGTTTGTAAAGTGGCTTGCTATGTTATATTTGTCTAGTTACTGCTCCTTTTTTCATCACGGAGATATAGTGGGAACAAGTCAAGTAATTTCATGACTCAAACTCTACCGAGTTGTAAGATTTTCTCATAGTTCTATTGTTACAGATCTTGCTCGCACTTTCACTCTCAGTCCCTGTAGTTAGGAGGACTGAAAAGAGGGGATGACATGAGCAATTGGAGTGGAGTGACTTTTGTGATTAAATTGGTGATTTATATCTTGTGATTCCTATAGAGAAATGGAGAATCTACACGTAGCACTTCTTGGATTCCACTCACTCATTCCCATTGTTTCTTCCCTCCTCCTCTCTACCTTTTACTTACTTGAGAATAAGATCAGATTCTCTATGGAATCAATGGATGTGATCTATGAAACCATTGCACTATGTCTGCCTACTGCATCTAACATAATATTGAACTTGTTTAATGTAATAATGCAAGCGGATTCCTCTTTGATTGGCCCTACCATTTGTGCTTGCTTGCCGAGCTCCCAATTAATGAGTAGAATCATTATTTACTTTTGTCTTTGGTACTTGCTGGCATTGGAAACTGCAACTGTGCATTCCAATGTGCATCAGTCAGGATCCCTCCTAATGTGAATCTATGGGAAAAGTCATGTGCATCAGCAGACGTGCATACGAACTGATGTTGAAAAAATGTGTGTTTTTTTGGGTTCATCGTGGAATATTTTTTTGCCATTTATTTTCTCGTTCAGTGGGAGAAAAAGAAAGTATTTAAAGGAATGCACAGCCGCATCACTTTTTCTCGCAGAGACCATTAGAGTACATTGTATTTTTTATCTGTATTTGTATACGTATGAAGTTGAAAAGTTTTGGATTTTGTAGCTTCCTTCAAACTTGTGATCAGCTCAAGAAAAATGTTGTTATGGAATCTGCTGATGGGCTCAGCAAGTTAGAAAGTTGAACCTTTTTGAAGGACTTGATTCGAGTGAGTGAAGGGAAATGCATGCTAGATAGTATAGTGAAAGGATGCACATTCTAACTTGAGTGATATTTACATTTTTGCGTTCAATTTTTATGCACGAGTTGGAGAACTGGTACATCAGTGTAATAATAAGCGTTTAGTCAGAAGTTGAGAGGAAACCATTAGCTAGCTTTCCCGCACGACTGCCAATAATGGGTTTACTTTCACTGGATTCATATGGCATGTGGATATTGGTACTGTTTCGTATTCAAAATTATCTATACAGTTTTGTACTAAAAATGAGGATACTTACCAACTTACTTGCATTCAATTACATGGTGAACGGAAATGCACTCTGCAGCATATTGAATATTTTGATGACTTTTTTTTGGTATCTAGTAGAAATTATTGATTTAAAAAGTTTTCCCATTTAGAATGTCATATTTTTTTCCTTTTGGTTGTTACAAATGTGTCTCAATCTGCAGCGACTATCTAACCCGCATTTTTTATTATCCTTTTCGTTGCCCTTGCATTTAAACTGATGAATATTGGAAAATCGGTATTTCGCTATACTCTCGGGAAAAAACTACTTTACATATTGTATTGCATTATATATTTCAGGTATGATGATTGCTGAAGTATTTATTTCAGAGGTGTACACGTGTGTTTTCTACTCAGAGTCCTATGATGTCTGCAAGCCTATAGTATTATGTTTACATGGATACCTGAAGGAGAAAGTTGAGATCCATTAGAAAACACTGAGGGGGGTGCAAGTGTTGGGGAATTAAATTATCGCAGTGAAATGATGCATGGGTGATAGAAATGATGTTATGCCAGGGAACAGTTTAGTACTCTGTCTGTTGCTATTCTATCCGTCTGTACAATATTGGTTCCAGTGGCGCGTGTCAGGGCTCTTATGCACGCATTTTAGATCATAAAGATGTGTACGTACAACATGGGGGTTGATGGGCATGAATATTTAAATGATAGTTGAGAGGGGAGGTAGCAGCTAAGGAGAAATTCATGACCACATATTTAGGCATAAAATTACGATTATAGAAAGATAAGCTCCGTGTATAGTTAGTTGGATAGATTAGGGCTTTTAGTCAGTGTAGGAAAACCCATATGTTCATTTTTTTGTTGCTTGTTGGTTAGTATTGCATTTTTGCGTGTGATTCACCTAACGTGAATGTTTTCAATCAATAAAGCTTCTTCGTTTATAAAATATTCAACGAATTGGTTTTGAAACTTCCAATTAGTTAGAAATTGACCGTTTTTAGGTGAAGTTTTTGTTTGTTTTTTATTGGACACGTATTGGTCAGCGAAAACGTAACTACAATACCCCCCAGTCTATGCAAACAGCCAAGGAATATATCTACAAACAATGGGAAACAATAAAGGAAGCTTATCAGTCGTGGACTTTAAATTGAATCCTTTTGAAGCTACTGTATACTAACTTTTTGACGTTTTTTCCCTTCTCCCAAAATCTGCGGGAGCATTGTACATAAGGAAATGTGGTTTACATACATTACATGATGCTCTTCCCATGTACTTTGTTGCCGCTCCGTTGCACAGCAACTTTTACTTTTACATGGGTACAACAACCCGTTCATTCATAATCGAATGCGTCTTATCTTTCCCCTTCTCTTATTTTCACTGTCACACACAAGTTGCGCCGCTCCATGGACTTGTGCGTGCGTGTACACTAAACGCGGAATCTACAGGATGCTCTTGTTGATCATGAAATTTTGAAGAGCTTCCAGAGCTTCCTATATATTCTTCAATCATGCATCAAAGCTCCGTTTGACTCAATTGCATATTGCATCCATGCGTTCCCCAACTGAGCCACTGTTTTACATGCATGAGTTATGGAACAACTTTGCGTCTTTTCTGCATTCCTTCAAACTTTATATATTATGTGAGTTACTCACTTCCTTGTCGAGACAGATTGGAAATAGGATTGGTTGCACCCCATGACATTGCATTGATGGTAGGCATGTACAAAAGGAACTTTGCATATAAATTTCCTTGGAGCAAAAAAGTTACGTGGAGAATGAGTGAATGTACTATTCAGTATAGAATTTTTCGTGGACGACAAATGTGTTGAACTTTAGAATCCTATGTGTGAGCCAACATGTTGTGGGTCAGGTAATGAAATTGGATGATCCACTCACTATGTGATCTCTATGTGATGATAATAAACATGACATTTTCAATTTGTCAGTGTCAACCGTAAGTCAAGTGAAATGGAAACAAATGAGGGTTTGTAAATAACCAATGTTGGCTGGAAATGGGACATTTTGTCACACTGTGAAGTGGCCAGAAAAAATAGAAGTTTTTGGCTTCTAATCTTGTCACTTTGTTGTTTGTCTGGACTCACAAATAGCTTTTTCTTATCTTGTATCACTTTATGCATGAATGAATTTTTTGCTGTGTGAACTTGAAATGAAAATGTATGTGCATAGTCTGGGTTTATGATATTTGCATTTTGTGCCCACCCCTTCACTATATAAGCTGATTAAATCAGTAAGTAAGTTCTCTTTTTATTGTCCTTCTTTTAAGGCGGAAAAAGTGAGTGCTTTTTATAACATTTTACGCACTGTAATAAAAATTTTTGTTGACTCAGAGGGTGAACTTTTCATAAATCCGTTAGTTAGTCGGTTAGACGCATGTTATGTATTGGGACAGTTTGGAGATTGCATCATTTGATGAGTATAGGAAGCAAAGGGTTGAGTTCTGCAGTGGAAAACTCAGCCACCGTTTCAATTCTACCTAACTTGATTTGGGATGAATCCCGTGCCATCTTGTTTTCATGACTCTTTCATTATGATCTAATCAACGGATGAAATTAAATTTTTTCTGGTAATATGAATAAACCTTGAAACTTTTCTCCCCTGGCAAAGTTTGTTTTGGAATGCCTGTTTCAAAGGGTTGTATGCTTTGCCCGTTCCTTGTTGCAATTTGGGGAACAAATTGAAAAGTTGTACTTTGAGCTCACGAACCAACTAACTAACTACACAGGATGGAGTTGATGACTTTGACCTTGCATTCTATTCCTGTAGAGGTGCACAGGGAAATCATTTGGAGGAATAAAGCAATTTGCATTCGTGTGGAATTGGCTTCAAGTTATAGGATTCTCAAATTCCGCTGGGAAGCGCCTGGCCATCTTTAGTATATGTTAAAAATTGAACTAACCAAGCAGCATATCCATATAGAATTATACAAGCGTCAATTCAGACGAATCAAATTTTCGAAATCATTTTGATTAGAAGCTCAGGATAATGCACACATAGATTAAAATAACGTGTGTTCACTTATTTTGCACTAGATGGCT
>Ga0210040_10006017_pt1 | contig 15256 bp, 18 predicted proteins | sample CryGeyCG12114_NA_FD_185462 | JGI IMG/M metagenome (GOLD analysis project Ga0210040, IMG submission 185462) | Groundwater microbial communities from aquifer - Crystal Geyser CG19_WC_8/21/14_NA (SPAdes) (version 2) | ecosystem: Environmental > Aquatic > Deep subsurface > Groundwater | place: USA... | reverse complement strand
CCTTTCGGAGTGCTTTGCACTTTTATACTGCAGTCAGATAACGCAATAAATTAAAAAAATTCAGTTCATAATCATACTCCATTATATCAAATCACTATTGACCTATATAGAATGGTATTCTCTATGTTGAAGTTTCCATGGTTTCTCAAAAAAACTTTACCTTGAAACTACCGAAATCCTGTGGTTCAATGTGAACCATAGCTTAGGCACGCACATTTCAGAAGCTTAAATTAAAAGTCTAAATAAACTATGTCCGGTAAGTTAAATGAACTCTTTTAAGCCTGAAAATTCTAAATTTTTAATGATGTTCTTCCGGATTTGAAACAAACATTGTCTTTAATCAGGAGATTCAGATGACATTGCCAGTCCATGGGATTTTCGCCCACCAGCTCAGCCTACAGAATTCAGTAACGATCCTTTGACCGAATCTGTACAAGTAAAATAATAATATAGTGTCTTGACACATTAAAAACTGCATTGTGAAATTATTTATTGAAATTATTCTGCAATTTTTGTTATCTCTAGCCTGACAAAAACTACTCAAAAACATCATTATTTTCAACCAATGATCAAGATGGAGTAGACATTGGGATAGAAGAGACTGAAGGAGTCAACTATTTTGAATCTCTATTTTCACCTACTTCATGTCTGAAACGAATTCGAGGCGCGTTTTTGGTTTCTGGAATAGCAAGAATTCATCGATCGGTCTACCGAAGCAAACATGGCGTTCTCCTCGAACGGACGCGTCACATCTCAAGTTTTCCCTGCATTATACATCCTTACAGTCTGTTCAGGTACAGCAATAAATTTCAAGTGAAGGCTTTAGAGCCATACAAAGTTTTTTGATAAAGTCGATTCAATTGGGAAATATTTAAGTAAAATTTAATATGCCTTGGTTTATTATGGATATTTCAGATGGTGCTGGGACATATTTATGATGGTAATCCTCATCGAAACATTAGTTCGGGATCCCTTGATTTTAACATTTTACGCGGAAAGTCTAAGAGAACCAACACATGTGTTTTGGAGTTTAGCCCAAAGTTTTATATTCTTTGTTGACATTTTTGTAAATTTCATGACTGGCTATGTGAGCCGCAGTAGTGATGCAGTGTTCCTGGATCCCCAGCTAATTTTTGGGTAAGAGCAATAATACTTTTTTGCGTCAAAAATCCTCAGTTTTAAAAAAATTGTGCTTCACCTGCATGCATAGAAAATATGTGAGAACTTGGTTTCTCATCGACTTTGTGTCAAGTGTGCCTTACGATGCAATATATGGGCAGTTAGTTAAACACACTGCACATACGGAAGAAGATTTGGTCTTTTTTGATTATTTGAGATTGCTGGAGTTGTTGAAATTGTTCCGAATTGTTCGGGTTATTCGCTATTTAACTAAATTTTTAGAGGTAAGAATTTTCTTTGAACATGGGGCGTTTTGGGAATTTCACGGCCCCGAAAACCCAACGTTATAAAAAATATGTATACTCACAACTCTCTTTGCTGACAGGCATTCATGCTGAACAGTTTGTACATTCGGGTGGTAAATCTGTATATAGTCATGATGTTCAATGTACACTGGATGGGCTGTTTTCATTATTTGGTCCCAGAATTAATTTTCGATTTAGACAATGGAACCAGGACGAATGCAGAAGATAGCTGGGTCACTCAAATGAACTTATGGGACAGTCCAGTTGAAGACAAATATCTAAATTCCATACTCAGAGCTCTGTCAAATATGGTCAGTTTTGTTGTTTATATTAGTCTTAACTAGTCATTTGAGCCACCCCAATGTAAATTGTCATTAAGAAAATAAGTTATTATTAGGTTCTGCTCGGATACGGGAATGATGTACCTAGGAGATTAGAAGGTTAACCCGGAAGTATTCACAATGAAAAGAAACACGCATTAGAACTATGCAGATATCACTTTATTTTGTTGCAGATATCATATGCACGATTGTTAGTATAATAGTCGGAGCTACGCTATTTGGTCTTTTCATAGGAAACATATGCAGCATTTTGATGAATGTAGATGTATCCCAGAAAAAATATTTCGAGTCACTAAATCAAGTATGCTAGAATAAAAACTGTATCTAAAGAGCTTGTTAGTCGAATTGAGTAAATACTTAACTAATTTTTTTCTCTTTTAGGTTAAAGAGTACATGCGTTTTAAGCAAATCCCTAAACAACTCCAGAACCGAGTTCACTCTTACTATGAACATCGATACAGAAGACATTATTTTAATGAAGAAACCATTTTTGAGTCAATTTCGGATGTTCTAAGAGATGAACTAAAGATGTTTAATTGCCGGAAACTTGTCGAATCCGTTCCCTTGTTCCAGGGTTTACCCAGTGCCAATGTGAAGCAGATTGTCTCCCGTTTGGAATTCGAAGTATGTTTTAAAGCGAGCAGTGCAGCATAGAAATCTTCGAACAAGACTAACAATCAGTTTTTGACCTAATTTTTATAACTGGGCAGGTATATTTGCCGCAAGATGTGATTTTGCAAGCAAATACAGTTGGAGAGGACATGTTTTTCATTGAACATGGAACTGTGGCCGTATTAGCCACTAATGGCAAAGTAGTCACCTATCTAAAAGATGGCGAATTTTTTGGAGAAATGGCTTTAGTAACGCATGAAAAAAGAGTGGCATCAGTTGTGGCCACAACGTACGTTGATATCTATCGTTTGAGAAAAGATGATTTTGAGGAAGCTATTCATAGCTATCCCAAAATATATGAACAAGTTTTGGTGGTATGTGTAATTTCATATGAAATACAAATACATAAAAAAATCATTCAAATCAATCAATGCCATTTTTGTTTGCAGTTGGTAGAGGAGCGTCAGAAATTTTTACGACAGTTTACCAATGAAAAGAATGAAAATCAAAAGGATTCCGAGTTAACCAAAGAATTTAAGGAGCATTATTTTACTTACGTCAAGCGTTTGGCTAAACAACAACAGGCTGCTGCTACGAATGAAACAAGAGATGATATAGTTAAAAGTTAACTAACTAAACATGAATTCTACATTGAATAACGTACTTACGAATAAATGACTTTCATACCTTCACATTTAATTGTCAATGCATTATTACATCTCCTGATTCCTGGAATCCTGGGAATCTCCTTAAATTCATGAGAGTGGTCGCTTCCCTTGTATTATAGTGTTCTCTACTGTTCTCTACTCGTGTACGTATTATGATGAAACATAACATAACCCAAACTCATTGATATGGATGGCGCGCCAGTGATTCAATAGCTACATTATAAGTTACGAGCATTTTTGTCCATTCGTTATTCGTTTTGTCTGTCTGTGTGTGCTTGCGTTCGGTTTTCTTTTCTTTATGACAAAAAAAATTTAATAGCGAAATATATTTCACCGTCAATCAATGTTTTCAGCAGTTGTGTTGTTGTGTAAATCAACATAAGTACACCTCCGTCCTCCTTTTGAAACTGATGTTTTAAATCCCACAAAAGCTTTTGGCTGCTAGCTGTAGAAATGACCTTTTGAAATTGATCACGGTCATTTTTCTGGCAACAGCAGCAAAATGGCACCGATCGCGACCGGAGAAACTGGCCTGTCAGACAAAAGGCTTCCCCGCCCTATGGGGGGAACCGGAGAAAGACGGTACTTGAAATAATTAAAAAATGTATTTAAAGTTTATGTGTTCTTTAGCTGCATCTATTATGTTTTTGTATTCTTTCATAGTTCGGAACTAGTAACACGAGTTCGCTATTGCAACACATTACCGGACCTCCCATTTGATCCCAAATTCATTTCATACCCGTTCGAAACAAATCGTTTTGTGACATATTCAACCACTTCCTTAGAAAAGAACTACGTCTATGAAGTGCTCACCGAACCAGATCTGGGGGTTGATGTGGAACTTGTTATTCCAAATGCGTACAATCTGCCTCCGAATGCCCCTCAACCACCTTTGGATGCAAAGGACGAAAGATTGCTTGAAGATGACAATTTAATCCAAAAGGATCAGAAGAGGAGTCGTCATCATGCCAAAAGCGTATCCTGGTTGAGGAAAACGGAATATATTTCTACTGAACTGACTAGATTTCAACCTCAGTCGATGGACAGAGTCGAAAATAAGGTCGGTTTTTCAATAAAACGATCCCTAAAGGAAGATATTCATATTGTGGATAGAGATTCACAAATAAAAGCTATCGAAAAAACGTTCGACGACGCCCAGCTCCCTATGGAATCCCATTTCTCTAAACCAGGTGTTGTGCCTGTCGAAGTTTTACCTGTGTTTCCTGATTTCAAATTATGGAAATACCCTTGTGCCCAGGTAAGAGCATTTTGGTTGACGATGAATGATTGATAAATAAAAGGTTGATATTCGAACCTTTTATAATCCCATCTTGGATTGCTTTATAGGTTATTTTCGATTCTGATCCGGCTCCGATAGGCAGACCAGTACCTGCCCAAATTGAAGAAATGAGTCAAGCTATGATCAGGTACTTCACTATTTAAGTCATACAAACGAAGTAGACAAATAACTAACTAAGTTTAACTGTGATGAGAGTATAAGGCGAATTCGAAATCATAGACTGTCCCGACCAGATGGTTCCTATATGTATAGATTAGGCTGAACAATTTGTTGAGTTGGGATTAAAACGGTTGGCATTTGTTCATTGGGTTGATTTACTCTTGTGGAGATGTCACGTTTTGAAACATTCCAAATTTTCAGCTACTTCTTCAATAGTTGATCCCCAAAACTGGTGTGGTTGATATTCTGTGACTTGTGAGATGTACACTTGACTGAGTTTTGATGTTTAAAGTTTTAAAAACTTATTAACTGCTCTAGATAAATTTTGAAATCTTACAATAAATTATATTATTCAAAACATTTTTTCATTTCTTTGTAATTTTTAGAGGTGTCATGGATGAGACAGGAGAACAGTTTGTTGCCTACTTTTTACCTACCGAAGAAACACTCGCAAAACGAAGAAAAGACGAAGAAGAAGGCAGGGAATATGACGATGAAGAAACATACGAATACCGAATGGCTCGGGAATACAATTGGAATGTGAAAACTAAAGCTACGAAAGGATATGAGGAAAATTATTTTTTCGTTATACGCAATGAAGGCGTCTATTATAATGAATTGGAGACTAGGTACGCTACGATTTTTACATACAAATTAAAAAAGTGAAATATAATTCTACTGGTAAACTTTTAACTAATGCAGGATGTAAAACTTTTAAAATTATTTTTGCAGAGTACGCTTAAACAAGAGAAGAACAAGAGGTCCTCATCACCAACAATTGAATACGAAACTGTGCGTCCGTCACATAGATCTAAGCTCATCAGACTACAAATTCCAGAGAAAGAGGGAAAGGGATTTGGAACCCCTTCAAGAGGAAGAAGAGGAAGAGGACGAGGAAGAAGTTCGTGATACTCGTGAAGAAGAAGCAGGCGCTAACACTGCAAATGAGGAAGAAGATGATGATGACAAGAAAAGCACTGTCAGTGGTGTTAGTGGAGTATCTGCGATTAAGAAGGAGAAAGTGGAAACTGTTAAGAAAAATGCAGACGATGACGAAGGCGAAGAGTTGAAGTCAATTACGGGTGAGAAGAGTCAAACTGGGTCGGGATCATCAGGATCTAGTTCGAGTTCGGACTCTGAATCTGATGCAGAGAAGTCTCCAAAAAGAAGTAAGTTTGATTTTTTATATAGATCCAGTTGATTGGCTTCGGCTTTCGTACTTTTTTTAGTAGTTACGATTGATTCATCTTAATCTATCTGTTAGATAAAGAAAGTAGTTCAAGCCCAGAGAAGAAAAGCAGTAAAAGCCATGATGGTGATTCTTCAGATGACGCTGCGGCAAGTGCGGTGGGAAGTACTGTGAGCAAAAAAGTGGCTTCGGATGACTCGGGTTCGGGATCCGGTTCAGGATCTGCATCTGGTTCTGGCTCCGGCTCTGATTCCTCGGCAGCGTCAGATTCAGAGTAGGCTCGAAATCAGTTGAAGTATCACGTTTTATTTTTTATCGAGTTCAATCAGTCATAATTTGATTGACTCAATCTTTTGTATGTCTCACATATATGTATTTGAATTCTTATATCATATGGATTAAAGTATGATGACGTGTTGATTGATTTTAAGTTCTCAATTTACTAAGAGCACCGTCTTATTTATTTTCAATCAAGTATTGATTTTCATAATAATATAAAATCATTGGCGTTAAAAATGTCTTCTACGAAAATAGTGTTATGAAGATGCATTTTGCTGCTCTTTTGTACTGATAGTATTTAATATTGTGGAAGTATCGACTGACGGGCAAATTTCCTTTAACTGGAATAAAAATCTCATGTTAGAAACTGGAAACTTACAATGAACGTTTAATCACTATGCAATAACGCCATGGATTAAAATAATAACCTTTTCTGCAAAATATGTTGCGTCCAACTGAATTTGTAATCGTATTTTATCATCATCAGTCAAAATCTTGTTTCCCTCCACATTATTATTGGCAGTAGGATTTTGGCCCCCGCTTTTAACTTTCTTCAGCCGCTTTAGACTTTCTTCCATACGTTGCACTGAAACTAGCACTTCTTTCGTTTGGTTGTGATATCTATAAAAAATATTTGTTCGTTCAGGTCGGTATACAGAGTACACAATAGGTAAACGAGAATTTCGTTTTTTTTCTAAACCTTACCTTAATAAAACTTGGCTGCTAATTTTAGGCCCAACAGACTCCCATAAATCGCCCAAATGAATATTCAAAACATCAGTTTTCAAAGCAGCAATAGGAGCCAGTATATTCTCCACGTAATCACTTCTTTTTGTGGGCACTCCTCTATTAGTTCTTCGGAATAGTCTAGGAACTTCATTGACTGATGAGATACTGACTATACTAGCCGATACTGTGGTTTCCACAAGTTTTCTCTCCATTTCTTGTTTTAATAATAACCAACTAAAATCCTTCAGGAAAGTCTCTTGCTGTGACGCTGACATTTTTAGTTCGTTTTCCATTTTCTCAGCTAATAGCTGTCTCGTAGCTAGTTCGGCCAAATTTACATCACAATATGCATTTAATATGACTGGGCAGGCTTCATTTGCTTCTATAATTCCAGAGCGTAAACATCCTATGTATCGAGATATTAACAAGGCACTTGCTTTCAAAAAACGACCGGAGATAATGCTGAGAAATATTTCTTTTTCATTCCAGCACTACAGAACATAAGAACCAATAGAATTTTCATGAGATACAGATAAAATCTAGCATGTGAATCATTATCTTATATCATCATACCTGTTGAAGAACTCTAACTAATACTCGCGTTGCGTCTAATTTGTAGTCTTTAGTAGCACAAGGTGATATAACGCCTTCTAATGAAGACTCCAATTCAATTGCCAATGAATGAAACCTGAAACAACATAATATCATTACGAAATATATTTGGTGATGGTTAGAGGGAGAAAGAAGTTAAAAATGACAATAACCTTAATTGAAAATACACATGAAACTGCCACTTGGAAATGAATTCCTTGTATGAATCTGAATTTCGAAATTCCTCCAAGTGTTGTATACTTGGCATTTGATTTTCTAAAACTTGAATGAAACCAAGACATCGTGTCCAATTACTATGAAAGGAATCCGTTACAGATGGAGACCAAATATGTGGAAAATGTTTAGTCAGACAGCGGACCACCTGCGGGAATACGGCTCGTGTGACAAAATGAAATTTTTGCATCCATTGTCCACTTGGACTATCTAAAAAATATGTTTAAAGCAATTAGAGCTTCTAGACTATCTACTCTTATAATGACTTTTTCAAAAGGACATATTGCCCTAAATTCAGACTAAAACTACTGAGCCGACTTGATTCAAAATTGTTTTACAGATTTAGAGTGATCCTCAAGTGGGTTCTATCACAAAAGCTAGAGAATGTCAATAGGTACCTCAATTAGTTAGTGGGCAACAGTGATTACATTGGGGATGTCGGAATACGACATTAGTTGGAAGCTGAAGCAACACACAATTGGAGGGTAACAAACAATGATGAAATCAATGAATGTTGAGATTTTGCTATTCCTATAGCATAAAAAATAGTCCCATATTGATTTAATATGGGACTATTGATTCAGTATTGCTTCCCTCTTCCCTCATTATATGAAGTTATTTGAATCTCAGACGAACTTTTGAAAAAGCATAACAAGAACTTTTTTAACTGTATGATAATTACAGTCAAGAAAATTAAAGCTTCAACGATTTGGAATTTAGAAATAAAAATCCGCTTGCAACTAACAATTCTTTAGCGTCAGCATCAGCGTTAGGTAATCGTGTTGCACGGGGATTGAATTTCATTGCGCTAACTGCCCCGGCGTAGAACGGGCTTTTTTGCTAGTCATAATTAAAAAGTTAATAAGTAAAGTTAAAACTACAGGATAATTTTTCGATTTATTACCATTTAATTGAGGAGCAGTGACCAGAATAATTGGACAATTGGCAACCAACTTTTCCATCTCATCCAACAAGGCTCCAAAATTCCCTTTCCTGGAAATAACGGTGTTGCATTTCACTTTTATAGTCTGCTCAGCAAAAACAGTCTCTGCGATCTGTTCACATTCTAACTCCTTGTACATAAATAGCAAGGATCGAACAAGGCATTCAGATTCAGAGGTCGGACTTGAATCTGCATATATTTGCAATAGTTTACGTAGCTTTTTTAGCACAGATTCACACAGCGTATTCCATTTCTGAAAAATAGGATATTATGTATTTACAACGGGTGCTGGGAAAATTTTACGACAGCATAATAAACGTACCGATTTTAAATGTTCTATGTGTGGCGAAGAAACACACTTGGTAAGAAAGAATTTGGTTTCAGTGATTTCTCCACAAGTCATTTGCAGTAGCTTGAAATCAGCATTAGTGTTGATTTCTACAGGAACCTTTTGCATATAACTAGAAGCTAATTCTAACGACTGCAACGCCATTCTATGAAACTGAAGTTCAGCTTTTGCCTTTTGAATAGATTTGCGGCTTTCCAAAACATCTTGTAGCGAATCAATTTGGTCGTCTAGACCGTCTTGAAAAGTCTGTTAAGGGTGACAATACAATACCACTCAAGAATCAATAACATTTAAAGAAGAGTGAAGAATATCAAAATGTTAATACCGCAAACCTTCAAATCATTGTGAGCTCGTTGTAAAGGACTCACAATATTTTGAATCCTACCATCCAACCCCACCAGATTAGATGAAAGATTTACAAACTGTGCATAGTCTTGGTTAATGAGCTCAATTAGTGATGATCTTAAGGTTTTCAAATGAATCCCAAGATCATCTCGAAGTACATCTAACGGTACAGCTTGCCGCTTTCGTTGAATAAACTCATCGACAGAGAAATCATCGGAGAAAAACTCTTTAGGGTCGAAATTCAGTTTGGATAATTCGTAAGAAAAATTGAAATTCATGGTAGCTCGAATTTAGCGACCCCAACCTGCAAAAAAAATATGGGTGTCAATGTCAAGTTCTGATGGATAATCTAGCAGAGCGGTATTTGTCAGTCGTTGACAAACCTAATTGTTCATTCAAATGTAAAATTGCAATGTCCTGTGTGTATAGTGTTCTACATTCTGTATTTACAAACGGAGTTATATTATTATAAAATATTATTAATATTTAGTGAACCAAGTTATCAAGTTTTTATTCCTAATTGCAAACACAACTGAACAAACTGAGCAAGGTTTTAACTTAACGAAGTAGAAAACTTTACACCACAAATGCAAATACAAAATGAGTTGGCAGGAGTTCAAATCATTTATTTCCCGCGCGTGCGGTTTAAGTATTGCAGATACGAGTAACACTTTGCACATAGATAAGATTTATGTGCAATTTTTTTCGCAAAAATCCAGGCCCAGATTTATGTAAAAACCAAATAAAAAAGACTTCAGCCTCAAACTATTCTATTTATTGTCGACCGAAAAAAACTATTTTTCGGGCGATCTTCTGCTACTCGTTATGTTTGCGAATCAGTTATCAGTGTAGGACTGTATTTCGACTTTATCAATCTCAATTCTGTCTTTCAAAATTCAAGAAACACCATTCCACCCACATAAACTCCCACACAAAGTCCCCACCCAAAAACTGGTAATCTTTGGCATTCTTTTTCTGTATAGTTTAAAAAAATGTCTTTAAATCTTTAGTTGAAACTAAATATCACATTTTTGTTAATTGTCAATTTAGAACCTATGAATGGAAACCACAAATTGGTTTCACAGATCGTCCGGATAAATTTAAAACTTTTGAAGCATATCATTTCATCGTGTGGGCCAATCCTGTGAAGCCATGTGATACTAGATTCTACTAGATACTGAATGATGTCCCCCGTGTACTGCAACTACTGATTAAAAAATATCTGAAGGCCGAATACAATGATGGCGTCATCGAATACGCCTCCCCCTGCTTCTTCAGTGGGTACAGCTTTAGGGGTTTCAAGCAGCAATGACCAAAACCCTCATTATAGCCGTGGATCTAGTCCAAGTGGCACGGTCAATCTGATATCGGTTGCAGAAACAATTGTAGGAGAAAGTCCAGGGAGCTCGGCAAAGATTCATTTAAATTCGTCAGCTACCTGTGTGAATTTCATGGAAGGTCCGTTGAGCAAATGGACTAATGTTATGAAAGGATGGCAATTTCGATGGTTTGTGTTGGACGAAAATACTGGATTGTTGTCTTACTATACGGTAAACTTAAGATTATTCAAGCTCCGCATGTTTTTTCAAAAAGTGACAAAATTTATCGACGGATGCGAAATAGTTGTGTTTCATGATTTTGTTAAAGATTCTGTTACTGCGAAAAATCCTGTGACGCTGTGAACACAACTTGTCCAAAATGTCTGAGTTTTTATTGATGTTGTATGCTTTGAACTCACATAAAATGCATTAAAAATACCCAAAATGCTTCGAATTTCCAATCTGCAATTTTTTTTTATCCAAGTGTATATTAATATTAGAATAAAAGTGCAATAGCATCCCAAATATTGCTAAAAAATATTCACAAGTAAGAAAGACTGGAGGCTCTTATACAACTTTTTTTCAACTGTGGTGTTCCGTTTTTTTTTTGCAGAGCCGAGAAAAAATGCGCCGGGGCGTCCGTAGGGGATGTATTCGTTTGCAAGGAGCTGTTTTGGGTATTGACGACGAAGAAGACTCAACTTTTACTATTACTGTGGATGCAAAAGTATTTCATTTGCAAGCCAAGGATGCAGAGGAAAGAGAGATTTGGGTACGAAGAACATTGTTTTCATACCTTTTCCCCTTCGTCTATTTCGTAGTTGATTGATCGCTAACTTGTTACAAAGATGAGGTATAGCTTATCAAAGTTTGCAGTGTTTCGAAGGGCAAGTTAATTGGACTTTGCACATTATCTCATATTTTTTTGCTCATTTCTCTGCCACTGGTAACTGGTTGATTTAGTCAAAAATTAAATCATTTGTCTGTTTTTACCGGATAATATGGATTATATCTTTCGTTTGTACGACTAAACGCATGTTAGTCATACTATCTTTTCTAAAACTGAAGCAATAAGTTCAGCAATGCATATGAAATGGCTTGAATGCTTTGCTATATTACAATACAACAAAGTGCTGGAGCTGGATCAGCAAATCGAATTCATATTACCTCTATTGTTATCGACCTCTTAAAGTTTTCATTTTCATACATATTAAAATAACTTTTGATTTCACTGAAGTAAGGCCAAGTAAATCATCAATGATCATGTGCATCTATAATTTTTGTTGTTGGAAAAATCACAATCAATGTGTTTGAACTCGGCATCATCCGTTAATCTGCAATCTATGTGTTTATTGGGTTGACTCTATCCAATATGCCAATATCTCTATCATCAGTCAAAGTCATCAATTATCTTCTTTTCATTGTAATACGAAGGGGTACGAACGAACGAATACTTTGCGTGAAGCTGTTCGTATCTTATTTTACTTTGAATCCATTGATCATATATAATTAAGTACATTTTACGTAATATTTGAATGTCAGCTGTATTTGCTTTGAGTATAAAGTAAAAAGCTGAGTTGCGGTTGTAAAACAACATAATTTATGACTCAATGGTTTATATAATTTAAGTCGTAGTCTTAATTTAAAATGTTCTGAGAAGTTATTTTCGCTCCGTCCTTCTTTTATAAGCTAACATATAGCCAAACACTATTGTAACTAGCTTTCAACAATTTATTTTTTCATTGGTAGTTGGTCTACGTGTGACAACTGTAACCTAAATGACAATCAATGGCTTATGCAATTAATTCTTCCTTGTTGCATGCTTAATCTCTAATTTACGGTGCAGATCTGCAAGTACAATTGGCATTACTATTTATGTTAGGAGCATCCATTGAGCTCATTTCTTCTATCTATTTCCACATTATGTTATCGTGCTGTTAAATTAATGAAATATCCACAAACACATTTACAACTCAACGTATATATAGTATGCCTGTGTTCTCAAATAGTCACATACAATGTTTTATTGCGAAGCCATTTACAAGGTAATGTGTATAGGTAGACCGGATTTCACGACTTTCCTTGCTTGTATCAACAGTGCTGGCAGTGTAGTTCACTCTTTTTGCATTTGCATTTGCCCTTTTGGAAAATGTCTGACACCATTATACTGTTATTTTAAGAATACGTGTTGTTTTGAGCACATCAAGTTCTTTAATCATTAGCTCGTATCGTATGTTGCTCAAAAGTTGGTGAGCAAACATACATGCACAAATTGTAGCACGTTGTTTATATCTGTCATTTGGTAAGTGCCCAAGCGCATGGATTAATATTATTGCATTACAAGGTCGATATAATTTACTCTATTGAACTTTACAATGGAAAATTCTATCTATGTACAACTATCATCGTCTCATAAAAAAATAGTAAAAAGTAAAAGTAACATTATAAATCTTAATATTTTAGGTAAAAGCGCTGGAAGAAGCCATTTTAAAACACGCTCGTGTTCGCCCGGGATCTTATTTGCCTCATCATTTTGCAGATTTGAGTACAAACGTGGAGGAGCCGTTGCTGAGATTTGAGCAAAGATTGGCTCAAGCAGATGCTTACTTAGAAATCCTTATCAAGCAAGTAGCTGCTTTGGAAAAACGATCTGAATGTGAAGAAGTTGTTCAGAAAGCAAATGAATTTCTGGAAGGTGTAAAGCACAGCATTGTCTTATTGCAGATTGCTAAGGTATGCACAAATTTTGAATTTGTCTACTACTGTTACGTTTTACTATCCTAGTTATATCTGCAGGTTCAGTTATTTCAGTAGCTTAGTATGATTTTCATGCATGCATGATTGAGGTTTGCATTATAGGGATACGTGACTTACAATACGTTCTAACTGTGAATTATGTTTGCAAACAAAAGATTGTTCAGCACAATTTAAGGTTGCTTGGATTATTACACGTATGGCGCCGCGAATGATAGCAGAGATTTAATAGGATGGTTTCGTCATCAAAAGTTATCTGCTTCTGCTGATGAGTTCATTATGTTTGTTATGTTTTAAAACACTCATGCTTGTCACTTTGTTACTTGACTACATTAAGCACTTACAATGAGGTTTTGCAAGTTGTTTGGCGCAGTTTGGAAAAGAAAAATAGCTTAAAGTTATTTGGAGAGTGCCTACAACAATCCCTTAAAATAGTGCTTCCCAATGCTCAAGTTTACATAATATGCTCAAGTCGACCAAACAGATTTTGAAAATCGAGAATTAATTTTTGATTTTTCTTATGAATATTAACATTGGAAAAATCTCGAGAGGGCCCTTATAAATATCGAATTTTTCGATTTTGAGGACACAGGACACGTGTACATTTAATAAATACACGTTAGTGGCCGTATGGGAATCCAATATTTTTTGGGGTTCCTATAAAACTTCTCAAGTTTCTTTTGAACAATGAATACGAAACCTTTAATCACACAGCACAGAATGGTGTAGAGCGTGTTCTTTGATTTGAACTACATATATTATAATGTAAACTCCGCCACCCAATTTCGGCACCTCATTGTTAGTCTTTGATTCTCACTATCTCACTACATTGAATCTCACAATCTATGGGACTCCATAGTTCAAAACAGCACTATTCTTTTCGTTCATCTAGTGGAACAAACGTGATATATTTGTGTTTCCAGTTTAATTTGTTTGCTCGTTTGAAATATCGATTTTAACTGTGAAGTTTCATATGACTTCTGATAATAACTGTCATTAAGGTCTACTACTATACTACTATATACTAATAATATATGACGCATTATTAATGGTGTGCTTAAAAATTGATTGTTAGTAGGAAGTGGGTGTAAACTTAATTTTGATTCCTAAATAATCGATATTATTCCTGAATGACACTCGTCTCTTTGGCATTCATTTTTGTGATTTAAAAAAAAACTTTTTGGTTTTTTTTCGTGTGAGACAATGTACATACTTGTGTTTTCAGAATACAGCATTCCCAGTGGCGGGTTTATCGACACCTGTTATCCTACATTATTCCGATCCTGAAATTCAAACTGGCATTGCATTCGGGGCTGAATGTCGTGAATCTTCTGCAGCAGCTGAAGGAGGGGCCAAAAGCGCTGCTAGCACCATATTGAAAATGGGACAAAGGATTGATGCTGCCACCATTGTAGTGGGACAATCACCTATCTCACCAAATGAGAAGGCGAACCCAGTTCTCATTTCCTATTCTAGTTCCGATGATGAGCAGGACTTTTTTGATGCTAGTGAAGATGTATTTACGGAAACGTGAGTTTTAAAACTTTTTCCTTTCACAAAGGTCAAGTATATTTTCCTGGTCTGCATTTACAGCATATTATGCATATAGTATTCAGTTAGTATTAGCATCAAATTGACTGCAAAATTGCTGCACAGAAATGAGCAAATATTTTCAATTTTGCTGTTGTTTAGATAAACAAATTTTGAATGCGAATTTGAAACGAAATATAGTATAATCTGGTTCCTACCATCCTACCTAACTACTATTGTCATTAACATTATCATTTCTTTTCCCGGCGATTTTATCTTTAGCTAACTAATACATAAATGACTTTCGTAATGCTAATTTGTTGTTATATAGAGATTTAACATTAGTTAGTACGAAACGAATACTTATTACGAAGCCGAAGGCTGAGTCAGGTAATTACCAACGGGAGCGCCCTATGCTGCACATGTTAAAGCTAAAATCACCTGAAAACGCAAGATGAAATTTGTGTTAGTAAACTCTGTTTGGAACGGG
>Ga0210040_10006016_pt1 | contig 15258 bp, 19 predicted proteins | sample CryGeyCG12114_NA_FD_185462 | JGI IMG/M metagenome (GOLD analysis project Ga0210040, IMG submission 185462) | Groundwater microbial communities from aquifer - Crystal Geyser CG19_WC_8/21/14_NA (SPAdes) (version 2) | ecosystem: Environmental > Aquatic > Deep subsurface > Groundwater | place: USA... | reverse complement strand
CACCAGCCGGGGCTCGCTCACCCCGCGGCCCGGAGCTCGAGCAGCCGGGTGACGAGGGGCGCCACGTCGAGGTCGTTGACGGTGGTCACGAGCTCCACCGCTGCCGCCGGGAACGCGGCCAGGCCGTTCAGCGCGCCGACCGCCCCGCGCCGTGCCCCCTGCCGGGCGGCGAGCACCGCGGTGTCCAGCGCGTCGTCGGACGTGCCCCCCTCGATCCCGGTGCTCACCGCTGCGGCGACGGCGGACGCGCTGGCGATGGCGACGCCGGTGTTGTGGGTGAGCGCGCTGACCTCGGTCACGCGGTCGACCAGCCGGGCCGACGGCTGCGGGGGCACCAGGACGCCGACGGGCGCGACCCGCGTCGCCGCCCCGTTCGTGTCGCCCCAGCGGCCCGTGTCCGCGGGGTCCTCGCCCGAGGCCAGCGCCGTCGGCGCACGCCTCGTCGAGGGCCACAGCAGGTCGAGCGGACCGACGGCCTCCATGTGCGTCTCCCAGGCCAGGAGGTCCCGGGCGAGGCGGCCGGGCGCCACGTGGCCGTCGACGAGGGCCCGCGCGACGATCAGGGCCTGGTCGGTGTCGTCGGTGACGTGCCCGGCGGGCAGCCCGCGGCTGATCTCGTTGACCTCCGGCCCGGGCTCGAACCAGCGCAACCCTCCGTACAGGTGGTTGACGGTGGCGCGTGGCAGGTACTGCGTCGGCATGCCGAGCGCGTCGCCGACGGCGAGGCCCAGCAGGGCCGCCTGCTCCCGGTCGACCCGGGCGGCCGCGGCTTGGTCGGCCGGAGCCTGCGACACGACCTCAGGAAGGCTCGCGGCGTTCACCGGGGCTCCTCGCGCTGTCGTGGTGCAGGTGGAAGTGCGTCGGGTCGAGCCAGCTCGTCACGTGCTCCACGAGGTCCCCGGCGTCGTTGCGGCCGACCGAGAACAGCTGCAACCACGGGTCTCCGACCGCGCGCTCGAGGGCCTCGGCCTCGCCCGCGCCCAGCAGCGTCAGGCGGGCCCACTCCTCGAAGTGGGCGACGACCAGCCCGCGCCGGACCAGGCTCGCGGTGAGGCTGCCGTCCACGAGCCCGTCCGCGGTGAGGTCGGCGATCTCGGGGACGAACGGCAGCCGGCTGTGCTCGAGCGACACCGGCGTGCCGTCGACCACGCGGACGCGGTCGACCGCAAGGAACGCGTCGGACCCCAGGCCGAGCCGCTCGGCCAGCTCGGGCACCTGGGTGACCTCGAAGCGCAGCACCCGGACGGTCGCGGTCAGGCCGTGCGCGGCGAACTCGGCCGACCAGCTCTGCGTCGGGGCGATGTCGCGGCCGTCGTAGGTCACGAACGACCCCGACCCGGGCTGCGTCGAGATGTAGCCCCCGCGCTGCAGCTCGGCGAGGGCCTGGCGCACGGTCGTGCGGCTCACCCGGAACCGGGTGGCCAGGGCGTGCTCCCCGGGGAGCCGATCGCCGCGGGTGAGCTCGCCGGACCGGATGTCGGCGACGATGCGTTCCCGGACCGCGTCCGGCTTGCTGAGCGGGACCGGGCTCGTCACGCGGCGACCTCGGCCCCGGTCGGCCGGACCGCCTCCTGCTCGCGGACCCGGCGACGGGAGGTGAGCAGCGTGACGACGAAGGCGACGACCAGGGCGGCGAGCACCCCGACGTTCGCGTAAGCCCAGGCACCGTCGCGGCCACCGAGACCGAGCGCGGCCATGAGATAGCCCTGCCAGGCGAGCCAGCCCGCGCTGGTGTTGGTGACCAGCCCCCAGCCCAGTGCCGTGGCCACCACCAGCGTCGCGACGGCGGTGCCGCGGACGGCCCCGTAGCGGCCCTGGGGGTCGAAGAGGTCGGCCTCGGCGTAGCCACGCCGTCGCAGGGCGATGTCGCCGAGCATGACGCCGCACCAGGCGGCGATCGGCACCCCGAGGGTGATCAGGAAGCCCATGAACTGGCCGATGAAGTCGCTGGCGAAGAAGACGACCCAGACGGTGCCCGCGATCATCAGGACGCCGTCGACGAGCGCAGCGGCGAAGCGGGGGACACGTACTCCGACGGCGAGCAGGGAGAGGCCGGAGGAGTAGATGTCCATGGCCGAGGCCCCGACCAGCCCGAGGACTGCGACGACGACGAACGGGACGAGGAACCAGGTCGGCAGCAGGTCGGCCAGCGCGCCGATCGGGTCCGCCCCGATCGCGGTGCTCAGGCTCTCCGACGAGCCCGCGAGCAGCAGCCCGGCGAAGAGCAGCACGACCGGCGCGAGCGAGGCCCCGAGCGTGGTCCAGCCGGCCACCCTGGTGCCGGACGCCGAGCGCGGGAGGTAGCGGGAGTAGTCGGCTGCTGCGTTCACCCAGCCGAGCCCGAAGCCGGTCATGACGAACACGAACGCGCCGATGACGGCCTGGGTCGAGCCCGCAGGGATCGCCGTGACCGCGGCCAGGTCGACGTGCGGGAGCGAGAGCACGACGAGGGCGACGGTGAGCACACCGGTGACCACCGCGATGACCAGCTGCAGCCTCATGATCACCCGGAAGCCCATCACGCCGCCCGCGATCACGAGACCCGCGACCACCACCAGCGCGACGACCTTGGTCGGCGCTCCGCTGACCCAGCCGAGACGGTCGAAGACGGTCGCCGTGGCCAGCGTGGCCAGGACCGTGAGGACCGTCTCCCACCCGACGGTCAGCAGCCACGTCAGGAGCGCGGGGAGGCGATTGCCGAGGACCCCGAACGCCGCCCGGCTGAGGACCAGCGTGGGCGCCGACCCCCGTTTGCCGGCGACGGCGACGAGCCCGCAGAACATGAAGGACAGCACGATGCCGAGGACGCCGACCACGGTCGCCTGCACGAGGGAGACGCCGAAGCCGAGGACGAACGAGCCGTAGCTGAGGCCGAGGACCGAGATGTTCGCGCCGAACCACGGCCAGAAGAGCTGAGCCGGGCGCCCGTGCCGCTCGTCCTCCGGGATCACGTTCAGGCCGTTCGCCTCCACGCCCAGCGGTGCCCGGCCGGGCCGGTCCTCGTCCGGGACCGCCACCGCAGGGGTGCGCACCGTGCCCGTCATCTGCACCTCGTCAGCCTCGTGGCAAACCTGTCCGGACCTGTCCGGACCTGTCCGGACGACGATAGCCCTCACGGGCCACCGCGCCAGTGCTCGATCCTGCGGTGGTCGGGGGTGAAGCCGTTCTCGACGCCCCACAGCACCGCCTGCGTCCGGCTCTCGACGTCGATCTTGCGGTAGACCGAGCGCACGTACGACTTCACCGTGTTGATGCTGAGGTAGCAGAGGGCGGCGACCTCGAGGTTGCTCTTGCCCTGGGTGATGAGCGCCAGGACCTCCGACTCCCGGTCGCTCAGACCCTTGCTGCGCCCCGGCCAGTCCGAGCCGCTGGCCGGTCGGGCGCGCGGCGGCGGCTCGGTCACCACGACCTCGCCGGCGTGGACGGCCTCGAGCGCGGCGACCAGGTCGTTGGCGGGCAGCGACTTGGAGAGGTAGCCGTGGACGCCCTGGCGCTTGGCCTGGTCGATCAGGTCGGGGTGGAAGTTCCAGGTGTAGACGACCACGCGCCGGGCGCGCGGGTTGTCGACCAGCACCTTGATCTCGTCCCGGTCCGACTCCGGCTGGGCGAAGGAGTCGTAGAGCACGACGTCGACCTCGTCAGACACGGAGGCGTTGGTGTCGATCTCGGCGATCACCACGCGGTCGGGGTACTGCCCGAGGATGTTCGCCACGCCGATGACCACGACGTCGTAGTCGTCCACCAGGGCGACCTTGATGGGTCGCGGCTCGGTCGGTTCCATGACCAGCACACTAGTCGTACATCCTTAGGGATGTACCACCCTGTGCGTCGGACTGGTCGAATAGGAACCGAAGAGTCCGGAACGTCTCCGGCTCGGGCCGCTCACAACGGCAAGTCCCATCTCAAGAGGAGTCAGTCGTGGAGATCATCGGCGTCATCGTTGCGGGCATCATCATCGGCCTGCTGGGGAAGTTCATCGCGCCGGGCAACCGGGACAACATCCCGATCTGGCTGACCATCCTGTGCGGCATCGGCGGCGTGATCATCGGCTGGTACATCTACGCCGCCTTCGGTGGCAACGGCAGCCCCGGCATCGACTGGGTCCGCTGGATCGTGGCCATCGTCGTCGCCGCCGTCCTCGTCGTGATCGCGTCGGCCCTGACCGGCCGCTCGCGCACCCGTACGACGGTCTAGCACCGCACCGTTCGACCCGAAGCGGCCTTCGCACCCTCAGGTGCGGAGGCCGCTCCTGTCTTGTCCGTCGTCGGTCACGGGGTGCAGGGACGTGGCGGACGTCCACTGCACGAAGACGGTCCGGTCCCGGACGACCGCGACCTGCGCCTGCCAGCCGGAGGGGTCGCGCCGCCAGGCCATGATCAGGCCCGGGTATGTGTAGCCACCGCTGCAGTCGACCCAGACGTGGCGGTGCGTAGGGGTGGGAGCGGTCATGGTGCGGGGGAGGCGGCGGGGGAAGGGTCGAGCAGCTCGATCAGCCGGGACGCGTCCACCCAGCCGATGATCAGGGTGTCGTCGAACGGGGTGGTCGCCACCAGGGCCTGCCAGGCCGACCCGCCGATGTTGTGCAGCGGTGCGTGCTGCCAGGCCAGGACGACCCCGGCGACGGGCTGCCCGTGCTCGCCGCTGGCGCGGACCCACACGTGCTTCGCTGACGGTTCGACGGGGTGGTAGACCACCCTCAGATCCTAGGTCAGGACGAACGTGTGTTCGAATAAGCGGAGAATTGAGCTAATCCGAGAACATCGGTCGGCGCCTGGTGCATCCGCCGCGGACAGCTCCCAATCAGGCCGGGGACGAGGCCGCAGATCGGACTAGCCGGGTTGGGGCACGCGTTGTACACAGTGTCCTGACAGGGCGCAGCCCCCAGAGCACCCCACCGTTCGACGACGACGAGAAGGTCTGAACATGTCGGCCCACCCGACCACCCCGAGCATCACGACGGCCCGCGCCGGTTCCAGCGTGGACACCTCCCAGCGCATCCGTCGCTACACGATCACCATGGCGTTCCGCACCGCGTGCTTCATCCTCGCGGTGACCGTCGCCCACGGGTGGCTGCAGTGGGTCATGCTCGCCGGGGCGGTGTTCCTGCCGTACATGGGCGTGCTGCTGGCCAACCAGGCCAACGAGACCGGGCTGAGCAAGCCCGGCCGGGACAGCGCTCCCGAGGACGCGCGTCAGCTGACCACCGGTCCGGAGCCGGACTACGTCGAGGGCGTCGTGATCGCGGACGACGACGAGCGGCTCGCGGGCACCCGGTGACGAAGGTCGAGCCGCACGGCTCCACCACGTCACGGCCATCGCCCGGGACCCTCGGTCGAACGTGGACTTCTACGCCCGGGCCCTCGGGCTGCGCCTGGTCAAGCAGACCGTCAGCTTCGACGCCCCGGACAGCTACCACCTCTGCTGCGGCGACGAGCAGGGCAGTCCGTCCAGCCTGCTGACCTTCTTCCCGTGGCCCGACGTCCCCCAGGGCCGGCAGGGCGCGGGCATGACGACGACCACGGCGTTCAGCGTGCCGGGTTCGTCGCTCGGCTGGTGGCACGACAACGAGCCGGGGGTCGTCGAGCTGTCCCACCCAGGCGGCCACCGGATCGACCCGAGGGTCCTCCCGCAGGTCCGCGAGCTCCTCGGCGCATAATCGCGTCCATGATCTCGGAGCTGCCCTTCGGAACGACCGGTCACACGAGCACGAGGACGATCTTCGGAGCGGCCGCGCTCGGCGAGGTGACCCAGGACGAGGCCGACGCCACGCTCGAGCTCGTCCGGCGTCACGGCATCAACCACCTCGACACGGCCGCGAGCTACGGCGAGTCGGAGCTGCGCCTCGCGCCGTTCCTGGCTGACCACCGAGACGACGTCTTCCTGGCCACCAAGACGGGCGAGCGCGACGCGGAGTCCGCCTGGGCCGAGATCAACCGGTCCCTCGAGCGGCTGCAGACCGACCACGTCGACCTCCTCCAGCTGCACAACCTCGTCGACGAGGCCGAGTGGCGCCAGGCCTACGCCTCCGGGGGCGTGCTCGAGGCCGCCGTGCGCGCCCGCGACGAGGGTCTCGTCCGGTTCATCGGTGTCACCGGTCACGGGATCACGGTCGCGGCTCAGCACCTGCGCTCGCTGCAGGAGTTCGAGTTCGCCTCCGTGCTGCTGCCCTACAACTTCCCGATGGCGCGCAACCAGGCCTACCTCGACGAGTTCGAGGCGCTCGCCGCCGTCTGCGCGGACCGCGGCGTGGCGGTGCAGACGATCAAGTCGATCACCAAGGCCCCCTGGGCCGACGGGGCCACCCAGCACGCGGCCACCTGGTACGAGCCGCTCAAGGACCCCGCGGCGATCGACACCGCGGTCGCCTGGGTGCTCGGGCGTCCCGACGTCTTCCTCAACACGGTCGGGGACATCCACGTCCTGCCCCTGGTCCTCGACGCCGCCGAGCGCTTCTTCGAGGCCGGTGCGCGGCGGCCCGACGCCGAGGTCATGGCCGACCTGGAGCGACGCTGGGACATGGCTCCGCTCTTCGTCTGAGTCGACCCCGGGGGTAACGTCCCGCCGTGACGTCCACCTCCACCGTGCTGGCCATCGCCCTGGCCGCACTGGGAGCGCTCTTCTACGGGCTCTCGTCCGTGCGTCAGCACCGGGTGGTGCGCGCCTCGGTGCCGACGGGGCAGATGCCGCTGCGCCAGCGGCTGGCGTCCGGGTGGCAGCTCGTCCGTGACCCCGCCTGGCTGTGGGGTGCCGTCCAGCTCGGGCTGGGCGGGGCGTTCCACGTCGCGGCCCTCGCCCTGGCCCCGATCACGCTCGTGCAGCCGGTCGGCGTGCTCGCCGTGCCGGTCACGGTGGTGGCCACGGCCGTCACCCTGCGGCGGCGGCCGTCGCGGGCCCAGACGTGGGGGACGGTGCTGAGCGTGGTCGGCGTGGCGGTGCTGTCGCTGGTCCTGCTGCTGCCACCCGTGCGGCCCGCGACGTTGCCGCCGTGGAGCAGGCTGGCGCTCGGGCTGGGCGCGGTGCTCGTGGGCTGCGCGGTGGTGGCGCTCGTGTTCTTCGGGACCTGGGCACCCGCGCTGCTGCGCTGCGTCAGCCGGGCCGTGGTCGCGGCGGTGCTCTACGGGATGAACGCCGTCCTGATCCGCACGCTCGGCCAGGTCCTCCACGGACCGCCGCCACCCCCGCACATGGCGATCCCGATCCATGGCCCACCGGCGGCCGTGCCCGTCGCGCTGGTCGTCACCGCGCTCGTCGGGGTCGCGGTGGTCCTGCCGCTCGGGATCTGGGCGACGCAGTCGGCCTACGTGTTCGGCTCGCCCCAGGTCGTCACCTGCTGCCTCATCCTGGTCGACCCGCTGGCCGCGGTGATCGGCGGTCGGTCGCTCCTGCACGACGGTGCCGCCCTCACCGGCCCCGCGCTCGCCGCCGCCGTCGCCTGCTCCCTGCTGGCCACGGCCGGGGTCGTCCTGCTGGCCCGCGACCACCCGGGGGACCTGGCCGCCGACCTCCTGCCGGCCAGGGTCAGAGCGACCTGAGCCCGCGCGGGCGGCAAAGCCCGGCGGGGGGCGCCGTGGCCCTGGACCGCGGGTGCAGAGGTCGTCGTGCCCGCAGCAGCCGTCGCTCCCGCTTCGTACGTCGCGCAGCACCTCTCGGCATCCGCACCGGATTGCCTGGCAGCTCGCCGATACTGGCGTCATGGAGGATCCGGAGCACCTCCACGTCGACGGCCCTCACCTCGGGCGGAGACGTTCGTGGGTGGTCCTCGTCGTCGTCCTCGTCGTGGTCGTCGGGCTCGCGGTGCTCCGGCTCGGAGGGTCGACTCGCGACACGTCGCCCTCCCCGACCGCGCCGCCGGCCCGCGTCTCGTCGCCGAGCCCGCAGGCCTGGCCCGTGGGTCTGCCGCCCGGCACCGTGCTCGTCGGTGCGGCCGGACGGGTCGACACCCTCGACTCCGGCAGCGGCGAGCTGACGAGGACCAGCGTCGCCAGCGACCCGGCGACCACGTCCCTGACCCGGGTCGCCGGCGGGGTGATCGTCTGGCGATCCGGGAGTCCCGGCAGCCAGACGCTGCTGGCTGACGCTTCCAGCCCGTCCCCGGGGCGCGGCGGGCTCGCGTCGGGCACCTCGTTCCTGCCCGGCCCCGACGGCCTGGTCTGGGCGAGGAGCGGGCGAGGGTCGAAGAAGAGCACGTGGCGCCTGGTGGACGCCGACGGGCGCGCGACGAGGAGCGTCCGCGCGGACGGGTCCGTCGTCGGGGACGGATCAGGCGGGCTGCTGACCGTCGGCAAGCAGGGCGTACGCCCGCTGTTCCCCCGCCCGCGGCAGTCCTGGGAGACAGGGCAGGTCGTCGCGACCGGGCCCGAGGGCTACGTGGTGCGTTCCTGCGTCGAGAGCGTGTGCCGCTTCCGGCTCCATCAGCACGGCGGTGGCGCAGACACGGACCTGGACACCGCGGTGGGGGAGGAGACGAGCGGGGGGACCCTCTCGCCCGGCAACCGGCTCCTCGCCGTGACCGAGACGGTCGGAGGCACGAGCACCCTGCGGGTCAGCGTCGTCGCCACCGGCGAGGTCAAGGAGATCTTCTCCGAGCCGGGCCGGAGCACGAACGACGCCGTCTGGCTCGACGACCGGTGGCTCGTCCTGGTCAGCGAGGACGAGCTCGTGCTCTACGACGCCGACGACGACCGGGTCGTGACTCCCGACCTCCCCCTCAGCAGCCTCGGCCCCCTCGCCTGGACCTCCGCCTGATCGACGACAGCCCGCAGGGCTGACCCGCCGTGGCCGCTCTCCCGATGGGCGACGTCGATCAGGGTCGGTCGGACGCCGACCAGCAGTCAACCGGGAATACCCCTTCAGCAGACAGGTTCACCGTTCGGGCACTGCGTCGCACCACCGCCACCGCCACCGAGCCCGCCGCTGAACTGGGCGATGTAGTCGCGCACGGCACGGGCGGCCTGCTCGAGCTCGATCTGGATGCGGACCAGCTCGATGGTCCAGACCACCGCGACCAGGGCCAGCACGGCCAGCGCCACCGCGGCCACCCAGGCGGCCACGAGCAGGCCGCGGGAGACGCGGGCCGGCGAGCCCATCGCGGCCGGTGCGGCCGCGTACGGCGGCTGAGGGGGCTGGGTCGACAGGATCTCCGGCGCGCCGCCGGGCGCACCCGGTGCGGCACCGGCGGCGTGGGGCTGGTAGTCGGGCTGGGTCATGGCCAAGCTCCTCGAGGTCGGGGTAGGGCTGGACGTGCAGGCGAAGTGCATGGAGGCAGCGGCATGGTCGACGTCCACAACGGCTCCAGCGGTACGGGCACGCTAGCGCTTCCGGCGCTCGCCCGTCGCAGCACGGCACGACCGGTCTGCACGGCACCGCGCGGTCCCCAGAGCGTGACGCAAACGACGCCCAATGGATAGTTAACCGCTGCAAACTATCTGGCAGACTTCCTCCCAGGAGGAACGACAACCCGTGACAACATCTGCTTCGGCACCCGCTTCTGCACCCGAGACCGCCCGCCCGCCCGGCCGGTTCGACTCCAGCCACCCCCATTACAAGTGGGTGGCGCTGTCGAACACCACGCTCGGCATGCTGCTGGTGACCATCAACTCGTCCATCGTGATCATCAGCCTGCCCGCGATCTTCCGCGGGATCGGCCTCAACCCGCTGGGTGAGGGCAACGTCAGCTACCTGCTCTGGATGCTGATGGGCTACCTGCTCGCCACCGCGGTCTTCGTGGTCGCGTTCGGTCGCCTGGGCGACATGTTCGGGCGGGTCAAGATCTACAACCTCGGCTTCGTGGTGTTCACCGCGTCGTCGCTGGCCCTCTCCTTCGACCCGTTCCACGGCGGCCACGGCGCGCTGTGGCTGATCGGGTGGCGGGTCGTCCAGGGCGTCGGCGGCGCGATGCTGTTCGCCAACTCCACCGCGATCCTGACCGACGCCTTCCCGTCCACCCAGCGGGGCTTCGCGCTCGGCATCAACCAGATCGCGGCCATCCTCGGCTCGTTCCTCGGGCTGATCATCGGTGGTGTGCTGGCCGAGGTCGACTGGCGCGCGATCTTCTGGGTGAGCGTCCCCGTCGGCATCCTCGGCACGATCTGGTCGATCAAGTCCCTGCACGACACGGGCGTACGCCGCAAGGGCAGCCTCGACTGGCCCGGCAACATCACCTTCGCCGTCGGCCTCACCCTGCTGCTGACCGGCATCACGTACGGCATCCAGCCCTACGGGTCGCACCTGATGGGCTGGACCAGCCCGAGCGTGGTGGCGGAGCTGGTCGTCGGTGTCGTGCTGCTCGTGGCCTTCTGCTTCATCGAGGCCAGGAGCAAGGACCCGATGTTCCACCTGCAGCTGTTCCGGGTGCGGGCCTTCGGGCTGGGCAACCTGGCCGGCCTGCTGGCCAGCATCGGCCGCGGCGGTCTGCAGTTCATGCTGATCATCTGGCTGCAGGGCGTCTGGCTGCCCCAGCACGGCTTCAGCTACGAGCAGACCCCGCTGTGGGCCGGCATCTACCTGCTCCCGCTGAGCATCGGCTTCCTGGTGACCGGTCCGGTGTCGGGGTGGCTCTCCGACCGGTTCGGCGCTCGCCCGTTCGCGGTCGGTGGACTGGTCCTGGTCGCCGTCTCGTTCGGTCTGCTCGCGCTGCTCCCGATGGACTTCCCGTACTGGGCTTTCGCGCTGGTGATCGCCCTCAACGGTCTGGGCTCGGGCATCTTTTCCTCGCCCAACACCACCGCCATCATGAACAGCGTGCCGGCGCGGCAACGAGGCGTGGCGTCCGGGATGCGCGGCACGTTCTTCAACTCAGGGTCGGCGCTGAGCATCGGCATCTTCTTCTCCTTGATGATCGTCGGCCTGTCCGGGACGCTGGCCGGAGCGCTCCGGTCGGGGCTGACCAGCCAGCACGTGCCGCTCGCCGTTGCCGACCAGGTGGCGGGTCTCTCGCCGGTCGGCAGCCTGTTCGCCGCCTTCCTCGGCTTCAACCCGCTGCAGACGCTGCTCGAGCCGTCCGGCGTGCTGGCGACCCTGCCTCCCGCCAACGTCGCGACCCTGACCGGCACCACGTTCTTCCCGCAGCTGATCTCCGGCCCGCTGCACGCCGGCCTCGTGCTGGTCTTCATCACCGGTGCGGTGATGATGCTGGTCGGTGCGGTGGCCTCCTGGCTCGCCGGCGGACGGTTCGTGGCGGGCGAGGACGCAACGGTCGAGCCCACCAGCAGCGTCGTCGAACAGTCCCAGACGGGGTCCGAGACCGCGAGCGCGGACGGGTCGAGGGACGGTGCGCTCGAACCGAGCCGGACATGACCGCGGACGGCCCGGGGAACGACACCCTCGGGCTGACCGAGGCGGAGCTGGCGATCGGCACCCGGCTCTTCGTGGCCATGGGCCAGCTGGCCCGTTGGAGCGCCCGGCAGAGCCTCGACCTCTACGGCCCGGGCGTGCTCACGGCTCTGGGCACCGTGGTCGACGTCGGTCCTGTACGGCTGGGCGACCTGGCGACCCGGCTCGGTGTCGTGCCCGCGTCGATCTCCCGCACGGTGGCCACCCTCGAGGGGGCCGCGCTGGTGGTCAGGACCGTCGACCCGGAGGACCGGCGCTCGTCGTTCGTCTCGGCCACCGACGAGGGATCTCGCCTGGTCACCGAGCGGCGGGCGCAGCGCGGTGAGCACCTGGCTCGCCATCTCGGCCCCCTGACCGAGGAGCAGCAGCAGATCCTGGGCAGCGTGATCGACGCGATCCACGACCTCGCGGAGAGCTAGCCCGACGGTTCGGTTCAGGAGGAGTCCCTGGTCGGTGCGTCGAGCTGCTCGCCGTTGAAGAGGCGGGCCAGGGCGTGCGGCGCGTCTGCTCCGAAGATCAGCTCGGCGGTGTCGTGGGCAGCGGCGGCATCGATCTCGCTGCGGGCGAACATGACGACCTCGTACGCCGCGAGTGCTCCCTCGACGTCGTCGGGGTGGTCGACGAGGGCTTGTGCGAGCTCGGCGCCGTCGAGCATGGCGGTGTTGGCGCCCTCGCCGCCGGGGACGGTGACGTGGGCGGCGTCGCCCAGGAGCGTCACGCCTGCGGTGCGGAGCCACCGGTGCCGGTCGGGGAGCTGGTAGATGCTGCGAAGCACGGGGTCGGTGTCGCTGTCGGCGACGAGGGCGGTGAGCTCAGGCGCCCACCCGTCGAACTCGGCGGTGACTCGAGCCCGGGCTGAGCCGGCGTCGGCGAAGTCGACGCCTGAGAACCACTCGACCGGTCGGCGCAGGACGACGTAGGTGTGGATGACGTCGTCGGCCTCGCGGTGGGCCAGGAACCCCTTGTCGGGCTCGAGGGCGTAGAGCGCCCCGTCACCGACGGCCGCGGCTGCCATCGGGTGTCGGTGGTCGACGTTGTAGAGGTAGGTGTCGACGTAGCTCATGCCGGAGTAGGTCGGCCTCTCGTCGGACAGCAGGGGGCGAACTCTCGACCAGGTGCCGTCCGCCCCGACCAGGACCTCGGTGGTGGTGGTCGTGCCGTCGGCGAAGGACAGCTCGTGGCGACCCTCGCCGAGCGAGGTGGCCGAGACGAGCTTCTTGCCCCACTGGACGGTCTCGGGCGGCAGGGACTGCAGCAGGATCCGCCGGATGTCACCACGCAGTGCCTCGGGCTTGCTCATCGAGCCGTCGTCGGGCACCTCGCCGAGGATGACGGCGTGGCGGTCGGAGACGCGTTGGGCGGCACCGCCCGTACGGACGATCGCCCGGTACTCGGAGTCGAGGCCGGCCAGGTGCAGCGCGAGCTGGCCGTTGTGCTCGTGCAGGTCGAGCTGCCCGCCCTGGGAACGCGCGTCGGCCGACACCTCCGCGTCGTAGACGGTGACCGGGACGCCGTGAAGGTGCAGGACACGGGCGAGGGTGAGGCCGCCGAGACCGGCGCCGATCACTGTGACCGAGAGTGGCATGACTTCTCCTTGGTTAGCGATTGGACCGTCGGTCCAACCCTTCAACCACTGTGGACCGTCGGTCCAATACGTGTCAAACTGGCGCCATGACCGGCCCCGTGACTCGAAGTCCGCGGCGCAGCGACGCTCTCTCACGCAAGCGGATCGTTGCGGCGGCGATCGAGATCCTCGACCTGGTCGGGGAGGGTGAGCTGACGGTGCGAGGGCTGACCGCTCACCTGGCGACGGGCCGCGGTGCCATCTACCACCACGTGAGCGGCAAGGACGAGCTCCTCTCCGCCGCGGCGGACGAGGTCGTCGCCCAGGTGCTGACCGGCGTCCCGACCGACCAGGAGGCCGAGGCGGGCGTCCGTGCGCTGGCGCTGGGCATCTTCGACGCGATCGACGCGCACCCGTGGGTCGGGACGCAGCTGTCGCGCGAACCGCTGCAGCCCGCGGTCCTTCGGATCTGGACGAGCATCGGCACCCAGCTCCAGCGCCTCGGCGTCGACGGCAGGACGCTCTCCGACGCGGGGTCAGCGCTCGTCAGCTACGTCCTGGGTTCGGCAGCCCAGTACGTCACCGGGCCACGCAGCGCCTCGGACGAGGCCGGTCGGCAGGCCTACCTGGACAAGCTCGCCCTCGCGTGGACCGAGCACGACCCGGACCCGCTCGTCACCGGGGCTGCTGCGCAGCTGCGCGAGCACGACGACCGCCAGCAGTTCCTGGCCGGCGTGGACATCTTCTTGGCCGGGGTTCGACGACGAGATCGATGAACCGTGCCGCCTCGGAGCAGTCCTCCGGTCACCGTCTGTGCATGGCTTTCCACGGTCGGCGTCACGGGCGGGCGGGCGGGTGCAGCCGCGTTCGAGCTCTTGGTGCGCTGCGGTGCCCCTGCGTTCCGTGCAAAGACGGGTGGTCAGTCCTGCCGAGCGGTACCCGGACCAACGCTTCTTCTCAGCCATGGGGGCTGGGGCGCGGCCCGCCGCGATTGTTCCGCGGGCTCCCACGGACGGTGGACGTCTGCACTCGGGTCTTGGGTGAGCGAGACGCGAGGCTGACGACCGGGGCCACGTTCCGGCTGAGACTTCAGGAGTGCAGAGGTCCGGACGTGGGTCGTCTCGGCGGACAGCCGGTCTGGCAGTTCTCAGCCCTGACCACGGTCTCGTGGCTCGTCTTTCGTCATCTTGGCGATCTGCCCAGCAACGACACCCCAGAGGGTGAGGCTGGAGAGGTCGTCGGGCGGCCCAGTCTGTCCTGGCTGTACTACTGGGGCCACCACACCAGCACCTGGTGGGCCGCCCAGACCGCCGTCCTCGGCACCGTGACCAGTGCCGTGCTCGGGGCCTGGCTGCTACGTCTGGCCGTGCGCTCCACGTTCGCCCGCTCGAAGGTCGCCGGTGCCCTCGTCGCTGTCGTGGGTTGGTCCGCCTGGCTCTGCGGCGCGGCCTTCGTCACCCTCCTCGCACTAGCCCTCTGGTTCACGGCTTCCCTGGAAGGAACGCAGACAGAGGTCACCGGACCAGACGGCAGGCACGTTCTCGTCACCCTCGACAACAGCGGATACCACCGGGTCCGCGTCTGGCGGCAAGACACAGCCACCCCGCTACGTGGAGGAGCTGGGCCAGGCCGAGGTCGATCCCAGCAGCGGCCCGTGCACGCTGACGAAGCCGGGCGAGCTGATCCTCAGGTGCGGCACGACTTCCCAGACGTTGAGGCCATGATCGGTCCCGCGCCGGGCGACGGCTTTCGTCCTTCGTACGAGGGTCCCTCATGGCGGGCGCTCGTCCTGGTGAACCCGACGTGGTGTCTCTCGCGGTGCTGGTTCTCGGATGTACGACGATGAGCAGGTGGCGCTCGCGACGACCGGCTCGACGCGTCGGCCAGGCTCAAGTCGCCCGGTCGTCGTCGCGCTGGCCGTGGCCGTCCTCGTCGCTGCTGTCCTCGGCGCTGGGTACCTCCTCGGCTACCGGCTGAACGTGCAGACCGCGTCGATCCCCGTACCCACGGCGGCGGCGTCGCCGGACGACGTGGTGCGGTCCTACGTCGAGGCGTACGACCATCGAGACCTCGACACCATGAGGGTGATCTACCCCTCCGGGCAGTCCGCGTTCTCCCGCTATCGAGCCATGGGCACGATGGGAGACCTTCGGATCACCCGGAGGGGCTCGGACCTCGCTTACGACGAGGGGCCGAACGGGTGGACCTACTGGCTCGAACGAAGCACCACGTCCGGACCCTGGACGATCACCGATCAGGGGAACGGGTAGCAGCAGACCCGTCGCGTCTTGGAAGAGCTGCCTCTGCGAGACATGCCCCTCTTCACCAGGTCGGCAGTGGCAGCGTCATGGACGGCGCTGTCC
>Ga0210040_10006015_pt1 | contig 15259 bp, 6 predicted proteins | sample CryGeyCG12114_NA_FD_185462 | JGI IMG/M metagenome (GOLD analysis project Ga0210040, IMG submission 185462) | Groundwater microbial communities from aquifer - Crystal Geyser CG19_WC_8/21/14_NA (SPAdes) (version 2) | ecosystem: Environmental > Aquatic > Deep subsurface > Groundwater | place: USA... | reverse complement strand
TTGTAATTATTGTATGAAATGATCCATTACATATTTCACTTGTTTTGTATGTTTTGTTAGCCGCGCGAAATCGACGGATTTGCTGGTTTTCCCTTGTAATCATTTTTTTGATACTTTTGCATAGTTTTTCATAGTCAGACTGTTTCTGTATGACCTATAGCTTTTCTCTGGATGAATGAGTTACTTAAAAAACATTTCCTACACTACTTATATAGTATACCGGATTGTAGTGAGTTTGTTAGATAGTTAGTTAGGGCCTGAAGTCTGACTGTGTAGATAGTGCAGGTTAATGTTTACCAGGGTGGGATTCTTTTAGTATACTACAAGAGCTGAGACTCAAGGTGTGCTCTCAATTTCGCATGGATTTTTCCATCTTCAATTTCGCTAAGAGGTTTAACTCATACGTTAATCCTGTGGGTCATATGCGCACACATTTGCTTTATGTTTTGTGCTCCTCATAAGCGTCTCCAAGCTTACCTTTCTATCTAAGTTTTCAATGTATTTAGTGAAGTTTTTTACCCGTGCAAATCTTTGACCTTTGCAAAAGTCGAGTTAAAGTTAGTTGTTGGTTCGTATAGCCAGTTAGTTACATACTATCAGTTCATTTGTAAATATTATGGAAGTTGAACATGAAATTGTGTTTATGATTCTATGATTGAATGATATTGATAACATCAGTAGTTCTCTTTTTTATTGTGACTTGGCCCCAGGGATAACAACTTGACGAGCTTGTTTCTTAAATCTTGTCTTTTAATCCCATGCTACAGATTAGTAGGTAGTTTGTATGGTGATTTTTTTGTTAGCTAGCTCACTCTCAGTTTCAGTATGTGACGATGCTTGTAGCGTGCAAATAAATGCTTTGAGGGGGAAACAGCAGCTGTTTAGTTTAGAGTTGCTAAAATTAAATAGATGCTGTCGTCTTGTAACTTTATCCTTATTATGATTATAATTTTAGAATTCATTTTAAGAGCAGATAAAACAGCTCCTATGATTGTTTCCTACGATCGAGTAGGATTTCATGGGCTCAATCTATAGCTAACAATGTGATCATTTTCCCTCAGATAATCACTGTAAAACAATGTAGTACTAGTTAGTTTGTAACTACCTTACCTAATTAGTGAACATGGACCTATTGAAAGCATAACACTAGAAATTTGATTAGCGTTTATTCAAAGCTACTCGCATCAGTCAGTTTATCATGAATAATTTACTTAACCAAGGGAGTATAAGAAAGGATTATCTAAATCTTAAACCTTGCCTTGTAGCTAAATAGTTACATCATGAGCCCCATTGTAAGCTCATCTTCCTGACTAGCCTGACTATACTAGTTTTATAAGGGAAAAGTTATGATGATTACATCGTCTCCTCATATATGCATGTACATGAAAAGAGGAAGACATGGTTTTAGTTAATTGCATGTACACTAGCTGTTCACATAATAATATGACCCAAGTTGCTTTCATAGTTTGCGTGTGTGTGTGTGTAGATATGATGCAAAGACGTTTTCTAAAGTCACCTCCCAGTTGCATTTAATGTTATTGAGATTCTACTTTCCTCTTGTTGAACCAAATTGCTGTCTTACTGATATACAACTAACTAACTAATGCAGTAAAGGCATTAAAAGTGTATATTTCGTTCACCTCCTTCCTTCCTCATCTTTTGGCCTACAGCACAGAGAGGGAAAAACTTGAATTGTTAGCTAAACTAACTAACTAGCTAACCAACTAACCATCTTTATCCTCTAGTTTCACTTTTCTAATCTCCTGAGTAACTTATTTTTTCTTCTGGTTACGTTCGTTGTTCCCCAGTATATAATAGTAATGTGCATAAAACATTATATCGTTAGTACCACTGAACTGACTAGATGCATGGTAAATGAAACAGGGGTATGGTGTAGTTAACATGGTGCAGATGAATTATAAACCGTCTGTTGAGTTTTTACTCCTTTGGTGAACGTGTGTGGATAATTTATAGAAGTAAAAATTTTTTGAGCACTTCATTTATTCGTCGCACGTTCTGTCTCCGACGTGGTTGCATGGAATGGAGTCAATCAGTGCGAATTGATAGGATAGTTAAGAACAGTTAGTTTGATTCTCTCGTTCCCTGTGAAAAACGAGTGTCACAAAGATATCTTTGAGAATTCGACATTCAATTGAGCCATTTGTAGAATGGCTGTAAGTATGAAAGTTTTATAGAGCTGTAAGTTAATCTTTGCATAAGTCAAGAGTTTGAGCTCACTCTTAGATTCTTATGAGGCTAAATTTGTTCTTATTCCAATCCAAATAGTGAAATGACGATTTGCTAAAAAGTTAATGAATGACAATACACTTCTATCCTCATACAACCCGTATTTTGAACTTGTACCTTAAAAGTGTCAAAAAAGAAAATGTTTTCAAAACTGGTCAGCTATTGAGTTTCTGTGGTTGGTGGTGTTAGTGAGTTAAATTGAAATTTTAGTTTGGGCGATTTTTATAGCAATGTCATCTAAACTTGCAACCGTAACATTTGCCAAGTGTGGCTCCACAAATCCCGTCCAAGGTAATAATACAACTGTGAATATTTAATTGCATTGGTTAATGAATACTCTACTGGTTGTAAATAAAGCATAAAATTGTGTGGAAAGGAAATAGTAGAACGACTACTAAAAATTCATTATTTTCCGAGCGTATGGTGAATGCAGAAAGAAAATCTATGGGTTTGAATATTCACATATTTAAAACTCAAGGACACATTTTGTGTGTTTTGGAGGAACTAAAAGCCACAGTGTAGTAATTTATCATCAACCTGTTGGTAGATATATATTTTATTTTGATTTGTTCCACGGATAATAATGAAGGATGAGATTTGATACATCATGCTGGTATTGTCAGAATCTACAGTCTAAAGGGATGACATTTTCCCTAATTTGGAGACCGCATTGCCAAATCACATAAGGAAAACCTAACGAGATGGACTTGAGTGGAAACTATTTTTTATTAGTCACACGTAATAATACAAAACATGGAGTCAAGTTGGAGGTGCCACTTTTCAATTTATTGAGACCAGACATATCTCCTGCTATTGTAATTTAGCTTGCATTGCATGATGATTAGTGAGTTCGAGTTGAAAATATTGAACAAGATGCGTCCATATAATTTTTTCGAGCGATTCATTTGTTATGTATTGCTTTTCAACGACTTTGATTCAAACGAAGAAGAATCTGACTGAAAGCTGGTGAGTTAGAGTTGCAAAGTTATTACGGTGTATTTTAGCACCTTTTTGTTAACTTTTTATCTTATTCGTGCATTTCTGCAAAGAGAAAAGCGAGAACTTTAGTATTTTTGGTAAATTAATTTTGAAATGAAAAGCTGAACGAAGGAGATAAATATAAACGATTGGATTAGATTGCTGACCATTTATGGCGGGATTTAAAGCATAAAATTTCCATATACCCCGGCTATCGTTCCATATACTTGAGACTAGAGTTGAAAAAATGTGGCTGGCATATTACGATTCTTTATCTATCCGATCTATCCATGCACTGCATGCACTGTAGTTTTGCACATACTAAACCTAAGTTACTAGGACGACTGTTTATGTTTCTCCCTTTTAAATCGGACAAGGGTAACTCAACTCGGGTAATACAGCAGCTGACTTAAAGTATTGATTTAGTTTTAAAGTGTGCTGCAACCAAAGTTGACTGTTTACGTTGCCACTTGTACACAACGGTAATACAAATTAGAAATGACATTTTTGCTCCAAATGGAGTGTAAAACTTTCAAACGGGTATACAAACAAACTAATTGTTTAATATTCACTTGTATTCTGAATTGCCAGAGACTGTGTAAAGTTTTGTGATAAAAGAACAATACAGGTCCTGGTCTGAAAACAATCCTGTAGTTGGAATGAAATGGGAGCCTCGTGTTCTCGAAAACAGTTGAAATATGATACTGATAGTATTATGACCAGTGAGTAGTATTTTAGTAGAATAGACTGGATCTTTATTGAATCATTTCATCATTTTGAAATTATTGTAAACTTTCAGCTCTAGCTTGTATAAAATGCGCCAGGGATAAGTAAAACTATAAGTTGTGCGTTTTTTTTTTATTTCAGATGATCCTGAACCTCCAGTTCGAAATGTAGGAAGACGTAAATCTGTGTTCGCTGAAGCTTATAATCCCGAAGAAGATGAAGATGATAAACCGGCTGTAAGTGTCTCTTTTGCATTCAGTTTCAGTCCATATCCATTTTCTGGGTCTTCTAAAATGGCTCATATCATAGAGTTCTAACAAAATTATTCATCGATAGACATTTTGGCAGTCAGTAGTATATACAACGCCATCCCAAGTCATCCCTCCAGGGATTCTAAATAGATAAAAAAATTAGCATACGCTTTAGGTTTAGATAGGCTTGGAAAAGCTTTATAGATGTAGAGCACTTCATGTATAGAGTGAGTACCAAACTATGAGCTGTCGATTCTTGAGAATTCGTTTCAGTGACCATAAAATAACGCCTTTAGATATTAGTTATAGCATTTCTATATGAATTGGACGTGGGTTGCAGTCTAGTTAGTTAGTTTGTGATTCAAGACTTGTCAATTCCTTTTTTCATATTGCATAGTATAACATGCTGCATTTTTTTTCTATATGAACGGCGATGGCTACACTCTCCTTCAGGCATTATGCTATGCTAGAAAGTTTGCTCTGGAGACCTGTAGGGAGGAAAAAGAGGATTTCTTAAACATGTGGGATGTTAAGGTGTTACTCTTTGATGTTTCATCTTCTCTATGCATTCCCATTGCACTCCACCCAAAGAATAATCGTATTAGTTTATACATCCAGGCGAGTCATAGGTAGTAGGTAGTATTATAACATTCTGAGAGATTTTGCGTCTATCCAGTATCCCATCTCGACTCGCTTACAGTTTGTGATCTTAAAGATGAGAATAAAAAAGTATCGCAAAGTTGCAAAGTTATGGATTTTTTGCTTGTCATTCAATACTGTTTCGATGACAGTCATGTGCAGTTTGTAGTGATAGCTTTTTGGAGACATGATTTCTTTGCGTAATCATTTTTATAGTAGGTCAATCTGAATGGGCAGATTTGAAATCTGAAATTTATTATGTCTGTATGGAGATTGGATAGGAATGATGTGAACATTTTTGTTGTCACATTTTTTCTGGACATATTTTTCAAATTATGGGTTGGCTTACTTTTTATATCATTAGCTGTAACCTTGACTTATTCTTTAGCGTCATATAGGGAAGATGCAATAAATCTTGGTTTATACTTTCATGTGTTTTGCTGGGCACAACAAATGACATCTATTACTGCTGGCTGACATGAGAATTTTTCCTCCCAACTTTTTATTTGTTACATTTGATGAACAGATATGATAAATATGATGGTGAGGGCTACCATGAGATAGAACAGGATTTTTTTTGAAGGTGACTTACGTTTTTGGCCAGTAAAATTGCAAATTGTGTATATTATGTTTTAACATTTTTTTAGCTTATTATACTTTGTCTGTTTACTCATGATGGAACAAAGTCAAGTCTCAAATGGTAATCCTTTTTGGACCACAAGCTGTTCCCTGCAAATTATTTTTTGGGTCACTAGATAAAAATGTGATGAAAGAAATAATGGAAGGAACGCTACTATTTTCTACTCTAATACTTTCCACATAAGCTACTTTAGTTTGAAAAGGATGGAAAATCCTCACTTGATCTCTGATTGTCTCTTTTTACCTTACTTTGTGGAAACTGCGACTGACTGACTTGAGTGAAAGATTATTCTTATTATATAAGTCAAACTTTTCCTTGCAAACACATAGACTGCAAACATTCTTATGGCTTTGTATGATCACTGAATGTATGGAAAGAGAAATGCTATTATCATCATTATTTTCATTTGGCTTTTGTGGGACACTAACTTTGTTAGCTTCAAATTCAAATCTCTAGTGTTGCCTGTGTACTTGAGAAGAAATTGCTCTCTATTGTATAAACCATATAAAAAGCAAAAAAAAAACTATTTATTTTCCTCTCATATGTTTTTTTTTACCTTTACAGACATGTGGTGAAAATTTTTGAGCTATAAACGTATGTGTAGGCCAGTTTGACAAAAATAGTTGTGTTGAGTGTTTTAAACTTCATATTTGAGGGCAAAGTCAACGTTGATTTACAATTTTTTATGTCATTTGGATTGCGAATGATGTTGGCACTGTGTTTCTAGCGAACATTACCTACAGCCAGCTGCTGCATAGTTAGGGCATTTACGTGTCGTGTTCTGGTTGTACTTCTCATTAAGAAGACTAACTCACTCACTAGCTAACTATACCATGTTTACATGCATGGCTAATGTTTTGGTAGGAAAGTAAGTATATGCGTGGGAAATTAGCTGCTCATGTTTTTTTCATGGTGATTACATTTGTACTTGAGATTCCAAATCCAAGGCTGCACTTTATTTGTATTGTAGTAATAACAATAACAATAATAGTAAATTGCATGCAATGCCGCATACGAGAATCGTTACGTTTTTGGATGATGGAATTATTGATAACAAGTACTGTAAACTCTTTACTTTTACTGTGTAGAACTTTTAGACTCGAATCACGGCAATAAATATCTTAATAACTTGTTGATGAATTATTTTTTTAGTATTGTGTGCATATGTTTTGAATTTTGGGCTCAATGTAATGTGTTTTTGTTTGTTTGTGTCTCACAGGTGGTCCATCCCAAATCGGACAGTCAACGTGCTAGACTCGCTGAAGCTGTAAAACATATCTTGCTCTTCCGATCTCTTGAAGCTGTGAGTATAGTCTTGTTCTTTTCTTGTTCATTATATTAATTGCTTCATCCCTGTAAGATTTTGCTCCCATTGTTTTGATGTATGTATGTTAAAAGTGAAAGTAAAATGTCATCAAGGGAATGTAAAAGACGTCTCTGTTGAAAAAGCCGTCTTTTTAGTTTAGTCTGCCTTTTCCAAGTTTCAACAGATGGGAGCTCGTTTGACATGACTCTAACAACTGTTACATCCTGTCGCACCGATTCATCTACATTTAATGGGCGCATATTCATGTTATATGAAATGGAAGAAAATGAATGTATTGGTATTGCACAGTCAGTCAGTAGAAAATAGTACTCATGTTTCTATGCATAGCTGTGGGGTTCACTGATGTAAGAAAAAACTGTAATATCTTGAATTGCTATTTCCTTTTGAAGCGTACTCCCCTTTGTTAGACTGAATTGCTTTTCTAAATTCTACCGTTTTCTAGCTGATGCATGCCCTATACATGAATTGTGTTGCATAACTGTTTTTATCAGTTTTTAATAGCCGATGTCTTGTTTCAATGTTTGTGTAAAGCATAGAAGTAGATATATATAATACATTACATACATGTACATGTGTAAAGTACTAAACGTTTGCTCCAGTCGTGCCTGTTTTTTTTAACTCATTTGTTATGTACAGTTATGTAAGATTTCGTATAGGAAGATGAATTTTTATGCAGAAAACGGTTGTCAGATTTTCTTGACTATGTAAGAATTGAGACAACTAAATGTTTATAGGTTGTACAGATGAGCTTTATGCTTGAGCTTCAAGATGGTTCAAAAACTGTCACTCGGCATTTTGTGGATTTTTTAGGCCGATATGCATGGGTGATTTCTCTTTTTCTTTTATGAACGGTTGAGAGGATCCAGGATTTTATTGAACATATTTTCATTCAACAAGTCGATAATATTTTTTGGCATACATCATGGAAATGTACAGTTTCTATGACTGTATTTTTTCTTCAAAGATGGATTTCTTTTGTTCCATTTTTTTTAATATTGAGCACATTAAAAGAAAAGAATGGGATACATACGAAGTCTTAGTTACTTAATAGCATGCGTTGCATGGAGCCGTTAATGGCAGGACGTTTTGTAGCATTGTAACAGTATAAAAGCTTTATAATACATATTTTATCGCACATCTGTATTCATTTGCGATAATTTAGAGAAATGAGAAAACGCACGGAATGGAAATAATTGGATTACTGGATAAGACTCTAGGATACAAGCAAATGCCGAAGAATTCGACTTATTTATCACCCAAAGTGTACGTTTTCTCACGTTTTGTGCCCAAGAGTCTTACTGAAGATAATCCTTCCATGACCATATTATTTTCTTCCTGTTATTTTTTGTGCGTAAATGAAACCTCTAGTTTTAGTAGGCGACGACGCAGTATGTGAACTTATAGTTAGTTAGTACCATAGAAATAGATATACTATATACACTAGAAGAAGTATACCTTGTGCGCAAAAAGGAGGTAAATTTTATCCTATCCTACTACACAAATTTATCACACACAGGACAGGAAAAATTTACCTCCTTTTTCCGCACAAGGTATACTCATCATTGAGTTTGGTTGCCTACTTAAGCATGAGCAGTGAGTGAATTTCGTAGCACGAAATTTAACATTTTGATGTAAGTAGCGACTGATAGTTTGGCATACAGGTTCAACAACGACACACACAGTGTTGTTTAACTTTCACGTTCTCACTTCAAACATTATTTTTTTAACATTTTCTTTGATTTTTGACACTAATCACATCATTAAAAACATACGTGATAGGTAAAACCTAAACATACATTAGTTTTCAAATTTTTCCAGGTTTATTTTTTTTTTTTGAAATTATTCGTTTTTTCACCCGTTTAATGTAATATGCAATGGACGCGAGCGAGTGTGCTGGGATTCGCAGTGTTTTTCTATGACACACCAATGCACGAAATCTGAGGTACTAAAAACTTAGTACCCAGCAATCTACATACGGGAGCCAGGGTTTCCCATATAGAGAGATAGGAGGTCGGGAGCATTGGTTAGTACTGACAATTGACAATAGAATTTAACAATACTTTCGCTGTAGGTAGGTCGGAAATAATAGGGTTGCGAAATTCCTTCAATGCTTCCTTTTCTTACTCGGAAAATTTAATAATATGAATGCATACTGGCTGTAGTATACTACAGTGGGCTGCTCATTGTGAGTTAATTTTTCCCTAATTATAATTTTCTAACTTACTCACAACTATGTAGTTGTTTTCAAAGAAATGAGTAAAGTTTGCCTATGATGGGAATGTGTATTAGCATGGGACTTGAACTTTTGGCTGGACTACGAATACATCATATTATTATGTTTTATTTTTTTGCCGTATGCGAACTTAGACTTGAAAATCTGTGAACAGGTTTGTTGACTTTGTGTACTGGTGATCTATTTCTATCCAATCAAAACTATTCCTCGGGTGAATTTCAAAATTCATGTTGTTTGAACTTTATCAGTTAGTTTTATTTAATATTCTACTTTTCTGAATGTGGGTGTTTTGCTTATAAAACAGTGCAGATTTTTTTAGTACAAATTATCTGCATCTGTAGTTAGTTCGTATGTAGTAGAAAGAACGTATTACACTGCAAAAAGTTTTCTCTCTCAGTCCGTGGCCGTATTACACACTGTATCATTGTTTTGTTAGTCTGAATAGTTGCTTTAGTGTTGTAACCTGCAGAAAAGAATTATTATAGTTTTTGCTTCATCATTAGTTTTGTGTAAAAGTTAAATTTTCTTTTCTTAGTCACAATATCCTTTTATTTCGCCAGCTTTCTGTTTAAACCCTTGCAACTTTCTTTTGGAATTAGTTGTTGAGGCAAGTTCTAAATGAACCTCATTAGCTTCCTTACGTTGTTCAAATCTGCTTTGAGGATCTGGTTTTCACTTTGTGTCTACGATTGTTATTACTAGAATTAATTAAAAAGCTGCTTTTTCATAGTTCCGTCTACTTTTATGAAGATGAATGAAGAATGGGTTGGTTGAAATTGTAATATTTTCTGGCTTAAGTTCAATTTTTCGTGTTTCATGTTTTGCTAGGCTAGTTAGTCTAGTTAGTCTAGTGTATATAGTCCTATAGAACACAAGGAATTGTAAGCAGCTAAATGTTTCTATACTGTCTATGCTAATCATTACTAAATGATGGTTTATGTACATTTTTCTAGTATTACCTTGAAAAAGAGTGCAGTTGACACTCGAAAGCTTGGTTAATAAACTATGACATCCGAACAACCGATAAATCTATCCAATAGTCTAGTTGTGTTTACATTAATCACATGCTCTTTCATGCAAGAGTTTCAGAGCTTTTATTTTTTATTATTTTTTGTTTCAAAAAACAGAAAAAAAGTATGTCTGAAAAAAAGAGTTTATACTTTACTCTATGGCTAATTAGCTACAAAACCAAAATATTAACAGTGAAATTTTCTTAATGACGCAATTTTTCTATGCTTTAGTCACTTATTCATTCATGCTGAAAAGATCCATGCCTGACCTGTGTTCAGGATATTTTTCCCTCAAAAGTTATGAAAACTCTTCCTGAATATCTACATGTAGCTCATCTTAACCATTTACCTTCTTGTTATAAATTCATGCTCCTCATATTGTGTATCGTTGGAGCCTTTCTCTTTCACCCTGTGTCTTTCTTCATAAACTGTCGCTCCCATTTCCTTTCATATCCTCTCTCTCATTTTGTGTCCTCAAAGCTGTCAACTTCAAACAAAGTGACAAATAGACCTACAAATGAGACGACTATCAGGCTCTGTACTTGTTCAAACAACTCGTATAAGTCAAGAGCACAATGATGTGAGTGAGTCCCGCACGAAAAAGAGGATTCATGTTTTCCCACTCTGTATGAGTTTGCTACATTAGGGTTGTAAAGGAAATCATCTGTATGTTCTACCACTTACTAACTTGCTTTCACCTTAACTTGAATCCTTTCTGTAAGCTTCAAAGACATTCACTCATTTCTTCTTTTGAGTCTTGGGCTTTGCTGTTGCCCATGACTTGACTTTCTTCATTCCATCCTGTGGTTTGGTTATTTGGTTTGGTTTGCATGGCTTGACTTTTTCATACATTTGCGACGCAGATTTACTTTTGTATGCACCAACAACCAAATCACGTCAGGTCTATTTTGCATGTTCTGTTATAATGAGTATGCGAACTTAATTCATAGTAGGTAAGATGGATTGAGCAAGACTTGCTCAAGTGATTAATCAATGTTTCAGTAAAGTTTTCCATTCCAACAAGTTTTGGTTTTGTATCATTGAGAAGAAAAGTTACTTCTACTAACTAATTGGCTTGACTGTTTGCATTGTCTGCCTGTACGTAAACTCAAAATACTCGTCAAATACTGCGTACTAAGTTGATTGCTATCAAAAAAGGTTTTTCGGTAGAAAAAAAAACAGCTGGAGTCATAAACCAATTAAAGATTTCATTATTTGTTCAATTTTGAGCAGATTGACAACTTTCTAGGCTAATTATTGCTGCACACAACGAGCTTTTTAGAATGCTTTTTGAATCTTTTCTGTATTTACGGTTTTTTTTGTTGCCAAAAGTTGTGTGCCTAGATTGTCTTATTCCTTATTTATTAACATTACAAGTTTATAGTGCATTATGATTACGTTGGGCGTAATTATTTTAAAAGCTGGCTTGTACACTATCATCTTAAAAAATCATTGGATGAATCCCAGTCACTCAAGTATCCAACTCCAACTCATGGCTCTTGCCAATTTAGGTATACTTTACTTACCATAATGCTCCTTCATAATTCAACACAGGGGCGGACTACAAGTAGCACTTGAGTTGTCATGTCATGCAGTTAGTTGGAGTAGGGAAATCTGCTGAGAGTGAGTCTACATAGGAAGCTGTAGGATGCTCAAACTATAGTGTTCTATAGCTTCTTGGTGAGCAAATTTTGATTCCCATCTACTCTGAATGAAATCAGTATGGAGTAGACAATTCAGGGAACAGAGTGAAAGGTTCTCTCTCATGATTGTTAAACATATTAGCTGACTGAGCTTCTGTTTTCGCAACGCAGCTTACATGATGATAAATAGGAGGAAAGAGTAAGGTTGCTTAGCTAGTAGTTTTGTAAGTTAGTAAAAAGGGTGAAGTAAAAACAAATTGGTGGTGAAATAGAGCAGAATTTAGATAGGTTGTAGGTTGTGCTAGTCTGAATTCTAAAACCATGGTTATAGTTGTTTTCATCAGTTAATGCATATTATTGCGATTGTATTAAATTTTGATCCCCTTTGTTAAGACTTTCTTTGTAGGATTACTTGAAAAAAGTTGGTCTGGGTAGAAATATAAAGTTTATGATAAACTGGGTTTATCTTTGTGAGCAGATTGTGCAAGGAAAAGATTTGTTTTTAGGCATGTGGACTTTGCGCATACGTAAAAATAAACATGATGGTATCAGCTAACAGGACTGAAGCATGCAATGATGGAATGCAATATTTTTTCGTGCTTTTTTACCTACTTTTTCTTACCATAAATGTTTGGCTTATGGATTATGACCTTGCCTGTGTTACAGCCTGTAAAATGTTTCTCAGTCATCAAATCTTGAGTGGCACAAAAGACTGGGGAATAAATTGTAGGGTATTTTTGTAATGTTTTCGTGGTTTTTGAGCCAATTATTTTTCGTATGCAAATGTATGTATGCTGTACTGTTTAAGCATATAGCATGATTGTTGATAGTAGTATGAATTAGAATTGGGAGTTTATTCAGGTGTAAAATTTGCTTTCACTAGGTGTATTTATTTGCCTATAGGTGTGCTATAAAATCCAACGGGTTGATAATAAAAAAATCGATTATACGATATCTTATACTATGGTGTACACAGTGTACTGTAAAAATCCCAAGGGACCAGCCAGTGTAGAGGGAGAGGGTTAGTACAGGTGAACTGAGGATTACAAAAAAGCGTCTTTCTCCCAAAAGGAAAGTTGAACTGTGGTGAAAAAAATTGGATCCTTATTTTGTTAACAATCTATTAGAATAAAATATTGATTTTAGATTTCACCGAACTCACAGTAGTATTCGAAATGAGCCTGATTACTTGTAGCATATAATTGATGTTAGTTACTAACTAGCCAGATAAGTATTTGCGGAATTATAATATGAATGTGTGTTTTCAGTAGGTTGGCGAGGTAAAAGCTTGCAACGCTATCGCTATGGTTTTTTAATTCATCAAATTAGTTGGTTACGTTTCCCATGAATTTTTCCTACAAATACAAGGTATATAGAATAGTATTTAACTAAATGTTAGCTTGTATTATTGCCTGTTGCCAACTATCAGCTTCCGACGTCTAATCAAAGTTGCCCAGAAGTATCTTAAAAAATCGTTCGGAATACAAGTTTGATGTGACATGCGATATGATTTGGATTGCATGCATTTTTTTTACTTTTTCTGATTTTTTTCATGTCTATGTTATTACATTTTTCCTCCGTACCTTTCCCGTCCAGTAAAACTTTTCACTCTGTGGGAAGAAAGTTATCCAAGAACTGTATAATTTGGTTCATAGGAGAAAGTCATGAATTTTATATGAAACTATACACACATCGTGCAGACATCCGCCATCACTATATGATAGATGTTGTGTATTCTAGTTCGTTCTCATTTAATGTAAAATGCATCTTGTTTGATTTAAACATGTTTTATTTGGCGTATTACGGTTTCTGTTCAGTTGTTTGCGTTTTCTTTTCATGGAATCCTACTTTGAGAATTTTCCAAGCGTTTCATTTCCAAATTTTTCACCTTGTAATGACTGCTCCTGACAGTTTATCAGCGTTGCATACAAATTGAAGTCCAATTTTTATCATCAAAGAATTTCAATGGCATCTATATAGTAGTATAAATGGAAATAGAGGTTTGCTACCCATCCGTAACAACAAAGGGAAAGTCATAGGACTGTGCAAATAAAGTTGAAAAATATTGAACTGGGTTGCTGCTCACAAATGTGTGTTCTCCGTTTAGCTTTCAAAGTTACAAAACAACTTTCCGTCATTCTCTCAGTATGTTTTTAGTGAATGAAACCACAAATGGGAAAGCGAAGCCTACAGGGTACTTTGCATACATTTTTGACAGCAGTTAACATCGGAAATATGCTTTCTGACTTGTAGTAATTTAAAATGCGTAGGTCATTCAGTAGAGCTTATGTTGACGGATTCTAGTCTTTTGTCCACCATCCAAGTATAAGAATTTAAGCGGGTGAAGAGCTTTAGAATTGCGCTGTACGCTTTTCACTATTTTATTGACTTCTTAAACATGTGTGTGTTTGTGTGTGTTGTGAACCCTGAACTCCGATTGCTGTAAAGAGCATAAATTTAGTTGGTCGTATGAAAAGAAAGGCGCAACAGATAAATTGATTTTCCTGTGCTAACAGCTTTTTACGACTTCTCCGGCCGTACTATACTGATCTCCCTCGCTTTCCTGGGCTACACAGTTGAATTATACGATAAGGCAAGTCAGAATTCATCTCTGAGATCTGTGAGCGTTTTATTGATTCACGGCTCTCACACAGCGCACCGTTATTGATGCTCCAACTAGCTCGTAGTTTGGGAGTAGTAAGGTAGGTAGATGGATTTTATACACGAGGGAAATGGAATTGGAAATGTAAGAAGGTGTAGTACAGCACACTAGCATGTAGGTTATGCTTAAATCTTTTTTCCATATGGAGTTTGTGAAATGATAAGTGGGGATGAAAATGATACTTTATGCTACTGTGGAATCAGCCGTCTTGATTAATTTTGTCTAACTAACTAGGACTATAGATGATTAGAAAGTTTACGAATAAATGTCTGACAATTATTGTCGAATTTGAATCGACATGTAAGAAGAACAAAGGGTAGGGAACTTGAAAAAGTTTTGCTAGCTTATTTTTAATGGCAGTTGGTATACTGTCTTGTCTCTTGTGTTTGGTAAATATGAGAAAGATCAAGGACAAGACTGTAATTTGACTTTGATGTTTGTTCTTTACTAAACTTATGCTCTATATTAGTGAAGGCTTATACAATCTGAAGCAAAAGAAAGTTACAGACTTACAGTTCATTATTATATGTTCAATGGTAAAGGTTGGAGATGAAACTGTTTCTTTAAATTCATTGTCTTGTTTGCTGTCTATTTCAGTTTTGATTACCCTCACTCAAAAAGTTTTACTTCGTTGTGTCTATTTATTACTAACGACGTATATTATGTGTGGTTTCTTGTATAACTTTTGGAACCTAAAGGAAAAAAATCATTTCGTGGGTTCTTGTTTGTTGTTTGTACACTATGTCTACCATTGGCTGAATAAAGGGAAAATGCCTTGGCTTTGGAAATTATTGTTATGGTATGCTTTCTACTAAAAAAATTTTCCCTTACATTTTGCATATCATTTATTACTATCACTATACTCTGACATGTAGTGTATCGTAGCTGGTAAATTTTGAGGCA
>Ga0210040_10006014_pt1 | contig 15259 bp, 10 predicted proteins | sample CryGeyCG12114_NA_FD_185462 | JGI IMG/M metagenome (GOLD analysis project Ga0210040, IMG submission 185462) | Groundwater microbial communities from aquifer - Crystal Geyser CG19_WC_8/21/14_NA (SPAdes) (version 2) | ecosystem: Environmental > Aquatic > Deep subsurface > Groundwater | place: USA... | reverse complement strand
GCATCCTTCTCCAAAAGAAGAAGGAACGAGGATGAGGTCACATACCTTCTACCGCAGAAGCCTCAATATTTTCTTCATTTATAGGTGGCGCTGTTTCACTGCCGCCTTTTAAAACCCCTAACTCTTTACCAACTTTTGTAAAAGCTGCAATTGCGTGATCGAGATGATGCATGTCATGAGCTGCACTTAGCTGCACCCGTATACGAGCCAATCCTTTTGCAACTACCGGGTAAAAGAAACCTATTACATATACGCCTTCCTCCAGTAAACGTGCAGCAAACTCCTGTGCAACGGTTGCTTCGTACAACATAAGCGGAACGATAGGATGATCGCCCGGCTTGATATCAAAACCGGCATCTGTCATCTTCTGCCTGAAATATTTTGTATTATTTTCCAGCTTATCTCTAAGCTCTGTTGTGCCGGTAATCATATCAAAAACAGCTATCGAAGCACCCACAATACTTGGCGCAACTGTATTACTGAACAGATATGGACGGCTACGTTGACGAAGCATTTCTATAATTTCCTTTCGGCCGCTTGTAAAACCACCACTTGCACCACCTAATGCTTTACCCAGTGTACCGGTAATGATATCTATTCTGCCCATTACATTTCTGTACTCATGTGTACCCCGACCTGTTTTACCTAAAAAACCACTGCTGTGACTTTCATCTATCATAACAATGGCATTATACTTATCGGCTAAATTACAAATCTTGTCTAATTGGGCAATAGTTCCATCCATACTAAAAGAGCCGTCGGTGACGATGACACGACTGCGCAACTGCTGTGAAGATGAAAGTTTTTCCTCCAGGTCTTCCATGTTGTTGTGCTCATAACGGTACCGTTGCGCTTTACTCAGTCTAACGCCGTCTATGATGGAAGCATGATTAAGCGCATCACTGATAATTGCGTCCTGCTCGTTGAACAAGGGCTCAAAAACACCACCGTTGGCATCAAAAGCTGCTACATATAATATGGTGTCTTCTGTACCTAAAAAATCAGCTATCTTTTGTTCAAGTTCTTTATGAATATCCTGTGTTCCGCAAATGAAACGCACACTGCTCATACCGTAACCGTGGCTGTCAATGGCTTTATGTGCCGCTTCTATCACCTTCGGGTGCGATGACAAACCAAGATAATTATTGGCGCAGAAGTTTAACACGTTTTTCCCGTTTACGGTTATCTCAGGACCCTGTTCACTCGTTATTACTCTTTCCTTTTTAAACAAACCTGCTGCTTCTATTTCCTGTAATTCCTTACCTATCCGGCTAACAAAGTCTTCATTCATTTGGTTGATTTTTTATCCGGCTTCAAAGGTATTTATTTAGCCATAAGCTTAGCAGTAAAACACTTTTAAATCTTTCAAAGAACATGAAATAATAAGAATTAATACTTGTTAATTAATTGTAAAACCACCGGTGTGCGTACAACTTAAAAAACTTTGTAACAAAATACGATTAACTTCGTAGTACTTACAGTTAAAGCTACTGTTATGAAACCAAAGCCTTTGTTCCGACTGTTATTTATACTATTGCCTATAAGTTTGGCTATTATTTTTTTAGAAAACAAAAGGCAGGAAAACTTTTCGAAGGCGAAAAGAGTAAACAAAACCCGTACTGCAAATCTTAGTGGTACTGATACCTCCAGCACAGATTATATTTTCTTTCAATCCGTAAACAAATACATATCCCTTCCGCTCATAAAATAGTTTCTGCACCTGTTTCAACTTTTTTTCACCTTTGTGTAACTTTTAATTAATTGCTTCGTATTAATAAGACAAGCAACCAGAATATAACTGCAGAATGACTGAGAAACAATACAATGAGTGTGTGACCCTTTACGCTGATAATGTTTTTCGCTTTATAATGAAAAACTTACGGCACGAAGAGGACTCACGGGACATAGTACAAACTGCTTTTGAAAAAATGTGGCGTAATAGAGACAATGTAGAAAACGACAAAAGCAAATCTTATCTCTTCACTGTCGCTTACAACCAAATGATTGATCATTTAAGAAAAGTGAAGAGAATAAGTCTGACTGATGAATTTACAGAAACAAGCAGAGTTGTAAATTTTCAGCCGATATCAAACGTACAAAAAACTTTGCGTGAAGCGCTGAACAGGCTTAATGAAACGCAGAGAAGTCTTGTGATGCTGAAAGACTATGAAGGCTACAATTATGAAGAGATCGGCCAGATAACAGGCTTAAGCGAAAGCCAGGTAAAAGTGTACCTGCACAGGGCGAGAATAACTTTACGGAATTACCTTGGAAGCAGAGAGAATGTAATGTAGGAGAGTTGACAGATGACTGACGCGGGAGGAAGTTAGCTAAGAGTTTTCAAAAAATTTAAAATCGTTATTTAAAATATTATCTGTGAGTATAAACAGGCATAATTACGAAGAGTTTTTTCTGCTGTATGTAGACGACGAACTACAGCAGCCGGAGCGGGTGGAAGTGGAGAACTTCGTAAAACAAAATCCGGATTTAGCCTCAGAACTGGAGATGTTGCAACAGGCGACATTAGACACCGAAGATTTTACATTTGACCAGAAAGAACTATTATATAAAAAAGAGGACAGTATTTCTTTAGCCAACTACGAAGAATACTTTGTTTTGTCAGTTGATGATGAACTGAAGGGGAATGAAGCTGATAAAGTCGAAAAGTTTGTTTTAAAACATCCGGAATTACAGGATGAATTTACACTGTTAAAACAAACAAAAATGGCACCCGAAGTCGTAGAATTTGCGCATAAAGAAGTATTGTACAAAACAGAGAAAGAAAGACGTGTTATACCATTTTTATGGATGAAAGTAAGTGTAGCGGCAGCGGTAATTGGCCTTGTAGCATTTACCTGGATTTTTAACAACAATAGTAATAATGGTGACCATCAGCGTTTCGTTACAGCATCTGCTAAGCCTGCAACTACACCAACAGAAGATAAAAATTTAGCAGCAACTGTAACACAACAACCACTTGCTCCGTTAAAAGATAATACAGGGAACAACGAACAAGCAGATGTAGCTACAACACAGCCTCAACTTGTTCAGCAACAAAAAACATTAACAGGAACAAAAGGAACAAAGAACAGTGAAGATGCAGTTGCAATAAAAAAGAAACGGAACGCAGTAAAAGATATTTTCAATACGCCACCAGCTCTTGCAGCAACAAATGAGCAACCAAAAGAGACTATTGAAAATACAGTACCTGTTAGAAATAATCCTAAAGTAATTAATAATAGTCCTGCAAATGCAACGTTTGCAACACTAAAAAATATACCTGAAGAAACTAATTATTCACGTAACGCTGTTTATCGTGAGATAGATACTAATGAAGAAGACAACCCCGTATATGTCGGAGGAACTGAAATAAATAAAAATAAACTAAAGGGTCTTTTTAAAAAAGCAGCAAAACTTATAGGCAAAAAAAGCAGCGAAAATGATGATGAAAAAACCGTGAAAATCGCCGGTTTTGAATTCAAAACAAAATAAGCTTACACTACTACAAACTAACAATTAACATGAAAAAGATTTACATGGCAATTGCAGCCTTAATGGTTGCAGGGGCAGGCTTTGCCCAAACCGACAGTACAAGAAATACAATGGATACTTCCTCAACCAGGATTGATACCATTAAAGTGGGAAATTTTATAATTATCAAAAAAAATCGCGGCTACGGAGTAAACAACAAAACAACCAATGTTTCTGTTGAGCGAAAACATTATAAGCCTACTAAATTAAGCACTAACTGGTTCATTTTTGACCTTGGTTTTGCAAACGTAAATGATAAGACAAATTATGGTAACACCGGCGATTACCTAAGAGATATAAACGGCAAAGGTCTTCCAACAAAAGATGATCTAAAATTAAGATCAGGCAAAAGCTCAAATGTAAATATTTGGGTCGTGATGCAGAAACTTAACCTTACCAAGGGATATGTGAATTTGAAATACGGAGTTGGATTGGAGATGTTTAATTTGGCGTACGAAAGTAATATCAACTACAATAAAAATCCGGCTTATATTTTTAAGGACAGCCTTAGCTTTTCCAAGAATAAACTGTATGCAGGCTATGTTACCGTTCCGTTTATGCTAAACGTAAATACATCTCCGGGTAAGAAAGGTTTAAGCTTTAGTGCAGGCATAAGTGCAGGCTACCTGATTGGCAGTCATGATAAGCAAATAAGCGGCGAGAGAGGCAAAGAAAAAACAAAAGGAAGTATTGGCCTTGAACAGTTTCGCCTTGCTTATATAGGAGAACTCGGACTTGGACCTGTCCGTCTCTTTGGAAGCTATAGCCTAACCCAATTACACGAAAATGCACTGGAACAATATCCTTACAGTTTTGGTATAAGGTTTAGTAATTGGTAAACTGCAAACCCTCAAAGGGGGCATAAAGAAAACTATTTGGAAGATTATTAATTCAAGTACACTAAATCTTATATTAAAGTTTTTACTCTCCGATCTTAATGAGTATCTTTCCTGCTGCTAAAACTAATTGCTTAAATAATGGATCTTTCAACTTCTGTAGCGCAACCAGTAGCTACCAATGATTCTATTTTAACGCTTAATGGCATCTCTAAGTTTTATGGAAGGGTACATGCACTTAATAATGTTTCATTCAGTGTTCCAAAAGGAAGTGTTTTCGGAATCCTTGGCCCTAATGGTAGTGGTAAAACAACAATGCTGGGCATTGTAATGGATGTTTTAAAACCTACCTCCGGCAGTTTTGAGTTTTTTGGAAAACCTGCGACTTCCGACCTGCGAAAAGACATCGGTACCCTTTTAGAAACACCCAACTTCTACCATTACTTATCAGCAGAAAAAAATCTTGCTATTGCAGCAGAAATAAAAGGCAAAAGTAAAGATGACATACAGGCTGTATTGGAGAAAGTAAATCTGGCTGAAAGAAAAACCAGCAAATTCAGTACTTTCTCTCTCGGTATGAAGCAAAGACTTGCAATTGCTTCTGCATTGTTAGGCAATCCTGCCGTGCTTGTCTTAGATGAGCCCACTAACGGACTTGATCCGGTTGGTATAGCCGAAATACGCGAGTTGATAATAAGGTTAGCCGGCGAAGGAAAAACGATCATTATGGCAAGTCACCTGCTTGATGAAGTAGAGAAGGTTTGTACGCATGTTGCCATTATGAAAAAGGGAAATTTATTAACTGCCGGTTCAGTTGATGAAGTGCTCGTCAATGAAGACATCGTAGAAATTTCTGCAACAGATTTAGATAAGCTTGCAGTAGTTCTACAAAGCCTGAATGGTTATACAAATATTAAAAGATACAATAATTATATTCAGGCTTTTTATAAGAGTGGTTCAGCCAATCTTGAAGCAATTAATTTGCATTGTTTTCAAAACAACATTGTACTAAACCACCTTCAGCTTAAAAAGAAAAGCCTCGAAGCGAAGTTTTTTGAATTAACCAATAACTAAACCCACTACATGCTACATCTTTTAAAAATAGAATGGATGAAGGTGAAAAATTACGGCACCTTTTGGGTATTGTCTATTCTTTATATTGTCAGTGTTTTTGGTGCTAATTACATCGGTTATCTGTTTTATACCTCCGCTCCAAAGAATGATCCAATGTCTAAAGCAATAATAGGTACACCATTTAATTTTCCTGATGTCTGGCAAATGGTTAGTTACATCAGCAGCTTTCTGATGTTTATGCCCGGTCTGTTATTAATTATATCTTTTACCAATGAATATAGTTTCAAAACTCACAGGCAAAATATTATTGATGGTTTAAGCCGTAAAGAATTTATTGGAGTCAAAATTTTGCTCACATTCATTGTTGCATTTGTAGCAACCGTTGCTGTTTTTTTGACCGCTTTACTATTTGGTTTATATGAAAGCACCACAGCTTTTTCTTTAGAAAAGGTTGAATATATAGGATGTTTTTTCATCCAGGTTTTAAGCTATTGTTCTGTTGCTTTATTATTTAGTCTTTTATTTAAAAGGTCTGGTATTGCCATTGGCGTATACTTTCTGTATACCCTTATTTTAGAAAACATGATTGCAGGTTTTCTAAACCGCTATGCTGACAATATAGGTCGTTATCTTCCTCTTGAGACCACCGACAATCTTATTCGTCCACCGGTATTTAAGGTTATAATAAACCAACTGGGAGTGCCTTCATACAATACTACTGCGCTTCTCATTATGTCTGCAATTTATTTGGCGTTGTATTATTTTATTAGTTTCCGGAAGTTTCAATCTGACGATTTATAATTATAAAGCGGTTCGCTGGTTTTAAACAACGTCTTTAAATTTTTTGGTGTAGTCGGCAGTAGATCCCGGGTTGTTAATTCTTGAGTATTTAGTTTAGATAGCTACCGACGAAAGGACAATTAATTATAGTTATATTATAAGATAACAAGCCATTTTTAGCATAACGGTTTGCAATGAATACAAATAGCCTTAGAAGCTGTCTAAATTCCGTTTTTTTGGAAACCAGCATTTGTATTTTATGGCATCAGCCGTTGCGACGCTCCGTTTATCTGTAGGTTTTCATGGCATCTTTGGTTCTAATATTAAAGTCTAAACTAATTTTAAACAGCTCTTTAAATAGGTAAAGATAACGTTGCATGTTTTGAGTAGCAGGCTTAAAGTTATAACGGGTGTCACTGTAACCTAAAAATTATGATTTAATAATAGCGACAAGCAGCAGTTTTTTAATTAAACATGTTGGTTGATTTGTTCTATTTATAATGGGCAAAGATGCCATAAAAAACTATCAGTATAAGTGAGTGACACAACTATGACGCCATAAAAAACCCGGGCTCGTTCACAAAAAGCAGCATAAGTAGAGCGCTAAACTTTTTACTACAAAGCAAAAGTCTGCCCACCGATGTAATTGTAATTCCACGCTGAATGTCTGTCAACGTGCTTCATTAAAAAAGTCCGCAGGGGCCCAAAACTTAAACAGGCCATGTCCCTTGGTTTAATATTTGCTCTTTGGTAATTACAACTAATTCTAAAACATTGGAATTTAAATTTACATCGGAACTAACCTCTCAAAACTCCGGCCTTAAAAGGTTTTCTTTATTGTCGAAAATTTTACTATTGGCCTTATTCGTATGCTTTCAACATGCTTATGGCCAGGAACCTCCGGTTGATTCGCTAAAGGTTGATTCTTTACGCATTGTCTCTGGAAAGGCCCGCTCTGCAGAGAACCTGGACATGCAATATGATGTCAATGATTTGGCGCAGGACATTTTTCATCCAAACAAAAAACCTGATTCACTTCGTAAAAGATCGGGTATTACCATAATACCCAATATAGCTGCCAATCCAACAATTGGATTCCAAATAGGTATTAAAGCAGTAGCCGGTATAAAATTGGGGAACGACCCCAAAACCCTTATGTCGGTTGCTGCAACATCAGCTTCCATTACCACAAAAGGTATCCTCTATTTTTACCTTAACCATAATATTTTTACTAATAGTAATAAGTGGAACGTACAAGGCAACCTTGTAGCCGCTAAATCCGTTACGCCTGATTTTGGAATGGGCATAGGCTATGAAAGCGGGACGACCGAAGAAGATAAGGTGCTGACAAACCCCGAGCGTAAAGGGCGTGTTCTCAATTCTTTGTATTTCAATTTCAGAGAAAAAATATACAAAGAGATCATTGAAAGTGTTTTTGTTGGAGCCGGGGCATCGTTTGAGATAAGAAGAAAAATTGAACAAAAGGCAACCGCAGACAATGCGCTTACGCCTTATAATATATACAATGAGCGATATGGTTTTGACCCCGATAATTACATGTCAAACGGTTTGCTGTTAAGTGTACAATATACTTCAAGAGATAATCAAAACCGTGCTTATAAAGGCATTTATGCTGATGCAGGTTTTCGGGCTAACCAAACCTGGCTGGGAAGTTCAAAAAATGCTCTGCAATTTACTACTGATTTCAGAAAATATGTAAGCCTTTCTCACCGTAATCCCGAACATGTAATTGCCTTTTGGAATTGGGGCTCTTATTTGATTAGTGGTGCTATGCCTTACCTGGAACTACCTGGCACTGGTAAAGATCCTGGCAGCCGTAGTGGAAGAGGGTATACCGTTACTTACTTTAAAGGCACGAAATATAACTATTCAGAAGCAGAATATAGGTTTCCGATAACAAGAAATAAGTTTTTTAGCGGCGTTACTTTCTTTCACATGCAAACCGCCAATGATAACCTAGGCACTAAACTATTCCGACATTGGCAGCCGGGAGGAGGTGCTGGTTTACGTGTGCTCTTCAATAAGGCTACACGCACCAATTTATGCCTGGATTACGCCTTCGGCAAATATGGTCAAAAGGGATTTTTCCTGGGTTTAAATGAAGCTTTTTAGAGAAGCTGCCAGCGAAACGATAGATGTTTATTTAATTTCTTCTCTTTGTATACGTAGCTAATCTCACGCAAAAGTTATAACTGGCTTAGTGCGGAAAGCAGAGTGAGTTGCACCCTTGTTTTGAAGAAGTGGCTCTAAAAAGGAATACCAGGCAGGATATACAATCAGCATTAGCATACATGGAATAAACATTGTATTATTAGCTTATGGTTAGCCTGCAACCTTTCATAACTGATTTTCTGCACTTGTTTTTTCCGCATGTTTGTAGTGGTTGTGGCTCTGATATTGTTGCCGCTAACCACCATCTTTGTTTGCGTTGCTTATCACAATTGCCAAAAACCTATTTTTTTGAAAAAGCCGGTAATCCTGTTGAAGAAAAGTTTTATGGAAGGTTACCTGTAAGACACGCTGGAGCAGCATTCTTTTTTACAAAAAATTCATTGATCGAAAGTGTAGTTTACGAGCTAAAGTACAAAGGGAATAAAGATATTGGCAGATATATGGGTAAAATGCTGGGCGGGTTTTTAAAAGACAGCAATCGTTTTGCTGATATAGATGTTGTAATTCCTTTGCCTTTGAACGTAAGAAGACTTAAAAAGCGGGGGTATAATCAATCAACTATGCTGGCTGAGGGCATTTCATCGGTATGGAATAAGCCGGTGAATGAGAAAGCTGTAATAAGAAAAATTAATACAGAAACACAGACTCACAGTGGACGTATAGCCAGGTTAGAAAATATGCAGAATGTTTTTGAAGTCTATGTGCCTGAAGCAATTCAAAACAAACATGTGTTACTCATAGATGATGTTATTACCACAGGTGCATCACTTGAAGCCTGTGGAGCGGAAATTTTAAAAGTTTCGGGCGTTACGCTTAGCATAGCCACATTAGCCTGTACAATTTAAAGGTTTAAAATAGGGTCAATGAAAAACTGTTTGGCAGGAGTTGCGGCTAATTAATGCTGCCATTTTAATTTACTTTTGAGATAATGAAAAAACTGTTCTTAAGCCTTGTAATAGGTTTCGTTATTTTACTGACCTCGTGTGAAAAAGCTGGTTTTATTGAAAGCCCTGGTGCACTAATAAGACTTTCAGCAGATACATTACACTTCGATACTGTATTTACTACAACCGGTTCTGTGACACAATCATTTAAAATTTTTAATCAAAACAATAATAAACTCCGGCTCTCTGATATTAGTTTAACTGGAGGCAATTCATCTGAATTCAAAATTAACGTTGATGGTACCGCCGGCACCAGCTTCTCTAATGTTGATCTTGAACCCAACGATAGCATTTATATATTTGTTTCAGTATCGGTTAATCCGAATTCTGCTAATCTGCCCTTCATCGTACGTGATAGTATTTCAATAAAATACAACGGCAACCAAACCTATATGCAATTGGAAGCGTACGGACAAAACGCTCATTTTTTTAAAAACAGGCGTATTACCAAAGACAGTACATGGAATAATGATCTGCCCTATGTAATTGTTGGTGGACTGACTGTTGACAGCAATGTAACTTTGAATATCAGCCCCGGCTGCAAAATATACAGCCATGAAGATGCACCTTTCATTGTTAACGGCAGTTTGAAAGTAAATGGGGGTTGGGACGATAACCAACGGGTAATATTTAAAGGCGACAGATTAGATCCTGAATACAGGGATTTACCTGCAGCATGGCCAGGCATTTTTTTTAGCCAATCGAGCAAGGGTAATCAACTTAATTATGCTACAATTCAAAACGCTTACCAGGGAATAAGAACCGAATATGTAAATACAGCTAACCCAAAAATTATTCTTAACCAATGTATCATTGATAATATTTTTGATGTTGGTATTAGCAGCTTTGCCAGTAGTATAAAAGCAACCAATTGCCTCATAAGCAACTGCGGAAGCAATATTGTGATTAATGCCGGTGGAGACTATTCCTTTGATTATTGTACTATCGCCACTTATGGCAATGATTTTATCAGCCACAAAGTTCCTGTTCTTTCCATTTCCAATGCCGACGACCAGGGTACAACGTTACCATTATTTGTATTTTTTAGAAATTCTATTTTATACGGAGAAGGTGGAACAGTTGAAAACGAAGTATCGGTTCAAAAACAAGGTAATCCAACTGCTGCTGAATATAAGGTTGCATTTGAAAATGTATTGTACAAAAACAAGGATGAACAGCCTTCTGCTACATTTACCAATTCTATCAGGAATCAACCTCCCGGTTTTGATACCATTGATATAGGCAGAAGGAATTATAATTTTCGCTTAAAAGCTGCTTCACCTGCAATTGATAACGCAACTCCTGTTCCCGGTATAAATATCGACCTTGATGAAAAGCCAAGAGGTACAAAACCTGATATTGGGTGTTATGAGTATTAGAGATGAATGTACCTATACAAGAATTCATTCATGTATGCACTGTCTTTTTCAGTTGTATTGCAAGCCTCTAAAAGGATGAATGTCTGTAGTTGGAATTTTTACGCGTTAAGTGTATGTAAATTAAAACGGAATAGAAAACTAATGAAGTAAGTCATCAGTCCAGCTTCTTGTTTGTCCATCTTGCAGACAGCCAAACTATGCCCGAAATAAATAAGAGCGTGGATACGACAGCGATTGTAACATAAGGAATCTTACCAACCAGTTGAACTGTAGTTGCATCAAAACCAAAGCGGAGAGCAAGAAAAAAACCGACTGCATTATTTGTTGCGTGAATGATCATACAGGCAAGTAAAGACTTTGTCTTCCAATAAACCCAACCCAAAAATAGCCCCGCCATTAAGCCAGCAACGAATTGTAATGGATTTAAGTGCATGAGACCAAATAGCAATGATGAAATAATAATAGCTTTCCAGGGTTTATACCTTTTCAATAATCCATCCAGTATGATCCCTCTCATCAGTGCCTCTTCAAAGATTGCAGGCAGCACAGAGACTGAAATAAAGGATAAAATATGCGGCTTGATGAGTTTCTTAAATTCCTCATAAATAGGCTTATCTAACCAATCAACTGAAGGAATGATTTGGTAGACGGGTTCAGTTGCAAAACAAAAAAACAGGGTAAGCAGGGCAAGTACAAGGAGGTCAAAGCTCCTTATATTTCCTCTTTTGAACCAGTCGAAGTGTATTCCTTCAATTCTTGCTTTTTCCTTTTGTCCAATTCGTACCGTTATATAAAATGTCAAGGCATAATTGATGGCGCCTTCTAATAAAGCATAGGTAAGCCGTGAGGTAATATTTGCAGGTAAAGCAAATTTTAAGAGGTAATTTGTTAGAGAAACAGCAATGGCGGCTAGTAGCATAATACCCAGAAGACCGAAGCTTTGTGCGACGTTAGGGTAACCATGCTGCTGCGTGTTAGCTATAGTTGGGTTAGATTCATCAGACTTTTCTGGCGACATTATATGTTTGTAATGGTTATTTACTCAATTATATGATTATTGAATGCCTGGGATATTTGATAAACTCATAGAAGGAATCTTATTTCAAAAGAAGCTTTTTTAAAATTAAAGGATCTCATAAAAAGAAATGTGTTAAGTGCAGAAATGAATAAAAGTTTAAAACTTTAAGATAAGTAAGTTTGACGAAGCTTTCAATCAGTGGTCCTTATTTATAGCGATATTCCATTGCATCATAACGGGCAGGATTTGGTACATAAGTCATATGCTACTACAAGTTTATAATTGAATTAAGGTTTCTTAATTAAGGATAAACTTTTCCATTAAAAGGACCAGATTATACGCCTAAGATTGGCTTGAAATTGAAACACCGCCAAACATAACAACTTCAGCCAAAGCTCTGACAATAGTTAGTAACGGTGTTGTTTCACTAAAACCATTGAAGATAGAACCTCATTAAAAAAAAACTGCAAGAAAGAACAATTAATCTTGACAGAATAATTATTACATATATTATTAATGCCGTTAAATACGTTTATAATAAAAGAATTAAGTTAGATCCTAATTATGAATAACATGTTTTGTAGGAAGATATCAATCTGCATAACCTTGCTGGTATTGACCATATGTGTACAGTCACAGAATAAGCAATATCCCCAAACATTTTTATGGCGCATCAGCGGCAATGGTTTAAGCAAGCCGTCGTTTTTATATGGTACCATTCACTTAAGCGATAAAAAGTTGTTTTACTTCAGCGATTCCCTATATCATTACCTTGAACAGGCAGAGAGTTTTAATATCGAAATAGATGTCGATTCCATGATAAATGCTTCCGTTCGTAAATTGACGCAAAACAACAAAGGACGTTTACTTAAATCATTAATGAATAAAAAAGATTATGAAAAGTATGCTGATAAATTATCTAAAAAATTAAGTAAGCCTTCGGACAAGATCACCACAAATGATATTTGGGTAGCTAAAAACGAGAAAACAGCTGAAGCCTATAAAAAAGGCAATATGCAAAGTTTTATGGATGTATACCTGTATGGCATTGCCAGAAAGCAGGGTAAAAAAGTAGGGGGCATTGAAGATGTAGCAGATCAGATGGACATTTTTGATGATCTCTTTGATGAATATGACCTCGCCTATGTTACCTCAGATACCCTTCAGGAAATGGAATCGGGCATGGTGAAAAGAATGAAAGAAATTTACATAAAGCAGGATTTAAACGCAGTAAAATCATTAACTGAAGGCTTGGGCAATCAAAAGTATACAGATATAGTACTAAATAAAAGAAACCTGAAAATGGCCTGGAGAATGGATAGCCTTGCCAGGCAAAGAAGCAGTTTTTTTGCTGTTGGTGTTGCACATTTGCCAGGTGATACAGGTGTAATAAATCTTTTGCAAAAAAGGGGCTTTACTGTTGAACCTGTTTTATCTACAAAAAAAATTGCTCCTCAAAATTACTCGTACAAAACAGTTGAGTTGCCATGGGTAACTTATACGCATGACCTGCATTTATACAAAGCAGAAGCACCGGGTGCTTTACAGCCACTGAACCTGGCGGAAGAAGTAATGGATATGGAATATTATTATGACATGCCTAATGCAAAAGCATATTATACAGCAGTAGTTAATTCAGTATCTGACCCTAATAAAAAAGATTCCGTATTTAATGGTATGGTAAAGCGAATGGCTTCAAATAATCTCACTTTAGTTTCTCAAAAAAATATAATAAAACAAAATTACGAGGGCCGTGATGTAATTATGAAATCTGGTGATGACCAGCTATTACACTTTAATGTATACATGGCCAGCAATTATGCGTATATGGCTATGATCCTTTGTAAAAAGGCTGATGTGAATGACAAAGATTCCAAACGCTTTTTTGAGAGCTTCTCTATGACGCCTGCCACAGCCCTTTCCAAACCTTACATAGATTTTAGCGACACGACCTTAGCCTTTTCAGTTGCACTGCCACAGCAACCTTTAATAAATGAACAAAAAGAGACTGAAGGTCGAAGTGGTGATTTGAAAGTGTTTTCAGCAACAGATTTTAGTTCAGGAAATTCTTATGCAATTACTGTTACAAATACCAAAGTCGGCAATTACATAACAAGTGACAGTATTTATCTCGGACAGATAAAAGCAAACCTCCTCAACATAATGAAGGAGGACACAGTTATTGAAATGTCAACTTATAAAGGTTATCCTGCATTAAAAGTAAGCGGCTCTGCTAAGGCTAATAATGCTTATTTTAAAACACTTACTGTCTTACGTGGTAACCGTGCTTATTGTCTGGCAGCTCAGTTTAACAAAGCAATTGCCTCAGATGCATTGGCAGACAATTTTTTCCGCTCTTTTACTTTAAGTGATTATTATAGCAACAAGGAGTGGAAAAGGTCTGCTGCACCTGATAACTCATTCACAGCATGGCTTCCCGCTCTCTTTGCAGAACCATCGGAAGAAAGTGCACCTTCAGATACTGTTGCGGCCGCCGCGAATGATAGTTTTGTAACTGCTAAAAACGAAGAAGACGAAGTAAAAAATGAATTCTTATTTTACGATAAATCTACCGGCACTTCCTATAATATACAGCGCGAAGCATTTTCTGATTATTATTACAGTGCAAACGACAGCACTTTCTTTTCTGATGCCGGCTCAGCCTTTAAGGCTGAAGGAGATAGTATCGTTAGCTTTAAACTGCTTAATTTTTCTAATCATAAAGCCGCAGATATACAGATAGAACACCCGAATACGTCAATCGTAAAAAAGTTCAGGTTTATAGTGCATGGTGATACACTATACAAGGTCTTCACCTATACGCCTCGCTGGTTAGCCGATAACGAAAACACTCAAAAGTTTTTCAACCAACTTTCGTTTACATCCACACCATTGACCACTACTTTATTCACCAATAAAACAAGCAAGCTAATTGCCGACCTTACATCAACAGACAGCGCTTCTTTTGAAAAAGCTTCAGACTATATATACAGTTCAAGTCTTTATAAAAGTGACCTCAATACTTTCTATCCCTTATTGATAAAGCCTTTAAAAGATTTTTCTGAAAGTTCATTTAACACCAATAATAAACTAATCGATGCAATTGCCGTGATAGCAGATTCTTCCACTGTAAACTTTATAGTGCAGCAATATCCCGGACTTCAGGGTGAGCAGCATAAATTACAATATTCTTTATTGAAGCTGCTGGTAAAAATGAAACAGCCTTATGCTGATGAAGCTGCAGTTAAGCTCTTGAATCTACCTGATGCTCCCGCAGGTGATATTGGTGTTTTTGCACCTGCGCTTTATAGTAATTTGCCCGTTGCCAAATTGTTGTTTCCCAAAATAATATCATTTACAAAAGATACTACTGCTGCTTTAAAGTATGCTTATGTAATAACACAGCTACTTGACAGCAATTACGTAACCAGGCAGGAAATTTTGCCTTACCTCGATAATTTTATTGCAACTGCAGCCAGGCAAAAAAGTAGAATTCACACCAAT
>Ga0210040_10006013_pt1 | contig 15260 bp, 13 predicted proteins | sample CryGeyCG12114_NA_FD_185462 | JGI IMG/M metagenome (GOLD analysis project Ga0210040, IMG submission 185462) | Groundwater microbial communities from aquifer - Crystal Geyser CG19_WC_8/21/14_NA (SPAdes) (version 2) | ecosystem: Environmental > Aquatic > Deep subsurface > Groundwater | place: USA... | reverse complement strand
GACGGACGCCTCCAGGTGGTGCCTACAGGTACTGCCCGGTGCTCGTGACGGTCTCGATCGTGCGGGCCCCGTCCGCCGCGCCCTTCTTGCTGGTGACGATGGTGCGGATGAAGACGATCCGCTCGCCCTTCTTGCCCGAGATCCTGGCCCAGTCGTCCGGGTTGGTCGTGTTGGGCAGGTCCTCGTTCTCCTTGAACTCGTCCACGCACGCCGTCAGCAGGTGGTCCACCCGGATGCCGCGCTGCCCGTCGGCGAGCAGGTCCTTGATCGCCGACTTCTTGGCCCGGTCGACGACGTTCTGGATCATCGCCCCGGAGTTGAAGTCCTTGAAGAACAGGATCTCCTTGTCGCCCGACGCGTAGGTGACCTCGAGGAAGCGGTTCTCCTCGCTCTCGGTGTACATCCGCTCCACGACGCGGTCGATCATCGCCTCGACGGCCGCGGCGGCGTCGCCGCCGTGCTCGCGCAGGTCGTCGGGGTGGATCGGCAGGTCCGGGGTGAGGTACTTGGCGAAGATCTCCTTGGCCCCCTCGGCGTCCGGACGCTCGATCTTGATCTTCACGTCGAGGCGGCCCGGCCGCAGGATCGCCGGGTCGATCATGTCCTCGCGGTTGGAGGCGCCGATGACGATGACGTTGTCGAGCCGCTCCACGCCGTCGATCTCGCTGAGCAGCTGCGGGACGATCGTCGTCTCGACGTCGGAGGACACACCGGTACCGCGCGTGCGGAACAGGGACTCCATCTCGTCGAAGAAGACGACGACGGGCGACCCGCCCGACGCCTTCTCCCGGGCCCGGGCGAAGATGAGCCGGATGTGCCGCTCGGTCTCCCCGACGTACTTGTTGAGCAGCTCGGGACCCTTGACGTTGAGGAAGAAGCTCTTGGCCTCGCCCGGCTGCTCGCCGCGGGCGGCGGCCGCGGTGGCGGCGAGCGAGTGCGCGACGGCCTTCGCGATCAGCGTCTTGCCGCACCCGGGGGGCCCGTACAGCAGCACGCCCTTGGGCGGCTTGAGCCCGTGCTCGCGGAACAGGTCGGGGTGCAGGAAGGGCAGCTCGACCGCGTCGCGGATAGCCTCGATCTGCGGCCCCAGCCCGCCGATGTCGGAGTAGTCGATGTCGGGCACCTCCTCGAGCACCAGCTCCTCGACCTCGGCGCGCGGGATGCGCTCGAAGACGAAGCCGCTGCGCGGCTCGATCGTCAGGGCGTCACCGACCCGCACCGGCGCCGACCCCTGCGAGAGCTGGCCGGCGAGCCGGACCACCCGCTCCTCGTCGGCGTGACCGACCACCAGAGCGCGGTCGTCGCCGAGCAGCTCCTTGACGGTGACGAGCTCTCCGACGGGCTCGTACCCGCCGGCCTCGACGACGGTCAGCGCCTCGTTGAGCATGACCTCCTGGCCGGGTCGCAGCGACGCCAGGTCGAGCGCCGGGCTGGCGCCGACGTGCATCTTGCGACCGGCGGAGACGACGTCGACGGAGCCGTCGTCACGTGCGCCGAGGAACAGGGCGTACGTGCCCGGGGGCTTGGCGAGCTCGTCGAGCTGACGGCGCAGGTCGACGATCTGCTCGCGCGCGGACATCAGGGCGTCCGTGAGCCGTTCGTTCTTGGTCGCCAGCATGGCGGCCTGCCGCTCGGTGTCCCGCAGCTGCGTCTGCTGCCGGAACTGGACGTGGTCCGGCTGCTGGGCGAAGCCCGACGGATCCGTCATGACGGCCCCCTTCCGGGTGGGCGTGGCGATCCCCCAGCCTAGACACGCGTTCCGCCATCCGTGACCTGGCCGCGGGCGTGGCGGTCAGCCGATCTCGGGGCCCTGGCCGACGTCGCGCCGCACCCGGCGGACCTTCTTGTCGGAGATCGGTCGCTCGCCCAGGTCCTCCGCGCTCCACTCGCCCGGGTCGGCGGCGTCCGCGGGGTAGGACCCCTTCGCGGGGCGACGACGTCGCAGCGGGGCCTCCACGCCGTCGGCCATGCGGCGTGCGGTGAGCAGGAACCCGGTGTGCCCGATCATGCGGTGCTGGGGTCGCACGGCGAGCCCCTCGAGGTGCCACCCACGGACCATCGACTCCCACGCGTCGGGCTCGGTGTACCGCCCGTCGGTCCGCAGGTCCTCGGCCAGCCGGGACAGCTGCGTGGTCGTCGCGACGTAGGCGATGAGCACGCCGCCGGGAGCCAGCGCGGTCGCGACGGCGTCGAGGTTCTCCCAGGGGGCGAGCATGTCCAGCACCACGCGGTCGACGCAGCCCGGCCCGGTGACCGTCGGCAGGACGTCCGACAGGTCCCCGACCGACAGGGTCCACGCGGGGTGCGGGCCGCCGAACTGCAGCTCGACGTTGCCGCGGGCGATCGCGGCGAAGTCCTCCCGCCGCTCGATCGAGTGCAGGGAGCCGCCGTCGCCGACGGCGCGCAGCAGGGACATGGTCAGGGCGCCGGAGCCGACGCCGGCCTCGACCACGCGAGCGCCGGGGTAGATGTCGGCCATCGCGACGACCTGACCGGCGTCCTTGGGGTAGACGACGGCGGCCCCGCGCGGCATCGACAGCACGTAGTCGCTGAGCAGCGGGCGCAGGGCGAGGTACTCGATCCCCGCGGTGCTGCGGACGACCGAGCCCTCCGGCTGCCCGAGCAGGTCGTCGTGCAGCAGGAACCCCTTGTGGGTGTGGAACTGCCCGCCCGGCGCGAGCGTGATCGTGTGCAGCCGGCCACGCGGGTCGGTCAGCTGGACGCGATCGCCCGCACGCAGCGGGCCGCGTCGGATCTCGGCACCGGTCGGGGGGCTGGCAGGCGTCGGCACACGGGGCTCGGTCGGGGAGGTCACGGGGGTCCAGTCTAGGAGCGCGCGCCGAGCGCGGCGACGACGTCGCTCGTGAACAGCAGGCCCGTGACCCGGCCCGCGTCGACCAGCGCCATCACCGGCGAGCGGGTCGCGACCCGGTTCACCTCGCGCGCCAGCCCCTCCCCGGTGGTGGACGCGTCGACCACCGCACCGACCGGGATGGGCACCGCGACGGCCAGGACGTCCGTCGTCGGGTACGCCTCCACCGGTACGGAGGCGACCGCGGCGGGGTCCACGTAGGCAGCGGGCCGGCCGTCGCGCTCGACCACGACGACGTGCACGACGCCTGCGCCCAGCGCCGCGCGCTGGGCATCGGCGAGGCTCGAGCCGAGCGGCACGACGACGGCGGGCCGGCCCAGTCGGGCGGCCGACAGGCTCTGCACCGCCCGGCGGGCCGCCGCGCCGGTCATCGCCGACGTCGCACCGCTCCACAGGAAGCCGGCGATCAGCACCGACCACATGATGGAGAACAGGCCGGGCTGGGCGCCGCGGGACAGCGGCAGGCCGATGGTCCACACGACCAGCGCCACCGCCACCAGCCGGCCGGCCCAGCCGGCCACCACGGTCCCGCGGTAGCGGTCGCCGGTGACCCGCCAGACCACCGCCTCGAGCACCCGCCCGCCGTCCAGCGGCAGTCCGGGCACGAGGTTGAAGACCCCGACGAAGGCATTCGAGAACGCGGCGGAGTAGAGCAGGGCCACGAGCAGCCCGGTGGTCCCGACCGCCTGGGCCGCGGCCCAGGCCCCTGCTGCCAGGACGATGTTCGTCAGCGGGCCGACGACGGCGACCAGCGCGCTGACCCGCGCGCTCGCACCCGCGCCGGCGAACGCGGTGTGGCCGCCCCACAGCGTGATCGCGAACTCGTGCACCCGCAGGCCGTTGGCGCGCGCGACGTAGCCGTGCGCGAGTTCGTGCAGGAAGACGGAGACGAAGAGCAGCACCACGAAGCTGAAGGACACGGCGTACGTCGCCACGGGGTCGAGGCCGAACCCGAAGCCGCGCACCGTCGGGGCGAACAGCACCGTCAGCACGGCGGCCGCGAGGATCCAGGACCGCGCGAGGATCACCGGCGCGCCGGCCGCGTGCCCGATCACCCACCCGGACGTCCCCTCGCGCCGGCTCGGATCCGACCGTGGTGCCCCGCTCTGCTCCTGCACCACGTCAGCGTAGGCGCCCGTGCCACGGTGCCCCCGGTGCGCCGGGTGCGCCGGTGGGACGCGGTGGCCGGTGGGCGCGGCGGCCGGTGGGCGCGGCGGGCCGGGCCTGTCGGTGGCGCCACCTAACCTCGTCCCCATGTCGACCTCGACCCTCAGCACCCCCGACGCACCGGCCGCGCCGACGCCCGAACGTGGTCCCGCCGGTGTCGCGGCCGCCGCGCGCCCGGCCGGGAACGCGCCCGCGGAGGACGCCGCTGACCGCCCACGTCGCCCCGGTCTGTCCCCGTCACGGGCCAACGACTTCATGCAGTGCCCCCTGCTGTTCCGCTTCCGGGTCGTGGACCGGCTGCCCGAGCCGCCCAGCGAGGCGGCGGCGCGCGGGACGCTGGTCCACTCGGTGCTCGAGCGGCTGTACGACGCCCCTGCGGCGGAGCGCACGGAGGCGGCGGCGCGGTCCATGCTGCCCGCCGAGTGGGAGCGGCTGCGGACGGTCGAGCCGCGGTACGCCGACCTGTTCACGTCCTCGGAGGGGGTCGACTCCTGGCTCGACGGCGCGGGCGAGCTCGTCAGGACGTACTTCACCCTGGAGAACCCCACGCGCCTCGAGCCACGTGAGCGCGAGCTGTTCGTGGAGAGCCAGCTCGACGGCGGGCCGCTGCTGCGCGGCATCGTCGACCGTCTCGACGTGGCACCGAACGGGGCGGTGCGGGTGGTGGACTACAAGACGGGCCGCTCGCCGCGCGCCGGGTACGAGGGCGGCGCGCTGTTCCAGATGCGCTTCTACGCACTCGTCCTGTGGCGCAGCACGGGTGAGATCCCGCGGATGCTGCAGCTCGTCTACCTCGGCGACGGCCAGGTGCTGCGCCACGAGCCCGGCGAGGCCGAGCTCCTCACGACGGAGCGACGGGTGCGGTCCCTGTGGGACACCATCGGACGCACGGCCCGGTCCGGGGACTGGAAGCCGCGCACCTCCGCGCTGTGCGGGTGGTGCGCGCACCAGGCGCTGTGCCCGGCTTTCGGCGGCACGCCACCGCAGGTCCCCGCCGGGGCGGTCGAGCGGGCTCTCGGCGTCCGGCCGGACGACGAGGTGGCGGCCGTCGCGGTGTGACGGGGCGCGGGCGCTCGACGCCGCCGGATGGCACGGGGGCACGACAGGGTGGCACGACGGGGTGGCACGACCGCGCCGGACCGACGCCGTCATGGCTCAGGCCGTGGACCCCAGCCCGTCGAGCACGTCCCCCTGCGCCACGCGGGTCAGGTCCGCGAGGTCCAGGTCGGCCAACGACGCCACCCGGCTCAGGCCCGGCGCCGGCTCGACCGGCAGCATGACCTCCACGCCGATGGTCCGGGCTCCCGCCGCGAGCGCGGACCCGATCCCGGCCGGCGAGTCCTCGACCGCGACGCACCGGCGGGGGTCGACCCCCAGCCGCGCCGCTGCGGTCAGGTAGGCCTCGGGGTGGGGCTTGCCATGGGTGACGTCGTCGCCCGCGACGACAGTGCGGAACACGCCGGCCGGCGCGGCGGCCACGAACGGCTCCGCGAGGCGCCGGTAGGACATGGTCACCAGTGCGCACGGCACGTCGGCCTCGGCGAGCGCGGTGAGCAGCCTCAGTGCCCCTGGCTGCCACGGGACGTGCCGGGTCACCTCGTCGACCACGCGGCCGATGAGGAAGTCCACGATCTCGTCGATCTCGAGCGGCACCCCGTGGTCCCGCAGGATCTGCGCGCTGACGACCAGCGGCTGGCCGACCATCGCGAGCCCCTGCTCGTGGCTCCAGGTGCCCCCGTGCGCCTCGACCAGCTCGGTCTCGGCGGCCATCCAGTACGGCTCGGTGTCGATCAGCGTGCCGTCCATGTCCCACAGCACGGCGTCCGGCAGAGCGCCGGGACGACGGGTCGCCGCGGGGACGGGCAGCGCGGGGCGGTCGGGGGAGAGCAGGGGGGCGTCGGACACCCGCCCCATGCTAGGCGCGGCGCGCTGCGGCGACCCGTCGGCCACAGCCGAAGCGCCCTAGGCTGGCCGGATGACTGAGCAGGAGCACCAGGGTGAGGACCGGGCCGAGCGCGAGCCCGTCCTGCTCGCCGCGTTCGAGGGCTGGAACGACGCAGGATCGGCGGCCAGCGGGGCCCTCGAGCACCTTCACGAGGTGTGGGGCGCCGAGGAGATCGACGAGCTGGACCCCGAGGAGTACCACGACTTCCAGGTGAACCGGCCGACGGTCGCGGTCGGCGAGTCCGGGCGACGCGAGATCACCTGGCCCACGACGCACGTCGCTGTGGCGACCGTGCCGCAGACCGGTCGCATCGTCGTGCTGGTGCACGGCATCGAGCCGTCGATGCGCTGGCGACGGTACTGCGCCGAGCTGCTCGACATCGCGGCCAACCTGGGCGTCCGCTCGGTGATCACGCTCGGCGCCCTGCTCGCCGACGCCCCGCACACCCGCCCGATCCCGGTGAGCGCGACGGCGGAGGACCCGCAGGTGCAGGCGCTGATCGGCGCCGAGCCCAGCACCTACGAGGGGCCCACCGGCATCGTCGGAGTGCTGCAGCACGAGGCGGCCGAGCGCGGGCTGCGGTCCCTGTCCCTGTGGGCGGCCGTCCCGCACTACGTGGCCCACCCGCCGTCGCCCAAGGCGACGCTCGCCCTGCTGGCTCGCATCGAGGAGCTCCTCGGCGAGCCCGTGCCGCTGGGTGAGCTGCCGGACGACGCGGTGGCCTGGCAGCACGGCGTCGACGAGCTGGCCGCGGAGGACAGCGAGATCGCCGAGTACGTCCACCAGCTCGAGGAGGCCAAGGACACCGCGGAGCTGCCGGAGGCGACCGGCGAGGCTATCGCGCGCGAGTTCGAGCGCTACCTGCGGCGCCGGGACAAGGGCACCGGAGCCTGACGGACCGCTCCTCGACGGACCGCTCCTCGACGGACCGCTCCTCGACGGACCGCTCAGAGACGGACGCCGAGCAGGGCGTCGACCGCTCGGGCCACGAGCTCACCGGCGCCCTCGACCGCGCCGGCCTCGCCCCGGTCGGCCGTCGCCCGGTCCGCCCAGTCGTCCACGGCCGCCAGGGCGCGTGGGGCGTCCAGGTCGTCGGCGAGCGCGGCCCGGATCTGCGCGAGCGTGCCGGCCGCGTCCGGACCTGGCCCGCCCTCGACGGCCCGGCGCCAGCGGGTCAGCCGCTCCGACGCGTCCCGCAGCTCGGCGTCCGTCCACTCCCAGTCGGTCGCGTAGTGGTGCGCGAGCAGGGCGAGCCGGATGGCCATCGGGTCCACACCCTGCTCGCGCAGGACGGACACGAGCACGAGGTTCCCGCGGGACTTGCTCATCTTCTCGCCGTCGAGACCGACCATCCCGGCGTGCACGTGCACCCCCGCGCCGCCGTCGTGGGACAGCACGCGGGCGTGCGACGTGCTCATCTCGTGGTGCGGGAACTGCAGGTCCACTCCCCCGCCCTGCACGTCGAACGGCAGGCCCAGGCCGTCGCGGGCGATGACGGCGCACTCGACGTGCCAGCCGGGCCGCCCCGTGCCGAGCGTGCCGCCGGACCAGGCCGGTTCACCCACGCGCTCCCGGCGCCACAGCAGCGGGTCCAGGGCGTCGCGCTTGCCCACGCGGTCCGGGTCACCCCCGCGCTCCTCGAACAGCTTGACCATGTGCTCCCGGCTCAGCCGCGACACCTCGCCGAAATGCCCGTCCACCGACAGGTCCGCGTACACGTCGCCCGTCGACGGGTCGGCGCCCCCGGCGCCGTCCTCGAGCGGCACCCGGTACGCCGCGCCCGCGGCGAGCATGGCCTCCACCGCGACGACGACGTCGGGCACGGTCTCCACGGCGCCGAGGTAGACGTCCGGCGGGACGACGGCCAGCGCCGACATGTCCTGCGCGAACAGCGCGGTCTGGTCCTGGGCGAGGTCGCGCCAGTCGACCCCCGTCTCCAGTGCGCGCTCCAGCAGCGGGTCGTCGACGTCGGTGACGTTGGAGGCGTACCGGACCTCGAGGCCGGCATCGCGCCAGGCGCGCCCGAGCAGGTCGAAGGCCACGTAGGTCGCCGCGTGCCCGAGGTGGGTCGCGTCGTACGGGGTGATCCCGCACACGTACAGGGAGGCACGCGGACCCGTCGCCGCGGGCACGAGGCTGCCGGTGGAGGTGTCGCGCACCTGCACCGGACCTCCGCGCCCGGGGAGCTGCGGGATGGGTGGGCAGGGCCAGGTACGCACCGAGAGAGCGTAACCGCGGTCCGGACGGTCGGCCTCAGCCGCCCACGGCAGGGGCCGGCAGCGCCGCGAGCACCCCGGCCGCCAGCAGGGCCAGCACCACGGCCGCGAGCACGATCCGGTAGATGACGAACGGCTTGTAGCTGTAGGTGGAGACGACCTTGAGGAAGGCGATGATCACGACGTAGCCGACCGCGAAGGCGACCACGGTGGCCACCACGGTCGGCGCCACCCCCGGTGTCCCCGCGGTGCCGAACTCGCCGAGGCTCGAGACCAGCTGGTACAGCCCGGACCCGAGCACCGCGGGGATCGCGAGCAGGAAGGAGTACCGGGCGGCGGCCTCGCGGGTGTAGCCCATGAGCAGGCCCGCGGTGATGGTGCCGCCCGAGCGCGACACCCCCGGGATGAGCGACAACGCCTGGGCGAGCCCGAACAGGACGGCGTGCCGCGGGGTCAGCTCGCGCAGCGGACGCACCTTCGCGCCCCGACGGTCCGCCCACCCCAGGACCAGCGCGAAGCCGAACAGCGTGCCGGCGATGAGGTACAGGTTGCGGAACGTGTGCTCGATGGAGTCCTGGAACAGCAGTCCGAGGACGACGATCGGGATGCTGCCCACGGCGATGTACCAGCCCATGCGGGCGTCGGGGTCGTGCGAGCCGAACCGGGAGGCGCGGTCGTTGCCGTGCTTGCCGGTGATCGCCCGCCACCACGCGCGGCAGATCGTCGCGATGTCGCGCCGGAAGTACAGCAGGACGGCGGTCTCGGTGCCGATCTGCGTGATGGCCGTGAACGCGGCACCGGGGTCGGCGGAGCCGATGAGCTCGCCGACGATGCGCAGGTGGGCGCTGGAGGAGATCGGCAGGAACTCGGTCAGGCCCTGCACGAGACCGAGGACGATCGCTTCCCACATGCCCATGCCGGTGTCCACAGTCATGGTCGGCAAGGCTAGCCGCGCGCAGCGGCAGGTCAGGACGGCGCCGGTGTGCCCGGTAGCGTTCGGCACCATGGAACAGCGGCAGCTCGGACGCACCGGCCTGCGGGTCTCCCACCTGGGGCTGGGGACGATGACGTGGAGCCGCGACACGGACGAGCACGAGGCCGCGGAGCAGCTGCGGGACTTCGTCGAGGCCGGCGGCACGCTGCTGGACACCGCCGCGTCGTACGCCGACGGCGCCGCCGAGGAGCTCATCGGGTCCTTGCTGGGCACCACGGTCGCCCGCGACGAGGTCGTGCTGTGCACCAAGGCGGGGGTGCGCCGCACGGCGACCGGCGGTGTGGTGGACGCGTCGCGCGGCGCCCTGCTGGACTCGCTCGACGCCTCCCTGCGGCGGCTCGGGACCGACCACGTGGACCTGTGGCTGGTCCAGACCCCCGACCCGCGCACACCGCTCGAGGAGACGATGTCTGCGCTGCGCCTCGCGGTCACCAGTGGGCGCACCCGCTACGTCGGGCTGTCCAACCACCCCGGGTGGCAGACGGCGCGCGCCGCGACCCTGCTCGCCGGTGACGTCGGGCTGGCGGCCGTCGAGGTGGAGTACTCCCTGCTCCAGCGCGGCATCGAGCGCGAGGTGCTGCCCGCCGCGGCCGACCTCGGCGTCGGCGTGCTGGCGTGGTCGCCGCTGGGGCGCGGGGTCCTCACCGGCAAGTACCGCAGGACCATCCCGGCCGACTCCCGGGCGGCCTCGCCGCACCTGGCCGGGTTCGTCGAGCCCTACCTCGGCGCCGGGTCCCTGGCCGTGGTCGAGGCCGTCGCGACCGCGGCGCAGGGCCTGGGGTGCGCGCCGCTCGACGTCGCCCTTGCCTGGCTGCGGGTCCGCGGCCAGATCACGTCCGCCGTCGTCGGCGCGAGGACGGCCGCGCAGCTGCGCGGCTCGCTGGCCGCCGACGAGCTCGAGCTGCCAGCGGAGATCGTGCACGCGCTCGACGAGGTCAGCGCGCCGGAGATCGGCTACCCCGAGCGCCGCTGAGCGGCGGGCTCGGCCGCGCGTCGGCGGGCAGGGAGTGGGTCAGCGGGCGTTGCCGGAGCCGACGTCGCCGAGCCGGTCGAGCAGGTCGTCGTCGTCCACGTCGGCGTCGTAGTCCCCGGGCTCCTCGCCGGGCGCCGCGTCGTCCTCCGGCACCTCATCCTCATCGTCCTCCGCGACGTAGAACGGGGTCGCCTCGCCGTGCACGGTGGCCAGCGCGTCGTCGTAGACCTCGAAGGCGTCGGCGAGCACGTCGTAGGCGTCGTCGACGGCGGGGTCGTCGTCACCGCGACGGGCCGCGACCGCGTGGTAGTGCGCCTCCAGCGCCGCGACGAATCGGTCGAGAGCGGCACGCGGGTCGACGGTCATGCACCGACCGTAGCGCCGCCGAGGGCACAATGGCACCGGGAATCCCGGCGTCCGCCGTGGCGTTGAGGGCCCGGTGTCGGGGAGCAGGTACGGGGAGAGGATCGCGATGGAGAGCAGGCTCGCAGGTCGCGCCCGCAGCGAGTGGGCCGCCGGTGGCGGTCAGTACGAGTACCGGGTGCTGACCATCCCCCGGAGCACCAGCCGCAACGACGCCCGGCGTCTGCTGACCGACGAGGCCGAGTACGGCCGCTGGGAGCTCGCCCGCACGTTGCTGTTCGCGGGCGGCGAGCGCAAGGTCTGGCTGCGCCGCAAGATCATCCGGGTGCGCAGCACCCTCGCCGACACGCTCGACTGACGCGCGCGGCGTCGCCGGACCACGCGGCCGACCACCAGCGTGAGCCGCCGGCCGAGCACGCGCGTCGGCACCCGGAGAGCCCAGGCTCGCCCGGCGCTGCGGCCCGAGTCAGCAGGTGCCGAGCAGCCGGTCCAGGACGCGCACCCCGAACGTCAGCGCGCTCGACGGCACGCGCTCGTCGACCCCGTGGAACATCGCGGAGAAGTCCAGCTCGGGCGGCAGCAGCAGCGGCGCGAAGCCGTAGCCGGTGATGCCCAGGCGCGCGAGGGACTTGTTGTCCGTCCCGCCGGACAGCGTGTAGGGCAGCACGGCGGCGCCGGGGTCCTCCGCGTGCAGGGCGGCCACCATCGCGTCGACGAGGTCCCCCTCGAACAGGACCTCCAGGGCGATGTCCCGGTGGATGGGCTCGATCCGGACGTGCTCGCCGGCGAGGCGTCGCAGCGTGCTCAGCGCCTCCTCCTCGTGGCCCGGCAGGAAGCGGGCGTCGAGCACGCCCTCCGCCCGGCCCGGGATGACGTTCGCCTTGTAGCCGGATGCCAGCTGCGTCGGGTTGGAGGTGTTGCGGATCGTGGCGCCGACGAAGCTGGCCGCCGGCCCGAGCGCCGCGACGAGACGGTCGATCCCCGCGGGATCGTCCTCCTCGAACCGCGTGCCGGTGAGCTCCGCAACGCCCTCGAGCAGCCGGCGCACGGTCGGCGTGAGGGTCAGCGGCCACGGGTGCTCCCCGATCCGCGCGATCGCGGCCGCGAGGTGCGTCACCGCGTTGTCCGTGTTGACCTGGCTGCCGTGGCCGGCACGCCCGTCCGCGACGAGTCGCAGCCAGGCGATGCCCTTCTCCGCGGTCTGCAGCAGGTAGGCGCGGCGCCCGTCGATCTCGACGGAGTACCCGCCGACCTCGCTGATCGCCTCGGTGGCACCCTCGAACAGGTCGGGGCGGTTGTCCACGAGCCAGCGCGCACCATAGGCGCCACCGGCCTCCTCGTCCGCGAACATGCCCACGACGACGTCGCGCGCCGGCCGGCGACCCTCGCGCGCCATCTGCCGGACGACCGCCAGGATCATCGCGTCCATGTCCTTCATGTCCACCGCGCCGCGGCCCCACAGCAGGCCGTCGCGCTCCTCCCCGCCGAACGGGTCGACTTGCCAGTCCGAGGCCTCTGCGGGGACGACGTCGAGGTGACCGTGCAGCACCAGCGCGCCGCGCGAGGAGTCCTCTCCCGGCAGGCGCACGACGACGTTCGCCCGCCCCGGCGCCGACTCGACGTACTCGGGGTCCAGACCGACCTCGGTGAGGGACGCCATGACGTACTCCGCGGCGAGGCGCTCACCGGGGCCCTGGTTGTCGCCGTAGTTGGACGTGTCGATCCGCAGCAGGTCCTGGCAGATCCGCAGGACCTCGTCCTGGGCGGTCAGCGGCGTCGCGGCGAGGTGGTCTGCAGGGGTGGACATGGCGCCACCGTACCGTCGGCTCGCTCGCCGACGCCCGCGGGCGACCACCTCGCGGCCCGGCGGCGTGGGCCGCCGGGCCGGGAGGAGGCGGGTCAGTCGGAGGTCGCCGCCAGCAGACCGCGCCGCTTGAGCAGCGGCATGATCTCCGGGTCGCGGCCGCGCAGCTCCCGGAACGACGCCATCGCGTCCACCGAGCCGCCGGGGCCGAGCAGCCGGTCGCGGAAGGTGTCACCGTTCTCTCGGCGCAGGCCACCGTTCTCGGCGAACCACTCCACGGTGTCGGCGTCGAGCACCTCCGACCAGATGTAGGAGTAGTAGCCGGCCGAGTAGCCGCCGCCGAACACGTGGTTGAAGTAGCTCGTCCGGTAGCGCGGCGGCACGGGTGCGAACGCGACGCCGGCCCGCTCGAGCGCCGTCGCCTCGAACCGCTCGACCTCGTCCGGCTCGGTCGGGACGTCGTCCGGGTCCAGCTGGTACCAGGCCTGGTCGAGCAGCGCGGCCGCGAGGTACTCGGTCGTGGCGAAGCCCTCGTTGAACAGGCGCGAGGCCAGCATGGTGTCCACCCACTCCTGCGGCATGGGCTCCCCCGTCACGTGGTGCACCGCGTACCCGCGCAGGATCGACGGCTCCCACGCCCACATCTCGTTGACCTGCGACGGGTACTCGACGAAGTCGCGGGGCACCTCCGTGCCGGACTGCGAGGGGTAGCGGACGTCCGAGAACAGCCCGTGCAGCGCATGGCCGAACTCGTGGAACATCGTGATGACCTCGTCGAAGGTCAGCAGGGTGGGCTCGCCGGCCGGCGGCTTGGCGATGTTGAGGTTGTTGACCACGACCGGGCGCTCCCCCAGCAGGGCCGACTGGTCGACGAGGTTGTTCATCCACGCCCCGCCGCGCTTCGACGCGCGGGTGTAGAAGTCGCCGAGGAACAGCCCCACGGGGTCCGTCCCGCGCTCGTCGCGGACCTCCCAGACGCGGACGTCGGCGTGGTAGCCCGTCAGGTCGGGTCGCTCGGTGAACGTCAGGCCGTACAGGCGACCGGCCGCGGCGAACACGCCGTCACGCAGCACGCGGTCGAGCTCGAGGTACGGGCGCAGCAGCGCGTCGTCGAGGGAGTAGCGCTCCTTGCGGACGCGCTCGGCGTAGAAGGCCCAGTCCCACGGCTCCAGCGTGGCACCGGGGACGTCCGCCTCCAGCGCCGCCTGGAGGTCGGCCGCCTCCGCACGCGCGTTCGCGACGGCTGCCGGGGCGAGCTGGCCGAGCAGCGAGGTGACGGCCTGCGTCGTCCGAGCGCACGCGTCCTCCGCGACGTAGGCGGCGTGGTGCGGGTAGCCGAGCAGCCGTGCGCGCTCCGCACGCAGGCGCACGAGGCGCAGCAAGGTCGGGCGCGTGTCGTGCTCGCCCTCCGTCGCGCCGCGAGTGACCGACGCGCGATGGATGCGCTCGCGCACCGAACGGTCGGTCAGGGAGGCGATGACCGGCTGCTGGCTGGGCAGCACGAGCTCGATGAGGTGACCCTCGTCGTGCCCCCGACCCTGGGCCGCCTCGCGGGCGGCCCCGACCGCGTCCGGCGCTAGCCCGTCCAGCTCCGCGACGTCGCGCACGAGCACGGCCGCGGCGTTGGTGCCGGCCAGCAGCGTCCGTCCGAACGCCGTCTCGAGGCTGGTGATCTCCGCGTTGAGGTCGCGCAGCCGCGCCTGGTCGGACTCCGGCAGGGCGATCCCCGACCGGGCGAAGTCGGTGCGGTACGTGTGCAGCAGCCACGCGGTGTCGGGCTCCAGCTCCAGGCGACCCGCCTCCACGTCGGCCGCCAGGGACTCGAGCCGGGCATGCAGCCGCGCGTCGAGGTACACGGCGTCGTGGTGCGCGGCGAGCTGCGGCGCGACCTCGGCCTCGATCGCCTCCAGGCCGGGCGTGCTGTCCGAGCCGACCTGGTTGTAGAACGCCGCGGCCGCGCGGGACAGCAGCCGGCCGGAGCGCTCGAGCGCGACGAGCGTGTTGTCCACGGTGGCCGGCGCCGGGTCGGTCGCGATGCGCTCCACCTCCGCCCGCTGCTCGGCCATGCCGGCGACCACCGCCGGCCCGTAGTGCTCCTCGCGGATGGCGGCGTAGTCAGGCAGGTGGAACGGCAGGAGCGACTCGGTGGCGAACGGGTTGGTCGGGTCCAGGGTGCTCGAGGTCATGGCTCCATCCTGCCGTGCCGAGGGCGGCCGGCGTCCCCGGACGTCAGGACCCGGCACCCGATGCAGTCGGAGCCGGGCCGCCCGCGGTCTCGCGATCGGGGCCGCGATCGACACCGTCGTCGGGGCCCTCCGCGGCGACGGTGTCGCCGCTCGGGACGCCCGTGCGGCCGTCCGTGCGACCGGGCTCGGGCGGCGCGTCCGCGTGACTCACGGTGTACCGGAGCTCGAGGAACCCGTCGCCGAAGCGGGTGACGTCCTCGAGGGCGAGCACGCCCGGCAGCCTGGCGGGCAGCACGGGCACCCCGCCACCGAGGACGACCGGGGCCACGCCGAGCCAGATCTCGTCCAGCAGCCCGCGGGCCGCGAACTGCGCCACGAGATGCCCACCGCCGACCAGCCAGATGTTCCTGCCCGCCGCAGCCCGGACCATCTCGGCGTGCACCGCGGCGACGTCGTCGGAGGTCAGGACGAGATCAGCACCCGGGAACACCGGCAGGTCGCGGTGGGTGAACACCCACGTGCGCTGGTCGGCGTAGGGCCACGACTCCATGCCCTCGCCCAGCACGAACCGGTAGGTGTCCGCGCCCATGGCGACCGCCCCCACGTCGGCCAGGAAGGACGTGTAGTGCTCGGCGACGCCGGGCACGTCGTTGAACGTGAACAGCCAGTCGAGGGAGCCGGCCGGGTCGGCGATGTACCCGTCGAGGCTCGCCGCAACGTAGTACTGGGTCCCCGTCATC
>Ga0210040_10006012_pt1 | contig 15268 bp, 20 predicted proteins | sample CryGeyCG12114_NA_FD_185462 | JGI IMG/M metagenome (GOLD analysis project Ga0210040, IMG submission 185462) | Groundwater microbial communities from aquifer - Crystal Geyser CG19_WC_8/21/14_NA (SPAdes) (version 2) | ecosystem: Environmental > Aquatic > Deep subsurface > Groundwater | place: USA... | reverse complement strand
ATTTTCTAACTAAGTATGCAAAAGCTGACAAGATAATGCTAGGTTGGTAGGAAGATTTGCATAGATAGTGTGGACGAGAAATGTTTCTGCTCGAATCCAAGAGTACCTACGCAAAATGTTAATGGACCAAGGTAAAATGTAGTAGTTAGATTTGCTTTACTTAAATTAGTCCTACTTATGTAATAATGTAATGTTCGATACAATTTTACATTTTTGTTGCAAAGGAGTCGGTTTGGGCTTCTGGTAAGTGCTATATCGCACACCCGAATAGTTCAACTTATGGTATATTTTCTGCACATTATCTTTGAACAAATGGGTGGGTGGGTTAAATCTTCTCAAATAAAGTTTTCGTTGACGTTGATAATTTTTTATTGCGTCTTCTAAACATGACATAATAATAACAAATATTATTGACTTGAACAAGCACTTTGGTTACACATTGCGTACTACTATACACTACTGATGTGGACGGATCGAAAGTCGATTAGTATAAATTATAACATCAAAAATCATAAATTAATAAATACTATGCACCCTCAAATAATCGCATCACAGTCACACCATTTTAATTGGTTTCATTTGCACCACGAAATTCGTAAATGAGTTATTACTTGCTTTCTTCGTTAGTATAAAACAACGCACTTTTTTGGGAAGAAACACAGGACAGGACACACACAAAGTAAAAGTTGTGATTCTTTCCTCTTTACAAATATGCAGATATGGTATATCTATATTCATGATACAGAAATTATTATCCATTTTCACATAAGGCAGTATATATTGCTCCAGTCTTTTTAGCAGGCATACGTTTTGAACTTAGCCTCACAGCGTCAAAATATTCAGATCCTAAATATGGAGAATGCATGGTAAATTTTTATCCATATAGTTTCCAATACGACAAAAATTCCGCTGGTAAAACAATTCAGTCAGTTCAATTTGCTCATTAGTTTTATAAATTAAAAGCTCATTTGTGATTACCAAACTAAACTTAACTCATTCTACGCAATGAAATGTATTACTTTTACCCACCACCAAATTTTTTAGAATGATTTATGATGTCTTTTTCATCACATACTTGTTCCTTTGGCGAGAACTTAAAATGTGGACAAGAGCAGCGGCCATAGTCAGTCCAAGATATGCAGAAGCTGCACCGACGAAGTTCGGCCCATCAGTTCCATACAATGTCTGGACAGCTCCAGCAGTGACTGGAGCTAACATCCTAGATAAAGAAGTGGCTGTTTGACCCAATCCCAAAATAGCACCCGTATCCTCATTCGAATCCAATGATAAAGCAGTAATCCCCACACGAAGGAATGGGTCTACTGCACTTTGCATGATCATCGAGATCGCTGAGTAATGAAATGTGGGTGCCCAGAATCGAATGCTCAATGAAATCTATGTACATGGTGTATGGATGATAATTAAACATAAAAGCCAGAGTTTAAATAAATCTTGAATAGTAAATGGTGTGATTTTGTGATGTTAGAAAAATTGCTCACCACTTTCACGACACTGGCATGAAAAATTATACTCGTATGCCTCCCCTTATAAAATTTGGTAATCAAAGGACCTACAGTGAATCCACATGACGCACTGATAACTGCTAATAGTGAGTCCAGATATCCCATTGTGACAATGGAGACTCCATATTTGGCTTCCATTATTAAATACAAGTTGGCCCGTGGTATTAGTGTTGAGAAACTGAAGAGAAATCGTAAAATCAAAGTCATGATAACTAAAGTACGTTTGTCCTTTGAGTTTGTATGGTGGACATCATTTCTAGATGAAGAGATTTGTATATCTTCTTTTTCGTATGCTAGTAATTTTTCCCGTACTGAAGAATTATCATGGTCCATGTTTTCTATTTTGGTACCGGCTTTAGTTGGCTTAACGTCTTTCACAAATACTAGTAATGTTGCTGGAAAATCAAATGGGTTTTAAATATAGGTTGAGAATTTTCCTCTAAGCTCTTAGTTAGTTGAGAATATACCAATGTTTAAAAAAAAGGATGCTGCCACCAATGTGCAAACTTTTTGAAATCCATTATCATACATGGATACAATATGACTGCCAATCATAGGGCCAAGGATAAAACCTATGCTTCCAAAAGAATTAATATTGCCGAGAACATGAGATTTCCGATTTGGAGCTAAATCGGACGCCATAGCTTTCCCAAGAGTTTGTGTGTGTTTGAAGCAACCTATACAATTTAAACATTCCAATTGTAGAAACATAAAACAATTACCCAGAAGAAAATTTAATCATACCAGCTAAAACTCTCGCCATAAGGAATACTGAAAGACTAGATGCAGAGCCTTGGAAAATGTACGCCATAGCGGTAGCCCCTAAACAAAATGTTAAAATCCTTCTGCTTCCATATGCATCACTTAGCCATCCCTGAAAAACGTTAGTAATTCATCCTAATGAGCGTAAAACAATTCCATCAATGTGTGAGTCAATTCATGACTGATTGTATTCCTACAAATATTGGACTGGAGAAAAGTTGCACAGCACCATATGAAGACCCAATTACTCCAATTAGAAAAGGAGACGCTCCCAACTGTTTTATATGCACATTGATGAGCTGAACAAAAAGGCTAACAGCAAAGAGATCCTGAAAACAAATAGGTTCTAATTTTACATGTATTTTAAATATTCGACTTATTGTGATTCATTTTGACAGTGTTTTCATCCTACTGTGAGTTCTATAGCATAAATTGCAAAAATGCTTCGTCTAGCACTTTTGCCTCGATCTCGATTGACATCCACCATGATGATCTCACTGTGCAAAAAAGCAAACAACATGGAGGTCAATGTTAGTTTCAATCCAACAAAGTTTCACGTCACTATTTAGTTAGTGTTTGTTGTACATGAATTTGAAGACGACGTGTACTGGCTTGTAGATACCATCTGCTTCTAAAAGTCAAAACCGAAAATCTATGTATTGTAGTTGTTGGACGAAAACTGCATTATTTTTAAATCATGATTAAAATGATATCAAGTAATACAGTAATTAGATGAAAGTAAACACAAACAGTTTATGGGAACAGGTGAAAGCATAAAGTTTTGTATTTGTGTTCTGTTCACGTTTGATCAAAAGTGAAAAACTTTACTCACATTCTATGCTCGAAATCAAATAACTGCAGCGGTAGTAAAATATACGAGCTTTCTCTAATCTTGACCGTTTTGTTTAATGGTTAGGTGTTGGATTTATTATTAATTTTCTTACTATAATTTCTTGACGTGATCTGATTTTCAGACTAGCGTATTACATTAACTTGTTCTTCTTGAATGCACATATTAATCAAATAAAGGAGTGACAGATCAGGTGGTTACTTTGTAAAATTTTAAACGAATATAATTGAAAATGTTTCGTTTTCCTTATTATTCCTAATGATTAAATCAATTTTGCATTTGCAGTATTAATTGAGCAAAATGGTGAACCTTACCCGATTCTTAATGTTTCCCCGACATCCGAAAAATGTGTCCACCGATAGATCATGGAAACGACGTCAAGTTTTGAAATTCACTAGTCACTTTTATGGACGAGCCCGAAACTGTTATTCAATCGCCCTGCGAAGGATGCAGCGAGCCCTACAATATGTAACCAGAGGACGAGAATTAAGACAATTAGGTGCGAAGGCATCGTGGGAAGATAGAATCACGGCTGGTTGTCAGGAATTCGGTTGGATTCCCAGAGGTGCTCCAACCATGTTAGAGTCATTGGCTAGGTCAGAGATTTATATTAATCGACAAACTCTTGCAAATTTGGCAATTTGGGAGCCACGTAGCTTTAAGGCCATCAACAAAATTGCCGCTGTTAAACTTAGAGAAGATAAGTTTGATCGAAAGGTTGGACCTATGCCTGACAATGTGCTAGGCAAATTATAGTCCCAATCCCAGTCCGAAAAATTTAGTAGCTCAGATTGTTCATCGTTTAGTTTGGAAATTTTCATGATGTTATGTTTCTATAATCGTTTATCCTTTAAATCCAATAGGTGTGAAAATGACTGACAGAAATGTGCGAAATGCATAATAAATGACAAATATTTCTAGTGATTTTTGCAGATTTTATTAACTTCATTTTTTTATATATCAATTTTAAGAAAATAAAGAAAATCTCGTAGGAGGAGTGCCTTAATATAAAGTTAAGGACACATTAAAAGTTTATGCAAGCTATCCTTCGCGTAAAGAAACGAGCAAAACATGTGAATACAGAAACATATGCGCTTTCGTTTTCACTGATTCTGTCTGGTCTGGGTAAAGACTTAAGACAAAGCTTACATTATTCAAAACTATACGATTGCAATTATCTTAGGTTTTATGCCGAATGCTGTAGCTATAAAACTAAATCCTTAGTTTGCACACTTACTAAGCAAAATTCTGTCTTATCAAATAGAATAGAAATTAATTAATTGATCAGATAAAATTACTCGCACATATTTAATCACTTACATCCAAAGTCATGAATTAGACGACCGGTTTATTATAGGACGGTTTTAGTAACTACGAAGTAATAATATCTTCGTCAAAAACTTGGAAATAATCCGTCATATGTAAAATATTTTAGAAAAATGCATTAAAGTCCTTAACTTCTATGAGGATAAGCCTAATACTAAATAATATGAGCATCTGCGCTTAAAAATATATATAACAAGATTTTTTATGTTCGTGAATTGCGAATCAAATATTATCATCTACCAACATTTTACAGTATTTCATCTAACTGTCGTTGTATTCCCTTGTTACTGTAGTAAATTTAGGCAAAAAAAAATACTTTCATATTCGTAACAATAGTTAGCTTCCGCATACAGCAAATTCAACGAAATCATTTATTTTGCATCGGATGGAGTACTGTGAGACCAAGAAAATAGGATGAAAAAAACCCACATATGAAGTGCCAAAATATACATACAAAATCCAAGCCTTAGGTTAGGACGCCTTTTCAATGCAACCCCCAGTTGACAGCATGCTGAATCCAGTTGGGAATACACTCGTTTCATTTTGGTTGAGACGCCAGAATCCCAGGGAGACTCGCTGAGATATAAAGGCTGATTGGCAATCACTACAAAATGTACACAAACGCAGATTAGTAAAGCAATACTTTTAGCAGAAATTACATAATTAAAAAAAGTCTAATCTTTGAAACAAGAACATACCAGTTTGAGCAAAACCTCCATTGGTTGTAGAATCATTAAATTCCTGTTGATCAGTCAACTGCTTCACATGATTTTGCAATCTCTCCACTTGGATGTCCACAAGCTGCTTTTCCGAACTAAGTCTGTTGACGAGCCCTTGTTTTTCCAGTAAAGATTGCGATAAAGCACTGATTCTTGTTTTTAATTTGGTGATTTCATTGGACTCTCCAGTGCTGTTTCCACAACTAGATTGATTTACATTTTCCTTGGTGCATGATAGTGCTTTGGCTAATTTTTCTTCTATTTTCCTCCGGTCGCTAATTTCTCGTTCCATATCAAATCGTATGGATGACACTTGTTGACTAAGACGAAGATTATCTTCTTGAAGGGAATGATTGATGTTTTTTTCTGAATTTAGTTGATCTTGTAATTGAGAAATACTTTTTCTATTCTTTGAGGAATCGGCTTCTAAACGTCTAATTTCATCTCGTAAGGAGTCAAGTGTTAGTCTAGTTTGCTGAATTTCTGCCTCCAGTAGATCTTTTTCGTTCCTAAAAACCAAAATAATCATGTAATATTCTTAGTTTAATAATACATAATATTCAATTGCATCTAAATGCGTCAAAATTACTTTAACGACATCAGCTCTGCTTTGGGGTATTCTTCATGACCATTTTCTGGGTTTGGAAACGAGTCATTGCCATTTCTTTGTCCATTTAAAGAACGCATCATATCATCTTTTTGCTTCAGAATGGATTTGGCTTTTTCTTTGTATGCAGCATATTCCGTCATAACGTCCTCCAAAGACTTTTTACAGATTTCGTAATTAGCTTCAGAAGTTTCCCATTGCCCCTTAATGTTGTTTAGTTGCTCCTTGAGCTCCTCATTACAAGTGGAAAGATTGATACGTTCCATTTCCACATGTTCTAATTTGTTTTGAATGACCTGTGATTCTTCTAGTTGACGAATTTTTCCAAGCGCTTCATCGAGGGTTGTTCGTAATTTTAAAATTTCGTTGTCTTTGACCTACAGACATAATTATTTTTATCAGTATCAAAATATTTCGTTATTAAAAATATAAACCTTAATACGTTATACGTTACCTCTAATTGATTTCGTAAACCCTCTTCATTAAGCAAAGTAGTCGAGTGGTTTAGTTTCGAATTGTAGACATTAACTTCTTCAAATTTTGTTTGAAGGTTTTGGTATTCTACAAAAAAAAAATTATTACCTTTATGGTTCATATGAAAAGTTCTAAATTATAATCACTCAAATTGGCCATTTCTGCTTACCATCTTTTAGCTTATTGTAATTTTTCATGAGCACTTTAAGCTCTTCATTTTGAACGGTCAGTTCAGTTTTCAGACATGCGTTTTCATGTTGTGCACTTGGGCGAGACAAAACCGTCGGGGAATTCAGGTAAGCTATCAAATCATCGTCTGTGGAGGCTAGCTGTGAACCATTAGCAGCAGAAATATGTCCATTATTTTTGGCACTCTCATTTTTTCGATCTAGACGTGATTTCCCATTCGCTTTTAATGACTTTGAATTGACAGAATCGTTTGAAAGGACGGACAATGTCTTTGGTGAAGTAATATTTGTTGAGCCAGTTGTAAATGACCCATCTCCGAGGTAGGAATTATTAAGGCTTTGATTGGAAGCTACAAAAGCTGTATTCTCAGGTGCCACTGAATATGGAGAATCTCCTACTCTTGACTCTCCAGATGATTTAGCATCTGAATTAGGTTGATATGTTGATTTTCGGACATGCAGCTCTTCTTTGCTTTATTGTTATTTAGATACATAGAAAGCAGAATGCCTCATTTATTACAACATTAAGATTAGTCGTACGGCATGGAATGTTGAAAGGTACGCGAGTATTCAACTTACCTAATCGGACTGAGTACTGTGGCCGCATTTTTGTCAATTTGGTTTAATAAAGTCTCCGCTTTCCCAGCAATGTCTACAAACCAAGACATGATTGTGAAGATGGCGTACAAATATTTTTCAGCTGAACAATAACATTATCTCCACTTTTAGTAAATACGAGTATTTTATAGTAAAAGTGAACCCCTCTTTTTTCACACTTCATGCAGTCTTACAAAAATGTGCAAATATTTAACTAATGGATAAATATATTTCACAAAGAAATTTGGTGCGAGCTTTTATTCAACGAATGTCAGTATAAATTTTGGTGAAAGTTAGTTTTCAAATGCAGTACGAGTGACGTGTAGATAAAAGAGAGAGAGAGAAAATCATCGAGTTGCAACTATTTCAATCCCTATATGAAATTGCTGTATGCTGTATTTCGATGCCTTATAAGTTTTAATGTTTAGTTTGAAATAACACTGTAACCTATGTGTGGGAATAGATGAGAAAAACGAATATAAAGACTTGTCTACTTGTTTTCATGATCAATCATTTAATTCGGCATCCATAACTCACTACTATATGGTCAGACAGATCAAACTGAATAATGGTCAATTACACTAAATACTCTTTTCCAAACAAAAAACAGCTATTTGTCAACAAAATCACGTTTACATAAACAAGAATAATGCTTTATAAAATTCTTACATACGTCAACAATCTGAAAAATATCTACATTTGAACGTTACTCCATCATACCAGTCTTTGAAAACAGTCAGACCCAAAATCGATTCGTAGTACACTTATGAGTTGGTTGAATATACACGGTTATGACTATTTCTATGGTTTAATTTTTAAGTTCATACATGCTTTATTTTTTACCAAGAGAAAAATTAACCAAATACAATAACTTAAACAACAATAATTTTAACTAGACGACATACTTACATGCATTATTAAACTTTCACATGCAGTGATTCTTCTGGCAATATAGCCATTGCAACTATTATATACAAGAGCGATTTTCACAGTTAACAGAAACTTGATATCTTCATGCTAGCTCACAGCTTAATAAAGTTATCCTTCCCATAAATGGCGTCATGATGAAGTAGAATGACCAGGAAGAGGTCCATACCTCCCAATGGATATGTGTGACGTTCCTGTAGGTGGTTGAGCATGAGGATGGCTGTAAGCCAATCTTGGAGGACCACTGCCACCAGTGTAAACCACCTAAAAAATTGTTCAGTTTAAACATTAAAATCTGATTGGATCACATATAATTACATCCATCGTTGTGTCTGCAATTGGAAAAAATAAATAAATAAATAAAATACTTGAGGAGATGGAGGTCGAGCCTGAAAATTAGATGCGGATTGTGGAGTTGTACGCATGGGAAACCCTGAAGTTATGCTTCCACTACTTGAACTCTATATGAAAAAGAGTAAAATTACTTGGTTTGGTTAATAAATAAAATGTGAAATTGAAATTGCGAAATAAGCAAACTAAAAGCGCCTTATTTATATGCCTACAAAGTTTACCTGGGGTGATTGAATTGAAATTCCTGAATGAATGCTAAGATGTGGACTTCGAATAGCCATGTGGTGAAGTTGGGGTGGATAAGGCGAGGGTGTGTGCTAAAAAAATAACATTTTGATAGTAAAATATATTCCCAAAAAATCAAATATTTTGCAAAGTATGCCCTTATACCTCCACATTTGGATGCAAAACATAGCCTCCTCGTAGAGGTTGTGCATGTGAAAACACGTGAGCTTTCTGTTCCTCTCGTGTAGTTTGGGGAGATCTGGAAGGTTGGGGTCCAGAATAAGCATATACAGCAGCTCCTTGTGACGGAGACTGATGAGCATATGACACGGCATGAGAAAGCGGAGGTTGCTGAGCCGAAGGAACAGGGGCATGAAAATATTGCAAACCTGGTTCTGTAAAAATATATACAATAAATTATCAAAACTAGGTAAGAGCAGTCAAATGTCCAATCTTTGAATATTAAAACATGCAAACATACTCTGAGGATAAGGGTGCATCGGCTGTCGAGGAGGTGGTTTAAATGGACCAAATTTGTAGCTATTACTCCCTTGTTGAGATGGAGGGGGTGAAGGACTGTGGGATCTTTTTAGAGCTCCCTGATGAATACAAACAAAATAACATTTGTCAATACAGTAATGAATTACCAAAAATCTTTAACCCATCTCAATATGTCATTCATATTCTTACAGGAGGCAAAATACTACCAGGATGTGGTGGCGGTCGTGGACTGTATAACTGAGCCCTTGCCAATGATACAGGTTGCAAAAACAATTGACCAGAGCCAGGTGGTCCATGGGGTCCTCCAATTTGTACACCAGGTACCGGATAAAATGCGTGTTGAACATTTGCCATCTCACTAAAAATAATAAATTAATATTAATTGGATAAGTATCTATTAGTTGAAAAGTCAGATATCGTCTAAATATCTTACTTTGTTTCCTTGCTAATTAGCTGACGCCTTCTGGTTTCATCCTCATTTAGTACTTTTTTAAGCTGCAGAAACAACTGATGCTTCTCCTCTTTCAATTCTGAAAGTCGAGACTCCAATGTCGAAATCTGCTCTTTGGTTTCACTTAAGGTCATTGAATCTTGTTTTAACTGACGTTCCCTTTCTTTTCTTTGCCGTTCCACTTCCGCAGTTGCTTCAAGCTCTAAAAACAGTGTAGAATTGAGTAATTAAATAAGTCTATCTAAATTCCAAGCATTGGAATTGAACTGAAACTATAGTCAACCTTGCTTTTTCCGCATCCGTTCTTTTAAAATATGAGACTTTAATGCCTCCCACATTGCCCGACTCATTTTTGGGCGTTCGAGAATCACGGGGGACATGGCAAAAGTATTTAGCAACAGTTTATAAACTCTCCAAAATAGGAGAATACGTCAAAACCTCTAAAAAATCCGTTTTCAAGGAACCATTCAAGTTAAAAGTGTATACATTTGCTTCGTCGGCAATTTAAACTGACAGCAGAACTATGGTTTGATTCTTTTCAGTACGCACAATTTCGAATATTGATAAATGTAACACAATAACTAATAGCCCCTTTCTAATTAATTGTTAAATTGACAAGCTGCAGTATAAAATTACGCAAAACTGTCCACTCCAACTATTTGAAAATTAAAATTCAACACCAAGTGAAAACTGAAATCGCTGTCACAAACTTTCCTCTACACTTTCTATCAATCTACTTACATCAGTCAGACGTGGCAAAAGAAAGTCAGCTAATCTTTAAACTTTCTTAACTATTTTCACTAAGACTGAAGAAGCAGAATCAAATCCTAAAATATTTCTAACTTGGCGTTAAACACTACCAAATAGCATTTTGCAGCAAACTGAGTTGGAGCAATCCGAACGCTCTTATGCAGTTTAGTTTAGTTTATTCATCATAAGCAGTGTTGCTCACCCGGTGTTCAACTTATGCAATCAAAATGAGTCGCGCGAATAGACCAAAAGTAGACAACTTGAGAAAAAACTATTTAGTCCTGCAATGAGTGCATTTGTGCCACCACCACCACCTCCCCCATCATGTTCAAGCTTAATTACCCCAGAGGGTAAGGCAATTTGTAAATCAAAATTTATACACCATAAACTCTCCGAAGCCGAATATACCAAAGGTATTATCCAGATTGGAACTGCTGAGTTAGAAAAATTGAATAGAGATGATGGACTACCGGGGGGCCATGAGAGTGGACTACTTATAGTGTGTGAGCCCTTGCTATGTCCAATTCTTCAGTCCGGTCCAACGTATGGAGCTTACTTATAGTCAGCTGATTCCAAATTTTCGAATTGCCATTGCTAAGCAAATATGATTCAATTATTGTATTTATTTAGATGTGGCCTTATAGCGTTTATCGAAGCTGCCAGTATTATGGGATTTCATTCAGATCCTGAAAAAGTGCTTAGATATGCAGTGGATTCCAAAATGACCAAGAAAGGAGAAATGTTTTCGGCATCTGAAATGAGAGAGTTGGCTTCACAGCAGTTACGAAACAGCGACTATAAGGCTGAATTGGTGGATGGATTACAAAATGTGTCCATAAAGGATGCTATAGTGGAAACAGTATTGAATGCACTTCCATGTATAATACCGTAAGTAGAATTACAGGGGAAAAGAAATGTCTTTCAGGAAAATTTCGTTCTTCAAATCCTAATTTCATAAAGGTATGACGCTGATTACAATCATGCACCGGCTCAACGAAAAGGTCATGCGGCTCATTGGGCTGTAATACATGGGATAGGAACAGCACAAAAAGTGGATGAATTTCCAGAAATCTTCAAAAGTGCTATTCACACAGTGCCTAATATTATAATCAAGCAATCTCATGAGCTTTCTTCAGAGGAAAAATTACGATTTAAAACATCAATAACAGAGGAAAATTTGTATTTCATAGCACACCAAGGAAAGAGTATCCATCCAGGATTGTGGAAGTATTCTATTATTCGAGACAGTAACAAAAACTTGAAAGAGATTTCGCCTAAAATATTGGCTGAAGCAAATTCATATGTTTTGCATGATATAGAGAAAGAACTTGCCTCCAAAGTTGTGATATTTCAAGAAAAATGATTTATGACTGAAATATACAAATTCTTCTCAACACTTGATAGCCAGTCAAAACAAAAAATCACAATATAATACACTTCAAAAGATTAAATTAAATATTTTATGATGTGGAAAATGCATTAGAACATTAAGGTATAGTAAATTGGACATGATATTGCAAATTCCAGTTGATCTACTACTTGCTAAACTAGTTTAATAACTAACTTCGACTTGGAAGTAACTAACTAATAATCTTAAAATAAACTAAAAAGTAAACCACATTTTCAAAACAGTATTAAATAAGTAGCTCAACAACTTTAACTGTACTCTCTGCAATCGTTCCAAAGCTATAACCTAAATCTAAAGTAATATGTAACATGCAGTGGTAGTCAAAAATTCCAGACACCTTTCATCATCTCAATTAATATTTATTCGCCTGTACACTTACACAACCAACCTAATATCATTTATGAAATTTGACTTTTCAAATACAAAAACATTTCACTCATGGTAAGCCAGTCATTCCTATAACAGTACTATATGCTAAACAACTTGGCGTCCATTTTTAGAGTAAAATACAATATAGTCTAATTCAGATTCACAAAGACACCTTAATTTGAAAACTTGGCAAAAATATCCCTTGACCTGCAAAGTCAACAATGAATTCCATATTCCATCGCTAACAATCATTGATATTTTTCAGCAAAAACCAGTCATTGTAGCTGGCGAGGTTTATTGCTTTCCTATCAGTTGAACTGAACTTAATCAAAATTCATTGCCGGGCAAAGTGAGTATTCGAGCCAAGTTTCATTACATTGACAGAAACATTTGAAGTCCATTGTCAGACTAAACATATTCGGTAAAAATAAACACCCGATTCATATGATGATGACACTAAAACAGAAAGTTATTAACAAACCTGCAGAACAAGAGTCGGGCAAAAAATAGTGTAAATTTATTCGTCATCGTCTTCTTCATGACTCCCCTCTGGTTCTGAATCTTTATCCTCCGTTCTTTTATTCTCTTTTAGATCGGAATCATCATTTTCCTTTTCACTGTGTACGCCATCCGTCCCTTGTTTCTCTTCTTCTGAATCAGAACCACCATCTTCATTTTCCCGAGAAGTTTCCATTTCTTCCGTCTCATCGTTATCCAAAGTTCTCTTTTCTACTTTGTCCTCTTTATCGTGGGATGGTGTTGGTGAAATTCTTTTACTTTCAGGATTAACTGTTACAGAAAGATCCTTAGCTTCTGTAGATGCAATAGAAACGGTGACAGTAAAATCTTCAACTTCTCCGACATCAGTAGTTTCCATAAGTAGTTTATCATCGTTCTTCATGATTTCTCTGAGTTCGTCTTCAATATCTTCGTCCATCGGATCCACGTGGTCTCTACGAGTAGTAGTTCCTGAAATTTTCTTTTCAAAGTATCGCTTGCTTCTCTCTTCATAGCTTTCCAAATCTTCTAATACGACTTTACGCTGTTTTGCAACCATCTCTGCAAACGCAAGAAAGGTACATTAAAAATTACACGAGGGTAATAAATGCGTCCAATAAAATACAAATTGATCGCAATCATTTCTCACCTGTAACAAACTGCTTTGATTGCTCTAATCTGCAATCTGTAATAGGATTCATAACTTTTGGCAAGAAAAAAATATGCGGTTTAGTTTCAGTCCTAATAAAGTTAGCCAAATATTTTGTTTTAGACTCCCACTGCTCCAACTGGAAAACAACAGACGTAGAAGTCATTACATAGTGACAATAGGACACTTCTTTAATACACGCTTTTAAAGCTACGAAAACATACCTCTGAAATACGAATGCGTTTAAATTCCAATCGTTTAATTTCTGTCAATTTAAATCTTCTGTCCCTAATTAGTTGCTGTTTCTCTTTCTTCACTTCTTCACGCTCTTTTTTAGCCGCCTCATCAACTTTTGCTTCAATCTGAGCTCTTTTATCTTCCTAAAACATAAAATATGCATAATTTTGTGTCATTCAGTTTACTAGCTTTTATAGTGGCACCAGTACCAGTGGCACCAAGTATACATTAGTACAATACCTTATCTTTCAGTCTCGTCTCATCTTGCTTAAACCGTTGCAATGTACCAAGTAACGCACCAAACATTCGTTTGTTGCGATCACGGCCTTGCCGATCTTGCCTTTGGGCTGCCATTACTTCATCTCTGGATTTTTCTTTAGATGGAACGATTCGAGATGCAAGCTAAAAAACAAACATAAAAATAAAATTTCACTACTCACAGTACATGAAATCTAGTTTACACGGCAGCTTTATCGATATCTTCTATATTTCCAAACCCTTCGCTTATTTCCTGGTCCAGTAATTTCATAATCTTGCTGACTATCCATTAATCTGCCACGCTGACCCACGCTCATAAAATTTTGACCCATCATTCTGCCATCGGGGCGTCTCCTTTTTTCGGCAGGCTCGTCTTCATAGCTTTCTCTCCGATTGCGAGACCTAGCACCAAAGTCATTCTGTTCCTCGTTTTTTCCTAAAACCGGAAGGCGACGATTTCGACTACAATGAAATTAAGAAGACGGTTATCATCAAATTAAGCATTACATTAAAAAACAAACCGTACAATTCATCAATAAATGTGAGTAATAAATGTGTGCTCACTTTCCAAAGGCTTGTAATTCGCTAACGTCTTTTCCAAAAACTTTTCTGATATTTTCATCCACACCTTGAAGTGTATCTCTCGCCTTTTGCAACTCGGCATCCAAACTCCCAGCTAAACTTGAAATCACATCCGTACCCATATTTTCTTTCAAATACCGTATACCACAAACTTGTACACAGCTTATTAAATTAATCACACATTAAGTTTGGATTTGCAATACTCTCAAAAAATAAATAATTGAGTCTTTTCGTTTGAGTAGATTTCGGCAAATCCGACATTCACCGCCGATCAACAACTATCTTCGTTTTGCTTAACGGCGAAGCAGAATAGCTTTCTCACTGCACACTGATATACTGACAAATAGCAATATTGCAGTTTTACCACAATCATCGATACACTTTTACATTCAGTTAGTTAAATGCTTCTCAAACAAATTAAATATCCTGCGGTCAAATTAAATACAATGAAGATGCGAACTATTTCACGTTTCAATTTTGATTTTATAGTCGCGGGTTTCAATGCATGCTTGCTTTTGCTCAATGCTTGGTTTTCACCATGATACCTTGCGGTATTTCCTTTCTCCTGTAGGGTTCTTATAATTTCAGTTCTATTTTCCCCGTGTAGATGGTAAAAGTAAGCATTTACGGAAGATGAAAGCACAGTGAGTTATTGGTGTGCATGCTTTTCTTGTTCACCAACTTTTTCTACATGTTTGGTAATTCTTAAACCGGGAGAGTATGTTTGAACTGAACAATTTGGAATTTGGAATATGAGCAATTTGTATATGGTGATGGTGAGCGGACTATGCGTCAATATGTAAGCAACTGGGTCTTTTAGTTAGCTGTTTGGTTCAAAATTACTGGGTCTACTACTACCATTTGGGTCTTAACAAAAAGTGGGTCAATATAAATTAGGTCAATGTTTTTTTATTTACATTTTATCATAATCATATTGAATTTAGTCATGTATGTAATTAATAATATTAATGTACTTCTAGTATGGATCCAGGATAAAATTTTCCTGTTGATCCTTT
>Ga0210040_10006011_pt1 | contig 15269 bp, 17 predicted proteins | sample CryGeyCG12114_NA_FD_185462 | JGI IMG/M metagenome (GOLD analysis project Ga0210040, IMG submission 185462) | Groundwater microbial communities from aquifer - Crystal Geyser CG19_WC_8/21/14_NA (SPAdes) (version 2) | ecosystem: Environmental > Aquatic > Deep subsurface > Groundwater | place: USA... | reverse complement strand
CCGAGCACCAGGATCACGTCGAAGCGCTCGGTCAGCCGGCCGAAGCGCTCGACGATGACGTGCAGGGCCTCGTCGGGGTCGTGCCGCGCGGCGTCGTAGGTGACGCCGATGGCGTCCGCGTAGCTCTGCTCGATCCCGGGCTGGCTGACCAGCAGGTCGACGATCAGGTCGAGGTCGGCGCCGGCCTCCGGGCTGCCGGCCGCGGTCAGCGGCCGGAAGATCCCGACCGAGCCGACCTCCCGCGTCAGCGCGTCGAGCAGCCCGAGGGCCACCGCGGACTTGCCCGTCAGGCCCTCCGGGGAGGCGACGTAGACGCTGCGGCTCACCGGCTGGTCGGCCTCGGACTCATGCGCCGAGAGTAGCGGCACCCGCTGACCGTTCCTGGTTGGCTGCCCAGCCTCCGCGGCGGGCCGCGAGGGGCTGAGGGAGCATCGGACCTCCTCAGGCCGCTGCGCCGTCTATCGTGAGGCGGTGGCGATCCACCCACCGCAGATCCCGGGGCTCACGGACTGGCGACCGCTGGCCCGTGGCGGCTTCGCCGTCGTCTGGCAAGCCCGCCAGGAGTCCCTCGACCGGCTGGTCGCGGTGAAGGTCGACCAGCGCCGCCTCGACGTGGAGGAAGAGCGGCTCCGCTTCCTGCGCGAGGCCGGTGCCGCCGGCCGCATGTCGTCGCACCCCGGGATCGTCACGGTCCACGACGCCGGCATCCTCGACGACGACCGGCCCTACCTGGTGATGGACCTCTGCCCGGGCGGCTCGCTGAGCCGGTTGCTCCGCGCCGACCAGCGCCCCAGCCAGCAGCACGTCCGCGAGATCGGGGTGCGGATCGCCGACGCGCTGGCCGCGACCCACGCGCGCGACGTGCTCCACCGCGACGTCAAGCCGGCCAACATCCTCATCGACTCCTACGGCAACGTCGGCCTGGCCGACTTCGGGCTCGCCGTGCTGCCGGGGCCGCGGATGCCGCCGCAGGAGTCCTTCCAGGCGCTGACGCCGGCCTACACCGCGCCGGAGATCCTGCACCGCCGTCCGCCCGGAGGCGCTGACGCCGGCCTACACCGCGCCGGAGATCCTGCACCGCCGTCCGCCCGGCCCGACGGGTGACGTCTACTCCCTCGCGGCCACGCTGTACGCCCTGCTGAGCGGGCGGCCGCCCCGCTGGCCCGACTCGGGCACTCCGTCACTGCCGGAGGTGCTGCAGCTGCACCAGCTGCCGGTCCAGCCGGTCGACGGGGTGGACCCGGCCCTGATGGCGGTCCTGCTGCCGGCGCTGTCCCTGGAACCGGAGGACCGGCCGGAGGCGGCGGCGTTCCGGGACCAGCTGGCCGCCCTCAAGCTGCCCGGCGACGGACCGGATGCCGACGACCAGGCCGCTGCGGGACGCGCCGGCACCGGCCCCGCCGAGACCGGTGCGTCCGCGGTCGCCGCTGACCCGGGCGTCCGTACGAGGACCCGCCGGCGACCGCTGGTGCTCGCCCTGGTGGCGTTGCTGCTGGTGGCCGGCTTGGTCGCCACGCTGGGCCTGCTCGGCCGGAGCGAGCAGCCGGTGGCCGCCACACTGCCGAGCGCCACGGCCGCGACGACCGGTGCCCCGTCCACCGCCCCCAGCCCGACGGCCTCGGCCAGACCCGAGCAGCCGACCGCTTCCGCAGCGCCCACTCCGCCCGCCCTGCCCGACGGCTTCGAGGACTGCTCCGACGATCTCGGCGACGGCGCGTACTGCCGGACGAGCCCGGAGTGCTGGGCCGGCGTCATCTCCGTCCAGGACTCGCCCTACATCGCCACTGCCCAGGACTGCGACGAGACCCACGTCTACCAGACGTTCGTCGCGGCCGTGCTCGACGATGATGTGCGCAAGCAGTCCCAGCTGGAGTCCACGCGTTCGGTCAAGAACCGCTGTACCCGCAAGACCCTGGACGACCGGCTGCGCCCCCAGGACCGGGCGACTGACTGGGAGATCATCGCCGTCCCGCCGCAGGCCGAGGATGGTGCCGCCCGGGTCTACCGCTGCATCTTCGGTCTCGGCGACCGCCGCGGCCCGATCCCGCTCGTGCTGCCCCGCTGACGCCGCTTCGTCGCTCGCGCTGGCGGCGGGTCACCCGCCGGCCTACCGCGCGACCATGAAAGCGACCAGCCCGATCCCTTCCACCCACATCTCCCACCAGGTAGCTGTCGCGGGCTGCTCAGACGTGCTCGCGGAGCCAGGCGATGTCGGCCGCCTGCCCCTCCCGCCCGCCCGGGGTCTCCACGACGACCGGCGCACCGGCGGTGCGCACCACCTCGGCCAGGGCCTGCGGCTCGAGCGAGCCCTCGCCGACGTTGGCGTGCCGGTCGGCGCCGGAGTCGAAGGCGTCGCGTGAGTCGTTGGCGTGCACCAGGTCGATCCGGCCGGTGATCGCCCGCACCCGGTCGACCAGCCCGATCAGCTCCTCACCGCCCGCGTGGGCGTGGCAGGTGTCCAGGCAGAGGCCGACCGTGTCCCCGCCCGCCGCCTCGCCCACCGCGTCCCAGAGCCGGGCGACCCGCTCGAGCCGACGGGCCATCGCGTTGTCGCCGCCGGCGGTGTTCTCGATCAGCAGGGGGACGGGCATCTCGAGCCGCTCGATGCACTTGCGCCAGTTGTCGAAGCCCACCGCCGGGTCGTCGTTCTTCAGCACGTGCCCGCCGTGCACCACCACGCCGGCGGCCCCGATCTCCGCCGCCGCGTGCAGGTACTGCTGCAGGAACTTGCGGCTCGGGATCCGGATCCGGTTGTTGCTGGTGGCCACGTTGAGCACGTACGGGGCGTGGACGTAGAGAGCGATGCCCGCCGCCTCGGCGTCGGCCCGCAGCGCCGCAGCCCCGCCCGGGTAGGCGAACTCCGGTCCTTTCCAGCCCTGCGGGTCGCCGAGGAAGAACTGCGCGAGCGTGCCCGAACGGGCCCGGGCCTCCGCGAGGGGATCTGCCTGCTCCCCGTGCCCACCGATCGCCAAGGTCGTCATGCCGGCGACCCTAGCCCGCGGCGCTGACATACATGCTGGTAACTGGCTGCTGGGGGTCGTGACTCGGGCTCTGACTGGCGCCAGCTGGGTCGTCCGGGTGGCTAGGCTCGCCGGATGACCACCGCGGCCGGTTGTCCCGGCGGTCGGCACCGGACCGAGCGCCGCGCGTGAGGATCACCCTGCTCGGCCCTCAGCGACGGGCGGCGGCGGCCCGCTCCGCGGTCGCCGACCTGGTGCCCGAGGGTCCGGTGGCGGCGGTCAACGCCGGCTGGTTGGAGCGGGAGGCCGACACCCGCGCCCTCGACGACGTCCTCGGCGGCCGGTTGGTCAACCTGGAGCTGCACCGCCGCTGGCTCGAGCTCCGGGAGGCCGACGCCGAGCTGGAGACCGGCGAGCAGTGGCTCGCGGAACGGTTGGCCGAGCTGCGCACCGCCTACCGGCTCCGGCTGCAGCACAGCATCGCGGCGGTCCGGGCGCTTCCTCAGCGGGTCCGGGACGAGCAGGTGCGGGCGGAGGCGGAGGAGGACGCGCTGGCCGCGCTCCGGGCCCTCGACGCCTGGCACCTGGCGCGGGGGGCCGAGGTGCGGGCCGAACAGGCCGAGAGGCTGAGGCTGCAGGAGCGGGAACCGGTCCTCCGGCACCGGGAGGACGTCGCCCGGCTGTTCCACCGCTGCTCCGGCCTGGTCGTCACCGGTGGTCACGTCGGCGTGCTGCTGCACCTGCTCAGTCTCTTCGGGGTGGCCGGGCTGATCACCGAGCAGCCGGCCGAGGGCGCTCCGGCCCGGCCGGTGATCACCTGGTCGGCCGGGGCGATGGCCCTGGCGGAGCGGGTCGTGCTGTTCCACGACCACCCGCCGTACGGGGAACGGCCCGCCGAGGTGCATGCCGCCGGGATCGGCGCCTACGCCGGGATCGTCCCCTTCCCCCACGCCAGGCGCCGGCTCCGGCTGGACGACCGCGACCACATCGCCCTGCTGGCTCGACGGCTGGCCCCGAGCACCTGCCTGGTCCTGACCGACGGCTCCCGCCTCGACCTGGGGGACGCCGGGACGCTCCCGCCGCACGCCGCCCGGCTCAACACCGACGGTTCCGTGGGCAGCGGGGTCGAGGCTGCTGCCGGAGCGGGGGCGGCGTGACCACCTCACCCGGCCTCTCGGTCACCCCCCGTGGCGGCAGCCAGCGCCGGCTCGCGGTCAACCGGCTCCGCGACCGGCTGCGCCGGCTCGCTGCGGAGGGTGAGCCGCTGGAGCCCGCCGTCGAGCGCTTCTTCGCCCGGCACGACTTCCCGCTCGTCGAGGGCCTGCGCTGCACGTTCGCCGTCCGGGTCACCGACGCCGACGGCGTCTTCCTGCGGCACCGCGTGGTCGGGCTGCCGGGAGACCTGCCGCTGCGGCGGATCGCCGGGACCGACCTCTGGTACGTGGTGGTGGAGATCCCGTCCGACTCGCGGGTGGAGTACCAGTTCGAGCTGCTTCGCGGCGGCGACTGGGAGCGGTTCAACGACCCGGCGAACCCGCACCAGGCCGCCGGTCCGTTCGGCAGCTCCTCGGTCTGCTACAGCCAGGGCTACGCGGACCCGCCGTGGGCGCTGCCCGACCCGGACGCCCGGCCGGGCCGGCTGGTCGAGCTGACCATCCCCAGCACCGCCCAGCGCCGGGACAACCGGGTCACCGTCTACCTGCCGGCGCGGTTCCGGCCGACGACCCGCTATCCGCTGCTGGTGGTGCACGACGGCGGGGACTTCCTCGCGTACGCCTCGATGAAGACGGTGCTGGACAACCTCATCCACTCCCTCGACATGGCCGAGACCATCGTCGCCTTCACCTACCCCGGCGACCGGCTGGTGGAGTACCCCAACTCCAGTGCCCACGCCCGCTGGATCGTCACCGAGCTGGTGGGACGGCTGGAGCAGGAGTTGCCCCTGACGCCTGGACGGGCTGCCCGCTGCCTGATGGGTTCGAGCTTCGGAGCGGTCGCGTCGCTGTCCACCGCGGTCCGCCACCCGCAGGTGTTCGGATCGCTGCTGCTGCAGTCCGGCTCCTTCGTGTTCACCGACATCGGTGCCGACCACGGCGAGGGCGATGCCTTCGACCCCGTGGTGAAGTTCGTCAACCGCTACCGCGCCCGGCCCACCCGGGTCGCGGACCGGCTGTTCATCTCCTGCGGGGTGTACGAGGACCTGATCGTGCAGAACCGCTCGATGCTCCAGGTCTTCGCCGACACGGGCATGGAGGTCTCCTACGTGGAGTCCCGGGACGGCCACAACTGGGTCTCCTGGCGCGACCGGCTGCGGGAGGGCCTCGGCTGGATCTTCCCCGGCGACCAGATGTTCGTCTACGAGTAGTCGTTCTCCCTCGTCGAGGAGAGGTCCAGCAATATCCGTTGTCGTGGTGGTGCGGCGCCGATACCTTGCGCTGATGACTGACCAGCCCGCCCTGGAGCGTCGTCCGCTGACGCCGCCGGACGCGCCCGCCGTCCTCGATCTCGTCACCGGCCACGACCGGGAGTTCTTCGGTGAGCCGTTGACCGACCTCGAGGATATCCTCGCGGCGTGGCAGGTGCCTGCCTTCGACCTCTCCCGCGACAGCCTCGGCGTGTGGCACGAGGGGGCGCTGGTGGCCAGCGCCGAGCTCGGTCCGCGCGGCCGGCTGGAGGTCGTGGTGGCAGCCGGCTGGCGCGGACGCGGCCTGGAGGCCGAGCTGGAGGCCGGGCTTGAGGCTCGGGCGAGGGAGCGCGGGCTAGCCGCGGTGGACCAGTACGTGCCCGAGGGCGACGACGTGGGACTGCAGCGGGTCCAGTCCCGCGGTTACCGCCTGCAGCACACCGGCTGGCTGCTGCGGCTCGACCCCGACGCGACGATCGCGGGCCGGCAGCTGCCCACCGGGTACCAGGTGCGCCCGTTCCGCCCCGAGGACGCGACGGCCGCGTTCACGGTGATCGTCGAGGCCTTCGGGGAGTGGGACTCCGGACCCGCGCGGTCCTTCGCCGACTGGGAGGCGGAGTCGTTGCACCGACCCGGTGGCGACCCGGCCGGCTTCCGGGTGGCGACCCACGACGGCGCGGTGGTCGGCGTCTGCGTCGTCTTGGACAGCGAGGACGAGGCCTGGGTCTCCCAGCTGGCCACCCACCGCGAGCACCGCGGGCGGGGCGTGGCTCAGCAGCTGCTGGCCGAGAGCTACGCGGCGGCCCGGCAGCGCGGACTGACCCGGGGTGGGCTCAGCACCGACTCCAGGACCGGCGCCCTGGACCTCTACCTGCGGCTCGGCATGCGGGTGCAGCACACCGTCCACAACTGGTCGTTGGCGCTGGCTGTGGACGCTCGGCCGGCAAGTTCCGCCGGTTTGGCACCGGTGGCCGTGGACCGGTAGATTGTCCCGTTGTGCTGCAGCCGACGGCTGTGGCAGCCCGTCCCATCCGCATGGGACGGCAGCAATCGCCCTCCTGCTACGGGGACGTCCCGTGGCCGCCGAGACCAGAGGAGGTGGAGTTCGCGATGCGCCCATACGAGGTCATGGTCATTCTCGACCCTGAGACCGAAGAGCGTTCCGTCCAACCCACGCTCGAGCAGTACCTGACCGTCATCACCAAGGGTGGCGGGACCGTGGACAGCCTGGACATCTGGGGTCGTCGCCGGCTGGCGTACGAGATCCAGAAGAAGTCCGAGGGCATCTACGCCATCATCACCATGAAGGCCAACCCGGCCGACGTGAAGGAGATGGACCGGCAGTTCTCGATCAACGAGTCGATCATGCGCACCAAGGTCATCCGCACCGACGCGCACTGAGCGCGACCCCGGTCCCTCCACAGGGCGCTGACCTCGCCGGTCGTCGTCCACAGTTGGCCCCGGACTGGCGACCTCGTCAGTCCCGGCTGGCAGGGTGACCGGCACAACCGCTCACGTCCACGTCGTGCACGAACACAGGGAGACCCCAATGGCAGGCGAAACACCCATCACCCTGGTCGGTAACCTCACCGCCGACCCGGAGCTGCGCTTCACCCCCTCGGGTGCCGCGGTCGCGAACTTCACCGTCGCGTCGACCCCGCGCACCTTCGACCGTCAGTCGAACGAGTGGCGTGACGGCGACGCGATGTTCCTCAACTGCGCCGTCTGGCGCCAGGCTGCGGAGAACGTCGCCGAGTCGCTGCAGAAGGGCATGCGGGTCATCGTCCAGGGTCGCCTGAAGTCACGGAGCTACGAGACCCGCGAGGGCGAGAAGCGCACCGTGTTCGAGGTCGACGTCGACGAGGTCGGCCCGGCTCTCCGCTACGCCACAGCCAAGGTCGCCCGCACCAGCAGTGGCGGCGGCGGCGGTGGCGGCGGTCGTTCGTCCGGCGGCGGCGGCGGCGGCGGCTACGGCGGCAGCAGCGGCGGAGGCGCCAGCGGTGGCGGGGGCGGCGACGACCCCTGGGCCACTGGTGCGAGCAGCGGCGGTAGCAGCCGCTCGCAGGGCTCCGACCCCTGGGCGACGCCCCAGAGCGACGAGCCCCCGTTCTGATCGACCGTTCCGCCTGATCGACCGTTCCGGCCGCCGAGGTCGGAGCACCTCTCCATCCACCCCAGGCACATTCCGGCTATCGAGCACAGGACTCGCGCCGGGCTCGAAAGGAGCACCACAATGGCCAGCACCCCACCTGCCAAGCGCGCACCGAAGAAGAAGTCCAACCCGCTGCGCGCGGGTCAGCACATCGACTACAAGGACACCGCAACCCTGCGGAAGTTCATCTCCGAGCGGGGAAAGATCCGCGCTCGCCGGGTGACCGGGCTCTCCGTCCAGGAGCAGCGCAAGGTCGCCATCGCCATCAAGAACGCCCGCGAGGTTGCGCTGCTGCCGTACGCCTCGACGGCTCGCTGAGGAAGGGACGGAGTCCAGATGAAGCTCATCCTGACTGCTGCCGTGGACAACCTCGGCGTGGCTGGCGACGTGGTCGAGGTCAAGGACGGCTACGGCCGTAACTTCCTCGTCCCGCGTGGCTTTGCCATCCGGTGGAGCCGCGGCGGCGAGAAGCAGATCGACGGCATCAAGCGCAGCCGTGACGCCCGGGAGATCCGCGGCGTCGACCACGCGCAGGAGGTCCGTACCAAGCTCGAGGGCATTAGCGTCGAGCTCGGCGTCCGTGCGGGTGACACCGGAAAGCTCTTCGGCGCGGTCACCGCGGCCGACGTGGCCGGAGCCATCAAGAAGGCCGGCAACGTGTCGGTCGACAAGCGGGCCGTGCAGATCCTCAAGCCGATCAAGAACGTCGGCACCCACACCGTGGGTGTCAAGCTGCACGACGCGGTCACCGCGCACGTCCAGCTCGCGATCGTCGCCCAGCACTGAGCTGGTCCGGCGAGCGCACCCGAGCACCGATGACGCCCCGAGAGCTTCTGCTCTCGGGGCGTCATCCTGTTCCCGGACCGGAGCACCGGGGGAGCCTGCTGGGGGCCGGGCTCGACCCCGGCTCCCCGGGAGCCCCATCGCGTAGGGTCGGTCCGTGATTCTTCCCACCGCTGAGATGCTCGAGCGCCGACGGCGCGGCTATCAGCGGCGCGGGACGGTGATGGCCGTCGCGGTGGTGGCCATGGTGCTGAGCGCAGTGCTGCCGACCATCGGCGTCGCCTCCTTCACCGCGTACGGGCGGTCGCTGATCGGAGCCAGCCGCTTCTTCGTGACGGCGTCACCCGCCGCCGACGCGTTCGCCGGCACGAGCCGCGGCGGTGTGGCCCTCGGCCTCGACGTCGGCTACCTGGGGCTGGCCGCCCAGCAGATTGGCCTCTTCGCCGGGCTCGGCTCCTTCTGGGCCCTGGCTGCCGAGGGCATCGGCCGGTGGATCCGCCGGCTCGTGCTGCTCTCCGGCTGGCTGCTTGCGATCAGCGCCGTCCTCGTCGTCACGGGCTACCGCCTGCTGGCGGGTGCCGGGGTGCCGAGCACGCTGGGCTCGGCGTGGGTGTTCTCGCTGGTGGCCGGGCTGGTGATGGTCCTGGGTGGGCTGGAGGCCCGCAAGCGCCTGGACAGCACCTGGTACTGGACCAAGCCCGACCTCAACGGCTGACCGGTCGTCGTCGTGCCCGCCTCCGGTCCGCCTCCCCTCGCCCTCGCGCTGGGCCTGGAGCCGCATCCCGAGGGTGGGTGGTTCCGGCGCACCTGGACGTCCGAGCACGCCTTCCGACCGCCCGGCTATCCGGGCGAGCGGCCGCCGGCCACCGCCATCTACTACGTGCTCGGTCCCGGTGAGGAGTCGAGCTGGCACCAGGTGCGTTCGGCGGAGCTCTGGCTGCACCACCAGGGCGGGCCCCTGCTGCTGCGGGTGGGCGGCACCGGCGAGACGCCGGGCGACGAGATCACCGACGTGGTGCTGGGCGCGCAGCTGGACGCGGGTCACCAGCCGCAGGTCCTGGTGCCTGCCGGGTGCTGGCAGTCGGCCCGCCCGCTCACCGACGGCGAGGTGCTGGTCTCCTGCGTGGTCTCACCCGGCTTCGACTTCGCCGACTGGCGACAGCCGCCCGACGCCTGATCGGGCCGCCTTGTGGCGGGAGTCAGGAGACGCCAGCGCCGACGCGGACCCAGGCCGCGGTCCGGGTCCGCAGGGTCAGCGTCGCCAACCGCGCGAGCATGAAGCCGCTGTACGCCACCCACAGCCAGACCAGCCCGGCCTGCGCGGTGAGGACGAGCAGCGCCAGCGGCGTGTAGGCCGCCAGCGCGATCAGCCCGGCCAGCGCGAGGTAACGGCCGTCGCCGGCGCCGATCAGCACCCCGTCCAGGACGTAGACCACCCCGGCGACCGGGGTGACCACGGCGACGACGACCAGCACCGTGCCCACCAGCGCCTGCACCTGGGGGTCGGGGGTGAAGAGCCCGAGGTAGAGCGGTCGGGTGAGCCAGACCCCCAGCCCGAAGACCAGACCCGCCAGCACACCCCAGCCGACCATCCGCCGCGTCATCGCCCGACCGAGCTCGACGTCGCCGGCGCCGAGGGCCCGACCGATGATCGACTGCCCCGCGATGGCGATGGCGTCCAGAGCGAAGGCCAGGAGCACCCACAGGCTGTTGACCACCTGGTGCGCGGCCAGCCCGACCGTGCCGGCGGTGGCGGCGACCAGCGTGGTCAGGGTGATCGCCCCCTGCAGCGTGGCCGTACGGACCACCAGCCAGCTGCCGGCCCGAGCCGCCGCCAGGATCCCACCGGGACGGAACCGGGGACGGGCGTGCGCCGTGCGCATCCGCCGCAGCACCACCGTGGCGAGGACCACCGCCGCAGCGGTCTGGGCCAGCAGCGTGCCGAGCGCTGAGCCGGCGATCCCGAGCCCCACCCCGTACACCAGCACCAGGTTCAGGCCGATGTTGACCACGTTGGTGGCCACCACCACCAGCAGCGGGGTCCGGGTGTCCTGCAACCCGCGCAGCACCCCCGTCCCCGCCAGCAGCAGCAGGACCGACGGGAGGCTGAAGGCCGCGACCCGCAGGTAGCTGGTGGCCGCGGCCCCGACGGCAGGGGCAGGACGGTAGGCGGCGACCACGAGGGGGAGCGCGGCCTGCAGCAGCAGGCAGAGCACGACGCCGAGCCCCACCGACAGCACCAGCCCGTCGAACCCACCGGCCAGCGCGCTGCTGCGGTCCCCGGCACCCAGCCGGCGGGCGACCGTACCGGTGGTGCCGTAGGCCAGGAAGATGGAGAGCCCGGTCAGCACGCCCAGCACGTTGGCGGCGATCCCCAGACCGGCCAGCTGGTCGGTGCCGAGGTGTCCCACGATCGCGGAGTCGGCCAGCAGCAGCAGCGGTTCGGAGACCAGCGTGGCCAGGGTGGGCAGGGCGAGCCCGAGGATCTCGCGGTCCAGGGACCGGGCGCGGGCACCGCTCCGCGGTCTCACCCGGGACCCGGCGAGCGGTTGTCCACAGGAGTTGTCCCCATTGTGGACGGAATCACAAGCGTGTGATTACAGCGACGGCGCGAGGTCGCGCTAGCGCCAGAGGGTGGCGATGCCGAAGGCGGCGGCCATGCCCCCCATGCCGATCAGGATGTTCCAGTTGCCCAGGTCGCTCATGAACGGGATGCTCTGCCCCGCGATGTAGTACGTGATCAGCCAGGCGACCCCCAGCAGGCCGACGGTGATGAAGGTGGGCGGCACCCAACGACGGCTCGACGGTGCCTTGACCCGCTTGGGCTTTGTCTCAAGCTGCGTCTTCAGCTTGCGCTTGTCCTCAGACGCCTTGCGCGTTCTCGACTCGGGCACGCTCTCTCCTCGCTGGATTCCTAGGTAGCGTAGTCAATGACCCCGGCCGGAGCCATTTCCTGCCCTCCGCCGAGCCTGGGAAGGAGACCGGTGACGCCAGCTGCGCACGGTGCACCGGCCACCCCACGACAGCGCGCGGCGGCGGTGCTGGTTCGTGCCCGGGCGGCGCAGCGGCGTCGGAACGAGCACCGCCGGCCGTTGAGCCGGGCCCTCACCGGCCTGGTGTGCCTGCTGGCCGGCCTGCTCATGGTGGTCAGTGCGGTCAACGCCCGCGGCACCGACCTGCGACCCGGGCGCAACACCGACCTGGTCAGCCTCGTGCAGTCCCAGTCGCGGCGCAACGTCGAGCTGGCGCGGCAGGTCAGCAGGGTGCGGACCGAGGTCGACGCGCAGTCGGCGGGGAAGTCGGGCTCCGGCCTGCAGGACGAGCTCGGGCGGGCCTCGGCCGACGCCGGCTACAGCCCGGTCAGCGGGCCGGCGCTGACCGTCACCCTGGACGACGCCCCGGAGTCGGTGGCCGCAGACGGAATCGACGCCGACCTGCTCGTCGTGCACCAGCAGGACATCCAGGGCGTGGTCAACGTGCTGTGGAACGGCGGCGCCGAGGCGATGACCATCCAGGGCCAGCGGGTGACGTCCACCACGGGCGTCAAGTGCGTCGGCAACACGGTGGTGCTGCACGGCATCCCGTACGCCCCGCCGTACGTGATCAGTGCCATCGGCGAGCCTGCCCGGCTGCAGGCGGCCCTGGCCGGCGCGCGCACCATCCAGATCTACCGGCAGTACGTCGCGGCGTACGGGCTGGTCTATCGCGAGAGCACCGAGCGTCGGGCCACGTTCCCCGCGCACGAGGGCTCGCTCGACCTGCAGCACGCCCGGCCGCTCGAGGACGGCTCCACCGCTGCGTCGGCCGACGAGCCGTCGACCGCCGGCCGCCGCTGACCAGCCCCGCGAACCAGAGCCGGCCCACCGTGCTCGGAGGGGGGAGAATGAGTGCCGTGCCCGCCGCGAAGATCCTGGTCATCGACAACTACGACTCCTTCGTCTACAACCTCGTCCAGTACCTGGCCCAGATCGGGGCCGAGGTGGAGGTTTGGCGCAACGAGGTTTGGCGCAACGACGACCCCCGGTTCGCCGACCCCGGCTTCGCCCGCGGCTTCGACGGCATCCTGCTCTCACCCGGACCCGGTACCCCCGAGGAGGCTGGTGTCTGCGTCGACGTGGTGCGCAAGCAGGCGGGGGTGGTGCCGATCTTCGGCGTCTGCCTCGGTCTGCAGTCCATCGGCGTGGCCTACGGCGGGGTGGTCGACCGGGCGCCCGAGCTGCTGCACGGCAAGACCTCGCCGATCGACCACGAGGGGCTCGGGGTGCTGGCCGGCCTCCCGTCGCCGTTCACCGCGACCCGGTACCACTCGCTGGCCATCGAGCCCGACACCATGCCGTCGGTGCTGGAGGTGACCGCCACCACCGGCAGCGGGGTGATCATGGCCGTCCGGCACCGCGAGCTCGCGGTGGAGGCGGTGCAGTTCCACCCCGAGTCGGTGCTGACCGAGGGCGGCTACCAGATGCTGGCCAACTGGCTCGCCGTCTGCGGCGACACCGAGGCTCCGGCCCGGGCTGCCGGCATGGCGCCGCTGATGGCCACCCGCGGCTGACCGCCTGAGAGCGGCGCCTGGTCCGGTCGCTGACCAGCTGTCGTCGACGCCGGTCCAAGGCCCTGGACCCACGGTGACGACTTTCGTGTCGACTACGACACGAAAGTCGTCAGCGGACGCCGCGCGGGCGGAACTGGATGCTGATCCGCGGTCCGACGGCGCGACTGGTCTTCGGGATGGCGTGCTCCCAGGTGCGCTGGCAGGAGCCACCCATCACCAGCAGGTCCCCGTGGCCGAGCTGGTGCTTCAGCGTCGCTCCCCCGCCCCGCGGCCGCAGCATCAGGTGCCGGGGCGAACCGAGGGAGACGATGGCCACCATGGTGTCCTCCAGGCGGCCACGGCCGATGGTGTCCCCGTGCCAGGCGACCGAGTCGCGACCGTCGCGGTAGAGGCAGAGCCCCGCGGTGGCCAAGTGCTCGCCGAGCTCGGGGGCGTAGTGGGCGTTCAGGGCGTTGCGGGCCTGCAGCAGCAGAGGGTGCGGCAGCGCGTCCTGCTCGCCGTAGAAGCAGAGCAGCCGCGGCACGTCAACGACCCGTTCGTACATCTGCCGGCGCTCTGCCTGCCACGGCACCTGCTCGAGCAGCGCGTCCACCAGCGTGCCGGCACCGCTCAGCCAGCCGGGCAGCAGATCGACCCAGGCGCCGCGGCCGAGCTGCTGGCGGGTGACCATCCCGGCCAGCGGTCCGAGGCCGTCCGGGACGTCCTCACTCGAGCCGAGGTCGAAGAGCGAGGTCTGCACAACCGTCGTCATGGTCTGAGCCTAGCACCGGTATTAGGACAGGCGTTCTAATTGGTACCTTCGCCGCTGGGGCTCGCACTGCCCTCCGGGGTGGGGCTCGGAGTGGCGCTCGGGCTCTCCTCCGACGGCGACGGCGACGGCGGCGGGACCGGGTCGGGGGTGACGACCACCGGGGCGACCGCCACCGTGATGGTGATCTGCTTGCTCCGGGACTGCTGCGTGCCGGCCTTCGGGTTCTGCTCGAACACCACGCCGGCCGTCTCGTCCGCCGTCTCCTGCTCCACCCGCCTGAGGTTGGTGAAGCCGGCGATCCGCGCGTCCGACTCGGCCTGCTCGGGGGTCTTGCCGGTCAGCACCGGCACCTCGGACTTCCCGGTCGCGTAGGTCAGGGTGATCTGCTCGTCCAGCTCGGCGCTGTTGCCCTCGCCGGGCTCGACCCGCAGCACCTCGTTCTCCTCGGCGTCGGCGTCCTCGGTGCTGGCCGGCTTCGTGGTCACGTTCTCGAAGCCGGCGGCCTTGAGGGCCCGCTCGGCGTCGTCCACGTCGGTGCCGACCAGGTCGCCGGGGATCTTGCCGGTCTTCGGGCCGACGTTGAGGGTCAGGCCGACGACGCTGTCCGCAGCCACCTGTGTGCCGCCGACCGGGTCCTGGCCGGTGATGGTGCCGGCGGTGGACTCGCGGCCGTTCTCCCGTCGCACCTCGGCCCGCAGCCCCTGCTCGGTGAGCCGGGCCCGCGCCTGCGGCTCGGTGTAGGTCAGCACACTGGGCACCTCGACCTGGGCCACCGTCGGGGTGGAGGGACCGAAGGCCCGCACCAGGCCGTACGCGCCCGCGCCCAGCAGCAGGACGAGACCGATGATCCCCAGCACCAGGCCGACCCGGCTGCGGCGGGGCTCGTCCTCCTCCTCGGTGACCACCGTGGCGGCGACCACCGGCGCGGCTGCCACCCGCGTCTGATCGGGCAGCGGCGCCACCACCCGCGGCACGACGGCCGTGGCCTGCTGCCCGGCCAGGACGCGGCTGATGTCGGCCTTCATCTCCCGCGCGGACTGGTAGCGGTCGGCCGGGTCCTTGGCCAGCGCCTTGAGGGTGACGGCGTCGATGTCGGGGGTGATGACCGGGTCGAGCTGGCTCGGCGGCACCGGCGCCTCGCGGACGTGCTGGTACGCCACGCTGACCGGTGAGTCCCCGGTGAACGGCGGGCGTCCGACCAGCAGCTCGTAAAGCAGGCAGCCGGCCGAGTAGATGTCGCTGCGGGCGTCCACGGTCTCACCGCGCGCCTGCTCCGGCGACAGGTACTGCGCCGTGCCGATCACGGCGGCGGTCTGGGTCATGGTGGCCGAGGTGTCCGCGACGGCGCGGGCGATGCCGAAGTCCATCACCTTGACCCCACCGGTCGGGGTCAGCATGACGTTGGCCGGCTTGATGTCGCGGTGGACGATCCCGGCCTTGTGGCTGTAGCTGAGCGCGTCCAGCACGCCCTGGGTGAGCTCGAGAGCCCGCTCGGGGAGGATCTTGCGCCCGTCCCGGAGGACATCGCGCAGGGTCGGCCCCTCGACGAGCTCCATCACGATGTAGGGGATGGAGACGCCGGTGTGGGCGTCGGTCTCCTCACCCGTGTCGTAGACCGCGACGATCGTCGGGTGGTTGAGCCCGGCCGCCGACTGGGCCTCCCGGCGGAA
>Ga0210040_10006010_pt1 | contig 15271 bp, 13 predicted proteins | sample CryGeyCG12114_NA_FD_185462 | JGI IMG/M metagenome (GOLD analysis project Ga0210040, IMG submission 185462) | Groundwater microbial communities from aquifer - Crystal Geyser CG19_WC_8/21/14_NA (SPAdes) (version 2) | ecosystem: Environmental > Aquatic > Deep subsurface > Groundwater | place: USA... | reverse complement strand
AGACCGAGTTCGGCATCAAGGGCATCCCGCTGGGCGGGTTCATCCGCATCGTCGGCATGATCCCGCCGGCCGAGGAGGGCGAGAGCAAGCGCGCGACGCGGATGCGCAGCTTCATCGCCGAGGTCCGGGGTGCCGCCCTCAACGACGTGCTGCCCACCGACGGCGACCGGGTGTTCTACAAGAAGCCCTGGTGGCAGCGGGTGATCGTGATGTCCGCCGGGCCGCTGCACAACCTGGTGCTCGCGGTGGTGTTCTTCATGGTGCTGCTGGTCGGGATCGGTCTGCAGACGGCCAGCACCACGGTGGGCAGCGTCCCGGCGTGCGTGCTGCCGAGCACGGCCGCCGCCACCGCCACCTGCCCGGCGGACGCCGCCGCCTCACCCGCGGCGGCCGCCGGCCTGCAGGCCAGGGACCGCATCCTGGCCGTGGACGGCACCCCGATCGCCCAGGACCCCAACGACGGCGGTTGGTCGGATCTGGTGAAGGCCGTGCAGGCCAGCGCGGGCACCCCGCTGACGCTCACCGTCGACCGGGGCGGCGAGCAGCGGCAGCTGACCGTGACCCCGATCGAGAACCAGGTCTACGACGCCGACGGCGAGGTGGTCACCGCGGGCTACCTCGGCATCACCTCCGCGACGGTCTACGCACGCCAGCCGCTGAGCTCGCTGCCCGGCTACTTCGGCACCGTGGTGAGCCAGTCGGTGCAGAAGCTGGTGCAGATCCCCGAGCGGGTGCCGCAGCTGTTCCGGGCCACCTTCATGGGCGAGGAACGCGATCCGGAGGGCCCGATCGGGCTGGTCGGCGTCGGCCGGCTGTCCGGTGAGGCGTTCGCCCACGAGGACTACTCGACCGTGCAGAAGATCAGCTTCTTCGTGTCCCTGCTGGCCAGCATCAACATGGTGCTGTTCCTGTTCAACCTGGTGCCCATCTACCCGCTGGACGGCGGGCACGTGGCCGGCGCGCTGTACGAGAAGGCCCGGGCGACCGTGGCCCGGCTGCGTGGCCGCCCGGATCCCGGACCGTTCGACATCGCCCGGCTGATGCCGGTGGCCTACGTGGTCGCCGGGCTGTTCATCCTGCTGTCGGGGATGCTCGTGATCGCCGACCTCATCAACCCCATCTCGCTCCCGCAGTAGGAGACTCAGACCTCGTGACCGTTGCCCTGGGCATGCCCGCCGCTCCGCCGCCCGTGCTCGCCCCCCGCCGGAAGACCCGCCAGCTCGACGTGGGCGGGGTGGGCGTCGGCAGCGACTCCCCGGTCAGCGTGCAGTCGATGTGCACCACCAAGACCGCCGACATCAACGCCACGCTGCAGCAGATCGCCGAGCTGACGGCGTCGGGCTGCCAGATCGTGCGGGTCGCGGTGCCCGACACCGACGACGCCGAGGCGCTGGCCGTCATCGCCAAGAAGTCGCAGATCCCGGTGATCGCCGACATCCACTTCCAGCCGCGCTACGTCTTCGCCGCGATCGACGCCGGCTGCGCCGCGGTCCGGGTGAACCCGGGCAACATCAAGAAGTTCGACGACAAGGTCGGCGAGATCGCCCGCGCCGCCAAGTACGCCGGCACCCCGATCCGGATCGGGGTCAACGCCGGCTCGCTGGACCGCCGGCTGCTGGCCAAGTACGGCAAGGCCACCCCGGAGGCGCTGGTCGAGTCCGCGCTGTGGGAGTGCTCGCTGTTCGAGGAGCACGACTTCCGGGACATCAAGATCTCCGTCAAGCACAACGACCCGGTGGTCATGGTGCGCGCCTACGAGCTGCTCGCCGCGCAGTGCGACTACCCGTTGCACCTGGGCGTCACCGAGGCCGGCCCCGCCTTCCAGGGCACGATCAAGTCCGCCGTCGCCTTCGGTGCGCTGCTGTCCCAGGGCATCGGCGACACCATCCGGGTCTCCCTCTCCGCCCCGCCGGCGGAGGAGGTCAAGGTGGGCAACCAGATCCTGGAGTCGCTGAACCTGCGCCAGCGCGGCCTGGAGATCGTCAGCTGCCCCTCGTGCGGCCGCGCCCAGGTCGACGTCTACAAGCTGGCCAACGAGGTCACCGCCGGCCTCGAGGGCATGGAGGTGCCGCTGCGCGTCGCGGTCATGGGCTGCGTCGTCAACGGCCCCGGCGAGGCCCGCGAGGCCGACCTCGGGGTCGCCTCCGGCAACGGCAAGGGGCAGATCTTCGTCAAGGGCGAGGTGGTCAAGACCGTGCCCGAGTCGATGATCGTGGAGACGCTGATCGAGGAGGCCATGCGCATCGCGGCCGACCAGCTCGCCGCCGGCACGCCTTCGGGCGCTCCGGTCGTCACCGTCTCCTGACGTAGCGCGACCGGTTCAGGACGAGGGACGGGGCGCGGTGCTGCGTTCGGCGTCGGCGCGGGTGCTGGAGGCCGAGGACGAGCCGGCGGTCCGCGAGCTGCTCGCCGCCGACCCGGTGGGCGCCTGCATGCTCGCGGGGCGGATCGAGAGCCACGGCACCGCTGCGGCCACCCTCGGGGCGCCGCTGTGGGGCCTCTACGCCGGCCGCCGGCTGGACGCGGTCTGCCTGGCCGGCGCCAACCTGATCCCGTTCGCCCGCCCCGGGGTCGAGCGCGCGGCGGCGGCCGTCTTCGCCGACCGTGCCCGCCGGGCCGGACGGCGGTGCTCCACCGTCGTGGGGCCGGCCGCGTCGGTGCTGCCGCTGTGGGAGCTGCTGGCCCCGGCGTGGGGGCCGGCCCGCGAGGTGCGGGCCCGGCAGCCGCTGCTGGCGATCGAGGGCCCCGCGCTCGTCCCCGCGGAGCCGCGGGTGCGCCCGGTGGGGGTGGGTGAGCTGGACACGCTGCTGCCCGCGGCGGTGGCGATGTTCACCGAGGAGGTCGGGGTCAGCCCGATGCGGGTCGACGGGGGTGCCGGCTACCGCGCCCGGGTCGCGGAGCTGGTCCGGGCCGGGCAGTCGCTGGCCTGGATCGAGAACGGACAGGTGCTGTTCAAGGCCGACGTGGGTGCGGTCTCGCGCGCCGCGTGCCAGCTGCAAGGAGTGTGGGTGGCCCCGCAGTTCCGCGGGCAGGGCATCGGCCAGCGGGGAACGGCGGCCGTCGTCGAGTACGCGCGGACCACGATCGCCCCGGTGGTGAGCCTGTACGTCAACGACTACAACCGCGCCGCCCGGGCCGCCTACGACCGGGTCGGCTTCCGCCAGGTCGGCACGTACGCCTCGATCCTCTTCTGAAGAAGGACCCCCTCGCCCCCCGACCCTCGCTCCGCTCGCGCCGGGCCCCTGCGAAGGGGCCGTTGCCCAGCCTGGCGGGGGTGCTGTGAGTTCTGGGGTTGCTGCGGCGCGCAGTTCCGGGGCGGACCCGGTCATCTGCCAGGGTGGGGGCGTGCGCAGCCGACGGTCCAGCAGCAGGCAGAGGGCGACCCGCAGGGCGACGACGGCGGGCGGGGCGGCGGTGCTGGTGCTCGCGCCGCTGCTGGCCGGCTGCTCCTCGGACCCCAGCGACGACGTACGGGACGCCGCGCAGGCCTTCCTCGACGACTGGAGCGGCGGCAGGACCGACGCCGCCGCCGCGCTGACCACCGATGTCGCGGCGACCAAGGCGCTGCTGGAGCAGACCGCCGCCGACCTCCCGGACGCGGCGCTGACCACCGAGCTGGGCGAGGTCGCGGTGACCGACGAGCAGGCCACCGTCTCCTGGCAGGCCAGCTGGGACCTCGCCGCGGCGCCGGACTGGAGCTATGCCGCCAGCCTCTCCCTGACCGAGGCCGACGACGGCTGGCAGGTCGTCTCGGCCCCCACGGTCGTGCACCCGCAGCTGGGGGAGGGGCAGCACCTGGAGCTGGCCCGGTCGCTCCCGGAGCGGGCGGCGATCACCGACGCGACCGGTGCTCCGCTGTTCACCCAGACCGAGGTGGTCGACGTGGGCGTGGACAAGGCGCAGGTGACCGACCTGCCGACGCTCGCCGCCGGGCTGGCCGCGGCCACCGGCGTCTCGGCCGAGGAGATCACCGCCGACGTGGACGCTGCCGGGGACGGGCAGTTCGTCCCCGTCATCACCCTGCGCCGGCCCGACTTCGAGGCAATCCGCAGCCAGGTGTTCGACCTGCCCGGGGCGGTCTTCCCCACCGGCACGCGCCTGCTCGCGCCGAGCTCCCGCTTCGCCCTGGCGCTGCTGGGCCGGGTCGGCGACGCCACCCAGGAGGTCCTCGACGCCGCGACGGGGGAGGACGGCGAGCCGCTCTACGCCGCCGGTGACCAGCTGGGCCTGTCCGGGCTGCAGCGCGCCGACCAGGCGCAGCTGGCCGGTACCCCCGGCTTCACCGTCACCGTGGCGTCCACCGACGAGTCGCTGAACGACGCCGGCGAGGTGATCGAGACCGTCGAACCGGTGGCCGGCACCCCGGTGCAGACCCCGCTGGTGCCGGCGCTGCAGAACGCCGCGGACGCCGCGGTCGCCGGCCAGTCGCTGGCCACCCACCTGGTCGTCGTCCGGCCGGGCACCGGCGAGCTCCTGGCGGTCAGCTCCAACGAGGCGGCGAACCCGACCAACGCGCTGTCCGGGCAGTTCCCGCCCGGCTCGAGCATGAAGACGATGACGGCGACCGCACTGCTGGGCGCGGGCGCCCTGACCTCCGACAGCCCCGTCGCCTGCCCCGGGACGACGACGGTCGAGGGCCGGGAGTTCGAGAACGAGGACCAGTTCGACCTGGGCACCGTGCCGCTGACCACGGCCTTCGCGGAGTCGTGCAACACCACGTTCATCCAGCAGGGGCTCACGTTGCCCGACGACGCGCTGAGCGCGGCCGCGGCCTCCTACGGGGTCGGCAGCGACTGGCAGCTGCCGGTGGGGATCTTCAGCGGCAGCGTGCCGGCCGACGCCACCGGCACCACCAAGGCCGCCGACCAGATCGGCCAGGGTGAGGTGCTGATGAGCCCCGCGCAGCTGGCCCTGGTCGCGGCCGGGATCGCCAGCGGCACCCCGGCGGCACCGGTCGAGGTCGTGGGCGCCGATCCGGCCGGCACCGCACCCGCCGGACCCAGCGCCGCGGTGCTGGAGCAGCTGCGGCCGATGATGCGCCAGGTGGTGCTCACCGGTACCGCCACCGGGCTGACCGACCGCGGCGAGGTCTACGGCAAGACCGGCACCGCCGAGTTCGGCACCAGCACCCCACCGGACTCGCACGGCTGGTTCATGGGCTACCAGCTCGGCGGGGCGCAGGGCGACATCGCCTTCGCCGTCCTGGTGGAGGCCGGTCAGTCCAGCAGCGTCGCGGTCGACGTCGCCGACACCTTCCTCGGCGCCCTGGGCTGAGCCGCGGGAGGCGGGGGCCTCCGTCAGGCGTCGGGGAGGCCGGGGAAGGCGCTGGTGACCGGCGTCTGCCCGGCCGCGGCGCGCCAGCCGACCGCACGCAGCTCGGTGGCGGCCAGCGCGGTCACCCCCATCTCCCGGGTGCTCCGCTCGGTCGCCTGCTCCAGCACCCACGTCCACGCGTTCGCCGTCCCCGCCTCGAGGGTGACCGCGAGCGTGGCGGCGTCGACGGCGGAGAGCACCGGGAAGGGCAGCGCGTAGGCGCCCTCGGCCGGGACCGGGTCGACCTGCCGGGAGGTCAGCAGGGCGGCGAGCTGGTCCCGCAGGTCGCGCTGCGCCAGCTCGGCGGCCGCGACCGCCTCCCGCTGGCCCGCCGGCAGTGCCGCACCGACGACGCCGTAGCCCCAGACCGCGGTGTGCGCGGCGGCCAGCGCCTCCTGCAGCGCGGCGTCCTCCGCGGCGGTGGGGGAGCCCGACGTCGAGGCGCCCGTCCCGTCGTCAGCCATGGTGCCGCCTCCCGTGCGCCCGGACCGTCATGCCAGCTGCCCGTCCTGCCCGCGCAGCCCTGCGGCGATGCTGCCCAGCAGGGCCGCCCGGCCCCCGGAGAACCCCGGGCAGGCGGTGGCGTGCGAGTCCGCGGCCGCTGCCACCTGCGCCCGCAGGAGGGCCCGGGCACCGGCGGCGTCCACCGGTGCGGCGGCCGAGGACGCCGCGGTCGACCCCGCGGCACTGCTGGGCGCCGTGCCCGGGGCGGCCGCGCGCAGCCGGTCCAGCTGGGTCCGGGCCTGGGCCGCCAGGGGCGCGGCGGCCGCGGCGAGGCCGGGATCGACGGCGAAGGCCTGGTCGAAGGCGGCGACGAGCGTCTCCTGCACCTGAACCTGCGCGGCCAGCTGGTCGGCCTGCGCGGGGGTCACCGCATCGGCGGCGTTCCCGGAGCTGCGGGTGCACCCGGCGGCCGCGGCGGCGGTGCCGGCGATCGCCGCCACCAGCAGGCTGCGCCGGGTGAACGGCCGGTTGAGCCCCCCGGGGACGGGCGGTGCGGACACGGGATCGGACATCGCTGCCCATCCTGGCAGCCCGGGACCGTCGCGTCCGCGATGAGCGCCGGTGCGCGGAGTGTCCGGCGGGGCGGGAGCACGGCGTGGCGGGCGGTATCCTCGGGGTTCACCCGAGCACGCCGCCGGCCGGGGGAGCGATCCCGGGCTCGTCCGCTCGACCACCGGAGCCGCCGTCCGGTGCGGGTCCTGCCGAACGGCCGGCGGACGCACACAGCAGCGAACACAACAGCACGAACACAACAGGAGGCAGCCCGTGTCCACGCGAGGTGCCCACCCCACCGGGTCCGGCCAGGGCTCCGCCCCCGACCCGGTGACCACCCGGCTCACCGGCTGGGTCGAGCCGGCCGTCGTCTCCGCCGGGTACGACCTGGAGGAGCTGGTCGTCCGTCCGGCCGGTCAGCGCTCGGTGGTCCGGGTCGTCGTCGACCGCGACGAGGGCGTGAGCCTGGACGACGTCGCCGAGCTCAGCCGTGCCCTGTCCGAGGTGCTCGACGCGCAGGACGAGGCGCTGGGCCGGTCGCCCTACGTCCTGGAGGTCACCAGCCCCGGCGTCGACCGCCCGCTCACCCTGCCCCGCCACTGGCGGCGCAACATCGGCCGGCTGGTCATCGCCTCCGTCGGCCCGGCCGGGTCGACCGAGCAGCTGACCGCGCGGGTGCTGCAGGTGACCGATGACGGCGTGCTGCTGGCCGTGGAGAAGGGCGGCACCAAGAAGGGCCAGGTGCGCCGGGCCGTGGGCGAGCGCACCGTGGGCTGGGCGGAGCTGGGGGAGGCCCGGGTGCAGGTGGAGTTCACCCGCCCGGCCGGCCACCGCGACGCCGGTCTGGTGCACGAGCCCGAGGACGACGACGAGACCGAGCACGACGAGTTCGGGCACGACGAGTTCGGGCACGACGAGTTCGGGCACGACGAGTTCGGGCACGACGGGACCGACACCGAGCACGACGACGTGGCGGACGACAGCGACGTCGATCCCGAGCTCGACCAGCACGACAGCCAGGACGACGGGCACGACCCGGCCGGTGCTCCCGGAGCCGACGCGAGCGGGAGGCCCGGGCGACCGGTCCCGCGCCGCGCGCCCGAGGGTGACCGGCCGCGACGAGGAGGCAGCAAGTGAACATCGACGTGACCGCACTGAAGGCGGTCGAGCGGGAGCGGGACATCCCCGCCGACGTCCTGATCCAGGCGATCGAGACCGCCCTGGTCACCGCCTACCGGCACGCCGAGGGCGCGGCCAAGCACGTCCGCGTCCACGTGGACCGCAAGAGCGGCGAGGTCGCCGTGCTGGCCCAGGAGCTCGGCCCGGACGGCGAGGTCGTGCACGAGTGGGACGACACCCCGACCGACTTCGGTCGGATCGCGGCCAGCACCGCCAAGCAGGTCATCGTGCAGCGGCTGCGGGACGCCGAGCACGAGCAGACGTTCGGGGAGTACGCCGGCAAGGAGGGCGACATCGTCAGCGGCATCGTGCAGGCGCACGACCGCCGCAACACCCAGGGCGTGGTGCTGGTCGACATCGGCAAGGTCGAGGCCACGCTGCCGCAGACCGAGCAGGTGCCCGGCGAGAGCTACAAGCACGGCAGCCGGCTCAAGGCCTACGTCGTCTCGGTGGCCCGCACCTTCCGCGGCCCGCAGGTCACCCTGTCGCGCACCCACCCCAACCTGGTGCGCAAGCTGTTCGCGCTGGAGGCCCCCGAGGTCGCCGACGGCAGCGTGGAGATCGTGGCGGTGGCCCGCGAGGCCGGGCACCGGTCCAAGATCGCCGTCCGCACGTCCGTGCCGGGGCTCAACGCCAAGGGGTCCTGCATCGGGCCGATGGGCCAGCGCGTGCGCAACGTGATGAGCGACCTGCACGACGAGAAGATCGACATCGTCGACTGGTCCGACGACGACGCGACCTTCGTCGCCTCGGCGCTGTCCCCGGCCCGGGTGACCAGCGCCCGGGTCGTCGATCCCGCTGCCCGCGCGGTGCAGGTCGTCGTGCCGGACTACCAGCTGTCGCTGGCCATCGGCAAGGAGGGGCAGAACGCCCGGCTCGCCGCCCGGCTGACCGGCTGCCGCATCGACATCCGCAGCGACGCCCAGCCGGCCGGGGACGACGCGGCCGTCTCCCCGGGCGTGGGGCGTGCCCCGCTGCGCCCGGAGAACGTTGGTGCGCGCCCTGGTTCCCGCGGCCCGCAGGCGGGCTCCCGACCTCCCGTGCGGCGCGCGGAACACCCGGGCCGCACGGCGCGCTAGACTTCTCGATGGCCGATCCGTCGATCCCGGTCCGCACCTGCGTGGGGTGCCGGAGACGTGCACCGGTCACCGAGCTGTTGCGTGTTGTCGTCCACGACGGGGGTCTCACTCCCGACCCGGGGCGGCGGCTCCCCGGCCGGGGTGCGTCCCTGCACCCCGCCGCGGAGTGCCTGCAGGCAGCAGTTCGGCGCCGGGCCTTCCCGCGCGCGCTGCGCTGCAGCACGCCGCTGGAGACCGGACCGCTCGAGGCGTACGTCGACGGTGGGTCCCCGGACCTGCCGGCGGCCCACCGCCCCGGACGCACGCAGCACCAGCAAGAGATGCAGGACCAGTGGTACCCAGCAGGTCCGGCAACCGGCCGGTCCGAACTCGAGAGCAGGACGACCTCGGATGAGCAACCCGTGAAGTCGCCACGATGACCATGCACCACTGACACCGAGGTCGAGCGGGCCAGCCGCCGGCCTCACCAAGAGGAGACCCGTGCCAGGCAAGGCCCGCGTACACGAGCTCGCGAAAGAGCTCGGTATCGACAGCAAGACGGTGCTCGCCAAGCTCAAGGAGCAGGGCGAGTTCGTGAAGTCCGCCTCGTCCACCGTGGAGGCCCCCGTGGCCCGACGGTTGCGCGAGGCCTACGGCGACGGCTCGTCCAGCGCCGGGAACGGTGCCTCCGGCGCCCGCCCCGGCCCCGGCCCGCGCTCGATGCCCCCGCGCCCGTCCGCTCCGGCGGCAGCGGCCCCGGCTGCCCCTGCGCCGAGTGCCCCGGTGGCGCCGACCGCACCGGTGACCCCGGCTCCGACGGTTCCCTCGGCGGTGGCCCCGCAGGCCCCCGCGGCCTCGACCCCGGCTCCGGCCGCGCCGGCACCTGCCGGTCCGCGCCCCGGCCCGCGGCCGGCTCCGCGGCAGCCGGCGGCCAGCGCCCCGACGCAGCAGGCCCCGGCCGCTCCGGCCCGGCAGTCCCCGGCTGCCCCGGCACAGCCCGGCCCGCGCCCGGCGGCCCCCGGTCCGCGTCCGGGTCCGGCCGCTCCCGGCGCCACTCCTGGTGGTGCCGCTCCTGGTGGTGCCACTCCTGGTGGTGCCACGCCCGGTGGCGCCCGTCCGGCCGCCCCCGGCCCGCGCCCGGGTCCCCGTCCGGCCCCGCGGCCGGGCAACAACCCCTTCAGCAGCGCGCCGCGTCCGGCTGCTGCCGGGCCCCGCCCCGGTGGCGCTCCCGGTCCGCAGGCCGGCCCCGGTGGGCCGCGTCCCGCGCCCGGTGGTCCCCGGCCGGCTCCCGGTGCCGGTGGTCCGCGCCCGTCCGCCGGCCCCGGCGGGCCCCGTCCCGCTGCCGGTCCGGGTGGGCCGCGCCCCAACCCGGGCATGATGCCGCAGCGCCCGAGCCCCGGCATGATGCCGCCGCGGCCGGCCGGCCGTCCTGGCGGCGGTCCCGGTGGCCCCGGCGGTGCCGGTCGTGGCCGTCCGGGTGGTCCCGGCGGTGGCGGTGGCTTCCGTCCCGGTGGCGGCGGTCCCGGTGGCCCCGGTGGCGGCGGCGCTCCGGCCGGTGGCTTCCGTCCCGGCGGTGGCGGCGGTGGCCGCGGTCGCGGTCGCGGTGGCTCCGGTGCGGGCACCGCGGGAGCCTTCGGGCGTCCGGGTGGTCGTGGTCCGGTCCGCGGTCGCAAGAGCAAGAAGCAGCGGCGTCAGGAGTTCGACTCCATGGCGGCGCCGAGCATGGGCGGCGTCAGCCTGCCCCGCGGCAACGGGCAGTCCGTCCGGCTGCCCCGTGGCGCCTCCCTGACCGACCTGGCCGAGCGGATCAACGCCGAGCCGGCCGCGCTGGTCACCGCCCTGTTCCACCTGGGCGAGATGATCACCGCGACGCAGTCGGTCAACGACGAGACGCTGCAGCTGCTCGGTGCCGAGATCGGCTGGGTCATCCAGGTCGTCAGCCCGGAGGACGAGGACCGCGAGCTCCTCGACACCTTCGACCTCACCTTCGGCGACGAGGAGAGCGACGACGAGGACGACTGGGACATCCGTCCGCCGGTCGTCACCGTCATGGGTCACGTCGACCACGGCAAGACCAAGCTCCTCGACGCGCTCCGGCACGCCAACGTGGCGGGCAAGGAGGCCGGTGGGATCACCCAGCACATCGGCGCCTACCAGATCGTCACCGAGCTGGAGGGCAACGAGCGCCCGGTCACCTTCATCGACACCCCGGGTCACGAGTCGTTCACCGCGATGCGTGCCCGTGGCGCCAAGGTCACCGACATCGTCGTGCTGGTCGTGGCCGCCGACGACGGCGTCATGCCGCAGACGGTCGAGGCGCTCAACCACGCCCAGGCCGCCGAGGTGCCGATCGTGGTCGCGGTCAACAAGATCGACAAGGAGGGGGCCAACCCCGCCAAGATCCGTCAGCAGCTCACCGAGTACGGGCTGGTGGCCGAGGAGTACGGCGGCGACACGATGTTCGTCGACGTCTCCGCGACCACCCGCCAGGGTCTGGACGACCTGCTCTCGGCGATCCTGCTGACCGCCGACGCCGCGCTGGACCTGCGCGCCAACATCGGCCAGGACCCGCAGGGTGTGGTCATCGAGGGCAAGCTGGACAAGGGCCGGGGCCCCGTGGCCACGGTGCTCGTCCAGCGCGGCACGCTGCGCCAGGGCGACTCGATCGTGGCCGGCGACGCCTACGGTCGCGTCCGGTCGCTGCTCGACGAGCACGGCAACAAGCTCAAGGAGGCCCTGCCGGCCCGTCCGGTCCAGGTCGTCGGCCTGACCTCCGTGCCGCGTGCCGGTGACACCTTCCTCGTCGTCGAGGAGGACCGGATCGCCCGGCAGATCGCCGATCGCCGCCAGGCCCGCATCCGCAACGCGCAGAACGCCTCGATGCGCAAGCGGGTCAGCCTGGAGGACCTCGACGCCGCGCTCAAGGAGAACCGCCAGCTCAACCTGATCATCAAGGGCGACAACTCGGGCACCGTCGAGGCGCTCGAAGAGGCGCTGATGAAGATCGAGGTGAGCGACGACATCTCGCTGCGGGTCATCCACCGCGGCGTCGGTGGGATCACCAAGAGCGACATCGACCTGGCGCTGGCCGACGACATCATCGTCCTGGGCTTCAACGTCCGGGCCGAGGGTCAGGCCACCGAGCTGGCTGCCCGCGAGGGGGTGGACGTCCGGTACTACACGGTCATCTACCAGGCCATCGAGGAGATCGAGGCCGCGCTCAAGGGCATGCTCAAGCCCGAGTACGAAGAGGTGCAGCTGGGCACCGCCGAGGTCCGCGAGGTCTTCCGGGTGCCGAGGATCGGCAACGTCGCCGGCTCGCTGGTCCGCAGCGGCACGATCGTGCGCAACTCCAAGGCCCGGCTGATCCGCGACGGCGCCGTCGTCGCGGACAACCTGACCGTCGAGTCGCTGCGCCGCTTCAAGGACGACGCGACCGAGGTCCGCGACGGCTACGAGTGCGGTATCGGCCTGGGGTCGTTCAACGACATCAAGGTCGAGGACGTCATCCAGACGTTCGAGCTGCGCGAGAAGCCGCGCGCGTAAGCAGCGCAACACCCCGTGCCCCCTCGCTCGTGAGGGGGCACGGGGCCACGGGTCGGCGGGAGGGGAGCGGGTGTTCACCGGTTCACTGACCGCCGACCTGCTGCTGGGTGACGTGCACTCGCTCAAGGAGAAGCGTGCGGTGGTGAAGCCCGTGGTGGCCGAGCTGCGGCGCCGCTTCACCGTGGCCGCCGCCGAGGTGGGCGACCCCGACCTGCACCGCCGCGCGCAGGTCGGGGTCGCCACCGTGGCGGGGGAGGCCGCGCAGGTGGCCGACGTGCTCGACGCCTGCGAGCGGTGGTTGGCGCAGCGGCCCGAGGTGGCCCTGCTGTCCACGCACCGGCAGCTGTTCAGCGACACCGACTAATCGAAGGACCCCGTCGCCCCCCACCACTCGCCAGCTCGTGGCGGGCCCCTGCGACGGGGCCGTTCCATCGACGAAGGAGCAGCTGAGATGGCAGATCCCGCCCGGGCGCGGAAGCTGGCGGTGCGCATCCGCCAGATCGTCTCCGCCACGATCGAGATGCAGATCAAGGACCCGCGACTGGGGATGGTCACCATCACCGACGCCCGGGTCACCAGCGACCTGCGCGAGGCCACGGTGTTCTACACCGTCTACGGTGACGCCAACCAGGTCGAGGACTCCGCCCGGGCGCTGGCCAGCGCCACCGGGGTGCTGCGGTCGACGGTGGGCAAGCAGACCGGCATCAAGTTCGTGCCGACGCTGACCTTCATCGCCGACATCGTCCCGGACACCGCCCGTGAGCTGGAGCAGGCCCTGGAACGCGTCCGGCACGCCGACGCGGAGCTGGCGCGCGCCCGGGAGGGTGCCCAGTACGCCGGCGACGCCGACCCGTACCGCAAGCCCGCGGTCGACGAGGACGACGAGCTTGACGAGGACGACACCGACGAGCTGGACGACGAGCCGGCCGCGGACGCCGACGGCGCTGCCCCCGGGCGCACCGACGGCTACGTCGACGGCCGGCCGTCGACGGCCGCGGCCCGGCGGAGCGCGTCGTGACCGAGTCGGTCGACCCGGACCCGTTCGACGACGGTCCCTTCGGTCCGGTGGGGGAGCCCGCGAGCACCACCCTGGGCGGCCGGGAGGAGCCGAGCACCGGCGACCCGACGGCCGGCGGCAAGCGCGGCGACATCGGGACCACGGAGAGCATCGCCGCCGACGAACCGGACGACGGCTCCAGCTACCCGGTCGGTGGCGGGCGGGTGGAGGAGGAGCCGAACGCCTCCCCGGTCGCCGACCCTGGGCCCGACGGCACCCCGTGACCCGATGACGTCGACCGTTCCCGCGCTGACCGCAGCGGCGGTGCAGCTGCTGTCCGAGGCGGCCGAGGCAGGCGCGACCGTGGTGCTGTCCGGCCACGTCCAGCCCGACGCCGACGCCCTGGGCAGCACCCTCGCCCTCGCCGAGGGGCTCCGCCGCCGCGGGGCCCGGGTCGTGGCCACCTTCCCGGAGCCGTTCACGCTGCCCGACTCGCTGGGCTGGCTGCCCGGCGCCGAACACCTGGTGCCCCCGGCCGCGGTGCCCGCCGACGTCGACCTCTTCGTCAGCCTCGACGCCGCGTCCGTCGGCCGGTTGGGCGTGCTCGCCCCGCTGCTGGACAGCGCCGCCCGCTCGGTCGTGATCGACCACCACGCGAGCAACCCGGGGTTCGGCGAGGTCTGCCTGGTCGATCCGCACGCCGCCGCGACCGTGGTGCTCGTCGCCGCCCTGCTCGAGGGCCTCGACGTCGAGCTGGACGCGGAGCTGGCCACCTGCCTCTACGCGGGGCTGACCGCCGACACCGGCTCCTTCCGGTTCGGCAACACCGCTCCCGGCACGCACGAACTGGCCGCCCGGCTGCTGCGCACGGGCATCGACCACGCGGCGATCAGCCGGCGGCTGTTCGACACCGCGCCGTTCGGATGGCTCGGTCTGCTCTCCGCCGTCACCGGCCGGGCGGTGCTGGAGACCGAGGTCGGCGCCGGTCTGGTCTGGACCTGGTCGACGGCCGCCGAGGCCCGCGGCAACGGCCTGGCCGCCGACCAGCTGGAGGCGCTCGTCGACGTCATCCGGGCCACCGCGGAGGCCGACGTCGCCTGCGTGCTCAAGGGTCAGGACGACGGCTCCTGGGTGGTCTCGATGCGTTCCCGCGGGGACACCGATCTCTCCCGGGTGGCCATGTCGCTGGGCGGCGGTGGGCACCGTGCCGCCGCCGGCTACAGCTCCGCGCTCAGCCTGGCCGACACCGTCGCGCAGCTGCGGGCCACCCTCGCCTGACGTGACCCGGCCCCTCCCGGCGGCGCCCATCCGCGCAGCGTCGATCCCTGCCCTGGCCGTGCCGGCGCTGGTGGTGCTGGCCGCCGAACCGTTGTACCTGCTGGTGGACACCGCGGTCGTGGGGCACCTGGACAAGGTGGCCCTGGGCGGGTTGGCGGTCGGCGGCGGCCTGCTGGCCTACGTGGCCGCGCTGCTGAACTTCCTGGCCTACGGCACCACCGCCCGCGCGGCCCGTCGTGCCGGTGCCGGTGACCGGGCGGGGGCGGTCACCGAGGGCGTGCAGGCGACCTGGTTGGCGCTGGCGCTCGGTGCCGGGTCGGTCGGCGTCCTGCAGCTCACCGCCGGGCCGCTGACGCAGGCGCTGGCCGGGGGCGCCGGACCGGTCGCGGCCGCCGCCGAGCAGTGGCTGCGGGTGGCCAGTCCCGGGTTGCCGCTGCTGCTCGTGGCGCTGGCCGGCAACGGTTGGCTGCGCGGGGTGGCCGAGCTGCGCCGCCCGATGGGGTACGTGCTGGCCGGCAACGGCCTGGGCGTCGTGCTGTGCCCGGTGCTGGTCCACCCGGTCGGCATGGGCCTGGTCGGCTCCGCGGTCGCCAACCTGGCCGGTCAGGCGGTCGCTTCCGCGCTGTTCGCCCGGGCACTGGTCCGGGAGCTGGCCGGGTCGGGGATCTCCTGGCGGCCGCAGCTGCCCGCGCTGCGCGCCCACCTGGTGCTGGGGCGCGACCTGCTGCTCCGGGCGGCGGTGCTGCAGCTGGCCTTCGCCGCCGCGGCCGCGGTCGTCGCCCGGTCGGGGACCGCCGAGCTCGGCGCCCACCAGATCGCGCTGCAGCTGTGGTTGTTCCTGGCCCTGGTGCTGGACGCCTACGCGATCGCCGCGCAGACGTTGGTCGGTCAGGCGCTCGGGGCC